>Ga0194126_10002482_pt1 | contig 29876 bp, 29 predicted proteins | sample TA2KigC150mmetaG_FD_148641 | JGI IMG/M metagenome (GOLD analysis project Ga0194126, IMG submission 148641) | Freshwater microbial communities from Lake Tanganyika, Tanzania - TA2015035 Kigoma Deep Cast 150m | ecosystem: Environmental > Aquatic > Freshwater > Lake | place: Tanzania: Lake... | reverse complement strand
GGATTGGACACGACCGCGAAATCGGCGTCCGGATTGACCTCGCGAATGATGCGCTCGACCTCGTCGCCGGTGCCGACGGGAACCGTCGATTTGTTGACGACGACCGTGAATCCTTCGAGCGCGCCGGCGATGGTCTGCGCGGCGGCGTAGACGAAGGACAAATCGGCATGGCCGTCGCCGCGGCGCGACGGCGTGCCGACCGCGATGAAGACGGCGTCCGCATTCTTTACCGACGCTGCGAGTTCGGTAGTGAAGGACAAGCGCTTCTGTTCGACATTGTTGGCGACGAGCTCGTCGAGGCCGGGCTCGTAGATCGGAATTTCGCCGGCCTTGAGGCGCGCGATCTTGCCGGCGTCGGCGTCGACGCAAATGACGTTATGGCCGAAGTCGGCGAAACAGGCGCCCGAAACGAGACCCACATAACCCGAGCCAATCATCGCAATATTCATCAGCGTTCGTCTCTCACTTCATTTGCGGCGGCGCAGCCGGTAGGGGTGAGCAGGGGGCGATGCGGGGACCATCCCATGCCGCGCCCATGCCGCGCCCGTGGCGAGACCCTCCCTCCCATCAAGGGAAGGGCGGGCTATCCCCCGACGCCAAAGGCGGCGAGCGCCGCCATATTGACGATCTCCGTGTCCGTTGCGCCGAGTTGGACGATTTGAATCGGTTTGTCGAGTCCGACGATCAGCGGCCCGAGCACGGTCGCGCCGCCGAGTTCCTGTAACATTTTTGTCGAAATAGCCGCCGAATGAAACGCCGGCATGACAAGGACATTGGCCGCATCGCTGAGGCGCGAAAACGGATAGGCGCTCATCAGCTCCCGGTTGAGCGCAATGTCGGCGCCCATCTCACCCTCATATTCGAAATCGACGCGCTGGCGATCCAGCACGCTGACCGCCTGATGCACCCGCGCCGTGCGTTCGCCCGGCGGATAGCCGAAGGTCGAAAAGGCCAGCATGGCGACGCGCGGCACAAGGCCGATGCGGCGCGCCACGCCCGCCGCCTCGATGGCGATTTCGGCCAGCTCCGCGGCGTCGGGCATTTCGGTGATCGCCGTGTCGGCGACGACGACGATGCGACCATTTGCCAGAATCAGCGAAGCGCCGATGACGCGGTGCCCGGGCTTATGGTCGATGACGCGCCGCACGTCCTCGAGCGCATGGGAGAAATTGCGCGTGACGCCGGTCACCATGGCGTCGGCGTCGCCCTGCGCCACCATCGCCGCGGCGAAATGATTGCGGTCCTGATTGATCAAGCGCTGGCAGTCGCGCATGAGAAATCCCTTGCGCTGCAGGCGCTCGAACAGGAATTGCGCATAGACCGCGTTGCGATGAGAGAGCTTGGCGTTGTGGATTTCGATCTCAGACGGCAGCTCCAGGCCGGCGTTCGCCGCCGCATCCTTGACGCGATCCTCGCGGCCCACCAGCACGGCGCGTCCGAAACCCTGATTGACGAAGGCGATCGCGGCGCGGATCACTTGCTCCTCTTCGCCCTCGGCGAAGACGACGCGCTTCGGATCGCGCCGCACCCGCTCGTGAATCGTCTGCATCAGTCCGGCGATCGGATCGCGGCGCGCCGAAAGCTCCGCGCGATAGGCCTTCATGTCGACGATCGGACGCCGCGCCACGCCGGTGTCCATCGCCGCAAGCGCCACGGCAGGCGGGATGATCGAGATCAGGCGCGGATCGAAAGGCGCCGGGATAATATAGTCGCGGCCAAAACGCGGTCTGGCGCCGCGATAGGCGTTCGCCACTTCGTCCGGCACGTCCTCGCGCGCGAGATCGGCGAGGGCCCGCGCCGCGGCGATTTTCATTTCCATATTGATCGTGCGCGCGCGAACGTCGAGCGCGCCGCGAAAGATGTATGGAAAGCCTAAAACATTGTTGACCTGGTTGGGATAGTCGGAACGCCCCGTGGCGATGATCACGTCAGTCCGCGTCGCGCGCGCTTCTTCCGGCGTGATCTCCGGATCGGGATTGGCCATGGCGAAGACGATCGGATTGTCCGCCATGGCGAGAAGCATTTTCGGCGTCAGCGCGCCCTTGACGGAGAGGCCATAGAAAATATCCGCGCCTTCCAGCGCTTCGGCGAGCGTGCGCGCCTTCGTGTCGACGGCATGCGCGCTCTTCCACTGATTCATGCCTTCCTGACGGCCGCGGTAGACGACGCCCTTGGTGTCGCACAGGATGACGTTGCGCGGATCGAACCCGAGCGCCTTGGCGAGATCGAGACAGGCGATGCCGGCGGCGCCAGCGCCGTTGCAGACGAGCTTGGCGTCGCCAATGTCGCGTCCGGTCAGCTTCAGCGCGTTGATCAGCCCGGCCGATGAGATGATCGCGGTGCCGTGCTGATCGTCATGAAACACCGGAATGTCCATGAGATCGCGCAGCCGCTCCTCGATGACGAAACACTCGGGGGCCTTGATGTCTTCGAGATTAATTCCGCCAAATGAGGGGCCGAGATAGCGCACCGCATTGACGAATGCGTCGACCTCCTTCGCATCGATTTCGAGATCGATCGAATCGATGTCGGCGAACCGCTTGAACAGCGCGGCCTTCCCTTCCATCACCGGCTTCGCCGCCAAGGCGCCGAGATCGCCGAGCCCGAGGATCGCGGTGCCGTTGGTAATGACCGCGACCATATTGCCGCGCGTCGTATAGTCGAAGGCCGCGGAAGGGTCCTTGGCGATGGCGAGCACGGGCGCCGCGACGCCCGGCGAATAGGCCAGCGACAGATCGCGCTGAGTCGCCATCGGCTTCGAGGCGACAACGGCCAGCTTTCCCGGTCGGCCGCGCGAATGGAAGAGCAGCGCCTCCTTGTCCGAAATCGCCGCGCGCTGTTCTCCTTCCGCCCGAGTCTCCGCCATGTCGTCGGCCATGCCCGCCCCTTTTGTGTTGCAACGCAGCGCGGCGACCATAACCGGAGCGCGGCGGCGTCCACAAGCGTCGTTTTGTCTCAAAGACGGCACGCGCCAAAAGTCGCGGAGCAATGGCGAAGCGTCATCGACGATGCTTGAACAGAGTTAGTCGCGCCGTCCACATCTCAGTGCGCCACTCGCGTGGCGCTTAAGCCGTAACGCCGCTACACTCGCGTCGATGAAACACTCCGCGCCACCTCCTGCGACAACCGCCGACGACAAGGCGCCGGCGCGCGCGACGCCGATGATCGCGCAATATATCGAGATCAAGGCGGCGAACGCCGATTGCCTGTTGTTCTATCGCATGGGCGATTTCTACGAACTGTTTTTCGAGGACGCGCAGACGGCCTCACGCGCGCTCGGCATCATGCTCACGAAGCGCGGCAAGCATATGGGCGAAGACATTCCGATGTGCGGCGTGCCGGTGGAGCGCGCCAATGACTATCTGCAAAAGCTGATTGCGCTCGGACATAGAGTCGCCGTCTGTGAACAGACCGAAGACCCGGCCGAAGCAAGAAAGCGCGGCGCGAAATCGGTGGTGCGGCGCGACGTCGTGCGGCTCGTCACGCCCGGCACGATCACCGAAGACGCCTTGCTCGATCCGGCGCGACAAAACGCCTTTCTGGCGATCGCGCGCTTGCGCGGCGATGACGGGTTTTGGCGATACGGACTCGCAAGCGTCGATATTTCGACCGGCGCCTTCACGCTCTGCGCGCGCGAAGAAGGCGCGCTTGGCGCCGAGATCGCCCGTGTGGAGCCGCGCGAGATCGTCGTCGCCGATGCATTGTGCAGGGACTCTTCGCTATCCGCGCTTTTCGAGGCGGCGGGCGTCCCGGTTGCGCCGATCGGCCGCGATGTCGGCGACCGCGCCGACGCGGCGCGACGCCTGATGGAATTTTACGGCGTAGCGACGCTCGACGGCTTTTGCGCCTTGAGCGACGTCGAACTCGCCGCCGCCGCGACGGCGATCCTCTATGTCGAGCGCACGCAGAAGGGGCAGCGTCCGGCGCTTTCGCGTCCGACGAGTCTGCGAGAGCTGACGACGCTCGATATCGACGGTGCGACGCGCGCCAATCTGGAATTGACCCGCACGCTGTCAGGCGCGCGGGAGGGCTCGCTGCTGTCGGTCGTCGATCTCACCGTCTCGCCTGCTGGCGCGCGACTTCTCTCCGAGCGCATCGCCGCGCCGTTGACGGAGGCGCGGTCGATCGCCGCGCGACTCGACGCCGTCGGCTTTTTTCTCGAAAGACTCGATCTGCGCGGCGCGCTTCGCGCCAGGCTCGCCCGCGCGCCGGATCTTTCCCGGGCTCTGTCGCGACTGTCGCTTGAGCGCGGCGGTCCGCGCGATCTTGCCAGCGTCGGCGTCGCGCTTGAGGCGGCGCGGGACATCGCGGCCCTTTTTGCGCAGCTCGATCCGCCATCGGAGATCGCGGCGGAAGCTTATACGCTTTCTCGCGCCGATGTCGCGCTCGCCGAAAATATCGGCGGGGCCTTGAAAGACAATCCGCCCCTCGACAAGCGCAACGGCGATTTCATTCGAGAGGGCCGCGACGCCGAACTCGATGACGCGAGACGACTTCGCGACGAGAGCCGCAAGGTGATCGCCGAACTGCAGGGGCGCTATGCCGGGCTCACCGGAACGAAGCTGAAGATCAAGCACAATAATTTTCTCGGCTTCTTTCTTGAGGTTCAGCCGGCGCATGGCGAAAAGCTGCTGCGGCCGCCGTTCGACGCGACCTTCACGCATCGCCAGACGATGGCCGACGCGATGCGTTTCTCGACGCGCGAACTTGTCGAACTCGAAGCGAAAATCGCTTCTGCCGCCGATCGTGCGCTGGCGCGCGAATTGGCGATCTTCGACGCGCTGGTCGCCGATGTTTGCGCGAAGGCGGAAGAGCTGCAGCGGCTCGCCGAGGCTTTCGCGAGGCTCGACCTTTATAGCGCGCTCGCTGAAGTCGCCGAGAAACGCGGCTGGACGCGCCCCATAATCGACGCTTCGCTCGATTTCGACATTGTCGGCGGGCGCCATCCGGTCGTCGAAGCGTCGCTTCGATCGCAGGGCAAGGCCTTCGCCGCGAACGACTGTGATCTCGGCGGCGCCGAGGGCGGCCGCATCGCCGTCGTCACCGGGCCGAACATGGCCGGCAAATCGACCTATCTGCGCCAGAACGCGCTCATTGCGGTCCTCGCGCAAACGGGCTCTTACGTGCCCGCAACGTCGGCGCGCATCGGCGTCGTCGATCGACTGTTCTCTCGCGTCGGCGCCTCGGATGATCTCGCGCGCGGGCGCTCGACCTTCATGGTCGAGATGGTCGAAACCGCAGGGATTCTGAACTGCGCGACGGTGCGCTCGCTGGTCATTCTCGATGAGATCGGCCGCGGCACGGCGACATTCGACGGGCTGTCGATCGCCTGGGCGACGATCGAACATTTGCACGAGGTCAATCGCTCGCGCGCGATTTTCGCCACGCATTTTCACGAGCTGACGCAGCTGGCGAAGCGACTGCCGCGACTCGTCAATCTGACGATGAAAGTAACCGATCACGCGGGCGACGTCGTGTTCCTGCATGAGGTGATCAAGGGCGCCGCGGACCGCTCCTATGGCGTGCATGTCGCGCAGCTGGCAGGCTTGCCCGCGAGCGTCGTCGCGCGCGCGCACGCCATTCTTGGAGAATTGGAGGCGGCGGACCGGCGCGCCCCGGTCGAAACTTTGATCGACGATCTGCCGCTTTTTACGCGGATCTCAGAGGCGCCGGCGCCGAAAGACGCGTTGCGCGACGCGCTCAAAGCGATCGATCCGGATCAGATGACGCCGCGCGAGGCGCTCTCGGCGCTATACGAATTGAAGAAGAAACTCTGAAGGCGCCATTGCGCTTCAAGCAAAGCATGAACGCTGGTGACTAAGTCGCAGACCGCGACGCCTTCGACACGCACACTCCAATCATGAGCCTCGTTGCGTTCTTTCGCGGCGCCTAGCGCGTCGAGCGAAGGCGCAATGAATCGTCTATGCGCCGTCGCCGTCTGCGGTCATCGCTAAGCGTGTCCGTCTCTTAGTCGGACGGCGTCGACAAATTACTCTGACATCGGAGAACGGTCATGATTCTCGTGTTGATCTTCGTCGGCGTCGCTCTGGCGACCGCCGGCCTGCTCTCGCTGCTCGACGTGCAGTTCAAAGTAAGCAAGGTGACCGCCATCGCCGCCCTTGTCGGCGGAATGATCATGGTCGTTGGCGCCGAAGCCGGATTGATCGGCTCCAGTTCGTCCTTTTTCAAGGCGCAGCAGATCCAGACTTCGGCCTGCGAACTGGATGGCGAGTCTAGCTATCCCGACAACCGCCGCGTCGACCCGGATCACCTGATCCGCACATATATTCTCGGCTGCATGGCGCATGCGGGCTATGCGTGGACGAGCGCGCATGAGCACTGCAAGGAAGCGCCGCTCGCAACCAATCCGCTGTGCTATCTGCCGACCGGGCTCTTCGACCGCGCGGTGACGAGAGTTCAGGTCGCCTTCGAATGATCGAAGTCCGTGTGAACGGCTATTCCCGGTCAGGCCTCTGGCCTGCCGGGAACGACTCGGCTCGTCAGGTCGTCATCGCGCAGCGGGCAGGGAGCGATGCCGACGCCATAGGGCGCGCTTCTGGCGCTTCGCCCGCGACGCGCGATGACGAACCTTGCGGCAATGCTGATTACGCCGCCATGCCGAGCTTCGTCGCTTCCGCGACCTCGTTGATCTTGCCGGTCTTCACATCATAGATATAGCCGTAGATCGGGATGTTCTTTGGCGTTAGCGGATGCGAGCGGATTCGCGCTACGTCCTGCGCCACGCTCTCCTCCTGATTCTTGATCGTGTGCCATTTGATGAAATGACCGGCTGCGCAACCGCCGCCATGTTGCGGATTCGACCAGTTCTTGCCGTCGAAACTCGCCGTCGCGAGACTGTCGTCCAGCAAGTCGCTCATGATCTCGTCGCAAAAGAGCTCCATGCCGCAATTGGTGTGGTGAATGACAAACCACTCCTTAGTGCCGAGCAGCTTGTGAGAAATGACCAGCGAGCGAATCGCATCGTCCGATGCGCGACCGCCGGCGTTGCGAATGACATGGGCGTCGCCCTCGGAGAGGCCAGCGTATTTCGCCGGATCGAGACGCGCGTCCATACAGGTCAGGATCGCGAAACCGCGCGCCGGGGGCAGCGCAAGTTCGCTCTTCTTTCCGAAATTGGCGGCATAAGCGTTATTCGCGGCGACAACCTCGTTGACGATCTGGCTTGCCATCTCTCTCTCCCGTTGCGCATGTTGATTCAAAAATTTTCTTGACCTTCCTCAACATTGGAGCGCTTCAGCCTTCTTTTCAAGCAAACAAGGCGCGCGATCTTCGTGACATAGTCGCTTGACGGCCCGCGATATATATTTCGAGAGCGTTGGGGCTGATACTGTATAACGTTCGTACGAACGCTTTCGCACGCCATAGGAGGTGGTTGTAACAAATGTCCGATCACGCGCATCTGTTCCCGGGTTTTGCTTCGCATTGGATCGACGCGCCGGCCGGAAAAATATTCGCCCGCGTCCGTGGCGAGGGCCCTCCGGTGGTCCTGCTACATGGGTTCGGCGAGACGCATGTCGCCTGGCGTAAGATCGCGCCGTCGCTCGCCAGGCGCTTCACTGTCGTCGCGATGGATCTGCGCGGTTACGGCTGGTCGTCCGTTCCGACGAGCGAAAGAGGCGCGAATTATACGAAGCGGGAAATGGCGGCTGATGTCGTGGCTGTGATGGAGTCGCTCGGCCATGTGCGCTTCGCGCTCGTCGGGCACGACAGGGGCGCGCGCGTCGGCCAGCGCCTTGCGCTCGATCAGCCGGGCAGGCTGGACAAGATTGCGCTTGTCAATATCGCGCCGCTTGACGATGACTTCGGCGATGGCGATCTGCAGCGCGTCGGACGCGCCCGCTTCCTGGCGGCTGACGCGCCCAAGCCGGAAGATCTGATCGGCCTGGATCCGATCGGCTTTCTCGACGATGCGCTGATCAACGCGACGAAAGCAAAATCGCTTGACGTATTTGAAGCGGACGCGCTCGCCGCCTATCGCCAGGCCTTCAACGATCCGGCGCGCATTCGCGCTTTCTGCGAGGATTTTCGCGCAGGGGCGACCATCGATCGCGCGCATCTCGAAGCCGACCGGGCTGAGGGGAAGAAGCTCGCCATGCCGACGCTGATCATCGCGGGCGACGCGACTTTCCCGAAGACCGGTCCCTCACTCATCGCCGCATGGCGCGAATGGCGCGACGACGCGATCGAGGCGCGCCTCGACTGCGGACTTTTTCCGATGGAGGAAGCGCCTGAGGCGACGCTCGCCGCTTTGGAGAAATTCCTGTGAGCCTCTACCGCGGCAAGACCGTCGCGCTCGCGCTGGGCGGGGGCGGCGCGCGCGGACTTGCCCATATTTGCGTGCTCGAAGCGCTTGACGATTTGGGTGTGCGGCCGGTCGCCATCGCCGGCGCCTCGATCGGCGCCATTGTCGGCGCCGCCTATGCGGCGGGCTTTTCGGGGGCCCAGTTGCGCGCCCACACTCAGGCCATTCTCAAGAACCGCATCGGCCTCGCGCGCCGGCTGCTGCATGCGCGGGCGCGCGGGCGAAAGCGGCTGCTTGCCCGAGTGGCGCATCCGCTGCTGTTCGACGGCGAGCGCTTTCTCCAGGCATTCTGGCCTGCGGGCATGCCGGAGCGCTTCGAAGATTTGAGCATTCCGTTGCAAGTCGTCGCGACCGACTTTCGCCGCCGCATCGAGGCGGTTTTCGCGACAGGCCCTCTGCGTCCCGCCATCGCCGGGTCAATGGCGATACCGGGCATTGTGCGCGCCGCCCAACGCGATCACGGCTATTTCGTCGATGGCGGATTGGTCAATCCGCTGCCCTATGATCATCTCTGGGGCCTTGCCGATATTGTCATCGCCGTCGACGTTTCCGGCAATTTCGGCGTCGAGACCGGCAAGGGGGCGCCCTCCGCCTTCGAAACAATGATCGTTGCAAGCCAGATCATGATGAATGCGATCAGCTCGCGCATGATCGCGGAGCGGCCGCCCGACGTGCTGATTCGGCCCGAGGTGCATCAATATCTCGCGCTCGACCTGTTCAAGGCGTCGCGGATTTTCGCCGCCGGCGACGCCTGCCGCGATACGCTTCGCCACGGTCTGGCGCAGGCGGCGTTGCGGCTAGAGGCTCGGAGCAGGATCGTTTGAAGCGCAGCGCGCTCTAGCGCCGCGCCTGAAAGAAGTCGCGCAGGAGCTGCGCCGCCTCGCTCTCGCGAATGCCGCCATAGACTTCGGGCCGATGATGGCAGGTCGGCTGCGAGAAGAACCGCGGCCCGTGCTCGACCGCGCCGCCCTTCGGATCGCTCGCCGCGTAATAGAGCCGCCGGATGCGCGCAAAGCTGATCGCCGCCGCGCACATCGCGCAGGGCTCGAGCGTCACATAGAGATCGCAGTCGACGAGGCGCTCCGATCCGATCGCGGCGCAGGCTTGGCGAATGACCAGCATTTCGGCATGGGCCGTCGGATCGCGATCGCGCAGCGTGCGGTTGCCTGCGACAGCGATCACTTCGCCATTGCGCGCGAGCGCCGCGCCGACCGGGACTTCTCCCGCCGCGGCGGCGGCGCGCGCCTCATCGAAGGCGGCAGCGAAGGGATCGTCGACGTTCATCCTGGGCCTTTCCGCAATCGCGCTTCAAAGCGCGCGTCCCGCCTGCTATCAGAACCCATGACCGAAAAGAACCGCAATACCCGCGCCGGCTCCGCCAGCGGCGATCGACCCTTGCGCCGCCGCGCCAAGGACGCGCCCGCGCCGCCCGCCGCCGCGGGCAAAGACGCAAGGCCGACAAAGCCGCGCTTTGACAAGCCTCGTCTTGACAAGCCGCGCTTCGACAAACCCGCCTCGCCCCGGCTCGATCGCGAGCGCGGCAAGCCCGAGCGCGGCAAGCCCGCCTTCGCCAAGCCCGCCTTCGCCAAGCCCGCCTTCGCCAAGCGCGCCGCCGCGCCTGAACCCGCGCCGGGCGAAAAGGCCTTCGAAGGCGATCGGATCGCCAAGGTCATGGCGCGCGCCGGCGTGAGTTCGCGCCGCGACGCGGAGCGCTGGATCGCCGAAGGCCGCGTCGCCGTCAACGGGCGCGTGCTGACCAGTCCCGCCTTCAATGTGAGCGATAGCGACAAGATCACGATCGACGGCGCGCCGATGCAGGCGCGCGAGCGCACCCGGCTGTTTCTCTTCCACAAGCCCGCCGGCTATGTCACTACCGCGCGCGACGAAGAAGGCCGAGCCACGGCGTTTTCCTATCTTGAGGAGCGCCATCCCGATTTGCCGCGGCTCGTCAGCGTCGGCAGGCTCGACATCAACACGGAAGGGCTGCTGCTGCTCACCAATGACGGCGGCCTGGCGCGCACCCTCGAATTGCCGGCGACCGGCTGGACGCGTCGCTATCGTGTGCGCGCGCATGGCGCGATCGATCAGGCGCAGCTCGATTCGCTGCTCGGCGGCATAACGATCGACGGCGTCCATTATGCGCCGATCGAAGCGCGGGTCGAGCGCGAGCAGGGCGCAAACGTCTGGATCGCGATGAGCCTCACCGAAGGCAAGAACCGCGAAATCAAGCGGGTCATGGCGCATCTCGGGCTCGACGTGACGCGACTCATTCGCGTGTCCTTTGGGCCGTTTCAACTCGGCGATCTCGCCGAAGGCGCGGTTGAGGAAGTGCGGCTGAAAACGCTGCGCGAGCAATTGGGCAAATCGCTCGCCGAACTCGCCGGCGTCGACTTTGCCGCGCCGCTGCGCGAGAAGGCGCCCGAAGAACAGCAGGAGATTCGCGAGCGCGCCGAAAAGCGTCCGCGCAAACATGTCTCCACGCTGCGTAAGGAACAGGACGAGCGGCGCGACGCCGGTCCCCGCGCGCGCGTGACGCGCGGCGCCGTCGCCGATCGCAAGGGACGCGCCGTCGCCGTCGAGCGCGTGACGCCGGTGGCGCGCAAAGCGCAGGAGGAGACCCCCTCGCGCAATGCGCGGCGCTTCGAATCGATGCGCGACGATGGCGCGCGCCAAAGGCAGGACGCGCGAACCGGGCGTCCAGCGCGCGACAGCAAGCCGCGTGAGGAGCGTTTTCAGCGCGAAGAAGGGCGGCGACGCGACGAGCGGTCCGGATCCGAACAACGCCGTCCGCCACGCTTCGACGAACCACGCGGCGCGCGTCCGGCGCGCCCGCCGCGCGCGCGGGGGTCGGAAGGACGCGTCGACGGTCCGCGCGAGACGCAGAGATTCGAGAAACGGCCAGAGGATCGCGCTGACGTTCGCGGATATCAACGCGCGACCAATCGCGATGACGCGCGTTTCGAAAAACGTCCGCCGCGTCGCGACGGCGACGAGGCGCGACGAGATGCGCGCGGCGCCGGCGCAAGCCGCGAGGAACGTCCGCGGACATTCGACAAGCGCCCCGCGCGCAGCGGCGAACGCGAATATTCGGCCGGCGACCGCGCGCCCCGCGAGCGCAAATTCGATCAGCCTCGCGGCGGCGGAGACGCGCGATCCGCGCGAAGCGGCGGCCCGCATAAGGGCCCCCGCAAAGGTCCTCGCGGCGGACCGGGCAAAGGTCCCGCCGGCGGCCGCGGCGCGCCGCGCAAGGGGCCGCCCAAAGGCGCCTTCAAGGGGCCGCGTAAAGGACCCTCAAAGGGGGCGCGCAAGCCGCGCGGCGCTTAAGCCATGCGCATCGTCGGCGGCGCCCTGCGCGGTCGGGCGCTTTCGGGACCGCGTTCGCTGACGATCCGGCCGACGTCGGAGCGGCTGCGCGAATCGGTCTTCGACATTCTCGCGCACCGGTTCAGCGATCCGGTTACCGGCGCAAATGTCGTCGATCTCTTCGCCGGCGCCGGCGCGCTCGGGCTTGAAGCGCTATCGCGCGGCGCGGCGCGCGCGCTTTTCGTCGACGACGGCGCCGAGGCGCGCGCTCTGCTGCGCGCCAATATCGACGCGCTGGGACTTGGCGGCGTCACGCGCATCTTTCGCCGCGACGCGACGAAGCTCGGCGTCGCGCCGCCGGGCGAGCAATTTTTGCTGGCCTTTCTCGATCCGCCTTATGGCAAGGATCTCGCGACGCCAGCGCTCGCGGCGCTCCTCGACGGCGTCTGGCTCGCGCCGGGCGCGGTCGTCGTCATCGAGGAGAGCGCCAAGGCGCAGATCGATTTGCCGCCGTCGTTGATGCGCGAAGACGAACGTCGCTACGGCGACACGCAATTCGTCTTCGCACGCTACGTTCCTTAGCGTTCAGAGATCGCTTCGACGTGTGCTCATAAGTATTCCTTCTAATCGCGCGCGTCGGGAATGGCTCCCGAGCCGTTCAAACCGATTTCGTAATCACTCTACGGCGCCGCCCCGGGCGCGCCAGCCGCCGGCGCCAGGCGCATAGTGGCGGACGTCGGTTCGGCCCGCGCCATGAGCCAGCGCCAACGCCTTGGCGGATCGCCCGCCAGCCTGGCAAATGAGAATGACGTCGCCCTTCGGCAGCTTTGTCGGATCGAAGTTCGAAAGCGGCATGTTCTTCGCGCCCGGCACATGGCCCGCGCCATATTCATGCGGCTCGCGCACATCGATGATTGAGCAGGATTTGTCCGCGACGACGCGGCAGAAATCCTCATGCTCGATCGTCGGCGCGCCGCCGCCAGCAAGTTTCGACAGGAGAGAGCCAAGAGTCATTGTTCGTTCCTTTCTTCTCAGCCTTGTTTTTCGGCGTCGAACTGGGCGAAGGCGGCGAGCGCATGGCTCGCATACATCACCGACGGTCCGGCGCCCATATAGATGCTCATGGCGAGCGTCTCCATCACCTCCTCGCGCGTCGCGCCGCGTTGTGACGCGGCTTTGGCGTGGAAGGCGATGCAATCGTCGCAGCGCACCGCGACGCTGACCGCGAGCGCGATCAGTTCCTTGGTCTTGGCGTCGAGCGCGCCTTGCGCCCCCGCCGACATCGCCATCGCCGAAAAGGCTTTCATCGTCTCCGGCGCGCCGACGCGCAATTCCCTTATGTCGGCGGAGAGTTTCTTGGCGAGCGCCGTCCAGTCTTCGATCATCAAGCCCTCCTTGTGACTTCGTCGTCGCGCAACACGACATAGATGGCGGGGATAACGAGCAACGTCAGCGCCGTCGACGAGGCGAGGCCAAAGACCAGCGAAATGGCGAGACCCTGAAAGATCGGATCGGTGAGGATGAAGGCGGCGCCGATGATCGCCGCCGCGGCGGTGAGAAAGATCGGCTTGAAGCGGACAGCGCCAGCCTCGATCAGCGCCGCCCGCAAATTCATGCCGCGGGCGCGCAAATGCCGGATGAAGTCGACGAGCAGGATCGAATTGCGCACGACGATGCCGGCAAGCGCAATGAAGCCGATCATCGACGTGGCGGTGAAAGCGGCGTTGAACAAAATGTGGCCGATGACGATGCCGACCAGCGTCAGCGGCACCGGCGCGAGGATAACGAGCGGCAGTTTGAACGAGCCGAACTGCGCGACGACGAGGAGATAGATGCCGAGCAGCGCCACCATGAAGGCCGCGCCCATGTCGCGGAAGGTTACATAGGTCACCTCCCACTCGCCGTCCCAGAGCAGTGTCGGCTTCGAATCATCGAGCGGCTGGCCGTGATATTTGATCGACGGCGGACCCGAAGGTCCCCAGTCGATCTTGCCGATCGCGTCTTCGACCGCAAGCATCCCATAGATCGGCGCTTCGAAACGTCCGGCGACCTCGGCGCTGACCATTTCGGCGAAGCGGCCGTTATGACGGAAAATCGGATAGGAGCCCTGTTCCCGCGTCGCCTTGACGACATCGCCGAGTTCGACATTGGCGCCCTGGCGCGCCGTGCCGCCGGCGGGCAGCGGCGTCGACAGGATGCGCTCGCTCGGCGTCATCGCCGCGCGCGGCAACGCCACCGAAATATCGATGGGCTTGGCGCCGCCGCCCTTTTGCGAAAAGCCGATCTTCACGCCGCCAACCAGGGCGCCGATCGTGTCATAGACGGCGCGTTCCTCAACGCCGTGATATTCGAGCGCTTCCTGATCGATTTCGAAGCGCAGGCGTTCGGCGCGCTGGCCGAAGCTGTCGTCGGTGTCGACGACAAAATCGACGGCGTCGAAGGCTTTCCGCACTTTCGCCGCGAGATCGCGCCGCGACTGCGCGTCCGGCCCATAGACTTCGGCGAGCAGCGTCGACAGAACGGGCGGGCCCGGCGGCACTTCGACGACCTTGATCGCCGTATGCTCCGGCGCGGGCAGCCCCTCAAGCTTCTTGCGAATATCGAGCGCGATCGCATGGCTGGCGCGGCTGCGCTCGGCCTTCGGCTGCAGGTTGATCGCGAGATCGCCCATCTCCGGCGCCGCGCGCATATAATAGTGACGCACCAGACCGTTGAAGTTGAAGGGCGCGGCCGTTCCCGCATAGGACTGGATCGAAGTCAGTTCGGGAATGTCCTTCAGACGCTCGGCCGCCGCCGTCAGCACACGATCCGTTGCTTCGAGCGAGGCGCCGCGCGGCAGATCGACGACCACGGCAATTTCGGATTTGTTGTCGAACGGCAGAAGCTTCACGCGCACGGTCTTTGTCACGAACAGCCCCATCGAGAGAAGCGTCGCAAGGCCGACGGCCAAAAGAAACCGCTGCGAGCGCTTGCGGCCCTGTAGCAACGGCGTCGCCACGCGCACATAGAAATCGCCCATGGCGCCGCGCTCATGCGCATGGTCGGCGCCGTCGCCGCGCTCCTGTTCGAATCGCTTGCCGGCGATCTTGAGCAGAAGCCAGGGCGTGATCGTCATCGCGACGAAGAAGGAGAAGACCATCGCGAGCGACGCATTCGCGGGGATGGGGCTCATATAGGGGCCCATCAGACCCGAGACGAACATCATCGGCAGCAGCGCGGCGATGATGGTGAGCGTCGCGACGATCGTCGGATTTCCAACTTCCGCCACCGCCTCGACCGCCGTGTCGATCAGGCTGCGAGCGCCGCGCATATGCCAATGGCGCACGATATTTTCGACGACGACGATGGCGTCGTCGACGAGAATGCCGATTGAAAAAATGAGCGCGAACAGGCTGACCCGGTTGATCGTATAGCCCATCAGCCAGGAGGCGAAGAGCGTAAGCAGAATGGTCGTCGGGATGATGACGAAGACGACGACGCCCTCGCGCCAGCCGACCATGACGACGATCAGCGCGACGATCGACACGGTCGCGAGCGCGAGATGGAAGAGCAGCTCATTGGCTTTTTCGGTCGCCGTCTCGCCATAGTCGCGCGTCACCGCGATCTCGATGTCGTCGGGGACGATGCGGCCCTTGACGGCGTCAAGACGATGCATGATCTCGTCGGCGACGATGACGGCGTTGGCGCCCCTGCGCTTGGCGATGGCGATGCTGACGGCGGGGCGCTTGTCGAGACCGCCGGCGGCGTTGCGGGTCATTGTCCAGCTGCGCCGGTCAGGCTCGGCGGCGCCGACGCGCACGTCGGCGACGTCTTTGACATAGACCGGCCGCCCGTCTCTCGTGGTGAGCAGCAGCAAGCCGATATCGGGGACGCCCTGAAGCGTCTGGCCGGCGACGACGGGCACGGCGCGATTATCCTCGCGAAATGCGCCGACGAGGAAGGAGCGATTGGCGTTGGTCAGCTTGTCGATCAGCTGGTTGAGCGTCACGCCATATAGCGACAGGCGTTCGGGATCGGGTTCGACCCGGATCTGATTGGGACTGCCACCGACGATATAGCTCAGGCCGACGTCATCGACCTTGGTAAGGTCGTGCTGCAATTCCTCGGCGACCTGATAGAGACCATTGTCGGTCCACCGATCGGCGCGCTCCGGTTTGGCCGACAGCGTCAGCACGACGATGGCGACATCGTCGATGCCGCGACCAACGATCAGCGGTTCGGGAATGCCCTTGGGCAGATCGCCGATATTGGCGCGTATCTTTTCGTGGATGCGCAGCACCGCGCTGTCCTGCGGCGTGCCGACGTAGAAGCGCGCGGTGACCACCACATTGTCGTCGCGCGTCTGCGAATAGACATGCTCGACGCCATTGACGCCCTTGATGATGTCCTCGAGCGGGCGGGTGATGAGTTCGATCGCGTCTTCCGCCTTGTAGCCATTGGCCGACACTAAGATGTCGACCATCGGCACCGAAATCTGCGGCTCCTCCTCTCGCGGCAGCGAACGCAGAGCGATCAGCCCGACGAAAATCGAGGCGAGCAGCAGTAGCGGCGTCAGCGGCGAATTGATGAAGACACGGGTCAGCGTGCCCGAAATGCCGGGACGAAACTCCTCGCTCATGGCGTCGAAACCACGTCGCCGTCGTGAAGGCCCGAAAGTATCTCGACGCTGTCGCCGCGTGGCGCGCCGAGTTGCACGACGATTTCCTCGCCGGACGCAAGGCGGACGAAGTCCACCCCGGCGCGGCGATAGACCGCGGCGCGCGGAATGATGATCGTGTCGCGCTTGCCGGTCGTGACGTAAACGCGCGCGCGCTCGCCAACGAAATAATCGCCAAGACCCTGAACGTCCACGTCGGCGATGACGCGGCCGCCCTGAATTTCGGGATAGACGATGCGCACGCGCCCTTGTCTGCGTTCGCCGCCCGCTTCTTCATGCAGACCGCGCGCGCCGATCTCGACCTTGTCGCCGGCGCGCATGAATCGCGCATGGCGCTCAGGCAATTGCAGGCGCAGAATATATTTGTCCTCGGCGATGGTCGCGATCGTTTCGCCAGGCATCACGACGCGGCCGACGGAGGCCGGAATGGTGAGGACGCGCCCTGGCCCTGGCGCGCGCACCGAGCCTTCGGCCGCCTGTTGTTCGATCACGCCGCGGTCGGATCGCAAGGCCGCCAGATTGCGCTCGCCGACGTCGAGCGCGGTCTTCGCCTGATCGAACAGCGCTTTGGTGTAGACTCCGCGACGAAACAATTCCTGCGCGCGGCCGAAGTCGGCCTGCGCCTTATCGCGCTGCGCCTGCTGCGATTGGATGCGTTGATCGAGCGCCTGCATCTGCAGGAAGAGCTTCTGATCGACGACCGAGGCGATTTCGACGCCGCCGGCGACGTCGTCGCCCTCCTTGATCTTGAGCGCGCTCACCGTGCCGCCGATGCGCGCCCGCGCCGTCAATTGATGCGCCGGCTCGACCGAAGCGACGACCGCCTTGAGATCGTCGACCGGCGCGACGCGAACCGTGAGCTCTCCGGCATTTGCGCCCAAAGAGAGCGCAAGGGCGGCGAGGAGCGCCATCGGCGCGACAGGCAAGCGGCCCATTGGTTTCATACGGACAGTTATATGCATAAACCGTAATTTAGCAACAGCGCATTTAATGTCGCAAGCCGAACTTGACAAATATATTCGTATTTCATAATTTAGAGATCATGAATGTAAATCTGCTTGAGCTGGCGCCGAAAGCGGCGGAAGCCGAAAGCTTTCTGAAGGCGCTCGCCAACCGCCATCGGTTGATGGTGCTATGTCAGCTGCACGGCGGCGAACTGTCGGTGACCAAGCTGCAGGAGGCGATCGGCCTCAGCCAGTCGTCGCTTTCGCAGCATCTTGCGCGGCTGCGCGAGGACAAGCTCGTCAAGACCCGCCGCGAATCCCAGACGATCTACTATTCCCTGGCTGACGGAAACGTCTCGCGGATCATCGGCCTGCTTTATGAAATGTTTTGCGCCGAGCCATGCGGCAAGGCGGCAAAATCGCGCACGCGCGCCAAACGAGGGACCCTGCGCCATGAGCATTCGTCCTGAACATTCGCCATTGACCATGCAGGGCTCCGAATTCAGGTTAACGAGGCGGCATCTCACCGCGTCATGGCCGCGCTTGTCGCGGCCATCCACGCGACGACACGCTGCAAATGTCAGAACATGAGCCGAACATGCCATCTCTGCGCGAAACATTTCGCGATTGTCAGGCGTGGATGGCCGGGACAAGCCCGGCCATGACGGCAGAAAGTGAGCCGAAATTAACCAGAGTTCGGAGCCCTGATTGACCATGAGCATCGATCGACTCGTGATGGCCTTTGCCGGCTTGATGGTCTTATTGAGTCTACTGTTGGCGCAATTGGCAAGCTCCTGGTGGCTCTTGCTCGCGGCCTTCGTTGGCGTCAATCTGCTGCAGGCCGCCTTTACCGGCTTTTGCCCCTTGGCGCGCGCGCTGAAGCGGCTCGGCGCCAAATCCGGCGCCGCCTTTTAGATTTTCATGAACATTCAACGGCGCGCCGATGAAACCGCTTTTAGGCAGTGGGAATTCAGATCGCTAGCGAACCGAAGAGCCGACGATGCCGTCCGATTGGGTCGACGAAACGCCATCCTTGCGCAGCCTCGACGCCGCGACGAAGGCGCTGCTGCGCGAAGCCGCGTTGCGCAAGCACATCCCGCGCGGCGCCGTGCTGTTTCGACCCGGCGATACATGCGCGCATTTTCCCCTGATCGTCTCGGGTTCGGTGCGGGTGCAGCGGGTCACCGAATCGGGCCGGGAGATCGTGCTCTACCGGGTCGGCGCGAATGAAACCTGTATTCTGACGACGGCCTCGCTGCTGTCGGACGACGCCTACGCCGCCGAAGGAATCGCCGAGACCGATGTGACCGCCTATGTCGTCCCCGCCGATCGATTCAGCGCGCTGATGAACGCATCCCAAGGCTTTCGCGCGCTGGTGTTCGACGGCTACAGCAAGCGTCTCGCGACGCTGATGTCGCGCATCGAGGAAATCGTCTGCACGCGGATCAACGTACGGCTGGCGGAACGCCTTCTCGCCCTTCGCGGCGCCGGCGATAAAATCGTCGCCACGCAGCAGGCCCTCGCGGCGGATCTCGGCACGGCGCGCGAAGTCGTCGGCCGCACGCTGAAAGCCTTCGAACGTTCAGGCTGGGTAAAATTGTCGCGTGGCGGCGCCGAAATCGTCAATCTCGCGGCATTGCGTTCGCTCTGCGACGCGCAGCGTGACTAAGTCTCGGACACGCGCCCCGCGATCGCGCATGTCGTCTCTCATGCGTGGCGCAAACCGTCAGCACGAATATTTATGCGCGCGAAGCGCGGGGGAGGATTGAATGGCGCATATCGTCATCATGGGCGCAGGGATCGGCGGCGTCGCCGCCGCGATCGAAGTGCGCGAGGGGCTTGGCAAGCAACATCAGGTCACGGTCGTCTCCAGTCTCGAGAATTTTCAGTTCACGCCGTCCAACCCCTGGCTCGCCGTTCAATGGCGCAAGCCCGATGAACTCAAAGTGCCGCTCGCGCCGGTGTTCAAGCGAAAGAACATCGGCTTCATTCCGGTCGGCGCCAAGCGCGTCCTGCCCGGCGAGAATCGGCTCGAACTGGAGAATGGCGAAAGCGTTCCTTATGATTATCTCGTCATCGCGACCGGTCCCAAGCTCGCCTTCGAGGAAGTGCCGGGGCTCGGACCGCATGGCGGTCATACCCATTCGATCTGCACCTTGCAGCATGCCGAGACCGCCGCGAAGGCCTATGAGGACTTCTGCAGGGATCCCGGCCCGATCGTCATCGGCGCGGCGCCCGGCGTCTCCTGCTTCGGACCGGCCTATGAATTCGCCATGATCCTGTCCACCGACCTTTGCCGGCGCGGCATAAGGCACAAGGTTCCGATGACTTATGTCACGTCGGAGCCTTATGTCGGTCATCTCGGGCTCGGCGGCGTCGGCGACACCAAGGGGATGCTCGAATCGGCGTTCAGAAATCGCGACATCAAATGGATCGTCAACGCCAGGACGACCTCGATCGAGCCCGGCCTGCTCAAATGCGCCGAGCTCGACGACAGTGGACAGGTCAAGAAAGAGCACGAGACGCCATTCAAATTCGCGATGATCATGCCGGCCTTCAAAGGCGTCGACGCGTTGATGGGCGTCGAGGGACTCGTCAATCCGCGCGGTTTCGTCATCATCGACAAAAATCAGCGCAATCCCAAATATCGCAATGTCTTCGGCGTCGGCGTCTGCGTCGCCATCCCGCCCGTCGAGGCGACGCCGGTGCCGACCGGCACGCCGAAGACCGGCTATATGATCGAGTCGATGGTCACGGCGACCGCGCATAATATCGTCGCGCTGGTCGCGGGGCGAGAAGCGAAGGAAGAAGGCACATGGAATGCCGTTTGCTTGGCGGATTTCGGCGACAAGGGCGTCGCCTTTGTCGCAAAGCCGCAAATTCCGCCGCGTAACGTCAACTGGTCGAGCGAAGGACGCTGGGTGCATTTCGCGAAGGTCGCCTATGAAAAATACTTTCTTCGCAAGGTCCGCAAGGGCCAGAGCGAACCCGTGTATGAGCGTTACATCATGAAGCTTCTCGGCATCGAACGGCTGCGTCGCGCCCTTTCGTGAGGGCGGCGGCGGCCAGGCAACACCAGGATGAGGCCATGCGGACACGGCCGTTAGGGCGCGAGATCGCCATCGCGCTCGCCTTCAAGCTGATCGCGCTGATTGCGCTCTATGTCGCATTTTTCGGTCCTGCACATCGCATTAGGGTGACGCCGGCGCAGATGGCGGAAACGCTCTCGACCGCCGCGGCGCGCTGACATCCGGAGCTCAACATGTTCGAACTCGACGTCGTCACCCTCTCGCGCCTCCAGTTCGCGCTGACGGCGATGTATCACTTCCTGTTCGTGCCTTTGACTCTGGGTCTTGCCCTGCTGCTCGCGATCATGGAGAGCGTCTATGTGATGACCGGGCGGAAAGTCTGGAAAGAGGCGACGCAATTCTGGGGCACGCTGTTTGGGATCAACTTCGCCATGGGCGTCGCCACCGGCGTCACCATGGAGTTTCAGTTCGGCACCAATTGGGCCTATTACTCCCACTATGTCGGCGACATATTCGGCGCGCCGCTCGCCATCGAAGGGCTGATGGCGTTCTTCCTCGAGGCGACCTTCGTCGGCCTGTTCTTCTTCGGCTGGAACCGCTTGAGCAAGGTGCAGCATCTCGCTGTCACCTGGCTTGTCGCGCTCGGCGCCAATTTCTCGGCGCTGTGGATTCTCGTCGCCAACGCCTGGATGGAAAACCCGGTCGGCGCCGCCTTCAATCCGCAGACGATGCGCATGGAGCTGACCTCCTTCGCGGAGGTCTTGTTCAATCCCGTGGCGCAGTCGAAATTCGTGCACACGGTCAGCGCCGGCTATGTCACCGGCGCGATGTTCGTCATGTCGATCGGCGCCTACTACATGTTGAATCGTCGCCATGTCGACATTGCGCGCCGCTCGCTGACGGTCGCGGCGAGCTTCGGCCTCGCTTCGGCGCTTTCGGTCGTCGTGCTCGGCGACGAAAGCGGCTATACGGCGGGTGAAAGCCAGAAGATGAAAATCGCCGCGATCGAGGCGATGTGGGAAACCGAGCCGCCGCCGGCGTCCTTCACGCTCTTCGGCATTCCCGATCTCAAGAGCGAAACGACGAAATATGAGATCAAAATTCCTTGGGTCCTGGGCCTGATCGCGACGCGTTCGCTCGATACGCCCGTCGAAGGCGTCAAGGCGCTCGTCGAACGTTCCGAATCGCGCATCCGCAATGGCATGGCCGGCTATCAGTGGCTCGCGAAAGAAGGCGGTCGCCCCAACGCCGTGGTTCCGCCGGAACTCGAAGCCTCGATGCGCGACGTCGGCCATTCGCTACTCGTCAAGCGCATTCGTCCGGATATCGAGAATGCGACCGACGCGCAGATTCACGAAGCGGCGCTGTCGACGATTCCCGACGTGCCGGTATTGTTCTGGTCGTTCCGCATCATGGTGGCGCTCGGCTTCTATTTTATCGCGCTCTTCGCCGTGGCCTTCTATCTGTCGAGCCGACGACGCTGCGGGCGGCCCTGGTTCCTGCGGATGACGATGTATAGCCTGCCGCTGCCCTGGATCGCCGCCGAACTCGGCTGGATCGTCTCGGAATATGGCCGGCAGCCATGGATCATCGACGCGACGATGCCGACATTTCTTGGCGTCTCCAATGTTCCTGCGTCGAATGTCGCGGCGAGTCTTACGGCTTTCGTGCTGTTCTACAGCGCGCTCGCCATCATCGACGTCGGGCTGATCGTCAAATATGTCCGCATCGGTCCGCATAGCGAGCCAGAGCCTCAAACCTCCGGCGCGCCCGTGCTTCCCGCGCCGGCGCCGGCGCAAATCCAATAGAAAGGCGAAAGCGATGTTCGACTATATGACGCTTCGCCTCATCTGGTGGGCGCTGTTAGGCATCCTGCTGGTGGGCTTCGCCATTCTTGACGGCTTCGATATCGGCGTCGCCATGCTGCATCCCTTCGTCGCCCGCGACGATTCGCAGCGGCGCGTGACGCTGAACACGATCGGCCCGGTCTGGGAGGGCAATCAGGTCTGGTTCATTCTTGGCGGCGGCGCGGTTTTCGCCGCTTGGCCGCCGCTCTATGCGGTGTCCTTTTCCGGCTTTTATCTCGCGATGCTGCTCGTCCTCATCGGCTTCATCCTGCGGCCGGTGGCGATCGTCTTCCGCGGCAAAAGGGACAAGCCCCGGTGGCGCGAAGCCTGGGACTGGCTGTTCTTCGTTTCGGGCCTTGTTCCCGCGCTGATCTTCGGCGTCGCTTTCGGCAATCTGCTTCAAGGCGTTCCCTTTCATTTCGATCAGTCGCTTCGCGCAACTTACGAGGGCGGCCTTCTCGGCCTTCTCAATCCCTTCGCTTTGCTCTGTGGCCTCGTCAGCGTGGCGATGCTTATCATGCAGGGCGCCGCGTGGCTCGGCGTGAAGAGCGAGGGCGACGTCGCGGTCCGCGCTCGCCGATATGGCGCGGTTGCGGCGATCCTGCTCGTGCTGCTGATCTCCGCGGCGGGACTATGGACGTTGCTCGGCGTCGAAGGCTATCAGATCGCCGGCGCGATCGATCACGCGGGGCCGTCCAATCCGTTCACGAAGACCGTGACGCGGGAAGCCGGCGCCTGGTTCGACAACTACCGCGCCTATCGCTGGATGATCGCCGCCCCCGCCGCCGCTTACGCGGGCGCGCTGATCGCGGCGCTGGCCTTCGCCTTCGCGGCGAGAAGGGTTGCGCTGCTCGCCAGCAGTCTTTCGGTCGCGGGCGTCGCGACGATGGCGGGCTTCAGCATGTTCCCCTTTCTGCTGCCGTCATCGTCGCACCCGAGCCAAAGCCTCACGGTTTGGGACGCATCCTCGAGCAAGGCGACGCTCTCTCTGATGCTCGTGGCGGTGATCGTCTTTCTGCCGATCGTTCTCGCCTATACGAGCTGGGTCTATTACGTTCTGCGCGGCGCCGTCAGCGAAGCGGCGATCCGTCGCGGCGACGACTATTATTATTGAGCGGGAGACATCGAAGCATGTGGTATTTTTCCTGGATATTGGGGCTGGGGCTCGCCTGCGCCTTCGCCATTCTCAACGCCATGTGGCTCGAGCTCGACGACGACGACAGGCAAAAGAAATGACGGCCGCGCGCTAAGCGACTTAGTCGCTGAGAGCGTTCACGCAAAGCGATAGGCTCGGACGGCCGCCACAATCAGGGAGACAGTCATGCAAGCCAATATCGGAAAGATCGATCGGATCATCCGCATCGTCGCCGGGCTCTTGTTGCTCAGTCTCGTCTTTGTCGGTCCGCAGACGCTGTGGGGTCTCGTCGGGCTCGTGCCGCTGGCGACGGCCTTCATCAGCTTCTGCCCCGCCTATAAGCTCATCGGCGTGGATACGCTCGGCAAATAGCTTGGCGAGCAATTCGCGCGCCCGCCACGGCGCGGGTAAGATTGCAAATGCGGCCGAGCATGTTGCGGCCACGGGTTCAACGCTGGCGGCGAGCGTTAAATCATAGATGAACCAAACGGCGATCACCTTTCACGCCCGCGGCATGCATTGCCACGGCTGCGAACATGTCATCGAAGCGGCGATCAGAAAGCTCGCCGGGGTGCGCAGCGTCTCGGCCAGCTATCCGACTGAAACGGTCGTCGTCGACTATGACGCAGACGCGACGAATTTCGCCGCGATCCGCGAAAGGGTCGAACAGAATGGCTATCGCGTCGTTCTGACCGAAGAGGCGCAGCGCCGGCGTTCGCCGCTCGTGAGACTGGCGATCTTCGTCGCCGCGCTCGCCGGACTCGCCGCGCTCATTCTTTTCGACACGCGTTGGATCAGCGCCGATGGCGCGCCCGACATCGCCCAGCATATGAGCCTCGGTCTCCTGTTTCTGTTGGGGCTGCTGACCGGCTTTCACTGCGTCGGCATGTGCGGCGGCTTCGTCGTCAGTTACGTAACCGCCGATGCGCGCGCCGGACGCTCGTCGTTCTTCTCGCATTTCGCCTATGGCGCGGGAAAGACGCTGTCCTACACGACGATCGGCGCCGCCTTCGGCTGGCTCGGCGCCTTCATCGCATTCACGCCGATGCTGCGCGGCCTTGCTGGAGCCGCGGCCGGCGCGTTCCTCATCATTTTCGGGCTCAATATGCTCGGCCTGTTCGCGCCGCTGCGCCGCTTTCGGCTCGGCCTGCCGCGGCCGCTGCAGAACTGGGTGAACCGCGAGGCGAGCGGACGTCACCGGCCTTTCGTCATCGGCCTGCTCAACGGGCTGATGATCGCCTGCGGGCCGCTGCAGGCGATGTATGTGATGGCGGCGGGAACGGGCAGCCCGGTCGAAGGCGCGAAGACGCTCTTCGTCTTTGGTCTGGGGACCCTGCCGGTGATGCTCGCCTTCGGCGCCTTGACGACGGTGCTCTCAAGCGCCGTGACCCATCGGCTGCTGACGGCCTCGGGCGTGATCGTCGTCGCGCTCGGCGCGGTGATGATCAATCGCGGACTGATCCTCACCGGCTCGGGCGCCGATCTCGCGTCGCTGTTCGCGAATTGGCGTCGCCCCGCGCCGGTTGAACTCGCCCCGCCGTCGCAGGAGGCGCCTCTCGCGCCGAAGACGCAGACGATCGAAATGGAAGCCAATGGACTTGGCTTTGCGCCCACGCGTTTTACGCTGCTGCGCGGCGTCCCAGTCAAATGGATGATCAACGCGACGGAAGTGACGAGTTGCAACCATCGGATCGTCGTTCCGTCCTTGAAACTCGAATTCGATATCAAGCCGGGGCGCCAGACCATCGAATTCACGCCCGAAAAGACAGGCGTCGTTCCCTGGAGCTGCTGGATGGGCATGTTGCGCGGCGAGTTCGTCGTCGTCGACGCGCCGCTGGCCACGGCCGCTCAGCAAGCCGAACCCGTCGTCCCGGGCGTTCCCTGCGCGACCGATTCGGCGCAAAGCCCTCCGCCGTCCGCCGCAGCGCAGACCTATATCATAAAACGCGGCGATACGCTTCGCGCCGTCGCGAAGCGTATCTATGGCGATGAAAAGCGCTGGCGCGATATCGCCGCGCTTAATCCGTCGCTCAAAGCCAGCAAGCTGCGTCAGGGACAAAGGATCAATGTTCCTGCCGCCGCGCAGCCGTGACGATTCGTCTCGCGCATCGACATGCGCCGCGCGTTAGGCTGGGCAAAGTCAAATGAAGGGGGAAGCCATGAACGGGAAATTCCTTTTCGCCGCGGCCTGCGGGCTGTCGTTCTTCGCCGCCGCCGCGATCGCCGGCGACGATGACCATCGCGAACATATGAGACATATGGACATGCAGCATATGGACATGGACCATATGAAAATGTCGCCGAAGATGAAGGACACGCGCCAGGAGGTCGATCTTCCGTCGCCGATGCGCACGCAAATGCTCTCACATATGCGTGGCCACGCCGAGGCCGTCGCCGAAATTCTCGCGGCGCTCGCCAAGGGCGACGGCCCGGCGGCCGCAAAAATCGCCGATGCGCGTCTCAGCCTGGCGTCTCCTGGCGCGGCCGCGTGCAAGCCGAACGCCAAGAGCGGCGAACTCGGCGACATGCCGGCGATGATGGCCTCGCACATGCCCGACGAGATGCGCGCACTTGGCCTGACGATGCACGAGCAGGCGAGCAAATTCGCGCAGGAGGCCGCCAAGATCGGGCCGGGCGGCGACATGCGTCCGGCGCTTGCCGAATTGTCGCAAGTCGTGCAAGCCTGCAACGCCTGCCACGCCGCCTACCGCCTCGACTAGCGCGCGCGTGCGGCGCTGGAGCCGATCGTGCGCATCGCGACTTGGAACGTCAATTCTGTAAGGCAGCGTCTTGCGCCGCTTCTCGGCTTCTTGCGCGACACGGCGCCCGATGTCCTCTGCCTGCAGGAAACGAAATGCGAGGATCACGCTTTTCCTCGGCTCGAAATCGAAGACGCTGGGTATAATGTCGCCGTCCATGGCCAGAAGGGATTCAACGGCGTCGCGCTGCTGTCGAAATCGCCGCTTCAGGACGTGATCCTCGGTCTGCCCGGCTTCGACGGCGAAGCGCAATCGCGCTACATCGAAGCGGTCGTCGAAGACGACGCCGGCGGCGTCATGCGCGTCGCCTCGATTTATGCGCCCAACGGCAATCCGCCGGATACGCAGAAATATACGTATAAGCTCGCCTTCATGGAGTCGCTGACGCGCCATGCCGAGGCGCTGTTGCGTCTCGAAGAGCAGACGGTTCTCGCCGGCGACTACAATGTCATTCCGCAGCCGCGCGACGTCTATGAGGCGTCGGCGTGGATCGGCGACGCGCTTTTTCTGCCGCAGACCCGCGCCGCCTATCAGCGCCTGCTCAATCTCGGTTACGCCGACGCGCTGCGCGCCACAACCGACGAAGGCGGGCTTTATACGTTCTGGGACTATCAGGCCGGCGCCTGGCAGAAGAACAAGGGTCTTCGCATCGATCACCTGCTGCTCTCGCCGCGCGCCGCCGATCGGCTGGCGAATGTGGAAATCGTCAAATCGATGCGCGGAGGCGAGAAGCCCTCCGATCACGTCGCGATCTATGCCGATTTCGCCGCTTGATCGAGAATGCCGAGAGCGGCGCCGCTGCGCCAGAGCACATAGAACGCCACCGCCAAAATGACCGTCGCGAAGACGGCGTTCAGCGCGCCGCGCATTCTTGACAGGCGTCGCGCAACCGCGGCGCCGACAAGTCCGCCGAAAGCGCCGCCGATCACCAGCGTTCCGGCGAGCTCCCACTCAACCAGGTCTGAATAGGCGTAGTTCGCCGCCGTCGTCACGGCGAAGGCGGCGACCGCAACGAGCGACGAGCCGATGGCGTTCAAGATCGGCATGTCGGACGCGAACATCAGTCCCGGCACGATCAGGAATCCGCCGCCGATGCCAAAGAAGCCGGAAAGCGCGCCTGCCGTCAGTCCCGCGCCGACGAGCCGGGGGAAATTCTCGCGATTGAGCCTGACCGCCGGATAGCCCGGCGCGCCCCGGCGGCGAAGCATCAGATAGGACACGACGATCATCAACAGCGCGAAGAGCGCGAGCAGTTTTTCGCCATCCATGAATTTGCCGAGAGACGATCCGGCGAAAGCGCCGGCGATTCCGAAAAGCGCAAAGACCGACGCGCAGCGCCATTTGATCGTCTTGCCGCGCGCATGGTTGGCGAGGCTCATCAGCGCGTTGACTGCGACCGCCGCCGCGCTCGAGCCAATCGCGACATGGGGATTTGGAACGCCGACGAAATAGACGAGAAGCGGCACGGCCAGCACCGAGCCCCCGCCGCCGACGAGGCCCAGCGTTACGCCGACGAGGCCGCCGGAAATCAGACCGAGCACGGCCTCCACGGGCAGAGCCGTCAGCATGTCGCGCGTCCTCTTAATATTAGCACTTGCTTATTTAGCTATATCGCATATATATAAACTTGCGCAAGCCCGAAAAATCGTGAAGCGCAGGAGCGCTGCAATGAAGGAGAGAGCGATGCCGCAGGCGCCGTCCGTGAAAGGCTTCTTCGACGAGGCGACCAGCACCATCACCTATATTGTCAGCGACCCCGCCACGAAGCGGGCGGCGATCGTCGATCCCGTGCTCGACTACGATCCGGCGAGCGGGGTCGCTGATTCGCATTCGATCGACGCGATCCTCGCCGAGGCGGCGCGCGAAGGGTTAAAGATCGACTGGGCGCTCGAAACCCACGCGCACGCCGACCATCTTTCCGCGGCTCAGATCGTCAAGGCGGCGACGGGCGCGAAGATCGGCATCGGCGAACATATCGACAAGGTCCAGAGGCTGTTCAAGCCGGTTTTCGACGCGCAGGATTTAGACGCTGACGGCGGCGGCTTCGATCGCCTGTTCAAGGACGGCGAGCGCTTCAAGATCGGCGAGATCGAATGCGAAGCGATCTATACGCCCGGCCACACGCCGGCGGACGTCGCCTATAAGATCGGCGACGCGGTGTTTGTCGGCGACACGCTGTTCATGCCCGACTATGGGACGGCGCGAGCCGATTTCCCGGGCGGCGACGCGCACGCGCTGTACCGGTCAATCCGCCGCATTCTTTCGCTTCCCCCGCAGACGCGGCTCTTCATGTGTCACGATTACAAAGCGCCCGGACGGGATATCTACGCCTGGGAGACGACGGTCGGCGAAGAGCGCGCCAGGAATGTGCAGATCAAGGACGGCGTCAGCGAAGAGGAATTCGTCGCCGGCCGGCTGAAGCGCGACAAGGAGCTTGCCGCGCCGCGGCTGCTCCTGCCCTCGATTCAGGTGAATATTCGAGCCGGCAAGTTTCCGCCGCCGCACGCGAATGGCGGACGCTTCCTGACCATTCCGGTGAAGCTCAAAGGCGCCGCGGCGCGCGCCGGCTGACGAACTCAGTTGCGTTCGCGAAGATAGCCCTCGAGCATGGCGCCCGCCGTCCGGCGGTCGGTTTCGCTTGCGGAATGCAGCGCGTCGGCGTGCAAATCGACGATCCATTGATCGCGGGCCGCGTCGCGCGCCAGAGTGAGATACATCAAGCCGCGCGCGCGGTCAGGCTCGCCGCTCGCCTCGCCGGTGAACATCATTCGGCCAAGCATCGCCTGCGCCTGCGGATGTCCCTTGCGCGCCGCCAGTTCCAGCCAGTTCACGGCCTGCCGGAGGTTCTTCTTCACGCCGGCGCCGTCGACATACATGCGGGCCAGATTGTACTGCGCGTCGGCGTTGCCGAAATAGGTCGCCGCATAGCGGAAGAGATCGAAGGCGCGATCGAGATCCGGTTTGATCTTTGCGCCAGGAACGCCCTCGCGCAGATAAACGCCCACGGCGACAAAGGCGCTCGCCGCCATCGACCGTTCGCGCGGATCAGGTTCGTCGTCGGCGTAATGATCGACGATCTGCGAGAAATATTCATAGGCCTTGGCGTCGTCGCGAGCGACTCCGTCGCCCTCGGCGTACATCCGGCCAAGCTTCCATTGCGCCAACGGCTCGCCGCCCTCGGCGGCGTAGCGCAGCGCCGCGACGGAGGTCGCCGGATCGCCCGCATGGTAGCTTTCCAGCCCCGCCCGCAACGCGGCGCGAGGATCCTTGAACATCGTCAGCGTCTGCTGGTCGGCCTTCGCGGTCTCGCGCGGCGAATCGAGGGCTGGGGCGGGCGCGACAAGGGCCGTCACGAGCACGACGAAGCTTGCCGCCATGAGACATGTCGGCAGCGCCGCGCGCGCGCTGATTCGAGAGGTCGAAATCAGCCCCTTTTGAATTTCAGCGACCATAATGCTCCGACTTTCCTCAACCTGAGAGACGCCCTGCGTCTCAAGGCCGTACGCCAGCCGCCACCGGCGATCAGCGAGAGGGAAAGAAGGAACCCGTCGCCGAAAGCGAAATCTTTCGGCGCCTGTCTCCGCATCTCGAATGAGCTTGTGACACAGGCACCTTAGCTCAGCTTTTGTGTCTGAAAAGGGGCTAGTCCAACGTCAGCGTTGGCCAAGCTGCTAATCTATTCAACTGTTGCAATCCGATCACATAGCTGTTGCAAAAATGCCGCGTCGGATCTGGGCGCGCGCGTCGTCCTGACGCAAGCTTACGCCAGGACACGGCATATCGCCCGGGCCGCGCCTGTGCTTTGATCCCGCATTCGCCGGATGAACTCTGATTTTGCTGTACAATTTCGGCATTTATGGCATCATTTTCAGAAGGTTA
>Ga0194126_10002480_pt1 | contig 29900 bp, 29 predicted proteins | sample TA2KigC150mmetaG_FD_148641 | JGI IMG/M metagenome (GOLD analysis project Ga0194126, IMG submission 148641) | Freshwater microbial communities from Lake Tanganyika, Tanzania - TA2015035 Kigoma Deep Cast 150m | ecosystem: Environmental > Aquatic > Freshwater > Lake | place: Tanzania: Lake... | reverse complement strand
GAGATGGCAAAGACCGGTGTGAAGAGATCAACCGGAATATTCATCATATAATAGACGGAAGCGCTGTATAAATCGACATTGGCGTAAATCTCTTTCCCTTTGATCTTCCGGAATTCTTCTTTGGTGGCTTCTTCGATGGCCCGGGTGATCTCATACCATCTCCGTTCTCCGGTGCGCTCAGCCAGTTTTTCACTGATCCTGCGAAGAATACCAGCCCTCGGGTCTTCGGTGTGATAGACCGCATGTCCCATGCCCATCACCTTTCCACCCTTTTGGAGTTTCTCTCTCACCCACGAGTGTACCCGGCTGACTTCTCCTATTTCCAGAAGTATCCTCATCACTTCGCTATTGGCGCCTCCATGAAGCTCTCCCGAGAGAGCCCCAAGGGCGGCAGCAACGGAGGCATAGAGATGAGCATGGGTCGAGGCCACCTCCCTTCCTGCAAACGTGGAGGCATTAAAAGAATGCTCGGCATGAAGAACCAGGCAGGTATCAAAGTCTCTGGCGGTATCGAGGTCGGGTAGTGAACCAGACAACATATACAGGAAGTTCCCGGCATGACTCAGATCAGAGCGGGGAAGAACAGGTTTTTTCCATTCCGGATACGATCCCATGCCGCGACAATCCCTGGTAATTTCGCTATCAACCGAAGGGCTTTTTTCAAATTCGCCTCCCTGGTCTCCTCGTTTAATTGAGGATCAAAGCCTGCCAAAACAGGAACGGCGGATTGTAATACATCCATCGGATTGGCAGATTTCGGCAACAGCTTCAACATATCAAAAATCGTTCCGGGGATATTTCTCTCGGGGAGAATCTCTAATTGAAACCTCTTCAATTCCTCCTGGGTCGGAAGGTGGTCATTCAGGAGAAGGAAGGAAACCTCCTCAAAGGTGGAAGATCGGACGAGATCAATGATATTGTACCCCCGGTAAATAAGAATCCCTCTTTCTCCATCGACATCCGAGATGCGGGTGTCAGCCACCTTCACCCCGCGGAGCCCAATGTTTTTCACATCGATTCCTTCTTCCATAGACCTCTCACTCCTTCTCCTTTCTCACACATGTCCACAAGAGTCTTCTTTAATATGTATACCATACAATCTTGACGAATTCACCTTGAAATGTTGCTTCACCATTCTTATCTTTTTACTGAGAGGAGGTGTTCTTATGAACGACAGATAAAAGTAACCCCATGCGCCTGCATTTCCCATGACAGGGACCAGGGATATCTCAAAGCCGAATTGGAAATGCCGGGTGTTGATAAGAAGGATATTAAGCTTGATATGAGGAACAACAGCTTTTGTGTCTCAGCCCCAAGAGGAGAGGATACCGAATACTCAGGTTGCTTCACATTGGCTCATGAGGTCCTGGCTGAAAAGGCAGAGGCCAGGTATGAGAACGGTCTCCTTAAGATCAACACGCCTATCAGGGGATGGGAACAAAAGGTAAGCATTCCAGTCCACTAACCCTTCAATATCGAGCCCTTCCGAGAAGGAAGGGCTCTTTTAAAAGGGAATGGTTACATTGAGAGGAAAGCGCCATGATTAAAAAAGAGACCAATCAAAACGGGGCCGAAGAGGTTAAAAAGGATATTCCCTCCGATGTAATGGATCGCTGGGAAGAAATATCCTATTACGACGCATGTTGTGAGGATTGTTGCTGCGATTAAGCTCCCTAGTCTGTTTGTGGTGAGGTTCTCGAACCATGAACAGACTTACGTAACAGTTTCATAGCAATGGTGGCGTATGATTCGCGGATTTACGGGTCTTCCGGACCAGATTGTCGAAAATGTATTTCTCTTCATCGCAGCGATCTCCGTCTCGATCCTGGTCCTCATCACCTTCCTGATGATCTACTTTACCATTCGCTATCGCCGCAACCGAAACCCGGAGCCTCAAGACATCAGGGGAAACCTCTGGCTTGAGATCTTGTGGACCGTCATTCCCACCCTTTTAGTGCTCTCCATGTTCTATTACGGGTGGACAGGATTCCGAACCTTAAAAAAGATTCCCGAAGGGGCGTTCAAGGTGAAGGTGACAGCACGCTCATGGTCCTGGCTTTTTGAATATGAGAATGGGGTGAAGGCCGAAGAATTGGTGATCCCCGTCGGAAAACCAATCCATCTCCTGCTCTCCTCGCAAGACGTGATCCATAGTTTTTACATCCCAGCTTTCAGAGTCAAACAGGATGCTGTCCCGGGAATGGTCACCCCTCTCTGGTTTAAAGCGAAAGAACCAGGAACCTACGATGTTCTGTGTGCGGAATACTGCGGCCAACAACACGCCTACATGCTCACCCGGGTGAGAGTCATTTCAGAGGACGAGTTCAATCAATGGTACGAGGGAAAAGGCAAGGAGTTGCGAGCGGAAACATCAAAAGGTCTACCCCGTGGACCACAGCTACTTCAGGAGAAAGGGTGCCTTGTTTGCCACAGCCTCGATGGCACGTCCAGAATCGGCCCCACTCTCAAAGGCCTCTTTGGAAAGACGGTCATCGTATTAAAGGATGGAAAAGAGCAGAACGTTCAGGCTGATGATGCCTATCTTAAAAGGTCCTTGATCGAACCGAATGCAGAGGTCGTCAAAGGGTTTCCTCCCATCATGCCCTCCCAGAAGAGTCTGAGCACGGATGAGGAGATAGATGAGATCATCCGATATATGAAGGAATTGAAATGAAAGCTCTCAAACACTGGTTATCTCTTCTGATGGATCTGTTCAGGTTCAGGCTATCGATCTTTGTCACGTTCTCAGCGGCCACGGGTTTCATCCTTTCTCATCAAGGGATCGCGCAGGAGATGTTTCTGATGCTTCTGGCGGTCTTCCTTCTCTCCTCAGGCGCCAGCGGTCTCAATCAATATCAGGAGAGGAAAGAAGATCAGAGGATGGAAAGGACCAAGGATCGGCCCATTCCATCCGGACGGCTTTCACCGGTATCCGCCTTGAAAATATCCTTCCTGATGATCACGCTTGGACTTTTCATCCTCCGGGTGGAAATAAATGGGCAGGCTCTGATCTTAGGTCTATTCGCCATACTCTGGTACAACGGAGTCTATACCCCGCTTAAGAAGCTAACTCCTTTTGCCGCTGTGCCCGGAGCTCTGGTAGGAGCAATGCCGCCAGCGATCGGTTGGTCTTCAGGGGGAGGCCATCTTTTTGATCCACAACTGCTGGCCGTCTCCTTCTTCTTTTATCTCTGGCAAGTCCCTCATTTCTGGATACTTGGCTTCCACTTGGGGGAAGATTATAGAAAAGGGGGATTTCCGGATTTGACCCGATTTTTTACACAGACCCAATTTAACAGGATCCTGTTTATCTGGGTCTTTGCAACCGGGGTCGCCAGTTTCTTCGTTCCATGGTTTGGGATCTTAAAATCGCCAATGATCATTGGAGGCTTGTTTGGCATCGGAGGGTGGTTATTGTGGAAAGCGTTGAAGCTTCTGAAAGCCGGATATCAAAATCCTTATGGACCATCTCTCTTCAGGTCACTCAACATCTACATCTTGCTGGTGATGATCTGTTTTTCGCTTGACAGCCTGACACCTGTTCAAATACATTCTGTATTATTTTAAATCTGTTATGAAAAAAGCGATACTCTCTTTGATTGTTCTTGTGATCATTTCCTTGTTTGCCCTCGTGGCCTACCACCGATTTCCCGTTCGTACCAAAACCGCCTTCTTTTCCGTTTTCCCGATTTTCACATGGGTTTCGATAGATCAACCCGTTCTGTTCAACCATATCCTCCATACACAGAACCTCAATCTTAACTGCAATTTCTGCCACCGATACGCCGGACAATATCGCTCTGCAGGCCTCCCCAACATTGAAATCTGCAAGGCCTGCCATGCCACAGACGCCATGAGCAAGAGGCCGGAAGCGCTTAAAGTCGTCCGTTACGTACAGAAAGGAAAAGAAATCCCTTGGGAAAAGATGTATGATCTTCCGAAGTTTGTCGTCTTTCCTCACTCGATTCATGTCCAGAACAATATCGACTGCTCGGTCTGTCACGGCCTCACACCGAAAAAAGAGAGACCGGTTAAAATGGTGGATAGAAATTACATGGCCTGGTGTATGGATTGTCATCAAAAGCGGGGGGCAAGCAACGATTGCTATGCATGCCACTCCAGCTAATTCATTGCGGAACGCGGAATTCGGAATGCGGATTCGAAATTTTAAATATTTTATTCCGCAATCCGCAATCCGAAATCCGAAATAAAAACGATGAAGATCTCTCGAAGAAACCTGTTGAAAATGATCGGTGCTGCCACATTAGGGATGGCTCTTCCCGATGAGCTTCTCCACGCCCTTCCAAAGGAAGGCGAGTGGATTCCCTACGAGGAGCACTGGTCCTCTGGCGTCTGCCTCCAATGCCCGAGCGGTTGCGGTCTCCGGATCCGCTCTGTCAATCGCTGGCCGGTCAAACTCGAAGGGATCAAGGACTATCCGGTCAATAAAGGCCGGCTCTGCCCGAAAGGTCAGGCCGGCCTCCAGGTGCTCTACGACCCGGATCGGATAAGGTATCCATTAAGAAGAAAAGGGGACCGGGGAAAGGAAGAATGGGAAAAGATCTCCTGGGATGAAGCCATTGACCAGGTGACCCAAAGACTTAATAAGCTCCGTCAGGACGGGAAATCCCATCAGCTTCTCGTTTTAGGCGGCCGCTATCGTGGCCACATGCACGATCTGATGTCAAGATTCATGGAAGCCTATGGCTCTCCTAATCACCTGGGAAATCCGGCCAGAGGTTCGGAAGGGATTCTGAAAGGCCATCTCTTTACCATGGGGATCAAAGAATTTCTCTCGATTCACTGGGAAGGGGTAAACTATCTTCTCTCCTTTGGAGCCAGCCTGCTGGAGGCATCGCGGTCCACGATGGTTAACCTCCGTGGATATGGCCTTTTAAGAAGGGGAAGGCCTGGCATCAGAGGAAAGCTGGTTCAGGTAGAACCCCGATTCTCCCTCACCGCCTCAAAAGCCGATCAATGGATACCCATTCAACCCGGAACCGATGGCGCCCTCGCCCTTGGCATCGCTCACTGGATCATTAAAGAGAAGCCATACGATCAGGATTTCATCTCCCGCCATACCTTCGGTTTCGATGACTGGAAAGACTCAAACGGTAACCCACGAATGGGTTTTAAAAACCTGGTATTGAAGGAGTACTCCCCCGGTCAGGTTTCCTTCCTCACAGGAATACCGGAAGAGAAGATCATCCAGCTTGCAAAGGAATTTTCCTCCCACAAGCCTTCGGTTGCCATATCTGGAAGGGGGGTGGGGATGCAGACCAATGGCGCCTATAGCCAGATGGCCATTGACAGCCTAAACGCGCTGGTGGGATCAATCGACCGGCAAGGCGGGCTTCTCCTGCAGAGAAAGGCCCCCTTTCAAACATGGCTGCCTCCCCTGAAAGATTCGATTGCGGAAAAGGGCCTCTCCCGACCCCGCATCGATGGGGCAGGAAAACTTCCCTTCCCGTTTGCTCAAGAGGTCCCATATATTCTTCCGGAGAGAATCGCCAGAGGAGAACCCTATCCAATCGATACCCTCTTTCTCTATTACACCAACCCTCTTTTCAGTATTCCGGAATCAGAAAAACTCAAGACCGCTCTGGAGAAAATTCCTTTTATCGTCAGCTTCTCGCCGTTTATGGACGAAACCACGACATTCGCTGATCTTGTGCTTCCGGATGGAACCTATTTCGAGCGGTGGCAGGATGACACTCCTGAGCCCGGGCCTGGCTTATCGATGTTCGGATTGAGAAGTCCTGTGCTGGAGAACCCTCTGTATGATGTCCGGGAAACCGGAAATGTCCTGATCGAAATTGCAAAGGGATTAGGGGGAAATGTTGCAAAATCTTTTCCATGGAAAGATATGACAGAAGTACTCAGGGAATCCATCCGCGGGGTCTTCAAGTCAAAGCGCGGTTCTATTCGTACCAAAGACTTTGATGAATTCTGGAAGGCATTGATTGAGGGTGGAGGATGGTGGGATGGTGCGTACCCCTATGGAGAGTGGAGGAAAAAGTTCGACACCCCTTCGGGGAGATTTGAATTCTATTCTCAAATCATGGAGCATGGGCTTCGTCAGTTGTCAAAGGATGGCTCAAAAAACCTGGAGGCCATTCTAAAGGAATTGAAGATCGAGGCAAAGGGGGATAAGGCTTTTCTCCCACACTTTGAGAAGCCGCGTCTGATCGGGGAAGAAAAAGATTATCCCTTCCAACTCATCCACTACAAATGGATGGCCACGGCAGAAGGCAGAGGGGCCAATCAACCTTATCTTCAAGAAACCGCTGCTCCTCATCTGCAGGAGAGATGGAACTCATGGATCGAGATCCACCCCGACACGGCCCAAACTCTGGGAATCAAGGATGGTGATTCGGTCTGGATTGAATCGAAAGTCGGAAAGGTGAAAACAAAGGCAAGGCTCTTCCCGGGCGCCCATCCGAAATGCATCCATATCCCCTACGGCCAGGGTCATCGCGCCTATGGACGTTGGGCAAAAGGAAGGGGAATCAATCCAAACGATTTGCTTGTGAGTGATTACGATTACCTGGGAGGTTTTCTTTCTCACTTCTCAACAAGAGTGAAGGTGTATAAGGCATAATTCAGGACATCAGGGAATCAGAAGATCAGGTTGCAGATTATCAGGAAATCAGGATACCAGGAATTAGCTAAAGGGAAGGAAGTGGTTTTTTTTCCTCATTGCCTGATACCCTGATGCCCTGATAGTCTGGTAGCCTTTTCGGGGTAACACATGTACCGCTGGGGCATGGTGATTGATCTCGACAGATGCACAGGGTGTCAGGCCTGCGTGGTGGCCTGCCGTCAGGAGAATAATGTCCTCTTTGCCGGCGAAGATGAGGCAAAACTCGGACGCGCAAAGTTCTGGATGAATTTCATCTCAGAGGTGAAAGGCTCCTACCCTGACGTGAGGATGCATTTCTTTCCCATTCCCTGCATGCAGTGCGATCACCCTCCCTGCACCAAGGTCTGCCCGGTGGAGGCAACCTATAAAAATCCAGAAGGCATCGTGGCCCACATCTATCCCCGGTGCATCGGCGTGCGTATGTGTATCTCCAACTGCCCTTATACGGTCCGTTACTTCAACTGGCATGCCCCCTCCTGGCCGGATGAATATAAGAGGGGCCGGAACCCTGATGTCTATAAGAGAAGGAAAGGGGTCACGGAAAAATGTAATTTCTGCATCCAGAGAATAAGGAAAGCAAAGTGGAACGCAAAGAGAGAGAAGCGTAAGCTCCATGACGGAGAGGTCATACCGGCCTGCGCACAGACCTGCCCATCCGAGGCGATCACGTTCGGGGACCTCAACGATCCGAAGAGCCGGGTCTTGAAGCTCTCAAAGAGCCGCCGAGCCTTTCGCCTGTTAGATGACCTCGGCACGGAACCCAAAGTCTACTACCTCAAGGAAGGGGAATGGGATGATGGATAGTGAGGCCATCGCCCGAAAACACGAGAAAATACTTGCCCCGATGACCCGGGCCGGCCGGATGTTCTGGGCTACGGTGATCCCTCTTGCGGCCATCTTTCTCTGGTCGGTCTTCGCCTTTGGCTGGCAATACCGCTCGGGCCTTGGTGAAACGGGAATGGGCCATCCTGTATCATGGGCTTTTTATCTGGTTAATTTCGTCTTCTTCATCGGAATAAGCCATGCGGGCGCACTCGTCTCTGCAGTGCTTCGGATCACCCGTGCAGGATGGGGAACGCCCTTTGGCCGGGCTTTCGACTTGGGCCGCTCTTCACGGTTCTACTGGGTCGCGCTCCATGCCCAGTTCAAGTCACCCCTGCTCTGGGACTTCACCTGCATCATGACCTACTTCACCGTCAGCGTGATCTTTCTCTATGTTCTCATGGTACCCGATATCGGGCTCCTCAGGGAACGTTTTCCAAACAGGCGCTGGCTCTACCGGCCTCTCTCTCTTGGCTGGACCGGAACGGAAAAAGAATGGTCAACCATAGGAAAGGCCATCGGAATTCTCTGCGTTGCCGTCATCCCCATTGCTGTCAGCGTCCACACGGTCGTCTCCTGGGTCTTCGGAATGCAAACCCAACCCATGTGGCACAGCACTATCTTCGCTCCTTACTTCGTCGTGGGAGCGATCTATTCTGGAATCGCTGCGATCATCGTTGTCACCCTTGCCCTCAGAAAAGTTTATCATTTGGAGGACTACCTCAAGCCCTACCATTTCAATAATATGGGATTGCTCCTGTTGACCTTCACCCTTCTCTGGGCTTACTTCACATTCGCCGAGCATCTGACCGTGGGCTATTCAGGAGGATCGGCAGAACAGGCCGTTCTGTGGAGCAAACTGACCGGAAAGTATGCCCTGCTCTTCTGGATTATGGCGGTCCTCTGTTTCGTCATCCCTTTCCCCATTCTAATCTTCTGGCGAACCCTGCCCGGGCTGCTGATCTCCTCCATCTGCATCATCGTGGGAATGTGGATTGAACGATACACCATCATCATTCCCTCTTTCATTGAGCCCCGGCTTTCCTATGTGCGCGGCGATTACATGCCTTCGTGGGTGGAATGGTCGATGACCGCAGGTCTTGCAGCAGGATTCACACTCGCCTTTGTTATCTTTTCCAAACTCTTCCCCGTCATCTCCATCTGGGAAACGGAGAAAGAGGAAAGGGAGAAGGAGAGTAACCCCCGTTAGAAAGTTTTCAACTTTTTAACGGGGTAAAGGAGATTGATATGAAAAGATGGCTGTCCATGATCGTGGTGGTAGGACTTATTCTCTACTCTTCCGGCTTCGTTTTCGCTCAGGCTTCAAAGCCTCCTCCAAAAACCCCTGAGCTTCTGAACCTCGGCAAAAAAGTTTATGAGCAGAGCTGTGCCTCCTGCCATGGACCTGCGGGCGACGGGAAAACCCCGCTGGGTTCGGCCCTCAAACCACCTCCCAGGGATTTTAACATCCCCTTTAATCAATGGCCCCATGCGAAGGGAGACATTAAAAAAGTGTTTGATGTCACGACCAGGGGAATACCGAACACGGCCATGGTCAAGTGGGACCAGCTTTCCGAAAGGGAGCGCTGGGCTTTGACCTATTATGTGGTTGGATTCTCAACTCCAACACCCCCTCCAAAAAAGAAAAAGTGAGGTGTGAGAAAAAAATGAAAGAATTCACATCCGAAGAACTCCTCTCCTGTGATGGAAAAGAGGGAAAACCGGTCTATATCGCTTTCGAAGGAAAGGTCTATGATGTTTCAAAAAGTCCCCTCTGGTCTAAAGGGGTTCATATGAACCGGCATCCTTCAGGAAAGGACCTGAGCGGGGAAATATCCGCCGCCCCCCATGGCCCTGAAGTCTTTGAACGCTATCCGCAAATCGGAATTCTGAAAAAAAGTCCTCCTGAAGAATTAAAACACCTCCCGAAATTTCTTCAGGGGCTTCTTCAAACGTTTCCCATGGCAAAACGCCATCCCCATCCGATGGTGGTCCACTTTCCTATCGCTTTTCTCATGGCGTCCTCCCTCTTTTATCTCCTATTCTTCATATGGATGCTCCCTTCTCTGGGCACGACCAGCGCCCATCTTCTCGCCCTCGGAATCATCTCAACTCCTTTTGCCATTGCGACAGGATTCCTGACCTGGTGGATCAATTACAGATCAAAATTAACACGTTTCATAAAGAGAAAGATTCAGCTTTCGATCCTCCTCCTGGCCCTTGAAGTCACCTTCATTCTATTTTGGATCGGTGAGATACAAATATCCTACTATCTCTACCTGATGTTAATGATCCTCTTTGCCCCCATTGTTCTCCTCCTGGGTTATTACGGAGGCCAGATGACCTTTCCCGCTGAAAAGTAATCGGGGATTGATGGAATAGGGAAATGGGGAAATATAAAGAGTGCGTAATGCTTTTGCCGTTTGAAGCGGTTATCAGAAGATCGGGTAATCAGGAAGCAGACATCAGGATATTAGGATACCAGGTCAAATCAAACAAGCCGTTATTCATTATCTGAGGCCCTGATACCCTGATATTCTGCATCCTGATATTCTGGTCGCCTGATGTCCGAATTATCCCGCACAAAAGTAATTGGCCAGATTCAGAGCGCTAAACGGGTACAAGAGTACTATTTTGCTACCCCTGTGGCTTTTGAGATTTTTTCCACATTAAAACCCAATTTCTCGGCGAGGGGAATCAGATTTGAAGGAAAGGGTTTCTGAACGCCCTCCCCCCACCACGACTCCTCAAGCGACTTTAAACTCTCATGCAATATCCCGTCCATCATATCCTGGGCTTCCCGTTGATCGAGATCAAAATTCCATTCCTTCGACAAATCGAGGAGGGTGATAATCTCCTGAATCAACCCTTCCTGAGCCGGAAGATCGGAACATTTCGTTCCCCTGAGGGATTCCATTTTCTCTCTTAATACCTCGTTCAAAGCAAACAGGGATTCCTCTTTTCTCAATCGACACCCGTATCTTGTTGATTCTTCAACGATTCGATCGATCGCCCCTTTTGCGATGGCCGATCCGAAATCTCTCCTGAGTTCCTTGACCTCCTGGAACAACCGATGGCTCAGTGTTACCTCTGCGGCGACCAGGATCTCATAGGGAATCTCCATTTCCTCCCTTGTTAAAATCTCAATGGCCGGCTTTGTCCTGTCAAAAATTTCCTCATAAATCCGTGAGGGTTCCCCAATCTCCTTCTGCATGAACTTTCGAAAGATTTCCTCCCTCTCTTCTTTTATAACATCCCGAATCGTAAATATCCGATCTCCGAGTAGTGAGGTCAGGGTCTCTTTTAACCTCTCCTCCCCATGCTGAAATTCATCTGTTCCACTCTGCCTTAAACTATTAAAATCAAGCGTTCCTCTGTCTTCAGAAATCCAGTTCTGGAAAAGGCCTCCCTTAGAAGAGATCAACCCGAAAAAGAATGTCTTTGGCTCCTGAATCACATCGGAAACCACCTTCGCTTTTCCCAGGACAAGCAGTCGGTCATCTTTTTCTATTCGCTCCTGGTCTATTTTCTCCACACAAAAGGAGAAGATCCTCTTCTCCTTCTCCCCACCGTTAAAAAGAGAGGAGATGGCATAGTGGTTCACCACCTGCTCAGGGGTGACCTGTTTTGGCTTCACAAGACGCTGATAGATCCGGAGCCCGTCTCCCATTTCTGGAGGGTTGCTTCGCCCCTCAGCCAGAACCTTGAGAAATCTCTTTTCAATCTCCTTATTTGAACATTCCTCTGCATACTGGATCGCCCTCGCCGCATGTTCGAGAATGAGGATCGTCTCTAGGCCTGCCAGGTCGGCAAAAAACCATCCGCAGCTTGTAAACATCCTGAGGCCATGCCTCTCCATCTCCATCAATTTGAGCCCTTTTATCCTTTCTTTCTCATCAAGACCCTGACAGCCATGCTGTTCGAAGAACTTGCCAACGCTTTCGGAAGACCGATCCATGATCACATCGATATAACCATTTCTCGCCTCCCAGGGATCATGAAAGATCTTCTCTCCTTCTTTCTCGAACAGAATGCCGAGCTCATCCCTCAGAAGATTGAGGGCTTCTCTTAATGGTTTTCTCCATTTCTGATTCCATCCGGGCTTTCCGCCGGTGCTGCAACCGCAATCCTCTTTCCATCTTCCAACGCCATGACTGCAGCTCCATGCGCTTCCTTCTCCCCTGGGCCCTTCATCGATCTCCACCTCATCCACGGGAGGAAACTTCTTCAGGAAGGCCCCATAATTGAGAACCTCAAACCCCTGGCCTGAGAGCCCTTTGCTTAAGGCATAGGCGAGAGCCATCTCGCCGAACTTTTTATGATGTCCATAGGTTTCCCCATCCGTTGAGACATGGATGAGCTGAGGCCCTTTTTTCGAGCGTCCATAGGCCTGGGCAAAACGCTGACAGAGCCGATTTCCGTCATTGAAAAGATCTCCAAAGGCAATCTCTTTGGAGATCACCCCGTCATAGAAAAAGATGTCCATAGACTGATCCTCCAGCCTTTTGCCGGATCTGTCCTTGAGAAAACAGCGATAGGCCCGTGTCGTATCAATCTTTCCCTGGGAGACATCCAGCCATTTTTTGCTCCCAAGAGGTCTCACCCTCAGTGCCTGAAAAGGGCTCAGGATGAGGTAGCGCATACCACATTGGATTAACGTCTTCAGCGTGGGATAATTGACCGCTGTCTCTGGAAGCCACATCGCCTCGGGTTTGCGATGAAAATGCCTTTCAAAGTCGGCAATCCCCCACCGGACCGCTGTCTCCTGATCCCTCTCATTGGCCAGGGGCATGATCAAATGATCATAGGCCTGGGCAATCGCATTCCCATGGCCCAATCGCCTTAAACTCTCCCTGTCCGCTTCAAGAATCTTCTGGTAAACGAATGGCCTCTCCCTCTCAATCCAGGAAAGGAGTGTAGGCCCATAATTGAAACTGAGATAGGAGTAGTTGTTGAGGATATCGAGGATCTTTCCCTGGCCATCAACGATCCGCGCATAGCCGTTGGCCCGGTAACATTCAAAGGCAATCCGTTCATTCCAGTCATGGAAAGGATGAGCGCTCTCCTCGCGCTCAATGACTTCCAGCCACGGATTCTCTCTCGGAGGCTGATAGAAATGGCCATGAACGACTACGAAGGCATCTTTCATTTTTTTCCCCCCATCTCCTTATTTCCTCATCACCTTACCCTTCATGTTTCGCCTCATAAATCCGTTTCTTGATCTGGCCGATTGCTCTTGTGACGGGAATTTCTTTCGGACAGACCTCAGTGCATTTCCAAAGGGTCTGACAACCCCATGCCCCATCTTTATGATCCAGCAAACCCATCCTCTCTTCTGATGCCTCGTCTCTTGAATCGAAAAGATAACGGAACGCCCGCACCAGAACCGCAGGCCCGACATAATTCTCTGTCTCCCTATTCTGGTTAACCGGGCAGGAGGCTGTACAACAGGCGCAGAGGATACAGCGAATCGCCTCTTCAAACCGTTCGTGTTCCTCAGGAGACTGTTTTCGTTCAGTATCGGATGGAGGCGTCTTAGTAATCAAGTAAGGTTTGATGGAGTGATATTTTTGAAAAAAAGGACTGAGGTCCACCACCAGATCTTTCACCACTTTAAAAACAGGAAGGGGTTCGATCAGGACCTCCTCATTAAAACTCCGGACCAGCTTCTGACAGGCCAGGCCGCAGATGCCATTGATCCTCATCCCATCCGATCCGCAAACCCCATGGCCGCAGGACATCCGGAAGGACAGGGTTGGATCCTGCTCCCAGCGGATCCGGTTGAGGCAATCGAGAAGCCGATCCATGGGGTCAGCCTCCACCTCATAGGTTTGATAATACGGCTTCTCATCCTTCTCCGGTTCAAAACGGAAGATCTTTAGCTTAAGGAGCATCCCCCACCTCTTATTGAGATGGCCTCTAATTTTCAATCCGAAATCTACAATCCGAAATCCGCAATTTCCTCAGTACACTCTTGCTTCAGGTTGAAACTTGGTGATCTTTACAGGCTTATACCTGACCTCCGGACCCTTAACGGTCAAAAGGACGAGAGAATGCTTCAGATAGTACCGGTCCGCTCTATGGGGAAAGTCTTCCCGCCAATGAGCCCCCCTGCTCTCCCTGCGATGGAGGGCGCTCAGGAGAATCGCCTCTGAAAGATCGAGCTCATGTTCCAGTTCGATGACCTCCATCAACTCATAATTGAAAGCCTTCTTCTGATTGGAAACCCCGACCTCCTGATACCGTTCTTTCAGGGTCCGGATCTCCTCGATCCCCTTTTTTAAGCCTTCCTCGTTTCGGAAGACTGACCCGGATTCCATCATCATCGATTGCATCTTTTGACGGAGAGAATCGACCTTCTCCTTGCCTTTGGGGACGAGCAAGTCTTTGATTCTCGATTCCATCCTTTTCAACGGTTCTGCAGAGATCGAACCATGTCCATACCGAAGCACATCATTTTTCATCGCCAACCCGCTTCTTCTCCCAAAGACGAGCAAATCGAGCAGGGAGTTGCAGCCCAATCGGTTAGCGCCATGGACCGAGACACAGGCACATTCTCCGGCAGCATAAAGTCCCGGAGCAACCGATCCCTTTTCATCTTTCAAGACCCTCCCATCGACATCTGTCGGAATACCTCCCATGATGTAATGGCAGGTGGGCTGCACTGGAATGGGTTCGTAAACGGGATCGATGCCCAGATAAATTCTCACAAAGGAGGTGATCTCCCAGAGCCGTTCTTCGATCTTCTCTTTCCCCAGATGGATGAGGTCAAGATGGACATAATCCTTTCCATCAATGCCTCTCTTCTCCCGGATTTCAGTCAGAATGGCCCTTGAAACGACATCCCTCGCGGCCAGGTCTTTCACGGTAGGAGCATATCGCTCCATAAATCGTTCGCCGAATCGGTTCCTTAATAGACCTCCTTCACCCCTGGCCGCCTCGCTCACCAGAATTCCCAACGGATAAAGTCCTGTGGGATGAAACTGGATGAATTCCATATCCTCAAGAGGAATGCCTGACCGATAGGCAAGGCTCATGCCATCTCCCGTGGAGGCAAAACCATTCGAAGTCGTCCTGTAGATCTTCCCGCATCCTCCGGTCGCTAGCAGAACCGCTTTCGCCTGAAGCGAAAGAAGTTCCCCGGTGGCCAGGTCATAGGCCACCACACCCGTGCATCTTTCCCTGTCAAAGGAGAAAGAGAGGACGTAATGCTCCGGATAGAATTTTACATCGTGGCGAAGACATTGATCGTAGAGCGTATCGAGGACAACCCTGCCCGTGCGGTCTGCCGCATAGCAGGCTCTTTTAACAGGCCTTTGCCCATAGTCACGGGTGTGTCCTCCGAAGTTTCTCTGACCAATCTTTCCTTCGGGCGTGCGGCTGAAAGGAACACCCATATGTTCAAGCTCATAGATAACTCGTGGGGCATCCCTGACCATGATCTCGATGGCATCCTGATCACCGAGGTAATCACTCCCTTTGACCGTATCGAAATGATGCCATTCCCAGCGGTCCTCCTCCTCATTGCCAAGGGCCGCTGTAATTCCTCCCTGGGCTGCACCCGAATGAGATCGTGTTGGAAGAACCTTGCTGACCACTGCAACATCGGCCTGCCCCACACACTCCACCGCGGCCCGAAGTCCTGCCAGGCCTGCTCCGACAATGATGATGTCATGGGTGAAATTCATGGTGGACCTGAAAGAATTAACTCCCCCTGTCCCCCTCTTAACTTAAGAGGGGAAATCCCTCCCCTTAAATAAGGGGAGGATAGGTAGGGTTATGAATGGACTACTTCGAGGCTGTTAATAACCAAAATCAAATTAACTTTAGGCACTTCTACGAGTATAATTTAATAACCCTCCCGCAAGAAGGATATCGATTTCTCTCTGGTTTAGCCCGTGTTGAACTTCGAAGACCCATCCCTGTGTCACGTTTCGGATGCTCAAATATCCGTTCACTCGCAGGCAATCACGAATGCCTTCGATCCTGAGTTGGTCTCCCTGCCCAATCCTCTCATAATCTTTTTCATCCTTGAACGTCAGGGGAAGGATGCCAAAGTTGATCAGATTGCTCCGGTGAATCCGTGCATACGACTTGACCATAATGGCTCGGATACCAACAAACATGGGAGCAATTGCTGCATGTTCCCGGCTCGACCCCTGACCATAATTCTCTCCGCCTATGATAAACCCACCTTCCCGTTCTATCGCTTTCTTAAAAAAATCATGATCCAGTCTCTCAAAGAGGTGTTTTGAAATGGCAGGGATATTCGACCGCAGGGGAAGCACCCTTGCTCCCGCAGGTAGGATGTGGTCAGTTGTAATATCATCACCTACTTTTAGAAGCACCGATCCTTCCATCACATCCTCCAGGGGGCCCCGTGTGGGAAGGGGTTTGATGTTTGGCCCCCTCTCGATGACGACACCTTTGGGATTCTTGGATGGAGCAAGGATCATACTGTCATCAATGAAAAATTTCTTGGGCATAGGAATCCGGGGAAACTCCTGCCTCAATTTTCTTGGATCGGTAATAATCCCTCTCAATGCACAGGCCGATGCCACATAGGGGCTTGCTAAATAGACCTGATCATCAGGGGTCCCGCTACGCCCTGAAAAATTTCGGTTCATCGTCCGAATGGAGACCGCATCGGAAGGAGGTGCTTGCCCCATTCCAATGCAGGGACCACAGGCCGACTCCAAAATACGAGCGCCTGCGCTGATGAGATCGGCCAAGGCTCCGCTTCTTGCGATCATCTCAAAGACCTGTTTCGAGCCAGGAGTAATCGTCAGGTTGACATTTGGATGGATCTTCTTCCCCTTGAGGATTTTCGCCACACTCATCAGATCCATATAGGAAGAGTTATTGCAACTTCCGATACAGATCTGTTTGACTTCACTCCCAGCAACTTCCCTTACTGGAACCACCCTGTCCGGACTGGAGGGCTGAGCGATCAGGGGCTCCAGTTTTCTGAGATCAATATCGATTACCTGTTGATAATTAGCATCCGGATCGGGTTCGAGGGGAATCCAGTCTTTCTCCCTTCCCTGGGCTTTTAAAAATTCAAGGGTGCGCTCATCGCTTGGAAAAACCGTAGTGGTTGCTCCAAGCTCTGCCCCCAGGTTGGCTATCGTTGCTCTTTCCGGGATGGAGAGCGTCTTCAGGCCAGGCCCCCCGAATTCGAAGATCTTCCCAACCCCTCCTTTGACAGTCAACCGCCTGAGAATTTCAAGAATGATATCTTTGGAAGCAACCCAGGGACGAAGCCGCCCTTTCAATCTTATCAGGACGACCTCGGGCATCTTGAGATAGTAAGGCCCTCCTGCCATGGCTATGGCCACATCGAGGCCACCAGCGCCAATGGCAATCATGCCCATCGCACCTGCATTGGGTGTGTGGCTATCAGAGCCTAAAAGCGTGGCTCCGGGTTTGGCAAAACGCTCTAGGTGGACCTGGTGGCAGATGCCGTTTCCCGGCTTGGAAAAGAAGATACCGTACTTTGCCGCAAAGGTCTGAAGAAATTGGTGGTCATCCGCATTCTCAAAACCTGTTTGAAGGGTATTGTGATCTACATAGCTGACAGAAAGTATGGTTCTGACTCGTGGGATGCCAAGAGTTTCGAATTGAAGATAGGCCATCGTCCCCGTGGCATCCTGTGTGAGGGTCTGGTCGATGGAGATGGCAATGTCCCCGTTGGCTTCAAGGGTTCCGCTCACCAGGTGAGACTCAAAGATTTTTTGAACGACATTCTTTCCCATAGATCACCTTTCGCATATCTGCCTTATTGTATCAACTTGGTCTTTTCTCCTTCCTTTGGCAAACCTGTCCTGAGTTTGCCGAAGGAGGGTGGCCGGGTGGGATTTTACATTTAAATTTCCAAGCATCCAAATTGATACATACAATTGAAAGTTTCGGATTTTCCCTGAAATTTCAAAAATGATAATGGATGGCTCTTGGCTTTGTCAATCAAATCTCCATTCTATAAACTATCTTTAATCTGCTTTACCGATGAAGCGGGTCGTCCCGGTGAAAATGACGATTCCACCGATGAGCAAGACCAACATGTTCAGGGCGATCCATAAAACAATTGCTCGACTCGATGAGAACTGATTTTGAATGGACTGCCTGTAAAAAAGCAGATCCACCAGATGGGCGGCTGGGCGGGAACAGATGAACAACCCGAACACCACACCGATGATGCCATCTAAATCGTTTATACCGGTGAGCGTCCGCTGGGAAGAGATCAAAATGCTGTAAATGACCCCGAGCATGGCTAACATCAGTAATACGACGATTCTGAGTTGGATTTGTTGATTATCCATCTTGGTTGGTTACCCTTAGAATACACAAAGGGAAAGCCGAGGTCAAATTTAACGGTTTTACCTCTCCCACCGGATAAGAATCCCATGACTTTGAGAAAAAGATTGAATATGAATCAAAATGTGGTAACCTGTGATATAAGAGTAGAGAGGGATTGAAGTAGCCTGGAGATTGAATGAAAGATGGAAAAAAACTTATTACGACAGTACAGGTCTTTCTTAAAAGATAGCATCCGAAAACGAGTAGACTTTTCTCTGACCGACCAGAACAGAGGAATTGACCCCCCTCCTATCGAAAAGCCCTACCCTACCGATGCATTGCGAATTGACCTGGCGAAGCCAGTCGAGTGGAAACAAATTCCAAAAATAGATCTTGCCTCAGCTATAAGGAACCGTCAGAGTCGCCGAATGTATAAAAAAGAACCCTTTACACTGGAGGAGGTCTCTTTTCTCCTCTGGGCAACCCAGGGAACCCGGGGAGAGGTCGAATGGGGACATGCCTATCGCACCGTACCATCCGCAGGGTGTCGTCATGCCCTTGAAACCTATCTGACAGTGTTCCATGTGGAAGGACTCGATACAGGGATTTATCGTTATCTTCCTTTGTCACATCAGCTTCTCTTTGAGTTTTCTGAGAAAAACCTCGCGGGGAAGATCGTCTCTGCAACATTTGGCCAACCCTACGCAGGAAATAGTTCACTGACATTCATCTGGACGGCTATTCCTTACCGGATGGAGTGGCGTTACGGGCTGGCTGCTCACAGGGTCATTGCCATGGATGCAGGCCATGTCTGTCAGAACCTCTACCTTGCCTGTGAAGCCATTGGTGCAGGGACCTGTGCCATTGGAGCCTATGACCAGGAAGCATTGGACCGGCTACTCCGCATTGATGGGGAAGAAGAGTTTGCTATTTATATGGCCCCCGTAGGGAAAGTCTGAAATGGAGTGTAAAAATCTCTCAACAAGGACCTCATGAAGGAGAAAAAATATGTTACGGTCAGACCCAATATACAGGATTGAAAAAGATTCGATGGGGTTGGTGAAGGTTCCGAAGGAAGCTTACTATGGCGCAAACACCCAGAGGGCGTTTGAAAACTTTCCGGTGAGCGGATACCGGTTCCGAAGAGAATTGATCTATGCTCTTGGCCTCATCAAGTTTGCATCGGCCAAGGCGAACTCTGAGTTAGGCCTTCTTGATAAAAGGATGGCTCGTGTCATTGAGCGAGCCTCGTATGAAGTGATGCAGGGGAGATGGGATGAACAATTTGTGATCGATGTTTTTCAGACCGGCTCCGGCACTTCGACTCACATGAATGCCAATGAAGTGATCGCCAACCGGGCCAATGAAATCTTAGGGGGTAAAAAAGGAATCTACAAGCCGGTCCATCCCAACGATCATGTCAACCTGTGTCAGTCCAGCAATGATATCTTCCCTTCTGCCATTCATATAGCCGCCGTTACCCTGCTTCTGGAAAGACTTCTGCCTGCCTTAAGGGACCTCCATCAGGCGCTTAAGTCCAAGGCGAAGGAGTTTCATCCCATTCTCAAAATTGGCAGAACCCATCTCCAGGATGCCCTTCCCATTCGACTGGGCCAGGAGTTTGAGGGATATACACAGCAAGTGAGGCTCGGCATCTTTAGAATTCTAACCGCTATGGGATCCCTTTATGAACTTCCTCTGGGTGGGACGGCTGTTGGAACAGGAGCCAATACCCACCCGCGGTTTTCAAGAAAAGCCATCTCCATCATCAACAAAACGATCAGAGGACAGTTCCGTAAGGCGACCTGCCCTTTCGAAGCTCAGGGAGCCCGGGATGCTTCTGTGGAGATGAGCGGGGCTTTGAAGACCGTGGCGGTCAGTCTCTTTAAGATCGCCAATGACATCCGGTGGCTGGGTTCGGGTCCCCGTTGTGGGATTGGAGAAATTCACCTCCCGGAAACTCAACCTGGCTCCTCCATGATGCCCGGGAAAGTTAATCCGGTTATTCCCGAATCCACAATCCAGGTGTGCAGCCAGGTGATCGGAAACGATTCAGCCATCACTCTGGGTGGTCTCAGTGGATATTTTGAGCTTAATGCGATGATGCCCTTGATCGCCCACAATCTGTTGGAATCGATCTGGCTCCTTGCCAATGGAGCCGATAATTTCAATCTGAGATGCGTCAAAGGATTGAAGGCGGATCCGGAGCGATGCGAAGAGATGATCGAAAAAAGTCTGGCCCTGGTCACGGCCCTGGCTCCCCAAATTGGGTATGATGAGGCTGCGCGTTTGGCCAAAAAGGCTTACCAGCAGAACAAGACGATCCGGAAGGTGCTGGAGGAGGAGGGGCTTTTTTCAAAGGAGGAGTTAAGGCGTTTATTAAACCCCCGTTCGATGGTCGCTCCAACTAAGAAGGTGAAAGGCCGATGAGGTATTCGTATAACCTTGCCCAAAAAATATCTCTCAAATCTTCCCACCCCCACCCTAACCCTCCCCCTGAAAACGGAGATGACCTTGACAATTTAATCTCGGGTGATCATCATTAAATAAAGGATGAAATCAAGAAAGGAGGGCGATGAATATGTATTTCGTAACCATTTCGGAAATGTACGGAACAGGTGGCGAGAAGATCGCCAGGCAGGTGGCCAAAGCGTTGGGCTATACCTTTTATGGAGAGGAGGAACTCTTCAAGGCGGCAGATGAGATGGGCTTTCTCTCCGACATCGAAAAATTGGGTGAAAAGAGCCCGGCGTTGTTAGAAAGATTCTTCAGTGAAAAGCCTAAGATCTACCTCGACCGGCTCCAGTCTGTCATCTATGAAGTGGCGAAAAAGGGCGATGCTGTCTTCTTCGGCCGGGGAAGCCAGCTTTTGCTTCACTCTTTTGACTGTGCCTTCCATGTTTTCGTAACAGGCTCCCTGGAGAAGAGGGTTAAGAGGGTAATGGAGGAGAAGCAGGTCAGCAGAGAAGTGGCTGAAAGAGTGATCCACCGCTCCGACCATGACAAGAGGGGATTCATCCGGTTTGCTTTTGACGAAGACTGGTTAAATCCCAATCTCTATGACCTCATTCCCAATACCGATAAATTGAGCGTCGATTCAGTTGCAAAAATGATCGCTGATGGAGCCCGATCGGGAGAGATAAAATCCTGTGGCATCGACTCCGTCACCAACCTTAAAAAACTCTCACTCCAACGCCAGATTGAATCTGCGCTTCTGGAGTCCGGCCTGATGACCTCGCACATCTTCTTCACGGTCGAGAATGGCGACCTGGTCAGGATTTTCGGTATGGTAAACTCTCAGGAGCAGAAGGAAAAGATCGAAATTCTTCTGAAGAAAACCAAGGATATTAAGAGGGTGTCCAATGATTTGTTGATCGTAAACCTTTCGATGGCCGGCCTCTGACATCCCGATGCAGAAAGAACATCGCGGGGCGAATCCATTTTGGATCGCCCTTTTTTTACGGATTGAACATCCAGCGGCAGTACTTTCTCTCAATCCGGTCCACACCTTCATAGAAGATCACGCCCAGAACCCCCATTCCCATGATGCCGGTGTACATGGAGAGATAGTCGAGCGTGCTCCAGGCGTCCAGGATGAAAAACCCAAGGCCGTTCTCCGTGGCAAAAGACTCCACAAAGAAGAGGACGGCAATCGAAGTGCCGATGCTGATCCTCAGGGAAGTGAGGATCTTCGGAAGGCAGGCGGGAAAGATCGCGTGAAGAAAGATCTGCTTTGGACCGGCGCCCAATGAGAGGACGGAAAGAATCTGCTCTTCATCAATCCCTTTTGCCGCATCGCGGGTGGTCACTAAAATCTGGAAGAAGACGATGATGAAGATGATGAAGATTTTGGAAAGATCGCCTAATCCGAAGAGCAGAAGGATGAGGGGAAGAAAGACGATCTTGGGAATCGGATAGATGAGATAGATCATGGGCGAGACGAGCTCATCGATCCTTCTCCTTCTTCCCAGATAGAGTCCAAAGGGGACCGCCAGAATGAGCGCCCATAATAGACTCAGAAGAATCCGGTAGGTGCTGACCAGGAAATGACCCCCCAGTCCTTTTCCAAGGCTGGGCAAAAGGGCTGAAAAGACCAGGTGAGGGTACGGAAGGATCTGGGTTTTGAAAACATAGGCAAGCAGATACCAGAAGGCAAAAACAACTACAATCGCCATGAAGGTGCGACCTTTGATCATTCCCTACCTCTTTAAATGTCCCCTCAGCAGATTGCAGTATTGATGGAAGTTATCGCTCTTTCTGTATTCGGAGTTTCTCGCAGCCATTCCGACTCCATTGATCGAGAGAAGGTCAAACCTCCCTTCATTCATCACCAGCGCCTTCTCCCCTAAAAAGACAGCCTCCTCAATGCTATGGGTGACATGGACAAGAGCCAGTTCCCTCTGACGGCAGATGTTAAGGATCAAGTTCTGTAAATGCTCCCTCGTGAAAGCATCGAGGGAGGAGAAGGGCTCATCGAGCAGAAGGAGTGATGGCCTGAGAGCCAGCGCTCTTGCAATGGCGACCCGCTGTTTCTCTCCCCCGCTCAACTGATTTGGAAAACGGTCCAAGAGGTGGTCAATTGTTAACTCCTGTAGAATCGGGAGGACGGTCTCTTTCATCTCCTTCTTCGAAAACCCTCTGATCCTCAATCCCAGAGAGGCGTTCTGAAAAACGGTCTTCCATGGAAGGAGCCCGTAATGTTGAAGAACCAGGGCGATCTCTCTTTGATGGCCATTGAGCCGCTCTCTCCTGAAAAGGATCTCTCCCTTTTCAGGCTTCTTCAGACCGGAGAGAAGATAGAGAAGCGTGGTCTTTCCGCAACCGGAAGGCCCGATCACGCTCAGCGGAATACCAGAAGAGACTTCGAAGGAAAGGTTCTCGAAGACGATCTTCTTCGATCCCTTTTCAGAATAGGAAGCAGCAAGGTTATGAACTTCGATCATCTCATGCCTTTCACCCAGACATCGTTCACCAGAGAGGAATGGGTGATTTTTGAAGTCTCAAAACCCTTCCCTTCCATCCAGGTTTTCACTGCCTGAATCTCCTCCGGCTTGGGGATCTGGATGTCTGAGAAGGGGTTCAGTGTATAGACATCCTTAATGGGAGAGGGAAGCCTTCCCTTTTCCACAAGCAGTTCCCGCCAACGCTGGGGATCCTCATTAATCAACCGGACAGCCTGCCCATAAACCCTGCCAAAACGAATCATGGTCTCGCTCTCCGCCCGGATAAAGGACTCCTGAAAGACGAGCACGACCTGTGTCCCTTTCAATCCATAGTCTCCTCCCAATTTTCTGGCTCCTTGAAAGATGGCTAGGGAGGCAAGAGGCTCGGGAAGCGTGGCGGCCTTCACTTTGCCCTCCATCAGCATCTGAAATCGGAGGGGAATCTTCTTTACCTCCATTTTCTTCACCTCATCGATTTTCAACCCTTTGAGACTGAGCAGCGAATCGGTCACATACTCGGCAATCGTATGGGAAGAGAGGGCGATCTCGTTTCCGCGCAGTTCTTCGATCCCCTTGATACCGGATGCGGGCGAGGCCAGGAGCACGAAAAGGTCCTTCTTCGATGTGGGCACGGTTACATTTGTTACAATGGTGAAGGGGATATCCTTGCTCCTTAATAAACTGAGGCCGAAGATGTCATGGATGGCTCCGTGAATCGCTCCCGACTGGATGGCGCTGTCCCGTTCCAGGGCGCTCGCAAAGGAGACGATCTCCACCTTCAATCCCGATGAGTGAAAAATCCCTTTCTCCTGAGCTACTAAGAAAGGAAGCGACTCCACAATGGGAAGCACGCCGATCCGGACGGGGTTGGCCTCTGCCATCCCAGCAGAAAGCAAAACCATCCACAGGAATACGAACAAAAGAAAGAGTGGTAAAGATCGCTTCATTGATTCCTCCTATCTTCTCAGAACATCTACAAGGATGGCCAGGAAGAGAACGATGCTGACCATTCCATTCATTGTAAAAAAAGAGAGGTTGATCCTCGAGAGGTCTCTCGGAGAAAGGATGGCGTGTTCCACAAAGAGAAAGACGAAGACAAGAACAACTCCTCCGAAGTAGATCTCACCCATCCCTCCTGAAATTCCCGTCTGGATGAAGAAGAAGAGGGCAAGAACATGGAAGAGAACGGCTACTCGAAGCGCCTTCTTAATTCCTAAAAACCCGGGGATCGAAAAGAGACGGGCCTTTTGATCGAATTCATAATCGAGACAGGCATAGAGGATGTCAAACCCCGCCACCCAGAACATCGTCCCCAATCCCAGGAAGATGGGCAGCATCTCAATCACCCCTTTGATGGCGATATGGGCGCCGATGGGCGCGAAGCTGAGAGAGAAGCCCAGAACGAGATGGGAGAGGGCAGTGAACCGTTTGGTATAGGAGTAGAAGAGAATCCAGGCCAGCCCCGGAAATGAAAGTGCAAACGTCAAAGGGTTGAGCATCCATGCGGAGAAGATAAAAACCGCTGAGGAGACGATGATGAAACCGATGAAGAAATTCCTTGAAATCGCCCTCTTTGGAAGGGCGCGATTTTGTGTCCTCGGATTCTCGGCATCAAAAGGTTCATCCACCAGGCGATTGAAAGCCATGGCGCTGTTTCTTGCACCGACCATGGCGAGAAGAATCCAGAATGATTGTCCGAGTGTCGGCAGCCCCTTTGCCGCAAGCACAGCTCCGGAAAAGGCAAATGGAAGAGCGAAGATAGTATGTTCAAATTTGATGGCCTCGATAATGACGCCGATACGCTTCAATATCCCCAACCTTTTACTCCAGCCCAAATGATTTCCATAACTGATCGATCCGTCTCTTGATGGCGGGTTCCATCTCAATCCTCTTCGGCCATGGCCGGCCAAACCCCTCCTCCGGCCATTTCTTCGTTGCATCGATCCCCATCTTGCTCCCATAGTGGGGAAGCTCGGAGGCATGATCGAGCGCATCGACCGGGCCTTCGGAGAAGAAGACATCCCTCTTGGGATCGATATTCGCCCCGAGGATCCAGAGACATTCCGAAAGATTCTGAACATCGATCTCTCCATCGAAGACAACGATCACCTTCGAAAACATCATCTGCCCCATCCCCCAGAGAGCATGGCCGATCTTTCTCGCATGGCCCGGGTATCGTTTGTCGATGGAGACGAAGACGAGGTTGTGAAAGACCCCTTCCACAGGCATATGAATATCGATGATCTCGGGCAACTGCGTCCTGATCAGGGGCAGAAAGATCCTCACCGTTGCCTTGCCAAGAAAGGAGTCCTCCATGGGCGGGCCCCCCACAACAGTTGCCGGATAGACGGCATCCTTTCGATGGGTGAGTGCGGTCACATGCATCACAGGATAGAGATCGGGAAGTGAGTAGAAACCCGTATGATCGCCGAATGGCCCTTCCATCCTCCTCTCTCCTGGCTCGACATAACCTTCGATAACGAACTGAGAACACGCCGGAACTTCAATCGAGAGGGTGGTGCATTTGACCAATTCAACAGGCTCTCCCCTTAAAAAACCGGCAAAGACGAACTCATCCATGCCTTCCGGCAGAGGGGCTGTGGCTGAATAGAGAGTGGCCGGGTCAGGTCCTAATGCGACTGCGATCTCAAGCTTCTCTTCTCTTCTCTCTGCCATCCGAAAATGTTGAGCTCCCCCCTTCTGGGGATGCCAGTGGACTCCAAGGGTTTTTGAACCGAAAATCTGCAACCGGTACATGCCGACATTTCGTTTACCATTTTCAGGATCTTTCGTGACCACCACAGGAAAGGTGATGAACCTCCCTCCATCATCAGGCCAGCATTGAAGGATGGGAAGCGGGCCCAAGTCGGGTTCTTTCAGAACAATCTCCTGACAGGGAGCCTTTTCAACCTTTCTGGGGAAAAATTTTGACAACTGATGGAGTTTTGGCAGGGTTTTGATGCTCTTCCAGAGCGTATCAGGTGGCTCCATTTCGAGCAGATCCTTGATCTCACCCCCCACCTCATCAGGCGATCTACCACCGAGGCAGAGGCGCATTCTTTTGTCAGAGCCGAAAAGGTTTGTGACCACAGGAAATCGGTGCCCTTCCACCTTCTCAAAGAAAAGAGCTGGTCCGCCCTTCTTGCTCACCCTATCCGTGATCTCCGTAATTTCGAGAATTGGACTGATCGGCTGGGAGATTCTTTTTAACTCCCCTGCCCTTTCAATCGCTTCGATAAACTGGTTCAGATCTCTGTATGCCATAGCGCCCCTCTAAAGTGACCACGTGGTCATTTGAAGATGAAAAAATTTTTAATTTCCGATTCCTCTTCGAATCGCTTCCACCAGCTCATCAACTCTTCTTTCGATCTCCAGCCGTTTCGCTCCATGGATATGGAGACTCGAATCGAGGTAGGGTACAGCATAGGCTTGCAGAAACCGGTCCATCACCGCATCGAGTAAAAAGACCATTGTTTCCAGGTTCACGTCCTTGCGGACCTCACCTTTTTCCCTTCCTTCAATCAATAGCGAGGTCAGGTATTCCGATGAGAAGAGGCGAATCTTCTGGAGGAGCTCCTGCCGGAAAGGCACCTCTCTCTCGAACATCATCTTCAAATAACCGCGGTAGATGAATGGATGGCGTTCAATGAAGTCCACGCCTGCAAGAAGCGATCTCCTGATCCTTTCAAAGGTCGGTTCCTCCCTCGTCTCGTGTTTCACCTGTTTCAATGTTTTTCGGATGAGTTCGACCGCATAATCGAAGATATAGAGAAAGAGGCTCTTCTTGTCGGTAAAATACTGGTAGATGGATCCCTTGGCAATGCCAAGTTTCGAGACAATCAGATTGATGCTGGCCCCTTCATAGCCATTCTCGGAGAACTCCTCAAGGGCTGTCTCCAGAACCCGCTTCTGCTTCTCTTCGGGCAGATTAAAAAAGGTCTTCTTCGCTTCCATACGAGGGGAGAAGGGTCTTTGTGACCACTTGGTCATTTTTAAGACAAAAAAAGAGAAAAATCAATCTTTTCTCTTCAGGCAGATGTAGAGAATTGTCCCTCCAGCAATCATGATGAAAGAGAAAACCTGGCCCAGGGTGAAGGGACCAATGATAAACCCGATGTGGGCGTCCGGTTCCCTGAAAAATTCGACGAAAAAACGAAACAGGCCATAGAGGGACAAAAAGAGGGCTAACAGCCCGCCTGTTGGAAGTTTCTTATCTTTGAGAAGCCAGAGGATGAGAAAGAGAACCCCCCCCTCCAGCCCGCTCTCATAGAGCTGAGACGGATGGCGGGGATGAGGCCCTCCTCTCGGGAAAATCATCCCCCAGGGAAGGTTGGTCATGCGACCGTAGAGCTCTCCATTGATGAAATTTCCGATCCTTCCCAATCCTAATCCAATGGGCGCAGTGACAATGATGAGGTCCGTAATCTTCCAGAACGATTTCTTATTCTTCCAAGAGAATGAAATCCCCACGATCAGCACGCCGATCAACCCTCCGTGAAAGGACATTCCCCCGCGCCAGACGGCAAATATCTCAAGGGGATCTGACAAATACATCTTGAGATCGTAAAAGAGGACATACCCCAAACGTGCGCCCGCCATCAGCCCGATGATGAGATAGAAGTAGAGGTTTTCCACCTCCACCCTTGAAACCCCGAAATCCTTTCTCTTCATCTGGTAACGGACAAGGAGGTAGGAACCAATAAACCCTAAGACATACATCATGCCATACCAGCTCACCCGGATCAGCCCCAGATCGATCATGATGGGATTAAAGTCCACTTTCATGCCATTTCACCTGACATCATTTTATTCAATAACAGATAAAGATTCAACCTATTTGGGGAAGCATCTCTTCTCCCGTGATAGAAATCCATGGGAATGCGAAATCCAGAGGGGTAGGCGAGCCGGCGGAGAAAGATTTAGGGCGGCACCGCTTAAGGATCGACCCCAGACGTTCCAAGACTAATAATTCCCTCGTTTCCATTGACGACGAACGTTTCCTTTAAACTTCTAATGATCCGCAATCCTAAAGATTTCGGAGTCTGGTCCGCCTGTCCCTCTGGATTCCATTCTGGCATCATGAAATTGGAGAGGCTTACCTCATTTTGAGAAATATTTGATTTTTAATCCTAATTTCTATACAATTTGGTCTATGGAAGAGCCCTCCAGAAAACAGCAGACCCTTCAGGACCTGAAGAAATTGGTCCTCTCGAAGGCTTCCATCGTCTATGTCCTCTCGGATGAAGAGGACCGTGTGGAAACCCTTCTCAAAGAACTCTCCGCCACCTTTCAACCCGGGCCCAAACTCTTCATCTGGAACCCCTTCCAAGGTCTGACCGGGGAGGAGGAGACCATAGAAAACTCCAAAGCTCCTCTCGATGCCCTGGATAAAGTGATCCAGCGAACGGAACAGGCTTTATATCTCTTTGAGGGAATTCACTCCTTGATGGATGGCGATCCTCTTCTGACAAGAAAGATGAAGGATGTCCACCGGGCTCTCCGGAATCGTTATGCCACCCTCTTTATCGTCGCACCTGTTCTAATTGTTCCAGAGGAACTCCGTCGCGATATGGTCATCTTCGATCTTCCCATGCCGGACGCCTCTGAAGTGGAGCGTATCTTAGACAGCGTGATCAGTGGAACCCCTCATGCCGCTAAACTGACAGAATCCCTGACACCCGATTTGAAAGAACATATGGTCAAAGCCGCCCTTGGCCTCTCCCTTGACCAGGTGGCCCGCGCCTTCCGGAGCGCTCTGATCGGGAGGACGATTCTCGATGCCTCTGTCATCGATGGGGTCATCGAAGAGAAGGGTCAACTGGTCAGAAAGTCTGGAATCCTGACATTGATCACGAACCGGCCTACCCTCGATGAGATCGGCGGCCTCGAAAACCTTAAAGAATGGTTGAGGAAAAGAGGCGGTGCCCTCAGCAAAGAAGGAAAGACTTTTGGTCTTCAACTTCCGAAAGGGGTCTTGATCACCGGTGTCTCGGGATGCGGCAAAAGCCTCTGCGCGAAGGTTTTTGCCTCTTTCTGGAAAGTCCCTTTGCTTCACCTCGATATGGCGCGGCTTTACGACGGAACCCAGGGAGAACCTGAAAAGGCTCTTCAGGTTGCCCTACAAACCGCGGAGACCATCGCCCCTTCTGTGCTCTGGATCGACGAAATCGAAGCGGGGATCAGTATTCAAAGCCAGAAGGCCGGGGGGGGCGCGCAATCGAGGGTCTTTGCCTCTTTCCTCACCTGGATGCAGGAAAAAAAGAACTTCGTCTTCATCGCCGCCACAGCCAATGTGATCGAGCTCCTTCCTCCCGAGGTCTTGAGAAAGGGCCGCTTCGACCAGATCTTCTTCGTCACTCTTCCCAATGCCCAGGAGAGAAAGTCTATCCTCTCCATCCATCTGAACAGGAATGGCGCGGACCTCTCAAAGATTAATTTAAATATGCTGATTAAGGTGACGGAAGGGTTTAACGGTGCTGAGATTGAGCAGGCGGTCTATGGTGCCATGGTCGATGCTTTCAATGATGGCCGGCCACTGACCGAGCACGATATCATCATCGCCGCCGGAAGTATTATCCCCCTTTCGACGACGATGAAAGAGGAGATCGGCAGGATGGAACGCTGGGCTTATAACCGAGCCACTCTCGCCTCCAAAAATTAATAATCCTCCTCCTCATCTTCATCCTCATCATAATCATCTTCATCCTCCTCGTATTCGTCGGACCCTTCCTCTTCATCCTCTTCATCTTTCTTTTTGGATTTGATCTTCAGGTCGATCTTCTCCAGGCTTTCATCTCCCAGATCATCGATCACCTCGTTAAAAAAGAGCGCCAGAGAGACCAGGTATTCCTCGGGTATTTCCCGGAACCAATCCATGACCTTCTCCCCCATCTCCAGCTTCTCGCTTCCCGTGAAACTCTCGAGGAGGTCGATGGCCTTGCGGTAATGCTTATTGAATGCGCGGATCATAAATGGTCTTCCCTCCTATGCAGAAATGAAAGAACCTGCGGATGATATTCCATAAAATATTATACTTCCATTCCTCATTGTCAACAACAAAAAGTGAGATCGAATTGCCTCACATTAAATGTTACCCAATGAGTTAGAGAAAAGGTATCGTTGACTCATAATTCATGTTACTCGACAATTTCCCCTTTAAAGGGGGATTGCCATGAGTCCACGAGCCAGAATGGAAT
>Ga0194126_10002478_pt1 | contig 29935 bp, 25 predicted proteins | sample TA2KigC150mmetaG_FD_148641 | JGI IMG/M metagenome (GOLD analysis project Ga0194126, IMG submission 148641) | Freshwater microbial communities from Lake Tanganyika, Tanzania - TA2015035 Kigoma Deep Cast 150m | ecosystem: Environmental > Aquatic > Freshwater > Lake | place: Tanzania: Lake... | reverse complement strand
TCACCTCCCATGAGCCGATCATACCATACGGTCTAACTCGTCGTGCTGAAGCTTTTCGCCTAAAGGCGAAGGTTTTAAACCAGGTGCATGGAAAAATAAAATTATTTTCTCCCCTTGGCCATTCACTCGCCCGCCGGTTCCAGTTATGAAATTTCTTCGGAATTTCCCGGAAAACTCTGGCTAGGTGGGGAAACCTGGAGAAAAAATGGCCGGAAAAGCCATGCTGAGCTAGCTTTCCCAGCCATCCGAGAAGAAATGAAAGAAACACAGGGGTTGGCGTCCCTGTCTGTGATGGGTTAATCACAACCTGAAGCCCCCGCCCGGGGGCCGCTCTCAGACCTTTCAGGTGCCTCCGAAGCCGATCTTCACCCGTCCTTCTTCCACCAGCACCGGCACCTGGCGGACCCCCTGAGTCACGCGCAACATCTCCTCCATGGCCTGAGAGTCGCTCACCACATCCAGGTAATCAATCTTATAACCCTCTTTCTCCTTGGCCTCCCGGGCCTTTTGAGTAAAGGGTCAGGAGAGCTTGCCGTAGATGGTGATTTCCTTTGCCATGGGTTCCTCCTTGCAGTGGTCAGTAATCAGTAATCAGTAATCAGTGATCAGTTGTCAATTGTCAGTGATCAGTGATCAGTTGTCAATTGTGGGTTGTTAAGAAGTAACAACATCCGCCAACCGCGGTCCCCTATCTGGTTTCCAAAAAATAGACCCGCACGTAAAGAAAATCCACCAGGTTGAGGAGCACCAGGGGGTCTTCCATCACCGTGTATTGGACCCCTTCAAAGCGCTGGTTCACCTTCTCCCGGATGTGATTCATGACTTTTTCGGCCACCTGGGGACTGTGGGCGGCGCGGCTGAGAAAGTTTTGAAAAACCCGGGCGTCCCTTAGGGCCACGGCCTTGGTCTGTTCCCGCAGTTTCACCCTCAGGGGCTTCAGCGCGTCGTCGAAAAAGTCTCCGATGTCTTCGTGCTCCTTCTTGATCTGGGAGAAGCTCATTTTCCGCATTTGCCGGTACTTGTCGGCCGTCTCTCCCCCCAGTCGGTCCGTGGTCAGGGAAAGGATATTAATGTTGGGCGTGTTGGGCATATTGGCCGGCAGGTAAACGATCTTCACCGCCAGTTCGGGGTATTGTCGGTGCGTGAGGATGAAATCCCGGCTGAAGCGCTGGCCCGGCCGGTCGTAGCTGTGAAATTCGGAGATAGTCCAACCGTCCCTCTCCAGGCCTTCCAGCAGAGTGGCGGCCTTGGGCATGAGGCTTTTCAATTCGGCAAAACTGCCGGGGGACCCCTGGACCCGCTCGCTTTCTTTCAGCCTGTAATCTTCCGGGGGCGGAGCCGGAGGGGCCAATCCCGGTTCCGATTCCGTGACCCCTCCGGGGGGCTCCAGCGGCTCCGGCGGGCGAGGCCTCTCCATCCGGGGCGCGCTGGGGTCAGGATTCAACCCCAGGACCCATAAGGATTGACCTGCCGGACCTTTTTGGATTTTTTTCCAAAAGGTGTAGGGCCGATCGGGGAAAAGCTCGAGAACAATCCGGACGCCTTCCGGGGCGACCTCGGTTAAGGCCCGCTCCACCAGCAAGTCGTCGCCCTCCAGGCGGCTGGGGAGCCTTGCCCCCCGGGCCTGGAGAAACTCCACCACCAGTTGGGGTTTGCCCATAGAGGTGCGGGTGCTGAGGCGCGCTTCCGCCGGCCGGTCCAGCACCACGGTGAGCATGGTGGTATCGCCCACGCGGCTCAGGCCCACCCGACGGACTTCCACTCCAGGGTTGCGTCCCCAGGCGGCGGGGATTTCGCCCCAGATTCCTAACAGCAATGACCCAAGAATTGCCAGGCCCCCCAAGGAGGCCCAGGAAATGCGCTGACTGGTAATCCCTTCACCCTCCTCCCGGCGGAAGGAAAAAAATGCCTCAACCTTCGCAGCCAGGTTTCATTCTTCGAAAATGCCTCACAATAGCACCCCCTAATAGCGTTTATTAGTAGGGCCATCCCCATGTTAAAAACCGGCAACCGGGGACGGGCCGGCGCCCTATCCCCCGGTTTCAACTCGCTTAAACAACACGCACTGCTCCGGGGGACAGCCAGGGTGCCATTCCCCGGTGATGTCCGCGGACAATATTTTCCCCTCCTCGGCAGGGGTGACGATGAGGAGGCCGCCTTCCTTGGTGTAAAGCCAGATCTTGCCATCGCTCACCCTCCACTTCAACTTGAGGGTTTTCCCCAAATGGGTCCAGGTGGCCTCGCCATTTTCCTTGAGTTCCAGTTCCACGTGGCCCTTGCCGGCGAAAGGCTCCACGGATTTATAGGTCGCCGCGTAAGGGGTTCGGGACTCGCCGCAACCTCCCAGGGCCAGACAAACAAATACCAGAACGAGAACCGCAACAAATTTAAAAAGACTTTTCTTCATATTCTTCTTTCCCGCCAGACGAACCCTCCCCGATCCAGCACAAAGATGCGGTCGTAGAGGAATATTTGGATGGCCATGAGCAGCATCCCGGCGTTCTTAGTGACCTTCCACCAGTTCACCGGCTCCCCTGCTTCGCCCACGCACCCGCAGTTGATGGGCAGATTATGATGGATGGCGTTGACCAGTCCCACGATGAAGATGATGTTCATGGCGCCGATAAGGGTAGCCGCGGCCCGGGTGCGGATGCCCAGGACCAGGAACAGGCCCACCACCAATTCCGCCCAGGGCAGGACCAGGGCCCACAAATTCACCCCCCAGGCCGGCATCATGCCGTAATCCACCACGTTCAATGCAAAGACCGCCGGCCGCATGATTTTACTCAGGGCGAATTGAATAAAGATCCATCCCAGGAGCACCCGGCAAATAACCGACAGGTAAGGGCTGCGCCGGATGGGCGGCACCAGCATAAGCACGAAAATCGACAGCGGCAGCCACTCGATGAAGCCTGCCAGCCCCAGGGGGAGGGCCGCCGGCGCTTTTGCCGGCTTCTCTCCCAGGGGGAAGGTGTTCTGCCAGGCCTGGTAATCGCCAGCCAGCACCATTACCTTTTCATAACCTTTTTTATTCAGGAGGCGGGCCAGCTCCAGGTCGAAACGCCGGCTGGGCGTGCCGCCGTACACAATTACCGGCTTGTCCTTGGCCCCCCCTTTCTGCGCCGCCATAAATTCAAACATGGGGTACATCAGGTCAAAGAAAATCACCGGCAAACTTAAGGCGTCCTTGATGTGCCGCTGCTCAAAAAAACTGTTTTTCCGGGCGTCAACGAACACGGCCTCGTTTTTACGGTACAGTTCCAGGGCCTGGCTGAGGGTGATTTCGCCTACAGCGTCTTTGCCCCCCGGGTGGTAGAATAAGGGTATCTGGTTGTCGTTGTATAGATTGAAAACTATGGCGAAGACAATGCTCAAGCCCACCATGAGGACATAGTCGAACCAGGAAATCTGCCGCAGCTTGACCTGGTGCACCACCTCGCTTTCCAGACGCTGGTCCCCATCCACCAGCCAACTGGCTAATTGCCGGATGATGTGCCGGGCCAATTGGGGGTTATGGTCCAACACCTGGTCGAACTCTTCTTTGGAAATCTCGATGAGCCGGGTTTCCTCCACCGTTTCCACGGAGGCGGTGCGGGGTTTGCCGGTGACCAGGGCTACCTCGCCGAAATAATCTCCCATGCCCAATTCTGTCAGCTCGGTGCGAATCCCATCCGCAGTCTCCCGAAAAACTTTCACCTTCCCTGATTGGATGACGTAAAAGGCTTGGGGAGCCTCACCCTGGCTGACGATACGAGTCTTCGGGGGCACGGTTATTTCCTGCCCCACCTCCAGGAGCTTCAGTTTGCCGGGATCTTCCCCGGATGGCGGCGGCTGCTTCGGTTCCATGGCAAATTTTCCTTACTTGGGGAAAACCCGGAATCCTATGATTAACCTGAGATAACTGCCATTTTCTTTTATCACAAGATATGGCTGTTGGGAAAGGCTAAAATAGGAACTTTTGCGAAACGCGCCTGGGAGAGTTTTTGCTGTCAGAGGTCAGCTATCGGCTGTCAGCGAAATAATATTTTAACTCGTTGGATAGCTGAGTCTCTGGCAGCCGGTTCAGTTATATTGCCAGTGCAGGGTGCGCCCTGCGCTCCATTCATAAATCAGCTGATAGCTGACAGCTAAAAAATCTGCCGCGCCCGGTGATTTCTGCCAATCTTTTTCTCAAAATGAGAAGAATTTATTGAGCTTCCCAGCCCTTCTCTCAAGTAGAGAAATTTTCGAGAGCGGCTGCTTCAAATATTTTCGAACAAAATTTTAGTACACAATTTTTCCTGTATTTTCCGCTAGATAAATAATAAGGAATGGCCGCCTGCCTTGGCAAGCCATTTGCATATTCTCCCATCGATCCCAATCCGTGAATTCGATGAGAAAATCCAACGTCCATGAGCATTAATCAACCCGGCTTTCCCCGGATTAAGGGAAAGTGGCACACCAAAGAAGAACAGCGGGTCCAGATTCTGGATCTGATTCTGAAGATCCTGGTGCCGGCTTTTCTGCTGGTCTGCATCGTGATTTCCTTTAAATTCGGTTCCTTCAACGGCTATCTACAACTTTTGAGCCGCCAAAGCTACGCCACCCCCCTCCTGGCTCTGGGGGCCGGCTTCACCGTGGCCTATTTGCTCTTCCAACTGGTGCGCACCGTGTTATGGTGGCGCTACAAACCTTACTGCCTGCCCGACGCGCCTTTACCTTCGGTAACCGTGATCATCCCGGCTTATAACGAAGGGGCCATGGTGGAAAACGCCATTTACTCCGCCGCGGCTTCCGACTACCCCAAGGACCGGCTGGAGATAATCTGCATTGACGACGGTTCCAAAGACGATACCTGGTTTTACATCGAACGGGCCCAAAAGCGTTTCCCGGACCTGATCAAGGCTTTCAAGTTCCCCAAAAACCAGGGGAAAAAAGAGGCCCTGCACACCGGCTTCAAAGAGGGGCGGGGCGATTTTTTCGTCACCATGGATTCGGACAGCATCATCACCCCGGAAACCATTAAACAGATACTGGCCCCCATGATGTCTAACCCCAGGGTGGGCGCGGTGGCCGGCAACGTCAAGGTGTACAACCGGGCCATGGCGCTGCTGCCCCGGATGCTGGCGGTGCGTTTTGTCCTGGCCTTCGACTTCCTGCGGGCCTCCCAATCCATGTACGGCGCGGTGACCTGCACTCCCGGGGCCTTGTCGGCTTACCGCCGGGACGCCATCCTGCCCATTCTGGAGCAGTGGCGCCATCAGACCTTTATGGGACGACCGGCCATCATCGGTGAAGACCGGGCCTTGACCAATTTCGTCATGCGCCAGGGTTACTACGTCACCTACCAGCGCAGCGCCGTGGTTTATACCGTGGTTCCTCAAACCTACCGGGGCCTGTGTAAAATGTACCTCCGGTGGGACCGCAGCAATTTCCGGGAATCCTGGGTGCAGCTAGGCTTCATTTTCACCAACTACCGGAAGAGGCATCGGGTTCTCCCCATCATCGACTTCTTCATCACCCAGATCGAATTTCCCTTGACTTACCTCTTCCTGGGCCTGCTGATGGTGTCGTTCTTCGTGTACCCCCTTGTCATGGTGAAGTTCTTCGCCGGGCTGGGGGTCATGACCCTGTGCTATATGTTCTACTACATCCACCAGGAACGCGACCTGGAGTTCATCTACGGCATCCTGTACTCCTACTTCGCGTTCTTCCTGCTCAACTGGGTCCAGCCTTACGCCTTCATCACCGTGCGCAACGACCGCTGGCTGACGCGCTAAGGCGCAGCGGGCGTTTTATATATAAAAGTCTTAGGGACTGAGGGAGCGTTGCTCTCTCAGTCCCTAAAAAATTTTGAGAAGCGGATGTGTTATACCAAATCGCAATCAAAAAGGTATTTTTGTAGGGGCGCAATTTATTGCGCCCGAAAGGCGGGCGTGATAAATCACGCCCCTACAATTGTTGCCTTATGATTGCAACTCGGTATTAGCTTTCAGCTATCAGCTTTCAGCTAAAAGTATCTTTTTTTTCTGATAGCTGATAGCTGACTGCTGACAGCTAAAATGCCCCCTCCCCCAAATTACTCACTCCAGCCCCGCACCGGCCCGGCGTAGCCGGTGAGTTCCACGTAGCCCTTGCCAGACAGCGGTTGCCGATCCTTAGCGCCCTGGATTTGCACCTGCCCTTCCCAGTAGGCGATGCGGGCCGGAACCTCGCTGCGCACTTCCTGGTCGGCCAAGGTGGGGGTAAGGGTGAGGCGGTAGCCAGCCTCAGGGATAACGATCTCCCAACCCGCGGGATACGAAGCATTGGTGTGGGGTGATTTCCAGGATCCCAAGGGATTGACCTGAAAATCGGCCAGGGCCAGATGCCGGGCCTGGCCCTGGGGGTCAATGAGAGTGCCCGAGGACGCGGCGTCCGTAGCGCCCTGGGCATCCCGCAGCAGGTAGAGCATCACCTCGCATCCGTCTGATAACTGCAACGCGAACCAGTCCCAGCCCACCTGGGCCGGGGCCAGGCCCCCGGTGAAAAACTCGTGGTCCATCCAGGATAGGCCCCTGACCTCTAAGGGCCGCGCTTTAAGCACTAGTCGTCCCTTGGTATCCATCCGGGTCAAGGAATAGTAGTGGGATGCAGCAGGGGTCTGGGCGGCCTTGCGGCTGTAACCCTTTTGACCATGAAGAGCCGGGGGCTTTTGCGGTTTCAAGACCAAATTTAATTCAATTCCCTCATCCCTGGCAAATAAAAGGATTTCTTCTCCCTTCATTTCCGCCTTCCAGGACTCAATCCAGACCTTGAGAGATTCGGTGTCGGAGCCGGACAGGCCCAGGGCGCCTCTATCGGCTTTTTCCCGGAAGATAAAGGCGCGCCCCTGGGGGTCGGTGACGGCCAGGTGGGCGAAGTAGATGGTGTTCAAGGTCCAGGCGGAACGGGCCGGGCATTCAGGCCGCCGCAAGGCCGAGCGGAAGAAGGTGAGTTGGTACCCAAAGGATTCCCCTGGGCCGGACTCCAGGTGTCCGGTGAAGTACCACCATTCCGTCTGAAATTCCGGGTGGGCCCCATGGTCCCGGGGAAACTGGAATACCCGTCCGGGACGGGGGGCTTCAAAGACATTTCGGCCAACCGCGGCCATTCCCGCCAAACCAAATATCGCCAGGGTGACAATGGAGGCCAGTTTAATTTTCATTCTTTACTCTGTTGTCATAGGCGCACGTATAGCGGTCCGAGTCAGCTTTTTTAACCGCCGATGAACGCAGATGAACGCAGATAATTATAAAGATTAATGGCGGGCATTGCCCGCCATTAATCTTTATCCGTGTTCATCCGGGTTCATCTGTGGTTAATATTTCATTTTTCACGGGGGGACAGCTCAAAGACCCCTTCCGGGTTGAGAGCCGCGTTAATGCCGTGTTGCGCCAAAAAATCCGGCAGGGGCCGCCCCAGCAGCAATTCCGCGGCCTCCGGGCTCAAGCCCCAGTCCTCCCGGAGCATCTGCCGGAGGTAATGGTCGAAGTGGAGGGACTCAAACAGTACGTCGCCCCCTTCGGCCCGGCCCGCGGCCAGGTCTTTCAGTCCTTGGACGATCAAAGAAGCGGCGCACCGGGCCTCGTGGGCCTGTATGAGCTCCCACACCTCGGGCACCTGGCCCAGCAGGTTTTGGCGGTTTAGCAGTTCTTCCGTCAGGGGCGGCGGGGGCGGCTCGCCCCAGCAGTTCTGGCGGCGGCACTGCTCCGGCCGGTGTTCGTAAATGCGGCAGGAGCCGGTGGCCGCCAGATAGAACCAGCACTGGCGGCTGCCGGGGACCTCCCGGACCTTCAGACGCTCTTCATTCAAGACCACCGGCTGGCCTTCCCGACCGGTTACCTGCTCTCCCGCCCGGAGGGTGTAAACCTCGTTCCAGGTGAGAACTTCCCGTTGAAACAGGGGCAAGTCGGCGGTGAGCAACGTAGGGCTGGAAATCTCGCAGCACTCGCCACAGCGAACGCAGGCGTCCCGGAGGCCCGCCTCCCGTTCTTTGGCCGCGGCAATCAACCGTTTCCAGGCCCTGGCCCGGTCTTCCACCGGCAGGTCATTCCAATCCTGAAAGATCTTGGAGTAGTCCGCCGCCTTTTCGATTTCACGGCGCAGCTTCTGAACGCGGCGGCTTTTAGGCGAGGCCTCCAGGACCTCAGACAGATATTTTTCCCACAAAGACGCCATGGCCTCCCGGGGACCCTTAGCCAAAGTTTCCCAGGGATCGGCATGGAGGAGTTTGCCCATAAATTGTTTTGACATGAAAAGCCTTGGATGTTTTTGGAATTTTTATCGATTATATAATTTTATCATTTTCTCGCGGCGAAAGGGACAAGCTATCAGCGTTCAGCTATCAGCTTTTTATCTTTAATTTATCTGCGTTCATCGGCGTTTATCGGCGGTTAAATAAAATCACCTTTCCGTGCGCAAAAAATTCACCAATCCCAGGGTCAATTCCACCATGGAATCCAGATCCAGGTTTTCCATGACGTCCCCCGGCCCGTGGTAATGGGGGTTGCGGAAAAAGGCGGTGTCCGTAAGCATGATGGCCGGGTAGCCCTCGTCCCAGAAATTGACGTGGTCGCTGAGGCGCACCTCCGGCAGGAGATGACCTCCCAGGGGCACGGCCAGGGTGACGGTGGGAAGTTTGCAGCCCTGCTTGATGGCTCGATCCAGCCGCTGCATCAGGGGCTTGGAGCGCCCGTCGCTCACCAGCCCGATGAAGTTGCCGGTGGTGGGGTACCCCATGAGTTTCAAGCTTAAGGGCAGGGACTGGCTGTTGGGCTCCTGGCGGTAGTAGCCCACCATCTCCAGGCAGAGCATGCCCAGAATTTTCTCCTTATTTTTCTTGGCCAGTCGGGCATAGACCGAACTCCCCATGTAGGGGGTGAAAAAATTGGGAGGCTCCTCGGTGGTGAAGCCGATGAAGGTCCAGGGCCGGGGCGGGGCCATACTTTTGGCCAGGCGGGCCACCTCCAGGAGCACCGCCACCCCGCTGGCGTTGTCGTCGGCCCCGGGGGTGCCGTAAACCGTGTCAAAGTGGGCGCCCAGGATGTAATAGCCCTGAGAGCTTTGGTCCCCGGCGATGACGTTGCTCACTTCCTGGCGCTCGCAGATGAAGGTCTGGCGCCGGGGGGTGTAGCCCATGCGGGTTAAATTCTCAAATACGTAGTCTTCCGCGGCCTTGAGATTCTTGGGGTTATAAATGGAGCGGTCCCCCAAGTCCTTGCTCAAGTAGCGCAGGTGGGCCGCTAGATTGGTTCGGATTTCGTCCCGGTTCAGGTCCATGGTTTTGGGATAATTATCCGTCGCCAGACAATTTGTAAAAAGAAATTTCACCATAAAGACACCAAGAACACCAAGGGCCACAAAGAAATAAGTTTTTGGCGTCCTGAAGGACGCCAATAACTTTCCTTGGTGAAACGTTGTGCCTTGGTGTCTTGGTGGTGAAATGTTTCCCCTCAGTTATTCCGCAAAAAGGTCCGTGGTCAGATAACGCTCCCCGGTGCTGGGAATGATGGCCACGATGAGCTTCCCCTTATTCTCCGGGCGGGCGGCAACTTTGAGGGCCGCAAAAACCGCGGCACCGGAAGAGATGCCGCAGAGAATCCCCTCCTTTTTGGCCACTTCCCGGGCGGTGGCGAAGGCCTCGTCGTTGGTCACGGTGATGATTTCGTCAATGATTTCGGTGTTCAGGATTTCCGGGACGAAACCCGCGCCGATGCCCTGAATTTTGTGGGGCCCGGGCTGGCCGCCGGATAATACCGGGGACGCGGCCGGCTCCACGGCCACCGCCTGAAAGGAAGGTTTGCGGGCCTTGATCACCTCCGCCACCCCCGTAATGGTGCCGCCGGTACCCACCCCGGAGATGAGGATGTCCACCTGGCCTCCGGTATCGTGCCAGATCTCTTCCGCGGTGGTGCGCCGGTGGACTTCCGGGTTGGCCGGGTTGGCAAATTGGTTGGGCATGAAAGCGCCGGGGGTTTCCGCCAGAATTTCCCTGGCCCGGTTCACCGCGCCGGTCATGCCCTGGGCGCCGGGAGTGAGGACCAGCTCCGAGCCCAGGTGTTTGAGAAGCTTCCGCCGTTCCAGGCTCATGGTTTCCGGCATGGTGAGCAGGAGGCGGTATTTCTTGGCGGCGCACACAAAAGCCAGGGCGATGCCGGTGTTCCCGCTGGTGGGCTCTACTATTAGCGTGTCGGGGCGGATGAGGCCCTGCCTTTCCGCGGCTTCGATCATGGACACGCCGATGCGGTCCTTGACGCTGCCCAGGGGGTTCATGGATTCCAGTTTGCCCAGGATGGTTCCCGGCAGACCTTTGCCCACGGTGTTGAACCGCACCAGGGGGGTCCGACCCATGGCTTCCATGATGTTGGCATAGATGGTGTTCATAGCGTCCTCTTTTCATCTCAAACCCGGGATGGGCGTTCGGTGACGGGAGCAAGCAGTTGTAACCCCAGATGGATTAAAGCGATGAGCACATAAGCCCAGAAGGAGACCACCGGACTCAGAAAAGCGACCGCTGCCGCCGCCAGATAAATAATCGTCATACCCAAATGAAGTCGGTATATGTATAAGCGTGAGGCAGGGTCGAATCCGGGCTGGACCAAATGCCTGAGATCCAAAGCGCCCCGCCACGACAGAAACATCATCAGGGAAGCGGCGCTGAGATTGACGCCATAAATAACGGTGGCGGACCGCAGGCCGAATTTCTCCCCCAGCATCCCGGCGGAGAAGGGAATCAGCGAGACACAAAAAAGAAAGGTTAGATTAAGCCACAATTGGCGCGTGTCCGTCCTTTCCAAGAAATGACCCAGGGCGTGGTGGCTGTTCCAATAAAGCCCCAGGGCCAGGAAGCTGATGGCATAACTGACGAGCACCGGCCACAGCAGCCCCAGGGCCGCAATAATTTGCTCCTCGGATTTCGCCGCCGCCAGCGCCGGACTCGCCAGTTGGAAGGCAAGCAAGGTCATGGCGATGGAGAAAACCCCGTCGCTTAATTGCTCCATGCGGCCCTTGGTGAGCAGCGAAGATTTTTGTTCCACCATGATCCTTCCGAAGATAAAATTCCTTCGTTGTCAGTCTTTGACCGGCACCGAATATGACCAGATGGGGCGCCCTCCAAGCGCAGGCTGAAGCCTGCGGCTACATTTTAAAAGCAGAATGAACAAGTTAAAAGGGTTTACGCAGAAGATAAGATTTTCCCCTATTCCCTGAAACCTAAAACCTGAAACCTGAAACCTAAAACCTAAAACCTACTTCTCCGCGCCCTTGTAAACCAGCTCCGGCCGCTTCAAAAAAACCCGGGTGTCCGGCGGCACCGATTCGGTGATCCAGACGTTGCCGCCGATGACGCACCGCGCCCCGATGACGGTGTCGCCCCCCAGAATGGTGGCCTGGGCGTAAATAATGACGTCGTCTTCCACCGTGGGATGGCGCTTTTTCGTCCGTAGACTATCCACTGCGTCCTTGGGGAGGGACAAGGCCCCCAGGGTCACCCCCTGATAGATGCGCACCCGATCTCCGATTTCCGTGGTCTCCCCCACCACCACGCCGGTGCCGTGGTCGATGAAGAAGCTTTCACCGATGTGCGCCCCGGGATGAATGTCGATGCCCGTCTGACTGTGCGCGTATTCCGTCATGATCCGGGGCATGAGGGGAACCCCCTGGTGCCAGAGCTCGTGGGCGATGCGGTACACCGTCACCGCAAAGACCCCGGGGTAACTGAAGATGATTTCGTCGTAGCTCTTGGCCGCGGGGTCCCCCTCATAAGCGGCCCGCACGTCCTTGGCCAGCATGGCCCGCAACCGGGGCAGCTCCTTCATGAATTTAATAGCCTCTTCCTGGCCCCGCTCCTCGCAATGGGTGCAGTCCAGGTTGTAGCGCAGGCACTCGTGGCGGATGGAGAGCGCGATCTGCTCGGCTAGCCCCTCGAAGAACGCCACCGCTTCCTGGCCGAAGTAGTAGCCCAGGTTGACCTCATCCACCCGGTGGCGGATAAAGTAGCCGGGATAGAGCAGGCGGCAGGCCCGGTGGATGATGTCGATCATGGCCTCCCGGGAAGGGATGGGCTCCGGGCCCACGTGGTCGAAGCAGTCCTCCCGGCGGCAGGAAAGGATCAGTTCCTGGACGATATCCGGAATTTCCCGACGGTATTCCCGGACCGTCTTTTCTTCAATTTTGCAGCGTTCCAGGTCGGTGGGTTCAGCCATAATTCAGGTCTCCATGGTGGCGCAGACGGCGTCGCCCACCCCCCAATACGGCGACAGCCCCCGAAGCCGCTCGATGATGACGGGGAACTTTTCGATGACGAAGTCGATTTCCTGCTCCGTGTTGTAAACGCTCAGGCTCAGGCGGATGGAGCCGTGGGCGAAGGTGAAGGACACCCCCATGGCCCGGAGCACGTGGGAGGGCTGGAGGCTGCCGGAAGTGCAGGCGGACCCCGAGGAGGCGCAGATGCCCAGCTCGTTGATCATAAGGAGAATAGCCTCCCCTTCCACGAACTCAAAACTGATGTTGCTGGTATTGGGCAGCCGGTTTACCCGGTCGCCGTTCACCCGGCTGTTGGGGATGCGGGTCAACAGGGCGTTCTCCAGTTTGTCCCGGAGGTACTTGACGTGGGTGTTCTCTTTTTCCATGTTCCGGGCCGCCAGCTCGCAGGCCACTCCCAGGCCGATGAGGCTGGCGGTGTTTTCCGTGCCACCCCGGCGGCCTTTTTCCTGGTGGCCGCCGATGAGAAAGGGGGAAAACCGGGTGCCCCGGCGGACGTAGAGCGCCCCCACCCCCTTGGGCGCGTGAAGTTTGTGGCCGGACAGGGCCAACATGTCGATGGCGTTTTTCTTCATGTCGATGGGAATCTTGCCCACCGCCTGCACCGCGTCAGTGTGGAAAAGAACCCCCTTATTCCGGGCGATGGCCGCGGCCTCTTCCACCGGAAAGATCACCCCGGTTTCATTGTTGGCCCACATGAGGCTGGCAATGGCCGTCTCCGAAGTAAGGCTGCGGGCGAACTGGTCCAGGTTAATGCGGCCGTCGCTGTCCACCGGCAACTCTGTCACCCGGTAGCCCTCCTTTACCAGGTGGGCCCCCAGGGCGTGGATGGCCGGGTGCTCCACCCGGGAGATGACGATATGGCGCTTGCCAAGGTTGGTGGCCAGGGCCGAGCGGATGGCGGTGTTGTCGCTTTCCGTGCCGCAGGAGGTGAAGATGATTTCGTCCGGCTCGGCGTTGATCAGGGCCGCCACCTGCTCCCGGGCCTGCCGGATTTTGCGGCCCACCTGGCCCCCGAAGAAGTGCATGCTGGAGGGGTTGCCGTAAAGCTCGTAAAAGTAAGGCAGCATGGCCTCCAGGACTTCCGAAGCCACCTGGGTGGTGGCGTTGTTGTCCAGGTAGATGGTGGTCATTTGGCCACCTCCTCCACTTCCAGTTCGGGCCATACCAGTTCCCGGAGCTTGGCCTGGACAAAGTCTTTGAGGGTCAGGTGGGCCATCTGGCATACGGCGCAGGCCCCCCGGGTGGCCACCAGGACCTTGTTGCCCACCACGTCGATGAGCTCCAGGTCGCCCCCGTCCTGCTGCAACTGGGGCCGGATTTCCCGCTCGATGGTCTCTTCGATCTTCCGGATTTTCTGGAGGTTGGTGAGCTGGGGCCGGGCCTTCTCCGGCCGGGCCTCGGCCCGCACCCGGGCGATGATCTCCTCGATGGCCTCGTGGCAGCCGCCGCAGCCGCCCCCGGCCTTGGTGTAGTTGGTCACCTCCTCCACGGTCTTGAGGTCGTTTTCCCGAACCACCCGCTCGATTTCGTTTTCAGTGACCCCGAAACATTCGCAAATGATCTTTTCTTCCACCCCGGCGGTGGGGATGCCTCGGTAATTGGCGATGGCCTTTTCCAGGGCTTCCCGGCCCATCACCGAACAGTGGATTTTTTCCTTGGGGAGGCCGCCCAGGAAGTCGGCGATGTCCTGGTTGGTGAGCTTGGCGGCTTCATCCACGGACATGCCCTTGATCATTTCGGTGAGGGCCGAGGCCGCGGCGATGGCGCTGGCGCAGCCGAAGGTCTTGAACCGGGCGTCCACGATGCGCCCCTGTTCGTCCACCTTGAAGGTGAGCCTCAGAGCGTCGCCGCAGGCCAGGGACCCCACTATGGCCTCGCCGTCGGGGTTTTCCACCACGCCGACGTTCTTGGGGTGAAGAAAATGCTCCATGACTTTGTCCGAATATTCCCACATAAGACCGGCTCCTTGTGTATTGCTAATATAGATTAATTTTATCTGATTTAAAATCGTTACGAAGGGTTTTTATTGAGTTTTTATTTGGCAGGACCTCCGGTCCCGCCAATCCCAAACATTTCCCGGGAAGTGATGTTTGGCGGAAACGGAGGCCCGCACCTCCAAAATTGTCTCTTTAGTTTAGAAGGCGCCAAAGAAAAGTTTCCTATTTCCCGCGAGACCACCAACCAGAAAAATCAGTGGCACAGGCCTCTGGCCTCTGGGCAACGTCAGCTCCGCCAAGAAAGTATTTCACAGGTTGGAAGCCTGTGCCACTCATGAAATTGTCTTATTTTTTATATTGAAAAATGCAGCGCCAGCCACACGGTTTTCTCCTCCGGGTCGGTCCATTCCACCCGGTGGCGGCGGTGGGCCGGGATGAGGAGATGATCCCCGGGTTTGAGAGTCACCGGCTCCGGATCCCCTTCCAATAACAACCCGGCGCTTCCCGACAAGAGTGCCACCCATTCATCGGTGTCCTGGTCGAACCAATAACCGGGCGGCGAAGCCTGGCCCGCCGACAAAATTCTTTCTAATCGAAAATAAGGCGTTTGAAGCAGGATTTCTATGATTTCCGCGGAAGAATCTTCGGGGATTCCGATAAATAGATTTTCCAAACCCGCTCCCTCTTACCAATTTCCTTCCAAGATAAATGCGTTTTCACAAACTCGATAACCTAAGTATCACCCAGTTTGCCGAAGCAGGAGCTTCCGCTAAAATTCCCGTTCCCAAGCATGAGCTTGGGAACGAGGAGGTGGTAATATTTTTTTGGGGGTGCCGTCCACTCAACGTTCTTTTGGCCCAGCATATTGCCAATCACCGATACACCGAAAACCGTAAACCGAAAACTGAAAACCGGCGTTAATCCCCACGGCAGCGGCCGATGACCCACTGCTCCAACCGGCCGTCGGCGTCCAGACGCAGTTGCAGCACAAAGGGGAACTCCCGCCCCGGCACCGAGAATCGCAGGTCCAGCCACTCCTGGATCTGAGTGGCCCCCAGGGAACGGACCCGGTAAAGCAAGGGAAAACGGGCAAAGTCCAGGTAAATGTCCAGGATCTTTTGGGCCTCGGGAGGACAAGGAGGGGGATTCCCGGCCGCCGGCCACATCTGCACCCGGAGGTCCCGGGGCGGCGGGTAACCGCCCGGCGGCGCCTGGCATCCCGGCCCGGAGGGAACCTGTTCCAAATCAAAATTTGTTTCCGGCCGGTTTCCCATCAAACTCGCCCACGGCAGTTCCACAAATGCCTGCCTCACCCCCTCCGGCCCCGAGCTTAGAAGCTGCCAGCGCCGGTAGGAAAAAGGCTGGGGCAGGGCCGCGATTTTCTCCGTTGTTGGGTTTTGCTCTTTGAATACCTCCTGGGCCACCGCCAGGGCCTGGCGGTGGTAGAGGCCGCAGATCAAAAAATACGCCGTGGCCAAGGCCAGACACACCGACCCCGCTTTCCGGCCCCAGCCGGGAGAAATCAGGGCGGCAACCGCGCCCAGGAGCAAAATCCCGGTGAGATACGGATCAATGATAAATAGCCAATCCAGGGTGAATTTCCGCCGGGTAAAAGGGCTCAAAATCTGGGTGCCATAGGAAGTGGCCAGATCCAGAATCAAGTGGCTGGCCAGCACTAATACTCCCAGGATGAAAAAGGGCCGGAACCAGTCCTTTCCGCCGATGGCCGCGTTCACCCCCGCGCCAAACACGGCCAATAGCGGTAGGGCAAATATGGAATGGGTGAAGCCCCGATGGTGGCGGATAAAGACCAAACGGTCAATCCACGCCAGGAAATAATCCACGTCCGGCAGCAGGCCAAAGGCCACCCCGGCCACCGCCCCCCAGAACCGGGAGGGCGTGGGAACTAACTGGGAGATCAACACTCCCGCGGCCACGTGCGTTAGTGGATCCACGGCCACCTCCCGCCGCTGGTGCCGTAGTGGGGATAATGGCGCAGCAGGTCGTCCCTAAGGGCGATGGCGTTGTTATAGCGTTCTTCCACGTCTTTTTTCAGGCAGTTTAAAATGACGGCCTCCAGGGCCGGAGGGATTTCCGGGTTGATCTCCCGGGGCGGCGGGGGTTCCTGCTCCAGGATCTGGTCGATGAGCAATTTTTCCACTACGCTGTAAAAGGGCAACTCCCCCGTGTATAAGAGATACATGAGGACCCCGATGGCCCAGATGTCGCTGCGGCGCTCGCTTTTCCCCATGATCTGCTCCGGGGCCATGAAAGGCCGGGAGCCCACCACGGTGGCGGAGACGTCCTTTTCCCGGAGAATCTTGGCGGCCCCGAAGTCCAGGAGTTTCAGGGTCCCCTCCGGCTTGATGATGATATTGTTGGGCTTGATGTCCCGGTGAATGATGCGGTTCCGGTGGGCGTGGGCCACCACGTCGATGAGCTGGAGAATGATACGCTCCACCAGGGGCCGGGGCAGCTCTTCCCCCAAAAGTTCGCCCAGAGTCTGGCCGTCCACGTATTCCTGAATGAGGATTAACTTGCCATCGTCTTCCAAAGTGTCCACCAGCCCCACCACCCCGGGGTGGGGGGCCAGCCGCTGGCAGATGGCCGCCTCTTTGCGGAACTTGGCGTTGGCGGCCCGGGAGAAGGGGATCTTGGCCACGTAATGCCTCTCCTGGCCCAGGGCTTCGGTGTCCACCACCAGCCAGACTTCCCCGAAGCTCCCTTGGCCCAGCTTCTTCACCTTTTCGTAGCGGCCTCCCAACAGTGGGGTGAGCTGCAGCAGGGCCAGCCAGTCCCGGGCGCTGGGAATAAAGTGCTCCACCAGTCCCTGGAGGGCCTTTTTCAGGGGCGAGAGCTGTCCCACCGGCTGCACCTGGAAGCCCACCATCTCCGGGGAAGGGGCGCCGCGGGGGACCAGGTCTTTGAGGAGCACCGGCACGGGCGCGCCCTCCTGGTTTTTCAGGCGCAGCTTGACGTGGCTCACGTCGCCGGCTTTCAAGCTGAGTTCCTTGAAGAGGGCCGCGTCTTCCGGCCCATAGAACAAGTCTTCCAGGGTCAGGGGCAGACGCAGAAAATCGTCCTGGCCGATATAGTTCAGCAGGCGCCGGAGGGCCTGGTTGAGCTTGCAGGACCCTGCTCCCCGGTCGCAGACAAACAGAGGCTGCCCCGTCTCCTGAAAGAGGCGGTTAAATTCCTCCCGGGAGCTGACCAGCAGCCGCCGGTCCCGGGCCAGGCGGAGCACTACGCCCACCCGGGCCAGAACCTCCGGGGCATTATACGGGGGGAAGAGGTACTCGTCGACCCCGGCTTCCAAGGCCCGGGCCGCGTCGGTGTCGGAAAAGGCCGGGAGAGCCATGATGACCGGGAGGTCCCGGACCGCGGCCTTCACCCGCTGCACCAGGTCGGGCGCCTGGCGGGCGTCAGCCTGGATGATCACCAGGTTAGGGGGCTGGGCCTCCACCTCCCGGACCAGCTCCTCCGGAAAACATACCTTAACCTCGTAGCCGCCCTGGGTAAGGGACGCGGCCAGAGTCTCTGTTGCTTCCTGATCTGCGGCAATGAGGATATGCATCAAAATAGACTCCCATCCCGGGATACGGATATTTTCCCAAAAATTTAATGACTTGGCAAGGTTAGGCAAAAGGAAAAATCTATGAGGATATCGCGCCCCACGGTTTTTGGACTTTTCAATAGCCCTAACTTTTTAAAAAAATTACTTGACAGATATTTTATTTGAATATTATTTTATGTTCTAAGTACTGACAAACATTCAGAAAGACCTGCAGCGAGACTGAAACGGAAAGCTACTGATTTCAATGGGCATAGCCGGGTTGCCTAATAGGGAGGCACACATGAAGTCCCGCAGATTTATGCTCGTCTTGAGTTTTGTCCTCTTGATCTCCTACACAACCATGGCCTTCCCACTCACCATCACCGTGGGTGACAATGACGGCTATGGCTTCGGTATTCCTGACAATGGTACTGCGCCAAATCCCACTTGGGGTTATGATGGCCGGAGCACGGCGGAAGCGGCCGCCACCAACGGCGCCCAGATCACTGACGTGTACAGCGCCATTTTCCCTGGTTATGGACCCAACCCAAGCCAGACAGCCAGCGTGATCTTCCCATTGGGTGGGTTACATCTCACTTCCGCCACTTTAACTGTGGACATGGGTGATTTCGAGGCCAGCACATACGGCCCCATCTCGGTGAACTTCAACGGCGTTCTCCAAGGCTGGGCGTTTCAAGATGGTTACACATACACTGTAGTGCGGACCTTTGTCCTCGGACCGGCGGAGATTGCCGCGGCCAACCTGGCCGGCGCCTTCATTATTAATCTCGATCACACCGGCTCCATGGATTTTATTGCCTTCGATTATTTCGAGCTTAACGCTGACGTTGCGCCCCTCCCCGGCGCGGTGTTGCTCCTGGGGACGGGCCTGTTAGGACTGGTTGGGTTGCGGATAAAGCTGAAGAAATAATTTCTGTCGGTATTCGACTCGCCCGAGGGCAGGGTTTCCATGATACCCTGCTTTTTTTTGTGATTGAAAATCCCAAATCATGCAGGCGGGGAGACCCCGCCCCCACAATTTTTTTCCGGGTCCGGCAAGGTCCCCAACAGACTGCCGGGAGACCGGAGCCAAGCAATAATCGAAAACCGAAAACTGAAAACAAAACGTTTTTATATTGACAAACCGCGGGGTGGGGGATAAAAAATTCCGGTGAGGCGGGGTAGCTCAGTCGGTAGAGCAGGGGACTGAAAATCCCCGTGTCGGCGGTTCGATTCCGTCCCCCGCCACCAGCAATATCAAGGAGTTCCGGTTCAAGAAGTTGAACCGCCTTACCTACTCACTTCAGAAAGTTGAGTAGGTTTTTTATTTTTCAAACTTTTATGCTCATATCCCCGACAGAGCCATTCAACCTCGAAGGTTTCTTATATTTTAATTCGAATTTAACAAGAGGACATGCTTGAGAGGTTGAGGAAACCCCATGGTTGTTAGGTCCCTGCTCGTGAATGTTAGGAATTCAAAAATTTCTAAAAAATTAACAGATCCGTCTCTCCAGTTGATAAATTTATGGAAATTTGTGCTATTATCCATCCCAGAAACGATTTGGAAAAATAGAGGAAATTTGTGGACACGGTGGCGGAACCGGAGGCATACAAGGACTTTGAGTTGAAAAACGGTTGGTATGTGGCAGATGCGTATATCGTTACCTGCCCTGAGGAGGAAGTGGGCGGCTCATGGGATTGGGTGGTGAGGTCCAACTTGCGAATGGGGGCAACTAGACCTTATATGCGGCCACGCCTTACTGTACGTAACGGTCAGATTACAGTTTTCGCGAAAATCGCGATCAAGGGACCCCGGGGCACAGATCCCTACCAATGATAGCCCAAATTTCGCAGGAAAAGTAATTGTTCCAAAAATCTGGCATACCAAGAGAATCACTTGCCAAACTCGACTGTTATCCCCAAAGAGGAAAAAACGGAGAATTTTGGAAATCCGGGAAACTTGCTTTGTTTGAGATTTAAAATTAAATTTTAATTATGACAACCAAACGGATTTTGGGGAAATCTCTGGGTCTTATCCTGACTCTGGCCCTTTTCCTGGGGGGATGCGCCGGAACGAACTCGGTATTGGACGTTGCCGGGCAAGCTTATAAGCACAATGTGGACCAAATGATGTCATCTCCCAACCAGGAGGAGTGGAACGCTACAGACTGGTCCTTATGGATGAATTCCCAGGGTGGAGGTTAGGAAGGATCGGGCGAGGCGCTTCCAAAATGACCGGTGGCACAGGCTTTCCAGTTTGTGGCGGCGCCGGCTGAAGCCTGGGGCTACAAAAACCGGGAGATTTTGTAAGGGCTTTATTGGCAATCGCTATATAGACCTCCTTTTCGTAACCAAGGCAATAATCGATACCCGTTACCAAAAATAATGGGCCTGGGGATATCCCCGGCCCATTTTTTCATCCGTTTATCCGGTGCAGTTACTCATTGGTTAAAGGATTCCGCACCATAATGGTTTCTTCCCGGTCCGGGCCCACGGAGATGATCTGAATGGGCACTCCGGCCAGGGTCTCCACCCGTTCCAGATAGGCCCGGGTGGCGCCGGGGAGGTCCTGGTACCGCCGCACCTCCCGGAGGTCTTCAGTCCAGCCCGGAAATTCTTCAAATATCGGCCGGCAGCGTTCCATGTCCTTGAGCGTCACCGGGACCGTGTCCCGCCGCACCCCGTCCAACTCATAGGCCACGCAGAGCTTCACCGGGTTAACGCCGGTGAGCACGTCCAGCTTGGTGATGGCCATGCCGGTCAAACCGTTCAAGCGCACCGCTTCCCGGACCACCACCATATCCAGCCAGCCGCAGCGTCGTTTGCGGCCGGTGGTGGCGCCGAATTCCACCCCGCACACCTGGAGGTGTTCCCCCACTGCGTCCAGACACTCGCAAGTGAAAGGACCGCTCCCCACCCGGGTGGTGTAAGCCTTGACCACCCCCAGGACCCGGTGCAGGCGGCCCGGCCCCACCCCGGCGCCGGTGGCCGCGCCCCCGGCCACGGGGTTGGAGGAGGTGACATAGGGATAAGTGCCATGGTCAATATCCAGATGGGTTCCCTGGGCGCCTTCAAAGAGGATATTCTTCCCTTCCCGCTCCGCCTGATCCAGCAGCACCGAAACATTGGCCACCAGCGGCCGTAGGCGCTCCCCCATGGCCTGGTAGGGGATAAATATGTCATCCAGGGAGAACGGCTCGTCCCCCAGAAATTTTTCCAGCAGGAAGTTTTTTTCCGGTAACACCTCTGCCAGTTTGGCCTTGAGGAGGTCCGGGTCCAGGAGATCGGCCACCCGGATACCCCGGCGGGCCACCTTGTCTTCGTAACAGGGGCCGATGCCCCGGCCGGTGGTGCCGATCTTGGCCGCGCCCTTGGCCCGCTCCCGGGCCACATCCAGACGCTTGTGATAAGGCATGATCACCTGGGTGCGCTCGCTGACGCGGAGGTTGTGCGGCCCCACTTTCACGCCCCGTTTCTCCAGGTTGTCCATCTCCAGGAGCAACACTTCCGGGTCCAGGACCACGCCGTTGCCGATGAAGCATTGCTTGCCGGGGTGAAGGATTCCCGAGGGGATCAGGTGGAAGATAAATTTCTCCCCCGCCACCACCAGGGTGTGGCCGGCGTTGTTGCCACCTTGATAACGCACCACCACCTGGGCCCGTTCGGTCAAGAGGTCCACGATCTTCCCCTTGCCCTCGTCGCCCCACTGGGTGCCCACTACGACTACATTAGACAATGTTCTTCCTCCTTAAAAAGCCACATAAATTTAAACAAGAAGCCGGACAAAGTCAAAGATAAAATGGGTCCACTGATTATCAGACTCTTGTGGAAAGGCTTTTAGGAAGGGAGTTCAAAGATGTCAAATCAAAAGCTGTCAACTACTGCTATCAGCCTTCAGTCAAAGATTTCTTAATGCTGATAGCCGATAGCTAAAAAAAACCGGGGGCGGTTTCCCGCCCCCGGTGGGAGTTAGACTTATTTTACCTTGGGCACGAACTTATTGGTGTACTCCGGATAGTGCTTCCGGAGGTCCTTCTTGATGATCTTGCCGGTGGGGGTCCGGGGGATGGCCGCCAGAAAGACCACTTCCCGGGGCAGCTTGTAGGTGGCCAGCACGTCCATGGTGGATTTGATGATCTCACTGGCCAGGTCCTGGGAGGGCTCATGGCCGGGTTCCAATTCCACCATGGCCACCACTTTCTGGCCCATGATTTCGTCGGGGATGCCTACCACCGCGTTGTCCCGCACCGCGGCGTAGCGGATGATGGCGTCTTCAATCTCCGTGGGGGCCAGGCGGAAGCCGGAAGACTTGATCATGTCGTCTTCCCGGGCCTGGAAGAAGATGAAGCCGTCTTTGTCCATCATGACGGCGTCGCCCATCATGTTATAGCCGTCTTTGATGCCCTTCTTCATGGTTTTCAGGAGCTTGTTGTCCTGAATGTAGGGCTTCCAGTACAGGGTGGCGGTGGGGCCTTTGATCAACATGCTGCCTACTTCACCGGGGCCGGCAGTGGTGCCGTCTTCCCGGACCACCTTGATCTCAAAGCCGGGCAGGGCCTTGCCGATGGAGTCGGGCATGGGGATGTCGCTCATGGAGTTGGAGGTCACCAGGTGCATCATTTCGGTGCCGCCCAGGCCTTCCCAGATGGGCTTCCCGGTCTTGGCCTGCCACATGGCCAGGGTCTTGCCGGTCAAGGCGTCGCCCCCGGTGGTGTACATGCGCACGCTGCTGATGTCATAGTCGTTGAAGTTGGGCATTTCCAACAGCTTGCGGTACGCGGTGGGAAGACCCGTGACCACCGTGACCTTGTGCTTCTGGATGACACCCATCATGTCGTCCGGGGTGAACCTGGGCAGCAAGGAAATGGCGCCGCCGCCGGCAAAGGGGACGAGGCAGAAGGTGCCGTAGCCCGCGGCGAAGGACACCGGCGCCGACCCGCCCAGGACCTCGCCGGGGGCCAGCTTCCAGACGTACTTGTTAACTATAAAGGACTCGATCAACACTTCCCGGACAAAGTGGACGCAGCCCTTGGGCTGGCCGGTGGTGCCGGAGGTGAAGAGAATGACGCCGATGTCATTGGCGCCCAGTTTCACATTGGTGAACTGATCCGAGGCCGCGGCCATGGCCTTGGCGAAGGGAACGTAGCCCTTGGCCCCCACTTCATCGGGATTGCCGCCCACCACGATGATCTTGGTGGGGAATTCGAATTCGTGGGCCCCGTCTTCCACCGCCGCCATGAGGGGGAAACTCACCGCGAAGGCCTTGAATTCCGAGTTGTTCAACACAAAGGCCACTTCTTCCTTGGCCCACAAGGGGGACACGGGCACCGGGATGGCCCCGCACTTCAGGATGCCGAAATTGATGGCAATGGCTTCCGGCATGTTGGTCAGGCGGATGCCCACCCGGTCCTGGGACTCCACGCCCAAGCTGGTGAGGACGTTGGCGAACTTGTTGGCCGAAGCCAGCAGTTCTTTATAAGTGACCTTCTGATCCCCGAACAGGATGGCGACGTTATCTCCCCGACCTTCCTTCACGTGCTTGTCAAGAAATTCTTCCGCAATACTCCACTGTCCTTCTGCATACTGCTTGAACTCCTCGGGCGTGGTATATTCGGCCCAGAGTTCTTTGGGTGGTAAATAATCAGCCGGAATTTTACTCATAGACTGCTACCTCCTTGAGGATTTGGTTTACGTCGGTTAGGTCTTCACCGGATACTAACCCATGTGAAGCATATTACAAAGTCTTGGGCCAGTGTCAAGAAATTTATGAAGTTTCTACTTCCACCAAATTTTGTATAAGAGTTCAGATTTTACGTAGCTTTGACTGCCCCGAGGCGAATGCCGAGCAGGTTTCGAAAAGGAAAGCGGGAGGCAAGGAATTTCCTGAGCACGTAGGGCATGAGGGTGAGGAACCTTTCACCCCATTTGATGGCGAAAAAGGGGAAGGGGAAGTAATATCCCCTTACGCGTACGAAGAACCTTATTTTCGAAAAGCCGGCTCGGGTCAATAAGTTGCCCAGCTCCGTATTAGTATACTCATGCAAGTGAAACCCGGTGGCGATCCGGTCAAAATATCTGGAGATGTCATGGGGACCGTTTATCCGGTTGGGGGTGAGGCAGACATAGAGCCCTCCGGGTTTTAGAATGGCAAAGATACTCTGCAGCTGCTCAACGGCATCATCGGGATGCAAATGTTCCATTACTTGGTTGCTGTAAACGATATCCACGGTGCGGTTTGACAGGGGAAGATTACACCCGTCAAACAATGCGAGTTGAAAATTGGGCGAAAAAAAAGGGCGGCCGGCAATTTCCCGTGACACTTCCAGGCCCACAACGCCTTTCACCGATTTTGCCACTTCCAGGGAGAGGGAGCAATCACCGGGCCCCAGCTCGACAAAGAGGAAATGATCCTTTAAGAACCGACGCAAGAAACCGAGCTGGGGGGCCACAGCCTTACGGATCGCTTGCGGCGAGTCTTTGCGGACCAGTTGGGGATGATGAGGAACCCGAAGGAACAGTTCATTGTAAAGAGAGGAATAGAGACGCAGCCTTTCTTCTTTGGGAGAATGGAAAAGTCGCGCCGCCAGTTCCTTTTCTATTTCATAATGGGCCTTGATTTGTTCCAGAGGGCGGCTTTTCTTTTTCCTTGCAAACAGCATAAGACGGTCCCGCCGGATTATCCTGGGAAATCCCCCATGCTAACTACTTCAAGAAATTTATGAACTAGAGTTTTTTCCTTCCGGATTCGCCATTCCCTTTTGGGCTAAAACCGCCCAGCCCAGGACATCCTTAGGGGCCAACCTATCCAATACGCCGCTAAGGCCGTAAAACAGATACTGCAGCGGCAGGCCCAATACCCAGGCGGCTTTCCAGCGCCAGGGCCTGGGGAAAAGTCCCATGAGATTTATCACCAATTTGACGAATTTCTCCCCCAGCCGGGTAAAGAGAAAAGTGAATAACCCTCCCACCGGCTCCAGGGCCAGGATTTTCAGGCCGTGACGGGTCAGTAACTGCGTCAGGCCGTAACGGGTGTAACGGAAAAAATCATAGGGTTCATAATGCAGTTGACACATCTGAGGAGCGGTGAGGTAGAGATAACCCCCCGGGCGCAAAACCCGGGCGGCTTCCGACAGGGCCAGATCCGGTTGGGGCACATGCTCCAGGGTTTCAGTGAGGATGACTCCGTCAAAGTTCTTACCTTGGAAAGGCAAAGCCAGGGCGCTGCCTACCACCTGGATGACCGGGGTGGGGACAAAGTCCAGGGAAATGATGGTGCAGTGGGGGATTTCCCGGTGGTACGGTCCCCAGCCGGCCCCCACGTCGGCCACCCGGCCTTTCAGATGGGGGGCCGCCAGCCGCCGGAAGGCCAAAAGCTGGCGGCGCTTGATGGGGAAGAATTTGATCTCGTTTTCCCAGAGCATGTTAATGGCAGCTATCAGCTATCAGCCTTCAGCTATCAGCTTTTTGGTTTTTTGCGTTTTATCTTTGTCATAAAAATTGGTTGAGTCCCAAGGTGGAAAATTATCAGATAGCATCCAATAGCTGATACTGACTGCTGACTGCTGACCGCTAATTTCAAAAATACCCCATGCGGCGCAAGCGGTCCATGATTTCTTCCTTATCCCGGTCCCGGCCGCCCCGTTCCACCCCCGTGGCCGCGCCCCGCCGGGTGCAGGGTTCGCATCCCAGGCTGCGATACCCCTTGCGGTAAAGCGCGCAAAACGGCACTTTAAAAGTCTTGATATAGGACCAAATATCCTTTTCGGTGAAGTGGAGGATGGGCTGCACCCGCACATGGGGAGGATTTTCCCTGGGGGAAAAATAGGACTCCCGGGCCCGGTCCGGCTGCTCGTCCCAGCGGGTGCCGGTAATGAGGGCCTCCCAGCCGTATTTTTCCATGGAACTGATGATGACCGCGGTTTTCAGCAGGTGACAGCACTCCGCCACATCCCGGGCGTGTTCGATAACCTTAAGAGCCTCTTCATTCCGTTCGATGCGCAGGTCCAGTTGCCACTCCGCGGCCAGGCGGTCCCGGAATTCATAAATCTCTTTGAACTTGGCCCCGGTGTCAATATTAAGGACCGGGATGGGCACCCGGCCGCCGCCTAGGTCTTTAAGCAGGTGCAGGGTGGTGGTGGAGTCCTTTCCTCCCGTCCAGGCCAGGGCCATACGGTCGCCGAAGCGATCCAGGGCCTCTTGTAAGATGCCCTTGCTTTTCGCCACCTTTTCTTCCAGGGTTAGCAACATCTTTTCAGTCATTTAAGGGAAAATCTCCTGGATGGCCTAATTGATTATTCGAACCACCGAAGGTTATGTCTCTTGAGCCCCTTGCAAGATTCACTTCTAACTAAGAATTGTCATTCTGAGGGAGCGAAGCGACCGAAGAATCTAGATCCTTCGCTGCGCTCAGGATGACAGAAAGAGCAGTTTTGCAAGAGGCTCTCTTGTTTCTCTTTTCCGGTTTCCGAGGTACTATAACATGACCAAGGAGAAACCTCCACCTGCCGGAACATCCTCTTTCCCCCGGAGCCGTTGCATCCCAGCTGTCCCTATGGTAAATTCTCTGGGGACAGGGGGGATTTTATCCCCTCATGGAACGCCACTCCTGCCCACGGAAACCATAAAACCGAAACCCCACATGACTACTAGGGACCTCCCACCCATCATCCTCTTGCTTCTGGACGCGGCGGGGGCCAACCGTTTTTCCCTTTACGGCTATCATCGCCGGACCACACCGGAAATGGAACGGCTGGCGCCGGAAGCGGCGGTATATCGCTACTGCTTCACCCCTTCGCCCTGGACCATCCCCTCCCATGCGTCCTTGTTCACCGGTCTTTATCCCCATGAACACGAATGCAACAGTTCGTTAACGGGCATGCGGAGTGATCTGCTGGTTTTGCCGGAAATTCTCCGGGACATGGGCTATCACACCGTGGGCATCAGCAGCAATTTCCTGGTGTCCCGGCCCGTGGGGTTTCACCGGGGTTTCACTGAATTTTACGAAATGGGCACCCTGTTCCAGGATCCTCGTTACCTGGAGGCCAAGGCCCGATATTTGAAAGCCAGGAAGGAACTAAAAACCGATTGGGATAGGACAAAATATATTTTCAAGAGCCTAAGGGAAATAGGCGATTATACTTTCCCCATAAAAAAGAATATCGACAAACTATATCAAAAGTTTTTTGCAGACCCCAATGTCTCCACGGTGGTAATGACCCGGAGAACCATGAGATTGGCCAAGAAGCTCATCAAAAGATTTCGCGCCCACGGCTCTCCTTTTTTCATGCTTATCAATTTGATGGAAACTCATAGGGCTTTTGAAGCGCCCTTTCCTTTCAATCAAGCATTCCAACAGGTGAACCCCCAAGTCAAGAAGAGACTGGCTGATCCAGCTGTTAATGATTTTATTTATGAAGAAGATCCGGCCTTGCGAAAAGAACGGGCTGACTTATGGAATGTTTGCCTCGACCAGGAAATCCTGTTTACTGACAGTCTGGTGGGCGACTTCCACCGCTTCCTCCGCGGGGAAAATCTGCTGGACCGCGTGTTATGGATTATTACCAGCGACCATGGGGAGGGCATGGGCGAGCACGGCTTGTTCGACCATTATTTCTCCGTGTACAATGAGGTGCTGCACATTCCCTTGATCGTGAAGTATCCCAGGGACTTCGGGGTGCGGGGGGAATTTTCCCACCTGGCGCAACTCCACGACGTATTCGCCACCCTGTGCGAGATTGCCGACGCTCCCTGGCCCATCCCCTTCAGCTCCCACTCGCTGCTGAACGGCTCCCGGGACTTCGCCTTCGCGGAATTGCTGGACAACAGCCGCGGGATCGACTACATGCGGCGGCGGAAGCAAAGCTTCACCATTCATTCCTGCATGCTGCCGGGAGACACCGGGATCAGCGCCGACCTGTGGAAGCTCATCCGCTGGCAGGACGGCACCCGGGAATTGTATGACCTGAACCGGGACCTGCACGAAGAGGTGAATTTGATCAAGGATCCCCAATATGTGGACAAAGCGGCCTTTTTAGACCGGCAGCTTAAGGAAGTCCGAGATAATTCATAGATTACGTAGATTCGCACAGATTTCAATGATTGCTTTTAATCAGTGATGATCCGCGAAATTTGTAGTCCATATTTAATAGGTAGCCAGAAATGGAACCGGGAATAGTACATGCCGCGGCCGCGGCCCTGGGCGGGGTGGGGGTGTCGGAAGTGGTGGGCTGCGCGGTGGACGCCGCCTATCAAGCCGGGCTCCTTCAGCAGGCCGTGGTGTTTCGGGTAAGAAATCCGGGACGGGTGCCGCCTGCATTGGTAAAGACCGTCCGGTTCCAGCCTTTCAAGCTCCTCTCGTGGCTGCCGGCCCGTTATTACTACTCCATGCGCCGGGACACCCTGGACCGGGTCGCGGCCCGCTATATCCGGCGCCGGGGTGCGGCCCTGGTGCACGGTTGGACCAACGAATGCCGCCAAACCCTGAAAGCCGCCCGGCAGACCGGCGCCGTGGCCGTCCTGGAGCGCAATTTCTGCCACCCCCTCCAGAGCCGGGAAATCACGGCCGCGGAGTATGCCAGCCGGGGCGTCTCCTGGCCGCCGCCTCCCCATCCCTGGCTCCGGGCCTGGGACCATTGGACCCGGGAACAGACCTGGGCCTTGGAAGAATTTGACCTGGCGGACTATATCCTGGTACCGTCCCAGTTTGCTTATGACACTTTTCTCACCCGGGGCTATCCTCCGGAGAAACTGGTGCTTATTCCCCGGGGAGTGGATGTGGAGCGCTTCCAGCCCGATTCGCCTCCCCCGGGTGTCTTCCGGGTCCTTTTTGTGGGATTGCTGGGCTTTCGCAAAGGGGTCCCGTATCTTTTAGAGGCCTGGGAGCGCCTGGGCTTAAAGGATGCGGAACTGATCCTGGTAGGCTCGGTGCACGAGGAGATCCGCCCTGTCCTCAAAAAGTATGAACACCTCTCCGATGTGCGGATCCTTGGGTTTCATCCCGATCCTGCGGCTCTGTTTGCCCAAAGCGCGGTCTTTTGCTTCCCCTCTCTGAATGAAGGCAGCGCCAAGGTCACTTACGAAGCCCTGGCTGCGGGGCTGCCCCTCATCACCACCCCGGAGGCCGGTTCCGTGGCCCGGGATGGCCAGGAAGGCGTCATTATCCCGGCCCGCCAGATAGAACCCCTCATGGCGGCCCTGGAACGACTCTACCGAAACCCCGAAGAGGTCCGGGAAATGTCCCGCCAGGCTCGCCAGCGGGCGTTAGACTTCACCTGGGAGCATTACCGCCAACGGCTGGCAGCTTTTTACCGGCGGGTGGGCAAGTGGACTAACTCCGTTTTCCCCCTGGAGAGCCACTGAGGGCGGCGTCCAAGGCGGAAAAAGATTCCAGCCGACCCCGGAGATCCGACCCAGGCGGGATTTGTTAGAAATAATTTTATCCGGATATTGATGGCTGTCTCCAGAAAGACCGGCCTCCGGAAGTCATCCAGGCCTGATTTTTTCCCTTTTCCGCGGGGAAAATCACCCCCGCGCATGATACCGATTCCCCCAAACCCGGTGATTATCAGGGCCGCAGACCGAGGCCATATTCCAGCATATCTCAAGAATATACTGAATATAATCAATATGTTGTTATGTTGCTGGTTTTTATTAATTATTTGGCATGGATTTAGCTTATCTATGTTTTAAGTTGAGTCTGAGGGACATGTGCGCGCCGCCCCCCGGGGTGGTAAATACCAGACTCGGGGCGGTAGAAGCCTGCGGCTTCCGGAGAAATTCCCGCCAATTTTAATCCTGGATCGAAGAGTAACCAATGGCAGGAGGAGACGCTGTGGAAAAAAGGAGGACTCGCCTGATGCCAGAAATTATATGTGAGAATTGCCGGGATTTTAAAAGGATTTGCGACCCCCAGGTTTCAAAAGTATGTTATGGCCATTGCCGGGCCATTGAATATCCTTATTTCCTGGCCATTTTCAAAGAAGACCGGCTGGGCGCGTTTACGGCTCCCACCCAGTGCAAGTTTTTCCGCCGGAAAATAAGCAACTGTTAGTTTTGGGCAGTGACCCTTTAATGGTTGATAATATATTTGCCGCATGTTATCCTGGTTACCGAACTGGAGGTGAGCAGGATGGGCAAGCGCGGCAGAAAACCCAAATACCATCTGGGCGATGAAGCCTGTCCG
>Ga0194126_10002477_pt1 | contig 29935 bp, 26 predicted proteins | sample TA2KigC150mmetaG_FD_148641 | JGI IMG/M metagenome (GOLD analysis project Ga0194126, IMG submission 148641) | Freshwater microbial communities from Lake Tanganyika, Tanzania - TA2015035 Kigoma Deep Cast 150m | ecosystem: Environmental > Aquatic > Freshwater > Lake | place: Tanzania: Lake... | reverse complement strand
AAGGAGTTGATCATGGAACTGCTTCCGCAGTTGTGAATCGAAGGGAGAACTGGTTGGCATACGTGTGTATACCACTGCTAATACATACACCGCAATAAAAAAATGCTCCCGAGACTGAGGCGTTACGGCGACCGATTATCTTTATTTGACTACGCTTCATTAATCTGAGACTATGGCCAGCTGTTTTCTAGCTAAACAAAATGCATTCTCAAAAGGCCGCTAGGCCAGTTTCCAAACGACGCCAACCCCAAGGCACGCATCGGGCAGAAAAACTAGGCGCTCCGACTCCCCGCCTGCCCCAAAATCGCCGACCGATTCCAGAAGCGATGAGCAAAGGCTTGCAAGGGGCTCCAGATGCCTTGCGGCGCCGGAATCCCGCTGCCGCCGAATCAATCGAACCGGTGAAAAGCCAAACCGGGTTCGACCTTACCGAGAAGGTCAAAGAATTACTCCGTCTAGCGCAGGAACAAGGGCATTTGACCTATGACGATATCAACGATGCATTGCCGGAGAACGTCGTTACTCCTGAGGATTTGGATGAGATTTATAGCCGGCTAGCCAGCCATGAGGTCGAGATCGTCGATCAAGCTGAGGTGGACAACGTTCGGCAGCCTGAGCCCGAAGAAGAGCAAGGGCGCGTAGATATTCTCGACGATCCTGTCCGGATGTATCTTCGGGAAATGGGGAAAGTGCCTTTGTTGACGCGCGAGCAGGAAGTTGCGATTTGCAAACGCATTGAGGAAGCGGAAGAGGAAGTAAAACGCATCGTTTACAGCTTTGGTTTTGCCGCGAAGGAGCACATTGCCATCGCGGAAAAGCTGGTTTCTGAGCCACCCAAAGAGCGGTTTGATCGCGTCATCATCGATAAGAAAGTCGAGAATCGTCCCGCACATTTGGCCGTTTTGAGAAAGCTGCTCAAGAAAGTGCGTGTCCTGGACGAACAGGTCGATGAGCAATACGCCAAATGGCAGGACGCCCCGAATAAGGCGGCGGGAGGGAAGTTATTCGCGAAGTTCAAGACGTTAGACGGCAGACTCCAGGAAACGTTCCCGCAGTTTTGTTACAAACAGAAGGTCATCGAGGAGATGATTCTGGTGACGGAGAATATCTGGGACAAAATCCAGGCTAGCCTTCGGGCCATTCAAGATTTGTCGCGCGGAAGCAAGTCGGAACAGCGGCAGACGTTTATCCATTCGGAACGCCAGAAACTGCAAGCTCTTGAAGAATTTGCCCGCATGCCGTCCGAAGAGTATCTCAAGGCGTACACGCAACTCAAACATTACGAGGCTAAAGCGCAGAAGGCCAAGACCGAAATGGCTGAAGCAAACCTCCGCTTGGTCATTTCGATTGCGAAAAAATATACCAATCGTGGCCTGGCCTTTTTGGACCTGATTCAAGAAGGGAACATGGGTTTGATGAAGGGGGTCGAGAAGTTCGAATACCGCCGCGGTTATAAATTCTCGACCTATGCCACCTGGTGGATTCGGCAGGCAATTACCCGCGCCATCGCGGATCAAGCCCGCACGATTCGCATCCCCGTCCACATGATCGAGATTCTGGGCAAGTTGATGCGGGCGCAGAAACAATTGCTGCAGGAGTTCGGCCGGGAAGCAACTCCGGAGGAGCTGGCTGAAGAAATGCGGCTTCCGGTGGAACGTGTGCGCGCTATTCTGAAAATGGCGCAACAACCTATCTCGATGCAATCTCCCGTGGGGGACGGTGACGATGCGAGCTTCGGAGATTTCCTCGAAGATAAAAAAGCTGAGAATCCGTCCGATGTGACGAGCTACAGTCTGTTAAAGAGCAAGCTGAGCGATGTGTTGTCCACCTTGACGGAACGTGAGCGGAAGATTCTGGAGTTGCGCTTCGGATTGATCGACGGTTATGCGCGCACTTTGGAAGAGGTTGGCAAGCAATACAAAGTGACTCGAGAACGCATTCGCCAGATTGAAGCCAAGGCTCTGCGGAAATTGCGGCATCCGACGCGCGTTCGCCATCTGCAAGGTTTTCTCGAAAACCAAGAGGCGGCCTAAGCCACGGTTGTGATGCGCGTCTTCAATGGCGCATCGTTTGAAACGTCAAGCGTGCGAGGCGAATCAGGTCCAATTACGGTCAAAGTGGGCGGGGGGATTAACTGGCCGGCTAACCTTGTCGGATTGCAAGGGTTCTCGCTCGCTGGGCCAAGCCCGATCGCAGGGAAACTCAGTGTCGAACGACCCGCGAATGGGCTTACGCTTATTTACACCGGCACATTGCAGTCAGCGGACGCCGTAACGGGTCCGTACGCTGATGTAGCCGGAGTAGCAAGTCCAACCACTATCACCTTCAGCAGCGCGGCCAAGTTCTATCGGCTCAAACCATAGGCCGACTTGCCTGAGTTTATGGTTCATCTGAAATCGGCGGGTCCACGGCGTTAGCTTCGTTAGCGCGAGACCTCTGAAGTTGTTCGCGAACCGGTTTGAGGCACTCCTTTTCGTGGTTTTCTTGGCGACTTTGCATCCATTTCCTCGACGACCCCAAGGGTTTCAATGAGCGATTCTTCACAATTTCGGCGACTATGACCGTCCATCTTTGCTAGCCGCCGCTTCAGGCCATAGGTCGCGTACTCCCACCTGTGCGATCTTTTATCGATTACCGTGACCTGTTCTGTTTCATTCTCGGTCCTATCGATCAACTGGAGTGCGTGGTTGGCTTGCAGTGGGGTCAAACTTGGAACCAATGACATGAATGATCGCAAGACAAGCGCCTTGCACGAAAGGCCACTTAGGAAATCGAGCGCCAACCCTCCACGACCGATCTCAGCAGCAAATCGGTAAGCCTCCATGTAGCGATCAAATGCGGCATTACCATGCCCTTCGATTTCGGCGATTTTTGCCCTCGCAATCATGAAATGGGTCAGTCGCTCCAGGCGATACACGTCATTTGTGTGTTTGCTGAACCACTGGTCGGAAGCCGCAATTGCGACTCTGGATGATTTACCCAGGCCAGCGCGTACGAGAGTGTAGGACTCGGAGTTCAGTGACACCCACGTCACTAGTATCTCCGAATCGCAGGAATCCGGTGGCCCGCCGCGCAAGACACTGGCGGCCTGGAGAAACTCATCGTAACTATTCGGGTTCGGAAACCGGAAATGAACTTGATCCCCATGGAAATGATGCGAGCACAGCGAGCAGCAAGACGGGCCACCCGCAGCCAATCCATCTGAGCTTTCGGGAAGGTTTCATCATGTAACGCGTGTGACGGCGCGGGTGAAGTGGCGTGCCCTACCTGTCGAGCCAAACTCAAATCGTCCCAATCTTCTGTTTCGATCTAACTCACTTTGCGCAGCTTCGTAATGCGCCCCGTATGGACCCATTCGGCAACGAAAATGTTGCCAGCCGGATCGAAGCACGCGTCGTGCGGATGGAGAAACCTGCCGGAAACCCAGCCTTCACCCTTTTCAGCCCGGCGCAATTTCATGCCCTCCTTCAACACTTGCTCGCGCCACGCGGGGTCTTCGCCGAGGTGCGCAATCACCTGATCGTTCTTATCGAGCAGCGTGATGCGCGCGCTCAGATCGGGCACGAGCAGGACATCGTTCAAGCTGTCAATGTTCGCGGGGAGGATGAAGCCGTCGAGAGTCTTGAGATGTTTTCCTTCGAGCGTGAACCATTGCAGCCGTTTGTTCGCACGATCGGCCACGACGACAGACGGCGCGCGGCCTGGACGGCTGTCGATCCAAATGCCATGCGGCGTATCAAACTGGCCGTCGCCCTTTCCAGGACCGCCGAACATCGATTTCCAATTGCCGTCTTTGTCATACCGATGAATGCGCCACGAGCCGTAGCCATCAGCCAGAAAGAATCCGCCGTCAGACAGGAACGCGTAGTTCGTCGGCATGAAGGCATCGCGGCCCCAGCGTTTCGTTGGCTTGGTGTCTTCGTCCTGCGGGTAGAGCTGCGAATCCATCGGGGCGCGCTTTTCCCAAACTAAGTCGCCCTTGAGCGTAAGCTTCGCGAAGTTCTTCAACTGTTGGTAACCGGTGACGTAAAGGAATTGTTCGCGGCCTTCGGTCCGCACTTCGAGACCATGGCCGCCGCCTTGGAATTGATTGCCAAAGGCGCGCACGAATTTGCCCTGCTGATCGAATACAAAAATCGACGGATGATCCTTCAGGTTTTCGCGGCCTTCATGGATGACGTAGAGCAGACCGTCACGGTCCACAGCGACGTTGTGCGTGGTCTGCCAGGAATATTTGTCCGGCAACTGCGCCCAGTTGTGCAGCACTTCATAGCGGTGTGCGCCGGCGCCGATGACGAGTTGTTTGTCGGATTTTTGCGCAGTTAGAACTCGAGGCGCAGCAACGGCGACGGCAGCGGCGGACAAAAAACGGCGACGGGAGATTTTGGAATTCATAAATAAATTACAAAGTTTCGGATGTTGAAATCGCGGTAAGTCTAGGCGCCCGCCGTATTCATGCAACCCTGAGGTTTTCAGGTGCGTCGGCGTTCCAGAGCCTCCCCGCGTTCTTTAAACGTTCGCTAATAAACTAACATTCTTGCAAATTGACCTCGGAGCTCGATAGTGGGAATATCCCACCATGATCGTTACTCTTGATGCTAAGCGTCGATTAAGTATTCCTGCGGCACTTGCGCCCGCAAGTCCCGGCGATGCTTTTGAAGCAACTTACGATGAGGACGAAGACGAGATCATCTTGCGCCGAGTGAAAAGACAGTCCAGGACCTGGCTGGAGGTCTTGAAGGCGTGCCCTGTCTCGATCGACGATTTACCGGTCCGCAGCCGAGGACTGCCAAAAAAGCTCAAACTGTGAACTGGCTATTGGATGCGGATGTGCTCAGCCAACCTGCGAAACGTCGCGGTGACCCGCGAGTTATCGCGTGGTTAGAAGAACACGAAGCACACTGTTACACCAGCGCAGTCGTCATCGGGCAACTCGCTTATTGGGTCCGGACCAAGCAAGGGCGGCCGCGCGCAGCGCTCCAGAAATGGATTCGGGACCTTGTCGATTCGCTGGAGGGAAGAATCATCGGTTTTAATGTGGGTGTTGCGCATGTTTGGGCCGAACAAAAACTCGAACTCGAACTTCGCGGCCAACGAATGCCGGTCGAAGATAGTTTCATCGCTGCGACAGCACGAAGGCACGGTCTCACCATAGTCACAGGCAACGACAAGGATTTTTGCCGGCCTGGAATAAAGGTGTTTAACCCGTTTACGGGCATTGGGGGCTAAAATTATCTGGGCAGATAATGGTGGCATCCCTCCATTATGTTGCCGTGCCAGTATCACGTAATCGGCAAGGCGCGGCCATCACATAGCGTATGTGGACGGCCCGCCAAATCGTGAAGGACCATGTGCGGATCGATACCTAAGGCGTTGAATATGGTCGCATGCAGGTCGGCTGGCCCGCAGGCCTTCTCGGCCGGTTCGAAACCAATACTGTTCGAGCGCCCATAAACTTGACCGCCGCGAATGCCGCCGCCGGCGAACGCCACTGAGTAGCAGTTAGGAAAATGATCGCGTCCGGCGCCGCGGTTGACTTGAGGCGTTCGGCCAAATTCCGTCAGCCACACAACGAGCGTTTCATCGAGACGGCCGCGTTGGCGCAAATCTTCAAGCAAGGCCGCCGAGGCTTGGTCGTACGGCGGCAACATATCCTTTTTGAGGCGATTGAAATTGTCGCCGTGCGTATCAAAGTGTGATCCAACAGAGCCATTAAGGTCGCCGGCCGCACAATAGACAGTCACGAGCGGGACACCGGCTTCAGTAAGACGCCGGGCGAGCAATGAGCTTTGGCCGCAGATGTGATCGCCATAACTAGCGCGAAGAGCCGCAGGTTCTTTGTCGAGATCGAAGGCGTCACGCACCGAAGGATCGAGCAGCATGTTCAGAGCTTGTTCGTTCGCGCGCTCGATGGCGGCTGTTTCGGAGATCGAACCGATTTGTCCAAAGCTCTCCACACTGGCGCGGAGCTGGCGCCGGCCACTGAGGCGTTGGGCATCGACGCCTGGCGGTGGTTCCAAGTGAATCGTGCCTGAACTCGGGGAAACGCCGGCATAAAGGCGTCCGCTGGAGGGCCGAAGCAACACGGGATCGTAGGCAAGACCGAGGAATCCGCCGTCTTGTCCGTTGGCGCGGCCGCCATCGGCCATGTGATAAGGCAGGGCGAATGTTCGGGGCAGAGCGTGGGATCGCCCGGCCATGCGCTCGAAAGCGGCGGCGGTCATGGAACCAAGACATGGCCAGTCGCTCCGCGACGGGGGCCAGTTCGAGTCGAGGAGAGGCGGCGCGTGACCGGTCAGGTTCCAATAAGCGGCGGAACGATGCGATGGCGCGGCATGATGCACACTGCGCACGATCGCGAGGTGATGGGCCTGACGCGCCAGCAATGGCAGATGTTCGCTGATCTGAATACCATCCACTGAAGTGTCGATCGGACGAAATTCACCGCGAATATTCGACGGCGCGTCGGGCTTGGGATCCCAGGTATCGAGATGGCTGATGCCGCCCCAGGCGAACAGGACAATGCATGACTTGGCTTTGCCTCCAGGCAAGCGCGCTGACTTTGTCTGAGCACGCAGAGCCAGCACCTGAGATAACGCCAATCCCAGCGCGCCGAGTTTCAGAAAGTCGCGCCGGAGTATCGCCGCCCCGCGATTAGGTGGCTTGAAGGCGCGCAGAATGTCGGATAAGCGTGACATAACTGATGCTGGGGAATATAGCGGACCTCGATGTGGGTAGGCAAGCCGCACGTTCGGTTCGGCTCTGATTCATGATTTTGTCCCCCATGATTTTGTCTCACCCACTCACAACGCCGTTCAGCTCTAGGTCCTTGAGACCGCTCCTTTCCCGAAACGTCCGGAAGGAGGGGCGGGACAAAATCATGGAGGACAAAATCATGACATCATGGAATGCCAATCTAGCGGAGTTAAGCGCTGCACTTTCCGAGCAGTCTGCGTTACGATCGCTGCGCAAACAAGCAGAGCACGGCGGGCAGGAAAAATAAGACGGTGATCAAGGCGCCCACGTAGGCAATGGCTGAGAGAAGACCGAAATGGACGACCGGTGGAAATGAGGAGAACCAAAAGATTGAAAAAATGGCGATCAGAATGACGCTCGTGTAAACGATCGGCCGGCCTTTGACGCGAAAGGTCTGCCGGATGGCATCCTCACGCGAATGTGCACGCCGTCGTTCATCCCGCCAATTAGTAATGAAATGAATGGAATCATCGACGGCGATCCCCAAACAGATGGCAGCAACCATGATCGTAATTGAATTCAACGGGATGTTCGCGAACCCAGCGACGGCTAGAACGAACGCAACTGGAATCGCATTTGTGATCAGCGAGAGCATCGCCAAAAATGGCGAACGCCACAGCAGCGTCAGAACAATCCCGATGACAACCGTCGTTAGGCCGGCGCTGTTCAGCTGGCTGCGAATGATTCGGCGATCCGCTTCCAAAATCGAATGAATTCCGGCGCTTGCTGACACGTTCACCCTGGCGGGCTTTGTGCGTTGAGCGAAATCAAGGATTTCATTCAGCGCAGCCAGGTATCGCTCGGAAGGCATGTCGCGCGTGCGCACAACCAAGTAAGCGGTCCGAAAGGTTTTGTCGGAAAGGGCTGTCAAAAAAGGATAATTCTGCGATTTCAGCGCCGCGACAAAAAGACTGATGAGAAGAGGATTCTCGGGAAGTTTGAACGCGTCAGGACGTTCGCCTTCCCAAAGTTGATTGATCATCGCGAGCAACTGCGCGTAGGCATAAGCAGCCGAAACGTCTTGGCGCGATTCCGCATAACGCTGGACGCTCTCGACGTATTTGAGAAAGTCCCGCGCATTGACGCCGTTCTCCGCACCCGAATCGATCTCGATCTGGACCACATTGATGCCGCCGTAGATTCTGTCCCATTCCTCGACCGCCTGGCGCGCAGGACTGCGCGGGTTCAGAAATTCCACAGCCCTAATATCCGTGCGAATCTTGGTCAGCCCGATCCAATTGACCACTGCTACGAGTGCGGCTAACCCGATGATCGTTCTTCTGTTGCGTTCCACGGTGGTGGCAATCCAATCGCTCCAAGCGTTCGCTTTTGTGGGAGCGCAGACTTGCAGTCTGCTGTCTTGCCGATTTTCAATCGGCAGCGCGCCCGCATCTTCCGCAACGCTCGAACTCGCGGGCAGCCCGCACAAGACGCGCCTTCCGAAAACGATCTTCAAAGCGGCCAGGCCCGGCCCAAAAGTCATCAAAAAGACCAGCACAACTCCGATGGCGCCCAGAAGGCCGAAATGGCGAATTTGCTGCACATCACTGGTCGCAAGCGACAATAGGCCGATGGCGGTGGTAATTAATGAAAACCCGCAAGACTTGAACGTCTCTCCAAGCGTCAAACGAATCGCTTGCCCTGCTTCCTCGCCGCGAGTCCAGGCCCTGTGGAACGCGGTATAGACGTGCGCCATCTGGGCCAGATGAATTCCCGTCAGCAACGGAAACAACATGATCGAAAAAACATTGAACGAAAACCCAAGTGTGTAAATGACGCCTGGAAACGTGAGCAACAGAACCAATTGGTTAACCAGAACTAATCCCAGGAGACGCACAGAACGAAAAGTTGCCCATAGAATGACCAGCAGCAGCGCAATCGCCAAGGGCACGAAACGCTGCAGATCGGCCCGCAATGTGGATCGAATCTCTTCTTCGATCAATGGCAAGCCAAGCACCTGGAAGCGCAACCCTTCGCCACGGAAAGGATCGAGCGTCGCTTGAATTTCCTGGCGGAGGAGGCGCTGGCTTTCTGGCGTATCCAACTCTCGGCGATAGCTAATGGTAATGAGTGTGTGCTTTGAATCTCCCGAAACCATGACATTTCGGATGAGCGGATGACTCAATGAGAATTGCTTGAGCCTCTCCAACTCGACGATACCGGCTCCATCGGGCACGAGAGGAACCATCTCGAAGGCTAGGCCACGCCGCACCGGTTTCGACGAATGCGTCAGGCTCTTTACATCTTCAACTCCCGGCTGCGCTTGAAACGCGTCGCTGACTCGGCGAATGGCAGCGATGCTTTTTGGGGAAAAGACTTCCTCGCATTCGAGACTGATCACGACGACTTCGACGTCGGCGAGGATTTGGCGGACTTTCTCGTAACTAGAGAGGTTGCGTTGATCTCCTTCCAAGAGCACGCGTGTTTCGGAGCTGACTTCGAAGCGGGTCAGGTGCGCCAGAAATGGAATCGAGGCGAGCAGGGTGATCAGGAGCGAGACCCGCGGAAAGCGCAGAAACGGGTTCCAGTTTTGGTGGGTCAATGTTATGACTCTAGTGACCCGAAGTTCCGAATCAAGCTTGGTTCTCGACCCTAACCCCCATGAACCTGCGCGGTAGGATAGGCGTCCCGCCTGTCCAGCATTTGCTTACACCAAGAGCATAGACAGGCGAGACGCGCTGTCCTACCACTGCGCCGGTAAGGCGGCGTTGCTGCGCCGCCAACATCGTGGGTTTGCCAAGGCGGCGCAGCAACGCCGCCCTACCTTTAGGTTCATGGGGAGGGGCTTTATGCACCAGGTTTCGCGGGCCCCATGCATGTCGAAAAGAAGACCGTAATTCGTTTTGATTGTAACCATTTGCAACCTTTGGCGAATAAAGAGGGTAATAACGCTAATGGTCTCTTTCGCTTTACAAGACAGTTCGGCCGGGTTGACTATGCCGCCGCGCATGTCAGCTCCTATTATCGAGACCACCAATCTGACGAAGCGGTACGGTCGTCAGAACGCGCTCGATAATGTGACTTTGAGCGTGTTTCCGGGCGCCATTGGCCTTTTGGGTCCTAACGGCGCTGGCAAAAGCACGTTCATGAAATGTCTTCTCCAACTTCAACCAATCACGAGTGGTTCTGCGCGTTTGCTCGGTCGTGAAGTTGGCCACGAAGGGCGCGAGATTCGCAAACGTGTCGGTTACACGCCCGAACAGGATTGCCATATTCCCGGCATGGTTGGATGCGAGTATGTCACTTATTGCGCGCAATTGTGCGGCCTCCCCTTTCAGACCGCCCGGCAGCGCGCGCATGAGATGCTCGATTTTGTCGGCATGGGCCAGGAGCGCTATCGCAAGATCGATACGTATTCAACCGGGATGAAGCAGCGGCTGAAACTCGCGCAAGCGATCGTTCATGACCCAGAGATTGTCTTTCTCGACGAGCCTACCAATGGCCTCGATCCCAAAGGACAGACGCAAATCCTCGAGCTCGTCCAAAGCCTTTGGAGGCAGCACGGCATTTCGGTCATTCTCTCTTCCCATTTGCTCCACGATGTCGATCGCATTTGCGAACAGATCATTATCATCGCCCGCGGGCGCGTTTTGGTTCATGACAGCCTCAAAAATCTCAAAGCGCGTCGGCGCGGGGCCGCGGAGATTGTCGTTGCCAGCCGGCAAGGGGAGTTAATCGAAGCGTGCCGGCGCAACACCTGGCCTTGTGAGCTGCTGCCAAATGGACGCGTGCGAGTGGAACACCGGTCCGACAATCTGAATCCTGTGCTGCAGCTCATGCAAGGGATCAAGCTCGCGCCATTGGAGGTCATTCCGAGTCCAAATGCGCTCGAAGAAATGTTTGTGCAAGCCCTGGCAACTTCGGACCAAGCCTGAATTCTTAGGTGAACGCACTCCTCTCCCTAACCCTCCCCCTGAACCTGTGTCGTAGGACGGGCGTCCCGCCTGTCCAGCATTTGCGTGCACCAAAACCAAAAGCAGGACAGGCGGGACGCGCTCTCCTGCCAAACCGTTCATGGATGCAATGCGCGAAAATGTGTTTCGGAAAAGTTCTCTCGCCATCCGATGGGGAGAGGCTCAGAAGGGAGAGGATCGGATGAAACACGACACGAGCTACCAGCACTGGGAAGGCGCGCACCTCGGCATCTGGAGGCGGCGAGCGGTGATTGCTGCCAATGGGTTGAGGAGCTGTCTTCAGGTCAAGTGGATGCGATATTTGATTACGTTGTGTTGGGCAGGGTGCCTTGTGCAGGTCACACTTCTCTTTTGCCTCGGTCAGCTTCTCATCGCCGACAGCGTGGTCGTGCAATGGCTCGGCAATCTCAATCCGCAATTGCAGGCCATCGCGCGCGCGCTTGTTGGATGGCTCGAACAACATCCCGAGATTTCTGTCCGCACCACTTACAATCTGCTTTTTTACTTTTTCTCAGCGAACCTTCTGACGTTCACGTTGATTGCAATTGCGTTAGCGATGCCGCATTTGATCACGCGTGATCTTTCGAGTAACGCCATCATTGTCTATTCTTCGAAAGCGATCGGGCGTTTTGATTATCTCTTGGGGAAAGTGATGACTTTGTATGGCCTGATGACTTTGACGTGGCTGGGCCCGGTTTGCGTCGCTTGGTTTCTCGGCAACCTGCTCTCTACGAATTGGCATTTCTTCTGGCATTCCCGCGTCGCGCTCGGCCACGCGTTAGTTTATGCGCTCTGCAGCATGACCATTCTCAGTGTGCTGGCGCTGGGCATCTCCGCGATTTCGGTTCGTGCCAAAGCGACTGTGAGCATTTGGATCGCGTTCTGGGTGTTGGGCAACGCGCTCGTGCCGATTGGGCTGCACACCAAACCTTGGCTCAAGTTCTTCAGTTTCAGTTTCGACCTGGAACAAATCTCTTTGGCGATCTTTAGGCTGAAGAACGATTTCGACTTGGCCACCACCAACATTCCGTTCTTTGGCGATATGCTGCGGGGACTGCGGCGCCAAGCCAATTCAGTCCTGCAGACCCCCGAACCAGGCGCAGCAATTTGGGGATTGGCCGTCATGCTAGCCCTGGCGGCATTGATCGTCTGGAGAAAGGTGAAACCAGAATGAGCGCCGTTGTCGAGGCCCGCGAACTGAGCCGTTGGTATGGAATCGTGATGGGGCTAAATAACGTCAGCTTTGAAATCGGTTCAGGCTTGACTGGTCTCGTCGGTCCAAACGGCGCCGGCAAAAGCACGTTGATTCACATCATTACTGGCCAACTGCAAGCGAGCTCCGGAGCGCTCACGGTTTTCGGCGAAGTTCCCTGGAACAATCCGCGCCTGCTCAAACGCATCGGCTATTGTCCGGAGCGGGAAGCAATTCCGCGAGACTTGCAACCCGTCGCGTGGCTGCGCGGATTGGGGTTGATCTCCGGTCTTTCCCGCGCCGAAGCGAACGAGCGCAGCACGGCGATTTTGGACAAAGTGAAACTGGCGCGCGAGCATTGGTCCAAGCGCATGTCGCAATACTCGAAAGGCATGCGCCAGCGCGTCAAACTCGCCCAGGCACTCTTGCACGAGCCGGATTTGCTGGTCTTGGATGAGCCGATGAACGGCCTGGACCCGATGGGCCGCCAGGAAATGGCGCAATTGCTCAAGGAGCTCGCCGCATCCGGAACAAGCATCCTCATCTCGAGCCATATTCTCGCTGAGCTCGAATCGCTCTGTAAGAATATCCTGATTCTGAGCTGGGGGCGCATTTTGGCTTCCGGAGAACAAAAGGAAATTCGTTCCGATCTGAAGAGCTGGTCGGAACAATTGTCGATTCGGTGCGATCAACCCGAGAGACTGGCTCGCTACTTGTTCGATGCCGATGTTCTGCTCGGGTTTGATTTGGAACCAACCGACGGCATCGTGAATATCCGCGTGAAAGCCCCGGAGAACTTTTACGAAAAGTGGACCGACTTGCTCTTGGGCAGCGGTGTGACGGTTCATGAGATTCGCAGCCAAAATCGATCGTTGAAACAGATTTTCGAAAAGGTAACTACGTGAGTGTCGCTGTCATAGAGCCGGAAGTTCCACCCAAGCTCGAGCGCAAATCGATGCTGCTCCAGCCAGCGTGGCCAAGTGCATTTTGGGGTCTTTGGTCGCTGACCTGGCGAAGCCAATTGAGTTTGCGCCGGCTGCGATTGCTGATGGTCACGCTCTCGGTCATTCCATTGCTGACCTACCTGACGGTGGACGACGAGCGCATTCGGCCGTACCTCCATTGGGTGATTGATTTTTATTTGCTGTTGCTCCTGCCGTTGTACTGCCTGTCCGTTTGTGGTGGGATGATTCGCGATGAACTGCAGGCGGACACGCTCGGATTCTTGACGACTCGCCCGATGACGCGCGCGCAGTTTTTCCTTGGCAAATACGTTTGCCAAATTGTCTGGCTGCAAATCCTCGGCGCGGCCAGTGGGATTTTGCTCTTGGCGGCAGGGTTTGGTCGGGAGATTCCCGGCATCGCACCATTTGGCGCGCTTTTCTTGGGAACGCAATTCCTCGGCATTCTTTCTTACGGCGCTCTCAGCGCGTTGCTCGGATTGCTCAATCAACGTTACATGGTCCTCGGCATCATCTATGGCTTTGTGGTGGAAATGGGGATAGGGCGAATCCCGACCAACATCAATAACCTCTCGCTGTCGCGCCATTTGCGCACACTGCTGGCCAACAACGACACGGTCCTCAATATCTACGAATGGTCGCCAGACAAAACGTTCCTTTCGATCATCATCATGTTGGCGGGCGCGTTGACGTTCTTGGTTGTCGGAGCCGTGGTTTTCACCTTTAAGGAATACCATCATACCGAAGAAATGCAGAAGTAAGCGGACATTCGTGTAACCTTCTGGGCACATCCGGCGAACTACAGATGTATGGCGGTCCGAAACCCCATCAACGAAAGCGAACCACAAAACAAATTACGAATGAAATCTCAATTCCGACTCCTCCTCCTCTTAGGGCTGCTGACGGTCTCCACTGCCGTCCGAGCTGACGCACTGGAAAACAATCAAATTCCCGCAGACGCCAAATGGCTTCTGCATCTAGACCTCGAGAACTTGCGAAAAACTCAGTTAGGCAAATTCGCCATGGCGCACCTGGACAAAGCGCTTGAAGAGGCCAAGGCCGCGATCAAAATGGATTTACGACCGGTCTTGCAAAAGGTCAGCTACCTCACCGCGTATGGCGATGATTACGCGAAGGGACCGCAGGCTAGCGGCGTGCTGCTTGTCAAAATGGACGCCGAAACCCAAAAGATTCTCGAAGGGCTCATTGCCTCGCAGATGCTGGCCGCCAAAGACGACTCGATCAAAAAGGTTCAGCAAGATGCCTCTGTGCTGTACTCGCTCAAAGACGAACTTCATCTGGCGATCGAACCGAACCATGTCGTGGTCGTGAGCAAATCCCAAAACCAAATCGAGAAGGCCCGGCAGGTGCTGGCAGGCAAATCGCCGAACCAGGGCAAAGCGCGCGCATTCTCCGGCTTCCCGGCCACGCCGAACACTTTTTTCATGCTGGCCGTGGCCGAGGCGTTCAATGAAAACTCCGACCTCCCGCCGCAAGCCAAAATCCTGCAAATGACAGACGCCGGCCGAATCGTGCTCGGCGAAAAGACCGACAAAGTTTTCCTGGAACTCATCCTGCGCGCCAAGACCAAAGAATTGGTCCAACAGATTCAGCAGGTCGTGCAAGGCATGGTGGCGCTGGTATCGTTGAGTCAGGTGGAGAATCCCGAGCTAATCGAGTTGACCAATGCAATCAATGTGACGCCTCAGGAGAAAATGGTTGTGATCAACGTCGAGTACTCGCTTGCCAAAATCATGAATAAGCTTTCCGAGGAAATGGAAAAACACCACAAGCCACAAGGGCGAAAGCCAAAAGCAAACCTCGAAAAAGATTCTGAAGATAAGCCGGCCTCGGATGCGCCGAAGAAGCCGTAAGTATGCAGTCAAAGCTGCCCCTCTCCCTAAGCCTCTCCCCATCCGATGGGGAGAGGGAACGCGGCTTCGCGCGTAAGATTTCAGCGTTAACGGTCGCATCGCGCGAGTTGTTTTCCCTCACCATGAACCCGGGTAAACGCCGCGCTCCTGTCGTTCTTGGGTTCAATGCGCGAAAATGTGTTTCGGAGACGTCTCCCCCCATCGGCTCCATCGGATGGGGAGAGGGTTAGGGAGAGGGGCTCGTGACCTCTGTGGATCGAAATGAGTTGAGTCCCGAACAGCTCGCCCAGGAGTCCCAGGCGGGCTGTCGGGAATCCTTTGAATTGCTCGTCGAACAATATGAGAAGCGTGTGTTCACTTACCTATGGCAATTCACGGGCAACAGCCATGACGCGGAAGACATCACGCAGGAAACGTTTCTCAAAGCTTATCAAAACATTCACCGGTTCAACCCCGCCTATGCATTCAGCACATGGCTGTTCACCATTGCCAAGCGCACGGCGATCAGCCATTTCCGGTCCATTAAACCTTCCGAAGAACTATCCGTCGAACACGAAGCAAGTGTGATAGATCCGTCTGCAGCTTTGGAAATCGAAGATGAAAAGAAATCGCTTTGGACTCTCGCGCGAAAGCTAAAGCCAAAGCAGTACGAAGCGCTTTGGCTCAGGTACGCGGAAGGTTTCTCGATCGCTGAGACAGCGCGCATCATGCAGACGAACCAGATTCACGTGAAGGTTCTGTTGCACCGAGGCCGCAGCCTGTTGGCGAAACGGTTGCAGCAAACGGGAGCCGATGTTGTCTTATGAATGCTTCGGATAAAAATTAAAAACAAACAAAGTCATATGCAATTGAAGCCGCCCCTCTCCCCATCCGATGGGGAGAGGGAAAAGAACTCGCGCGATGCGATAGCTAACAATAAAATCCCACGTGCAAACCCGTGTTCCCTCGCCCCATCGGATGGAGAGAGGGTTAGGGAGGGGGGGGTATGATTCGTTGCTGGCTATTCAAACAGGAGATATCGCACCAGTTGGATTTCAACAGTCCCCTGCCAGAGCGTGTGCAGAAACATTTGCGGCAGTGTCCATCATGCCGTGCCTTTCACGAAAGCCAGGTTCAGATCGCCGAACAATTAATTGCCACCGCGCCTCGACATCTGAAGACACCCTCACCCTTCCTCCATGGGAAGATCATGGCTGCGATTGATCGCGCTCCCATTTACGCTGGCAGGGAACAGCGCATCTGGCGGCCGGGGTGGACAGCGGGTTTTGTCATGCTGGGTCTCGTCGTGGTGTTTGGCTTGCTTATGCAGCATCAGCATTCTCGCACGAAACCTGGCAATGTGGTTGCGACACGAGCGGAATTAGATTCGAGTCCATCCGTTGGGCTGGAGCCGCTGGCTTCCGTTGTCGGCCTGCCCATCACGCAGAAGCTCCGAGAATTAAGTCAGAACCTCGACCAACCATTGGAGGCCGAGCTTCATTCAGTGGTTCACGATGCGAAGCAAGCTCTTCACTTGCTCGCCCAGAATTTCCTGCCAGATCATGTACTGGAATCGTTCTCCCGGGACGGCACAGGGAACTAGTCGATCCCCATGAACCCGCGCGGTAGGATAGGCGTCCCGCCTGTCCAGCATTTGCGTACACCAAGAGCATAGACATAGAATAGACAGGCGAGACGCGCTGTCCTATCAGGTTCATGGTCTTAACGCGCGCGCAAGGCGCAAGGCGAATGGAGGCTTCCATAAACTTGACCTGCACGCGGTCTCGCCAGACAATTCGCACCGATGCACCGCTCCACTTTGCCCGCCGTGCTTTTCGTGTTCGGCTTGCTCACAGTCTCCAAAGCCGAACGTTTCACCGGCCCCTGGAATCTCGATCGCTTGCGTATTGCGCCAGAAGCTGTCTGGGGTAAACAAACCAATCTCGTTCAGGAAGTCTTCTACGAAGGCGAACCTTATCAAGGCAAACTAACCCGCATCTTCGCCTACTACGGTCGTCCGAATGGGGGTGAAGGTCCATTGCCGGCGATGTTGCTGGTTCATGGAGGCGGCGGCAAAGCGTTCCCCAAATGGGCCGAACATTGGGCCAAGCGCGGCTACGTCGCGCTGGCGATGGACACGGCCGGCCACGGCCCCGAAGGCCGCTTGCCCGATGGCGGTCCCGACCAAACCGATAAAACGAAATTGGGGGACTTTGCCGATGGCCAAGCAAACGAGATGTGGACTTATCATGCAGTGGCGGCCGTCATTCGAGGTCACTCTTTGCTGGCGTCTCGCAAGGAAGTGGACGCGAACCGCATTGGCGTCACTGGAATAAGCTGGGGCGGCTATTTGACGTGCATTGTTGCCGGCCTCGATGATCGGCTGAAAGTTGCCGTGCCCGTGTATGGATGCGGCTTTTTGCACGAAAACAGTGTTTGGCTGAAACCGAACTTTGCGGCGATGACCGAAGCGCAACGAACGCGCTGGGTCAATCACTTCGATCCTTCGAAGTATCTTCGCGGCGTCGAATGCCCCATTCTCTTCCTCAATGGCTCCAATGATTTTGCGTATCCAATGGACAGCTATCAAAAATCGTACCGGCTTGTCCAAGGACCGATGACCCTTTCCTTGAGAATCGGCCTGCCGCATGGCCACATCTGGACATTTCCTGAAGTTGATGCCTTTGTGGATAGCGTTTTGCAAAAAGGCGAGCCGCTCGCAAAGCTAGATTCTATGACGATAAAAGACGGCATGGCTACCGCGACTTTTTCGGCCCGCATTCCCGTCGTGAAAGCTGAACTTCACTTCACGAGTGACACGGGCGCTTGGCAGAAGCGAGTTTGGAAAACCGTCCCGGCTGAACTGCAAAATGACGCAGTGAAGGCGAAGTTGCCCGCGGACCGGCCATTGGTTTGTTTTCTTTCCGTCACGGATCAACGCGAAGTGCTCGTCAGCACCGCGCATCAGGAACTCGACTAAATCGAGACTTACGACATTGGTACATTCGTACATTCCGCCTTCAGATTAAACAAAGCCAGGTTCGCCCTACCAATCGCGGACTGTGCCAGTGTTGTGTGCTTTGATTTAGTTAGAGTATTTCTCGAAACCGATTTCCGGATCGGTGGGGCAAACCTCCTCGCTTGCCCGGAAGCGCTGCAGCCCATGGCGGCCTTGGGAGCTATTGGAACAATTCGCGTTGCCAAGACATGAGTATGCTTTGGTTCTTCTCCCAATCCACCGCGAGCGCCACAAGCGTGGAACGGCTGGCGATGAGCGTCGGATCAATTTGCAATTCCGCTGCCCGTCGATCACGCAACAATTTGAGCGAGTCAAATCGGCCGATTTCCTTGCGGCCGAGGCGAACACCCGAAGAACGCCGCAGGCTGGGATGCGCGGACGCGGGCAGCTTTAGGGCTCGTTCGAGCGCAGCCGTGAAGCGTGCTTTGCATTTGACTGAATAATGCGCGGGAAGAAGCGGCTCAACCGGACGGTTCAAGGTTGCCGCGGCGGAAATCGAGACGAGCAATTCATGGCTCAAGATGAAGTACGGCGGGCGGTTCTTCTGGACAGCCGCCTCTTCGCGCCAACGCCAAAGTTCGCGCAACACGGCCAAGGCTTGACGCCCGAGGCGATCGCTGCCCTTGATGCGCCAGACTAAATCAGGGTCAGAGATTCGTTGTTGGGAACAGTCCTGCAGCACCCTCGCGCAAACTTCCTCCTGCCACGGGAGGCGGCCCTTTTCCTTCAATCGCTTCCGCAGCAACTCTGCCAAGGGTCTTAAGTAGTGCGTGTCATTGCGCGCGTAAGCTTCCATGCGCGGCGTCAGCGGACGCTGCGCCCAGTTCATTTTCTGCGGGCCTTTTTCCAGGGCAATTCCAAGGTTCTTCGCGACGAGGTCAGTTAACCCGAACTGCACATAACCCAGGAGGCGGGCGGCCCACATGGTATCGAAAATAATTGTGGGACAAAAACCAAGGCCTCTTTGCAACAGGCGCAAGTCATAATCCGCGCCGTGCAAGATCAACTCGCGGCCCTTCAGCCGATCCAACAGAGGTGAAAGGTCAAATCCCGCGAGCGTATCCACGAGGTAATCGCCATCGGGCAAACTGATCTGCAACAGGCAGAGCTTTTCCGGGTACGCATGGAGGCTGTCGGCTTCCGTGTCGATAGCCAGCCAGGGCGCCTGCTCCAGCCGCGGCAGCAACTCTGTCAGTTTTTGATCCGTGTCGATCACGTACTTAACTAACCCTATCTCCCGCCAAAACGAAAGTTCATTTACCCGCTGCGAGTTTTGACTGCCGTAGCGCAGACTGCCTACTCAGCGCTACCCAAACGCGTCCCTGATTTGAATTAGGACACTGCCGCTGGAATGGAAAGCCACTGAAGCCACTGAAAGCCACTGCTTGACCGCCCTCGGCGGTTCTGACACTCTGCGAACTTGGAAAATGCTTTGGGGCTTCAGACTTCGGGACCAACGACTCGAAGGGCCAAAAGCGAATTCCTAGAATGTCTGTGGCGTCGTTTGGTTGATTATTCCGTTCCAAATGAGGCCAAGAAAAAACTGATCTGAAACTTCATGAAGACCTTTCTTTCCACAGGTCGTCGGCGCTCCGGGTTCACGCTGATCGAATTACTCGTCGTAATTGCCATCATCGCGATTCTGGCTGGCATGCTTCTCCCGGCTTTGGCTAAGGCCAAATCCAAGGCCCATACAATTAAGTGCCTGAACAATACGAAGACGTTGTCGCTCGCGACGTTCATGTATCTGTCGGAATTCGGCAAACCGGTGCCGTATAACGGGCAGGCCACCGCTTACATGGACAACGCCCTTTGGGTGACCGTTCTCGCCACCAACTACGGCGGTATTAATGCCGCACGCATTTGTCCATCGGCTCCGTCCGCTAGTAAGAAGTCGCTGCGGCGGCATTCAGCCAGCGGCTCTGTCAATCAAACTTGGCTTTGGACGAGTTCGAAGAACATCGATTACGAAGGCAGCTACGCATTCAACGGCTGGTTTTATGGTGATGACGATCCCTATTTCAGCTCGGGGGACCAAAAGTTGAAGAAGTATCGGAATGAAGCGGACGTACCAAAGCCGTCGAGCGCTCCCGTGATCCCGGACAGCAACTGGATTGACACTTGGCCGCAACCCAATGATCCACCGGCTCGAAACCTTTATACGGGCGACGATTTCGCGGGAGCCATGGTCCGTGTCACCCTGCCGCGGCATGGAGGCGTGGCTTGGAAGAAGAATCAAACTCACGATCCGAAAACTGACCTTCCAGGCGCCATTAACATCGGCTTCGTTGATGGCCACTCGGAGCTCGTCAAGCTGGAGAAACTCTGGCAACTCGACTGGCACAAGAACTGGGTGCCGCCGGTGAAGCGTCCGGGGAAATAGCGCTGACACCGCAGAAACGCAAAGAACGCAGAGAAGCGCCTGGCTGAGCTTCACTCCGTTGCATGTTTGGCGGCAATACCCCTTTCGGCAACTATCCATTATATCAGCGTAGGCGCGAAAGCTTCGTGCGCTCTTCCTGAAGCTTCGCGCGACGGAATTCACGATACACAGCGCGCAGCGATTCCTCGAGTTCAGGATTTCTCGGGATTGAAGACCGTGTTCAAAACTTGGGCGCGCTCTGCGGCTGGAATCTGCCGCGCGCCGTTGTGGAGACTGAAGTTTTCCACGCGACCGCACATGTAGCGCGCGTTCAGGCCGTCAGTCTCATCCACCCATAACGCGTGTTGTCCGGCTCAATTGCCAAAGCTGCGTAAGTCTCCTTCATCTTTGACATGTTGTCGGCTTTGAGTTGGCCGAACTCGAGAAGCGTCTTCAATTCTCCGCTCATTCGCGATTCGTAGTCTTTCGGCACTGACTTGTAGGACCCAGTGTCGAGCGCCTGGATGCCGTACAGTTTTGCGGAATTGAGTCCAAGGATTTTTCGCTTGGCCCGCTCCGTGAGTTCAGGATAGCCCCACTTTCTCCGCATCTCCTCCGGAATTTGAAAACGCCACAAGGCTTCGATCTGCCATTGCGGCGAACCGTACCAAACCGAATCCGAGCCGAAGACAATACGATCTTCGCCCAGGAACTTCATGAGCTGTCCCAGAATGTGCGCGGCAATGGTCGGGAACGTCACGACCGATGATGCCCAGGTTGTCCCGATCTCCGCGTAACAGTTCGGAAATTCTCTGACGAGTTGCGCGTACTCAGTCGTCCAACTGATGTTTGGCACACCTTCGCGCAGCTTCTCGGCTTTGACTTCATCCAGCATGTCCGCCATGAAAAAGCTCGGCTGAATGCAAGCGTGGTAGGTGATGAAGTTCAGCTTCGGCCAATCACGCGCGGCCTTTGGCATGTCACCGGGATGCCCGCGCAATGGATCGGGCGGTCCTGGCGCAAGACCTTTGTGGACGCAAATATTATTGAACCCTGGCCGACGACTCTTGAGCTTCTCGTAATTCTTCTGGATCAATTCGAATGTCGGATAGGCCACTTCTTCATCGTCGTGCCGCCATTGCCTCATAAGACTGTTCGGGTCGTTGTCTGCCTTGGCGGCGTTCGAGATATTGTAACCCTTCCACGAATCGGGTTCGTGTTTGTCGGTTTGCTCCTGAATCCATTCGAGGTTGCCTTTGCCAGTGTAGAGCAAGCCGTGGCAGAGCATTCTGGTCGAGCCGGAGATTTCATTAACCCAATTCCGCGCGGCCGCCGTTTGTCCCGCCGTGAGCACTTCGCCGAGTTGCGCTTCCTGGGCGTTCTTTGGAGGTCGGCGTTGTCCCTCGATTTGAATTCCCGAAGCGGTCACGTTGCTTAACAGGCCGATCGTCACCTGGCTGTCCAAATAAACGTCTTTGATAAACTGCGTGATGTGCGCATAACCGGAATCAATCGGAAGGCCGACCAGCGCTGGATTCCACACACTCCAAGTTTGGCCGAGTTCATCGAGTTGTCCCTTTGGATTGTAGGGATTCGATTTTACGGTTGGCGCTGACGAAGGCCCTTGGGCAATGGCTCGCAAATCCCTCGGCGACGGCCGGCTGCCGCGGACAAAATGCAGTTGGTCGTCGAATACGAACAGATCCTTCGGTGGTGCGGATTGGGCGAAAGCCGCTGGTTCAAACAGCTCGGTGAGACTGACATTGAAGAATCGTCCGAAGACTTCATTCATAGCGAGCAAGGCGGCCGCCGTGCCGCCCGAGCCTCTGAGAAACTGCCGCCGCGTGACGCCCAACTTCTTACTCGCTTGCTCAGTCAGGTCTTCGAGCCGCGCTTCAACATGCTTTTGTTGCTGAGTTTGTGGCACGGGCATGTACTCGCCGTTTGAAATCATTTGTGTTGGGATGGGCGAACGCAATCGTTCTCCGACGTCGGCGCGTTCGCACTTGGCGACTTGTTCATCGTCCAGCAGCCCATGATCTTCTTCCCAAACTCGACCAGTTTCATTCCATTTGGTCATAGTAATATTCTCCTTTGTTGAGTTCCTCGGATTGATGACAGCCATTATCGAGCAGCGGACGTTGTTGCGCGGACCATGATGGCAGGTTCATGGGGCACGACTAGCAAGTGATTCATATCCGCTTGGCGACGACCGCACGATAAGCTTTGGCACGCTAGAGACAAGGCAAAAAGCAGGCAAAAAGCCCCCAAAGCCAAAAAGCTCCTTGCAGACGGGAGCCGTTCGGGCGCAGTGCCCGGCTCGGTTAACAACAAGAACTTTTCCAACAACTATTCTTTTATGAACGCTATTCTTGGCTCTTCGCTGGCTTCCGCTTTCACGCTGACGCCACTGTCTGTTCTCGGTCAAGCGTTCGATATAACGACTTTCGATACCACCACCACTGGGCGATGGTCGTCCCTGGCCAACACGACGCTCCACGTTCCGAAAGTGCCGAACGGTTCGGTGAAACTCGATGGCGCCGCCTCGTCTTCGGAATACGGCGGTTTCAAGGAAGTGACCGTGACACCTGGGGTGAACGCGTGGATTCTCGATTTCCCATCGGACCGAGTTTGGAATAATGCCGCTGACTCCAGCTTCTCGTTCTGGCTCGCTCATGATGATGACAATTTCTACGTGGGCGTGCATGCCAAGGATGACGTTGTCAATAGTGACGACCCCAACTCTCAGTTCTGGAAAGATGATGCCATCGAAATCGTCGTCGATGCGCTTGCGGATCGGTTCGACAATAACACCGACAATTCCAAGGACCCGGTCGGCGGCCACAATTATGTCAATTACCAAGCCCGATTTTCGGCTTGGGATGAGACAACTGGCGCTATCGGGTCCGCAACTTGGGCGACGGCCGTCGATTGGAAGTACGGTGAAAGCGCCGATCTGTTTGGCTCTGGCAAAGCCGCAACAGGAGGTTGGCAAATGGAAGTGCGCTTCAAGAAACGCATGTTTGAAAGCGCAACCGCCGGCAACAAGCTTCGGAACGGCTATCGGATGGGTTTCAACATCGGGATGGACGACGATGACAAGACCGGGATTGGAACGAATGGCAACAAGTCGCGCTCGCAGGATCTCGAAATACAATACTTTTGGGCGAATCGAACTCGCTACAAAGGCTTGAACGCTGAACTCATCGCCGGATTGACCCCCGAACAAAAGGCTGGAAAGCGCGGTCCCGATTCTTATCTATTGAATCTTGAATCCGGCATTGATTCCGCAGGCCGGCTCTCCCACGGCGGCACCGGTGAAATTATCTTCGGCGATGACGCTCCGGCTCAGGGCAAAATCCTGTTCCTCACGTCGGACGGCAATGCGCCAATCAATGCGGATCCATCGTTAATAGCGCTTTTGCGGGCCAGAGGTTACACAGTTACAGTCTCGGGTCCGCCAGCTACGCCCGACCAGCTGCGCGCGGCTGCAATAGGCCAAGATTTGGTGATTTTGTCGGAGACGCTTGGCTCAACCTCTGTTCTTGATCCTGTGGGAGGAGCCACCGGCATATTCAGTCTAAAGGATGCCAATGTTCCAATCATTTCATTCGAACCTTATATGTGGGACAACGCCGATTGGGTGAAACGAACGGAGGATGGATCTAACGACTTTACGATTTGGGGGAATTCAGGCCGTAATGAGGCGGACGTGGTAGGACTTCTCGATGGGGGGGATTCTCTTCACATCATGAAACCGGGGCACGCTCTGGCTGCAGGATTTACCGGCAAAGTCAAAGTGTATGACGTGCTTTACAGTTTGAATTAGGGCATCCCCTCGGCCGACGCTGACGTCATCGCCAGTATTACTCCAGATGGAAAGATTCCGACCATTTTCGTTTACGAGAAAGGCGACAAGCTCGCAGACGGCAGCATTGCCCCAAACCTCCGCATCGGAACATTCCTCGGCCAGCTCGCTAATCCTAACGGAAACACGGCGCTGTTTTACGAAGATCTCTCGCAGGCGGGGCGAAATCTGTTCCTCGCTTCTGTGGCCTACGCGATCCCATCAAAGGCGGCTCCGACGCTCACGTTCGCGCGCACGGCCGCTGAACTGACCTTAACCTTCGCGGGCGGCACGCTCCAAAGCGCCGATGCCGTGACTGGTCCTTGGAAAGATGAAGCTGGTGGAAGCCCGCTTAAAGCTCCACTCACCGGCGCTCGGAAGTTTTACCGGGTGAAAGGCAACTAGCTGGCGCCGAGTTTTTGAGCACGCAAAACTGCGCCTGTCGGGACCAACGACAGGCGCGCTAGTTCTTACCGGAAGAGAACGTAGCCAGTTTTCTCTTTGTACCATTGGAAATCCTGGCGGCCAACGGCGTCGAAGGGTCGGACCGAAAAACTAAACCTGACGGGATACTTGGATGTTGGGCTGCGCCATTTCTTGATCTCGGCATGGCCATCGGCGAAGGAGAAACCGCAAGCGCCGTTGTGGAACGAAGCTGGAAGGTCACCCCATTGGCTCGCGTTGATATCGACGATGAAGAAACCGTCATTGATCGAGTCCGGGTGTTCGTCCACCGTGAGCCAGGTATTGGCGGGATTGGGGACATGAGTCGTTTTTAGGAATTGCCGATATTGGCCGCCCGCGTACCAGCTCTGACCTTTCCAACTGATATCGCTCGGATTGCCGCTCGACTTTCCAAAGAGCGCATTCATGGCGTTGCTGCGCAGACGTGATTTCCAACTTTTGGCTCTCTGCTGCGGGCTGACCATGATATCCGCCGGGCACTTGTAGATTCCTAGAGCAGCCGTCGTGTAAGGGGCGAGAACGCCGTTTTGCACCCACAGCACGTTGGTGTTGCTGATGTCGGCAACTGATCCGCCAGCCCCCCAGGTGATGACGTTGTTCACCCAGTTATCAAACTTCTTGGTGTTGATCGCCGATTCTGTGTCCGGGATCGTGAAATTGTTGGCGCAAGCGTCGTCGAAATCGCCGGCGTACAGGTGCCAGGCTTTGAGCAATTGTTGGTTGTTGCTCATGCAGGCGATGCCCTGCGCTTTCGTTTTCGCCTTGGCTAACGCGGGCAAAAGCATGCCCGCCAAAATGGCGATAATCGCGATGACGACTAACAGTTCGATCAAGGTGAATGCACGGCTGGAGGTGGAATGGAAGCGTTGCGCGTTCATAAGTTTTCCTACACGGTTATTGGGCTGGCTGACACGTGGCTAAGGAATCAGCAGCGGGATAATATCGAAACCTAGGGAGTCTGCAATTCTCTTTTTGAAGGCATTGCGGGCATTGCCTTCTCGTAGCGCAGAGTTTCGCTCTGCTCTGGAGTTTGGACATTTTCTGCATTCTGTAGAAGTCATAACTAGTCATAACTGCCTGAGTCGCCTGAGTCTTCTCCCGTAGGGAGGACGTGATAATAGCCGTTTCAACGCCGGGAGGCGAAGAGCATGAACCGTAAGTCCCGGATGGGACGGCTGAATTAATCGAATTAATCCCAAAGGTATTTATCATCGAGAAGCCGACAGACTATTCACACCCGGCGAAAACGAAAGAGCGGCCTCGTTCTGAACACGCCCTCAGCGCCCCGCGCCAAGCGTGTAAATCGATACGTCAGCCGTAGAAAAACTCGTAACAAGTTATTGGATTCGGCAGAATCCACCTAAACTAATAAACGTGAAAGGTCGGGAGTGTCGGTCAGGGAGCCTTCTTGATAAGCGGGACGTTTTTCCAGATCCGGATCCACCAGCGGCTCGGGCAGGGCCGACTCATCCAGGTGCAGCAGAGCGATGCGTTCGATGGTGTCCAGGCTGGTGATGTTTGGGAACATGGCGGCCGGGATAATCCGGCAGCCTGGATTATCCCCGGCCTCCTAAATCTTCTCGATTTCAATGCGGGCACTTTGGAAATCACCGGTTCTAGATCGACTCTGCCAAAGCTAGCAAGCGCTGTTGCTCCACGGCTTTATCGCTTGATCCTTTCTTTGACACGATTTCGCATTGACCGTACGAGAACGAATAAATCTAGCCATTCATAAGTTTGAGAGATGCGAGGGCGAATAGCCCAGCTTCGAAAGTTGAATGAGAACTCGTAAGACCTTTTTGGTGACTCTGTCGCTGTTAATAATGGCCAGCCTCTTTATTGTCCGTTCACGCGTTAGCAAGGAAACGCCGTTAGTCGTCCGTTCCGAGGCGCACACGTTTTGGGGAGAATTTCGAAACGCTGCCTTCCTTTTCCGAAGTCGAGAATTCGAAGGCATTCCTGAATGCAGAGTGTCTTCGTTTCCTGGCCGAGTTTCGTGCCAAGTGGATCTCGGGTCTCCAAGCTATGAAAGCAAAGGCCCGTCAAAATCCGGCTGAGGCAAGGGCCACCTTTAACCTCGATGATTCGATTAAAGAGCTCGAGAGCAGGATCGAAGAATTCAAGCGCACCGATCAGGAGTTTGTCTTGCTTGAGGAATTGCTCCTCGTTCTCCACCGGCAACGCGAGTATGACCGATGGCTCGATACTTATTTGAGCGTGTTATATAAGCACCCGACGCAATCGCTCGTTCGGAGTGGGGCGGAACGAGCATTGGAAGTAGCGAAGGTCGCAGACCGCGAATTCGAATTAGTATAGTAAAGGCGTTCCGGCATTTGCTGAACATCCCGTACGATTTTGAGACCAAGCCGAACATCGAGAGTCTGCTGAAGACGCCTCCGGAGAGTTAATGATCGTCTATGCAGACATCGCAAGACCTTTCTGATACAACGACAGCACGAACCCAGCCCGCGCGAAGGCGGCGGTGGGTGGCAGGCTGTCTATGCATCCTGCGCTTGCTCTTGTTTCGCAGTCAATTCTGCTTAAGCTTGGCCGTCGGAGAAAGCATGCGGCCGACCTATCAGACAAGCGATCTGCTTCTCGTGCACAAGCGCGCTTATCAAGCTGCGGACCCGCAACTTGGTGACATTGTCGTCGCCCGCTATCGGGAAGACACCATTGTCAAGCGCATCGTCGGTTTGGCCGGGGAGACGGTCGGAATTGCTGATGGCCAACTGAGGATCAACGGTTCTCCAATGGAAGAGAATTATTCGATTGAAGCTGGCCCGCTCGACGTCGGAAAGGGAAGAGTCGCAACAGGGAAAGTCGCCTTGTTTGGCGATAACCGCGCGTTACCGCGTCGCATGGCCGTTCCGGCAGTCGTTGCGAAAGACCAGATTATCGGCAAAGTGATCTTTGCGATTCGCTTCAAACGAAGCCGCGTTGATCCCGTCGAGGGCGATAGCGGCAGTTAACTTTGAGTATGTCTTCAAAGCCGTCCAGTGAAGAGGCTATTTTTGATGCGGCCATTCAATTAGCCACGCGCCAGGAACGGGCCGCGTATCTGAAAAAAGCGTGCGGCTCCGATTCAGCGTTGCGCGGGCGCGTCGAGGACTTGCTCCGGGCACACGACGAAGCCGGCGAGTTCCTGGAAACACCCCTTGTGACGGGCGAACGCGCTTTGGCGGACAGCACGCCAGCCACCGGACAGTCTGGCGAGACATCGACCCTCGCAATTACCGAGAAACCTGGCGACACAATCGGCCGGTATAAACTTCTTCAAGTCATTGGCGAGGGTGGTTGCGGCGTCGTTTACATGGCCGAGCAACAGGAGCCCGTGCGCCGCCGCGTCGCTTTCAAGATCATCAAGCTTGGTATGGATACCAAGAGCGTCATCGCGCGTTTCGAGGTGGAACGCCAAGCATTGGCGCTGATGGACCATCCGAACATTGCCAAAGTGCTCGACGCCGGCGCGACCGAAACAGGCCGGCCGTTCTTTGTCATGGAATTGGTCCGTGGCATCCGGATCACGGAGTTTTGTGATCAGAATAATTTGCCGACCGAAGAACGACTCAAGTTGTTCATGCAAGTTTGCCGTGCGATTCAACACGCTCATCAGAAGGGAATAATTCATCGAGACATTAAGCCCTCCAACATTCTGGTTACTTTGCACGATGGTGTTCCTGTGGCGAAAGTCATCGATTTCGGTATCGCCAAAGCCACCGAGCAACGTTTGACCGACAAAACTTTGTTCACGGAGTTCCAAGCTTTCATCGGCACGCCTGCGTATGTCAGTCCCGAGCAAGCGGAGATGAGCGGGTTGGACATCGACACACGCAGCGACATCTATTCGCTAGGCGTGCTGCTCTACGAACTGCTGACTGGCCGCACGCCTTTTGATCCCGAAGAACTGGCGCGCTCCGGGCTCGATGAGATGCGCCGCACCATCCGAGAGTCGGAGCCGGCACGGCCTTCGAATCGGCTCAGCACCATGCTTCACGCGGAGCTAACTACGACAGCAAAACGCCGCCAGGTTGAACCGCCGAAGCTTATCTCACGCATACGCGGCGACCTTGACTGGATCGTGATGAAGTGTCTCGAAAAGGACCGCACCCGCCGCTATGAAACGGTCAATCTCCTGACGCTGGACATCGAGCGTTTTCTGAACCAGGAAGCAGTTTTCGCCCGGCCTCCCAGCAAAATCTATTTGCTGCAAAAGATGGTGCGCCGAAATCGGGCGGCGTTTATCGGCGCATCATCAGTCGCAGCGGCGCTGATCGTCGGCTTGATTGTCTCGACGGTGCTATTCTTTCGCGAGCGTGATGCGCGCAAGGATGCAGTGACTGCCGAGCGCGAACAGACGCGTCTTCTCGGTGTCGCCGATCAAGCCCGAGCCAGCGAAGCCGAGCAACGCCAACGCGCCGAGGCCGAACGCCACACTGCGCTGCGGACAGCGTACAATTCAGACATGAATGTGGTCCAGCAAGCCATGACCGCGAACAATTTCGGACGGGCGGTCGGCCTGCTCAATCGGCATTGGCCTGGAGGAAAGCCCGAAATCCGGCATTCAAAATCCGCAACCGAACACGACTTTCGCCAATGGGAATGGCGCTACTTCTGGAGCCAATTGCAGAGCGACGCCGCGTTCGCTTTGCCTCGCCAATCCAACTCAGTCGTGAACGTGGCCATCTCTTCCGACGGTCGCTTTTTAGCTTCGAATGCGAGAGATGGTGGACTTAAGCTCTGGGATTTGCTCCGGCGAGCTGAAGTAGCAACGTTCCGGGAGCAAGGATCTGGCTTCGGCTCTGGTGCCGGCCCCTTTGCCTTTTCGCCTAAGGGCGATCGCCTGGCTGTTGTCATTAACCGCGGCCCACGCCAAACCTCTGTCAGCGTGCGAGCCTTGCCGACGCGTGAAATCGTCGCGGAATTTTCCATTGACCGAGGGGCGCAGGCCCTCACCTTCACTCCCGGTGGCGCTAAGCTGATCGTTTTGGGAGGCGATATGGCCATTCGGGCATGGGATTTCGAAAAGCAAGACTTCGGTCAGGAAACGCCGGTCCGCCTGCAAATGGAGGGGTTTCGCCGCCGAACCGTGCACCTTTCCCCTGACGCTCAACGCGCAGCGCTCAGCGACGATGAAGGAAACATTCGATTCTTTGATCTGAATACCGGCGCCGAGCTGTTTAACGTCCCTGCTTTTGAGAGAGCCTCCATCGCTCGAATGGCGTTTTCACCGGATGGCGAGTTGCTCGCGGTCACATCTTTTGTCAGCGATACGGTGGTAAAGCTTTTCTCGGTAAAAACAGGCCGGGAAGTTGGCCAGCTCGTGGGCCACGCCTCGTGGATTCCCGGGCTTACTTTTACAGCGGATGGAAAACGGCTGATTTCGGCCGGTGCAGATCAGACCATCCGCATTTGGGATATCGTAGAGCGCAGGGAATTGACGGCCTTGCGAGGTCACCTCTCGGAAGTCAATTGCGTCGCCGTCACGGGCGATGGGAAGACCATTGTGAGCGGATGCAAAGATGGCACCTTGTTTGAGTGGGACGCTGAGCAAATCCAACGCAA
>Ga0194126_10002473_pt1 | contig 29956 bp, 20 predicted proteins | sample TA2KigC150mmetaG_FD_148641 | JGI IMG/M metagenome (GOLD analysis project Ga0194126, IMG submission 148641) | Freshwater microbial communities from Lake Tanganyika, Tanzania - TA2015035 Kigoma Deep Cast 150m | ecosystem: Environmental > Aquatic > Freshwater > Lake | place: Tanzania: Lake... | reverse complement strand
GTAATCGACGTAACCCGCGAGGGGTCAAGCGCAAGATGAGCACATTCCCCGTGCGTCGCCGCGGCTCTAAACCAATGCCCAAACTCGACCTCCATTTGGCTATTAATATATTAAATGAACAGTATTACCCTTAGCCCCCTCCCCCAAAAAACTTCTCACCCTACCCCCGAAACCTCCTGAGCCGCAAGGAATTAGTCACCACGCTCACCGAGCTTAAGGCCATGGCCGCGGCGGCCAGGGCCGGGTTGAGGAACCCGGCCGCGGCCGCGGGGATGGCGATGACGTTATAGAAAAAGGCCCAGAACAGGTTCTGGCGGATGATGCGCATCATCCGGCGGGAGAGCCGGACGGCCTGGGGAATGAGGGCCAGATCATCCCGGATGAGGGTGAGGTCCGCGGCCTCCAGGGCCACGTCGGCGCCGGTGCCCAGGGCTATTCCGACGTCGGCCTGGGCTAGGGCCGGGGCGTCGTTGATGCCGTCCCCCACCATGGCCACCACGTCCCCGGCCTCCTGCAATTCCGCCACTTTTTTGGCCTTGTCCCCCGGCAGGACTTCGGCCAGCACCTCGGTAATCCCCACGGTTTGGGCCACCGCGGCGGCGGCCAGTCGGTTGTCCCCGCTTAATAGCATGGTTTTGAGGCCGGTCTTCTGGAGAGCCGCTACGGCTTCTTTGGCGCCGGGTTTCAGGGTGTCCGCCGCGGCCAGCAGGCCCACGGGCGCGCCGGACACCGCCAGGAAGACCGCGGTCTTGCCTTCCCGGGCCAGGCGGGCCTGGCGCTCCGTGATCTCCTGGATGGGAATATTCTCCCGGGTTAGAAAAGCCAGGTTGCCCAGGATCACCTCCTGGCCGTTGATCCGGGCCTTGACTCCCATCCCCGGTACCGCCTGAAAGTCCGCCACCGGCGGCAGCGTCAGGTTCTGCTGTTGCGCGGCGTGGACCACGGCTTCGGCCAGGGGGTGCTCGGACTTCTCTTCCAGGGCCGCGGCCCAGGCCAGAACCTTGGTCTCGGTCCAGCCGGCAAAGGCCGTCACGTCCGTCACCTGGGGGGCGCCCCGGGTGAGGGTGCCGGTTTTGTCGAAGACCACGGTGGTAAGGCGGTAGGCCCGCTCCAGGGGTTCGCCGCCCCGGATGAGGATGCCCATCTCCGCGCCCCGTCCGGCCCCCACCATCACCGCGGTGGGGGTGGCCAGGCCCATGGCGCAGGGGCAGGCGATGATGAGCACCGCCACCATGCTCACCAAGGCCCGGGTGAGGGCCGGGGGCGGCCCCCAGAAGAACCAGGCGGCAAAGGTGAGAACCGCCAGAACCATGACCACGGGCACGAAGACCCCGGCCACCCGGTCCGCCAGGCGCTCGATGGGGGCCTTGCTGGTCTGGGCCTCTTCCACCAGGCGGATAATCTGGGAGAGCACCATATCCCGGCCCACCCGGGTGGCCCGGAAGACCAGAAAACCCCGCTGGTTCAGGGTGGCGCCCCAGACTTCCGTGCCCGGCTCCTTGGCCACCGGCAGGCTCTCCCCGGTGAGCATGGATTCATCCACGCTGGAGCCCCCTTCAATGACCACCCCATCCACGGGGATTTTTTCGCCGGGCCGCACCAGGATTTCATCGCCCACCACCACCTGCTCCAGGGGCAATACCGTTTCCTGGCCGTTGCGGCGCACCCTGGCGCTGGGGGGGGCCAGGGCGAAGAGCCGCCGGATGGCCTCCGAGGCCCGGCCCCGAGTGCGGGCCTCCAGCCAGCGACCCAAAATGATAAAGGTGATGATCATGGCGGTGGTGTCGAAATACACGTCAGGCATGTGGCCGGCCGCGGCCACGGTGTGGGGAAAGAAAGTGACCCAGGCGGAATAAACATAGGCCGCGCCCGTCCCCAGGGCCACCAGGCTGTCCATGTTGGCGGACCCGTGGCGGGCGGCCTTCAGCGCGCCGGTGAAAAAGGGTGACCCGGAATAAAACAACACCGGCGTGGTGAAGATCAGGAGAACGAAGCACCAGGCCTGATGGCCCATTCCCAGCCAGCCCTGGAGGGGCGGGACCATGGCCCCCAGAAAGACCGGCAAACTTAGCCCCAGGGCCAGAAGGAAGCGGAGTTTCATCTTCTGGGCTTCGACATCGGGGGAGGGCGGGGGCTGCCGCTCTTCCTTGAAATAGCCCTCCACTTCGTAACCGGCTTGCTGAATTACGGCTTTTAAGGCTTCCACCGTGACCGGAGGAGCCTGGTATTTTACCTTGGCCTGGCGGGTGGCCAGGTTGACCAGGGCCTGCTCCACGCCCGGCACCTGGTTCAAAGACCGTTCCACCCGGCTCACGCACGCGGCGCAGTGAAGCCCGCCCAGAACCAGGGTTACTTCTTCGGTTGCTGGCATGAAAGTTCCTTTTTTTAGCCATCAGCTATCAGCTTTCAGCTTTCAGCCGGGGAATTCATTAAATTGCTGACTGCTGATAGCTTCTATAATAAAAACTCGCCTGCCCAAAGGCAAGGTGTCCTCTCCGGGGGCTTGTCCGCCTTGCCTGGGGAACAGATAACTGCTACTATATTTTTATGGTCAAGTTGCCGAAATTGAAAAAAGCCGAAAAGACTATAGAAAGGCAAACCCGGCTCCTATTGGTCAACCTGGTGCGGGGAGCCTTGGTGATCCTGATCCTATGGCTCATCGTGGGGAACCTGGACTGGTATGACCCTTGGCTGTCACTGAAGCCCGAGATCTCCCAGGTGGGCGCCCGGACGGAGTTCCTGGTGGAAGCCGGGGACAAGGACGCGGGCATCAAAAAAGTCCGGGTGGCGGTCAAGCAAGGAGACCAGGAAAAAGAGGTCTTGAGCCGGACTTACCCATCATCCTGGGGGATTTTCGGGTCCAAAGGCTCCGAGATTACTAAAGTAGAGGTCCCGTTTGTCCTGGAAGCCAAAGCCCTGGGGCTCCAGGATGGCAAGGCCACGCTGCTGGTGGAGGTCTGGGACCGCTCCTGGCGCAATTATTTTCAGGGCCGCCATGCTTCCCTATCCCTGGAGATGATGGTGGACCTGGTGCCGCTGAAGCTGACCTTTCAGTCAGTGAATCACCTGCTCCATTCGGGTGGCGCCGGGGTCATCTGCTACCGCCTCAGCAAAGCCGCCGGGGAAAGCGGGGTGTTGACCGGCGGGGTTCTGTACAAGGGCTTTCCCAACCCCAAGGGTCCCGAGGGCGAATATGTCTGTCTGTTCCCGGTCTCCCGGGAAAGTTCGGGCACGGCGCAGGTGGATCTGGTGGCTCGATCCGCCTCCGGCAGTGAAGTCCGGCATCGGGTGAGCTTCAAGGTCAAGCCCCGGAAGTGGCGCCAGGACCGGATGAACCTGTCGGAGGATTTTTTGCGCCAGGTGGCTGCCACCTTTTCCGTGGCCCATCCCGGAGACCTGGTGGCGGCCTACCTGGAAGTCAACCGGGAATTGCGGCGGAAAAACCACGACCAGGTGCGCCAGGTCTGTTCCCAAAGCCAGCCCCAGACCTTGTGGTCCGGGGCCTTCCAACGCCTGCTGGGCAAGCCCATGGCCCGGTTCGGCGACAAGCGGGCCTACTTTTACCAGGGCCGCCAGATCGACCAGCAGGTGCATCTGGGTGAAGACCTGGCTTCCCTGGAGAAGAGCCCGGTGCCTGCGGGCAACCGCGGCGTCGCGGTGCTGGCCGAACCCTTGGGCATCTACGGTCAGACGGTGATCCTGGACCACGGCCTGGGGGTCTTTTCCATGTACAGCCACCTGAGCCAGATCGACGTCCAGAAGGGGGATAAGGTGGAGAAAGGGGCCACCGTGGGGCGCACCGGCGCCACGGGTCTGGCCGGTGGGGATCACCTCCATTTTTCCATGATCCTCCAGGGAGAATTCGTGGACCCGGTGGAGTGGTGGGATCCCCACTGGCACAAGGACCAGATGGAGGGCCAGTGGGCCCGGGCCGCAACGTCCACGGGGGAGCCGGTCAAAGCCGCCGCGGCTCGGCCGGGCAAGGCCGGGAAGGCCAAAGGCAAGGCCAAGCCGGCCAAAAGCAAAAAGAAACGCTGAGGATTGGTAGCAAAAAAAGTCGATAATGATTATAAAAAAAGAAGGATAGAATCGGACCGGGGGAATGAAATAATTCACCACCAAGACACAAAAGCACAAAGATACACCAAGGAATAGATTCCTGGTGGTCTTGGTGTCTTGGTGGTTAATTTTTTCCCTTTGGCCCCCAAATCGCTAACTTAATGGAAGGTGAATATGATCCTGAAAGTCAACCCCCAAAACCCCCAAGAGCGCCTGCTGCGCCAGGCCGTGCAGGTCCTGACCAATGGCGGTCTCATCGCCTATCCCACGGACACCTGCTACGCCATCGGCTGCGACTTGTACAACACCAAGGGCATCGCCCGGATTTATCAACTCAAGCGGCGGCGCCTGTCCAAACCCTTCAGCTTCATCTGTGCCGACCTGAAAAACATCAGCGAATACGCCCAGGTGGGCAACTTTGCTTACAAGACCATGAAGCGCCTGCTGCCGGGGCCGTACACTTTTGTCCTGGAAGCCTCCCGCCTGGTGCCCAAAATCCTTCAAACCAAGCGGCGCACCGTGGGCATCCGGGTGCCGGACCACCCCATCGCTTTGGGACTGGTGGGGCTTTTGGGCCACCCCATCATCTCAACCAGCGCCTCTTTGCCCGAAGGGCCGGTGGAGAGCGACCCTTACGAAATCGAAGAGAAGTTCAAACCCCACCTGGATCTGGTCATCGACGCCGGCATTATTCTGCCGGCGCCCTCGAGCATCATTTCCTTCATCGACGATACCCCGGAAGTCATCCGGGAAGGGAAGGGGGATGTGAGAAGCTTTGCCTGAGGGTCGCCCTCGGGATTAGAAAGGCTAAACGGATGATGGTCTTGCAAAAGTACGGTATAGGCGGTCCAGGTGTCTTTTCCCCCTCCCCACGGGGGGAGGGGGTTTGGGGGAGGGGGGCGTCAGGCCTTGGTAACTATTGGTTAGTGCTAACCTTCTTATACCATCCCCACCTTAACCCTCCCCCCTCAAGGGGGAGGGAACCAGGACAACAACCTTACTTCCGCCATTGACTATGACTTTTGTAAGAGGCTAGGATAATAAAGGCGGCCCCCAAAAGGGCCGCCTCAGTTGTTGTTAGCATTCACAAACAGCCATCAACGATTTAAAGAATTTCCTGGCTTAAAGCTGATAGCAATAACGTTAAATCACATTCCTATGCCCATACCCTATTTGCCGCCCTTGGGCGCTTTCTTCTTGCCGGGGTCAATAACCCTGAGGGTGGTCTGACCTTCAAAGGCAATGCCGTCCGTGAAGGACCCGGACACGGTGAGGGTGATGGCGCCGGTGGCGCCGTTGAGCATGGCGATCAGCGCCTGCCGGTCGAATTTCAGCAAGAATTTTCTGCCATGGCGGTTGATCCAGTCGGCGGGGATGCTGCTTTCGCCCACGGAGAGCAGGATGGAGTCGGCGTTAATGGAATCCAGGGTGTAGCAAGAGGGCGGCTTGCTGATGAACGCGGTGACCCATTTGCCCCGGCTTTTGAGATTCAAGGTTGTAGGAGAAATTTTAAAGGACACGGGCGCCACCACTTCCGCGATGACATTATCCACCATGGGGAGGTTGAAACCCACGCCCAGGGCTTCAAAGGCGCCGGGCAAGGTTATGGCATTCTTATAGGTTCCCCATGCGGCCGGGTCGGTCTCGGTCATGTCAGTAAAGGTTCCCAGAATCTGCCCATCGGTGGGATTCACGAAGCTGCCATCCAGGTTCCAGGCGCCGCCCGGATTCAAGCCGGCAATCTGAGCCTGGCCGGCGGCGGGAGGCGCCCCCTCGGCGGCCTCGGGCAATTGATAGGCGAAGCTCAACTTGACTTTCCACCCGGCGCCTACACAGGAGGTGGTGGGCAGGAGCGCTCCCTGGACGAGCAGATCGGTGGCAGCCCCGCCGTATTGGGCGAAATTGTTATCGGTTCCATCCACCACCGCCCAAGAAGTACCCGCCAGCCATTGACCATAAGTGGCGGCGGTAAGTGATGCGTTAGTTAGGGTAGTGGCTGCCTCAAAGTCGCCATTGGCGATAAGGTTGGCCTGGGCCGCGGCCGGCATCAGCACCGCCGCCGCCATTGCCACGCAAACAACTACTATGAACCTGATTCTTGAGTTTTGTCTCATGGGTCACCCTCCTTTCCGTACAAGGTCAACCTCCCTGGAAGATCAAAAGTTTGACATTGGATAAACCTTAAAATCCAGCCTGACAACTTCTGCAACCCCATCTCCCTCCTGTCCCCCACCAGAGGGGAGATCAAAGCCATGCTTTCCCCTTGCGCTCCTTTTCAGTGATTTGAAATTAGCCTTAAGATATGCCGACCCCCACGGGTGAAACAATCGGGAAAATCCTGATTTGACCGGGCCCGAAGCCCTGAATTTGACTAATTGTTTTTGCCATCCGGAAATTGGCGGGCAAATATGAGCCATGGATTGTATCAAGCCCCGGTCAACCTGGAGGTATAATACCGTTTTCGGTTTTCGGTTTTCAGTCTTCGGTTAAAAGAAATTGTATTATCAATAAGTTAGCCATAGAATTTGTTGCATCTGAAACTGAACTTGGTATTAACCTGCAAGCGATATCGGGTAATGGAAGGAGAACTTGGAGCGCATTGGGGATTTGGGCCAGGGGGTGATTTGGTGGGGACAATAAGAAAAATAGTTTGATGTCAGCCCCGGAGGCTGAGTGGGCTATCAACCAAACAAATTATACCATTTTCTCTTTCAAGTGCAACAAACTTAATCTGTAACTTATTGATAATCCGTAATTATCTTTACCGAAAACCGAAGACCGAAAACCGTATTAGTGGCACAGGCCTCTGGCCTGTGGGCGCCCCTGTTCTCTCAAGCGATTTTCCCACAGGCTGGAAGCCTGTGCTACTCATGTTGATGTATTTTGTTTTTTATTTCAGCAAGAGGCAGCCGATCTTCAGAGGCCCTTTCCGGCGGTAAGGCAACAATCGGTACCTATTTCAATCGTTCTAGGCCAGCATCTCCGCAGCCTGGCGCATGAGCGCGGCAATGGCCAACCGGTGCGGACAGGCCTGCTCCGCCGGAGAGTAGTCCACCTCGGTCAACCGCTGCCGAGCCTCCTGGGGCAGCCCCGCAAAGGTCAGCCTGGCCAGCTCCGGCTCTCCATAATACTGGTGGTACATGAGGCAGCGCATGACCTCATTTACGGGGACGGCCCCGCCCACCGCGTCCTGGCAGATTTGGCCGCAGCCGGCGCAGTAGTCGGCCTTGGTCTCCAGGGCGTACCGCCGCAAGGAGTCGAACTCCTCCCGCCCCAGTTTGGTCAGGTCCCGGGCCGCGGCCACGTTGGCCGAGAGGATGGTCAGGTTGGGCATCTGGGAGCAGATGCTGGCGATCTGGGGGTTATCCCACACTACCTTGAGCTTGGCCTGCTTGTCCGTGAAGCCTCGTTCCAGGAAGCGCTCGGCCACCGCCACCTTGGCCTCGCTGGCGATCTTCTCCGCCCCCGGCCTGCCGGCCTGGGTCTTCATGGCGATCAGGCCGACCCCGGACTTGGCGCAGGCATTCACCGCTTCCTGCATCTTGGGGGTGTTCATGACCCGGAAGTTGTAGGTCATCATCACCGCGTCGATCCAGTCCAGCTTGGCCGCGCCCAGCAGACAGTCCTCCATGTTGGTGTGGGTGCTGAAGCCGAAGAATTTGAACTTGCCGGCCTTCTTCATCTCCGCGGCCCACTCCTTGAAGGGCGTCATCTCATTGATGCCGGAGATGTTGTGGACGAAGAACAGATCCACATAATCCGTTTGCAGCCTCTTCAGACCCTTATTCAACCGCTCGGTGAAGTTGCCGCCCTTGGGCAGGAGCTTGGTGACCAGGAAGAGCTCCTTGCGGGCCTGGGGGTTGCGGGAGAGGAAACGACCGATGCCCTCCTCGCTCAGGCCGTTGCCGTAAGCTTCAGCCGTGTCCCACATGGTGACGCCCCATTTCAGGGCCTGCTTGAGGAGCAGTTGATTATTAAGGGTGTCGATCATGCAGCCCAGGTTAAGAATGGACACATCCACTCCGGTCTTTCCCAGCTTGCGTTGGGGCACGGTCGCGGCCTTGACGGCCCCGGCGGGCTGCTCCGCGGCCACGGCCCCGGTCACGCTGGCCCCCATAGTGGCGAGTCCGGCGAGTCCCACGGTCTTGACGAATTCCCGGCGCGTCAGGCCTGCATCTTTAGTCTTCCGGCTCATGATAGTCTCCTCTTGGATTTCTATGCTAAAAATCATGAAAAATATTGGTGGCACAGGCTTTCCAGCCTGTGCAGCCTAGAACTTCGGAACAGAAAACAACTACCTCCTTAATGCCTCGGTTCACACCCTAAATGGTCATGCGGCCCTGGGTTGAACGGGATTCATTCTCATTATACACGCGGATGGCGCGAAGGCCCGCTACCGGGCATTCATGCTCGCACATACCGCAGCCGATACATTTGGCCGCGTCCACGAAAGGACGCGGCAATCGCACTACGATGTCTATCCGGTCCCCCGGGGCCGGAAGGTCCTCCAAGGCCAGGGGACGGTCCAGGATCAGTCGGGTTCCGGCAACGCCGGTGATACGCCGGAGCGCGGCCTCAGGCTGACCGGTGGGACGCAGGTAGTAGTCCCCGCTGGCCAGATTCACCCCCGGAGCGATGGCGGCGCTCAAGTCCACCCCCGGTCCCTGAACCCTGGCCGACAGGGCCTCACCGTCCCGGACGGTCTCGAACACGGTGCGGATGAAGATGGCTTTGGGGCTCACGGGGCACAATTCATGACACACCAGGCAGGGCCGGTCCATGGCCCAGGGCAGGCAGCGGCCCCGGTCCACGAAGGCCGTGCCCATGCGGATGGGCCCCTGGGCGGCGAAATCGCCCAGGCCTTGCTTCTCCTCGAGGCTTATGGGGCGGATGGCCGCGGTGGGGCAGACCTGGCCGCAGGCGATGCAGTTGGGCTGGCAGCCGCTGCGGCTGATGCGGTAGTTGATAACCGGAGTCCACAGCCCCTGCAACCCGGCTTCCAGCAGGGCTGGCTGGATGATGTTGGTGGGGCAGATGCGCATGCATTGGCCGCACCGGATACAGCGGGTCAGGAAGCGCTCCTCGTCCAGTGCTCCCGGAGGACGGATGAGGCTGGGGTCACGGTTGGCCCCGCCCAGGGCGCCTACTTCCCACAGGGATGCCAGGAACAGCCCGGCCCCGGCGATGATAACCCCCCGTCGGGACAGATCCGGCAACCAGACCTCCCCGGCCGCCGAGGCCCTGCCGGCAAAGGTGACCCGACCGGCGGGGCAGAGGTCCATACAGTTAAAGCACAACACGCACTCGCCGCCGATAAGTTCCCCCGAGGGACGGCAGGCTCCTTCGCAGTACTCATCGCAGATGCAGCAATCGCCACAGGCGCCGGAAGTCTTGCCGATGCGCCATGGGGTGAAGCGGGTCAACAGGCCGAAAAGCGGTCCCAGCGGGCAGAGGAAGCGGCAGAAGAACCGGGGCAGGACCAGATTCAAGCCCACCACTGCCAAAAACACGGCCCCGAACAGCCAGGCCGACGCGTAAAAGCGCGGCCCGTCGCTTACCACCCCAGGGCCGGCATCGGCTAAGGGAATCAGGACCAGGTTCACGCTGCGGTGCACCAGGGGCAGGGGGTCAAAGATGCCGGTCTGCACCGACCCCATAAGGGCCAGTCCCAGCAGAAAGACCAGGAGATAGTATTTGAAGGCCTGCAGGCGGCGGGGGCGATTGGCCTCCACGCGGGCGCTCCCGTCCAAACGCCGCCGATAAAGCCAGCCGGTGGCCTGGCTGATCGTCCCCAACGGGCAGGCAAAGCCGCAGAAAAACCGGCCCACGAACAGGGTCAGCAAGATGGTGACCAAGGCCCAGGTGAGGGACGAATAGAGGGTGCCGGTGGCCAGGACCGTGGCCAGGGCGGTGAGGGGGTCCAGTTCCAGGATCCAGTTGATGGGCCAGCCGCGCAGCTGCCACCAGGCAGTGCCCACGGTGGCGGTGATGCAGAACCACAGGAAAATCACCAGGAAGAAGACTTGGCTGATGCGGCGGACAGTGACGATGCGCATGCAGGGACCTTTAAAAAGTTAATTTGAGGGAGGGGACCAGGGGCCAATGGCCCCTGGTCCCCTCCCTCAAACTCCCTCCCCCAACCCCATAAGGGGGGTGGAGGGGAGGTGGAGGGGAGGGCGGGGGGACTGCGTTCCCCCGGCCCTCCCCTCAATTTTTAAGCTTTGGTGTCCAAAACCACCGGATTGAGCCGGTGATAGTCGGCGATGCCGACCCCGGCTTTCTCCGCCATAAGGATATAAGGCACGTCCGCCAGGGTGCGACCCAACAGTTCCACGCCCACTGCGTCCGCGGCCACGGGATCGGTGGAGACCACCATGGTGCCGGTGTCCTTCAGATCGGACAGGGACCCGCCGGTGGGGCCGTTGGTCATCATGCTCACCGTGCCGTCCAGGACGCACAGGGTGGGCTTGAGAAGGAGCGCCAGCTCGGTGACGATGCCGTTGATGTCCTGATGGAAAACGTTGCGCCGCCCCCCCAGGAATCCATAAAGGTTCTTGAGGGTCATGGAGGCCCCGGCCCGTTGGTGGTCCTTAACCGGGGACACCACAATAACCTTGGTCACCCCCGGAAAGACCCCGGCCATGACCGGCCAATTCTGGAGCAGCTTGCCCCCGGGCAGGCTCACGGGAGCAAACAGGGAGGCCCGGGGCGGGATGATTCGGGCCCCGGTGGATCTAGCCGCATTGGCCAGCCCGCTGATCTCAAAGCAGCTGTCGGGATTGTTGATGGGATTGTCCGTAACCAGCACCTGGGCCGCGCCGGCCTTGAAACACAGGTCGGCTACGGCCGCCAGCACCTCCGGGTGAGTGGTGGCCCCCAGGGAGGCCGGGGTGGCGAACGCGGCGTTGACCTTGATGAGCACCCGGTCGCCCTTCTGAATGAAGGACTCCATCCCTCCCAGGGCCTTGATCCCCTGCCGGAACATGGCCGCCCGGTCCGCACCCCGGATGATCGCCATTTTCCCCGGCCCTGAGGCCAGGCCCCGGGGGGTGTAATCCCCCAAACCGGTCAAGGTCTTCTGCACTTCGGCCGGAGCCGGGCCTTTGGAGTCATAAAGGGCCAATCCCAGGCCGCCCGCGGCCAAAGCCGCGGCCGAGGCGCACCCTACCCGGATGAGGAAATCCCGGCGGTTCATCTCACCCGTAGGTATCCGTTTTTCGTCCGGGGGTTTGGTCACGGCTTCCCCTTGAGTGCGGCCTGCAATTTGGCGGCCAGTTCCAGAGAGGCTTCCAGGGAGGAGCCGTCATGCACCCCGGCCAAGGTCGGGCCCTGGACAAAGACCATTTCAAACGAGTTATCCAGGACAAACGCCTGAATGTCTCCCGGCAAGCCCGGAGGCTGGACCTTCTGGTAACCGTTGGCGGCCAAAAAATCCAGGTAACGCTTGGCGTCCGCCTGGGCCTGCTCCGGTGTGTCGCGCCTGGCGATAAAGGCCGTGGCCTTGCCGCTCTTCAGGTCGTATTCGCCTGTGAACATGTTAGTCAACCCCTCACAGCCAAAAGTGTCGGCGGCGCACAGGCGGAGGCTGTCCAGAGCCAGGCCTTCCTTGGGAAAGAGCGCGGCCGCGTCCTTCGTTGGCCCCTCGGAAGGCAGGTTGGCCAGAAGCGCGGTGGCGAAAGCCGTAAGAGAGCTTTGCAGCCCCTCCGAGGCCCGGTCAGCTACGATCTCCACGTAAAACCGCCCCTGGGTGAAGAACAGGCCATTGGCCGTGGCATAGGCATTGGCGGTCAGGGGGATACCGAGGGAACCCGGACGGCGCTGACCGCTGAACACGGCATAGGCATTGGAGGCTGCACCCATATCGTAAAGATACACCTCCACGAACGCCTCCCCGGAACCGAAGCTGCGGCAGGACATTTCTTTGAAGCCGGCGTTCAGGTAGAGCTCGGCCTTGCCGTTGATCTTGTCGGAGAGATTTTCCGGACCGAAGCTCTCCACGGGGGCCCGGGGAGTAAATCCGGCGACCTCAGGAATAAAAGCAGCGGTGGCGGCCAGCGGGCGGCCGGAAGCGGCCTGGGTCCGCTCCTGGGGCAGAGGGGCCTGCAGGGCCACGAGCACCGCGGGGTTGAAGCGGGACTGCTGGACCAGGAGCCAGACAGTGATCAAGCCCAGCACGGCCAGGATGCCGTAACCGGTAAGCTTCTGGGCCTGTCCCACCTTAGCCTTGCGTCGTGCCATAAATCTTCCCAAGCGGCCGGCCTATTTGGAGATTTTCTTCCCCAGGTTCAGATCATAGATGGGGGTATATTTAAGATCTACGCGCAGAAATTCTTCCGGAGATTTGGTCATGATCTCCATATCCTTCTGGAGGAAACGCAGTTCGGCGCCGACCCCGCAGCCGTCCTTGCAAGCCTGGTCCAGTTTAGATTTGGTCGAGCCATACGTCGGTTCCGCCTTGCTCTTGTGGAATTTTTCCCGCCACTCAATCCATTGCTGGGGGGTCAGGCCGCTCTGGTCGACAAATACATAGTAGACCACCTTATCCGGGCAGTCCTCCTCCAGGTAGACGGTAAACTCCACGGCGTTGTCCGGGCCGCCTGGCCCGGGCAGGCGCTTTTTAACGTCCTCCTCGATGAGCCAGGCCGTGGGGCATTTGCGGGACGCGGCAAAGGCTTTCACCGCCCCGAAAATGACCGTGGGGTTCATCTCGTCGGCCACGAAATTTCCGGATAGGAACTTCTCGCTGGGCGTGAACGGGACCAGCCCGTTGGCTTGCCGCAATGCCGCGGCCTTCGGGCTTGCCGCCTGGACCTCGGAGACATTGCCCATCAAAAGCAGGAACCCTAAGAAAATCATAAGGATACGCATCATACCCCCTCCTTTCTCACTGCGTCCACCATCGCGGCGCCGGAAGATAGCTTCGGCGCCAGAATCCTGGGCAATTAGAGATCCTACCAGCCGTTCCACCACAGGCCAATGGGCATCCCATGGAGCGCCGTCAGCGCGCCAACATACGCCCGCCCCTCGGCAAGATCGTCTCATCCGACCCAGGCGGAGTTTGGATATGCCCGAAACATTTTCCAGGTATTTTATCAAATTCTTATGAAGGGCAAAATTCATTTTCAGTCCAAACTGCTTCTAAAAGTTCGGGGGTTGGGGCGCATCTCCTTGGGTAAACCCAGGTCCGAGCCTCTCAGGAAGGGACCCGGTTGGCCGTCTTCCTTAATCTTGACCAGCCAGGCGGCTTGCGTCCAGGTGGGCTCATTATCGGCCTTGGCCGCGGTTTTGGAGCAGCGGGGGTCCACCACCGCGATCTTCAGGCGTCCATCGATAGGGCCCTGGGTAAGTTTCTGGCCCCACAGGACACAAATACCTCAGGTGGGTCATTTTTGGATTATCATAATCAACCGGAGAGGCAGGAAAGGAAAAGGCAGGGAAAACGCCCTGCCTCTCCGTATGGCCACCTGTGACGGCGCTCAGGTTGCTCTCCAGCAGAGCCTTATCCTCCGCCCAGGCAATGAACAGTGTAGCCAAAAACTAAGAGGGGGGGGTCATTTTTCGGTTCCCATTTACATACCGGCATTTGACGGGGCAAGGTTATCCGTGCTTGGTGACTTGGCGCCCCCTTCTCTGGGCCATCGGCCAGGCCCTCCAGCCCGGGAATGCTTAAAAGGAAAAGATATAGGTAAATTCCCAGAGGTCCCCAGGGGCGCGATCCCGGTAGGAGAATCCTCGTTGCCCCTAAGGGAATAGGCTGCGGCCGAAACCCCCGCTTGTAGAGAGAGCAGCTTTGTGATGCACCCAGTTCAGGCGGTACCCAACCCGCGCATATCAGAGTGATCAACCGTCGCTAATGAGTTCCGCCCCTGGGGACAACTGGGAATCAGGCTCACTGCTGCACCACAAAAAAACAGGGGGACGTGCGCCCCCTTGACAATATCAGGGGATGGGCCGCATCATTAAAGTTACACCGCTCCCCTGCCAAAGATGACGATTATCGGGGTCTTTAGCAAGATGACCAGATCCATCCAGATGTTACATTTATTCATGTAAAATTTATCCATTTGTATCCGTTCTTCATAACTGGTGTTGATACGGCCGCTCACCTGCCAGAATCCGGTTAATCCCGGGCGGATTTTTACCCGTTCATCCTTAAAATCCCCAAACCGTTCCTCTTCTTCTTCTATTATGGGTCTAGGGCCTACTAAGCTCATTTCTCCTTTAAGGATATTAATCAATTGGGGCAGCTCATCCAGACTGGTTTTCCGCAGCAACTTACCGATGGAAGTAACCCGAGGATCGCCTTCCAATTTATAATTTCCTTGAAATTCTTCAAATAATTGCGGATTGTTAAGCAAAATCTCGCGGGCATTGGTGACCATGGTTCTGAATTTGAGGGCATAGAAAATTTTTCTATCCTTTCCCACCCTCCGATGCCGGTAGAAGATGGGGCCCCCGTCCTGCAATTTTATGGCTACCATCACCATCAACCAGATGGGCCAGGAAAGAACCAGCAAAAGCAGGCTGGCAAAAATATCCATGGTTCGCTTTACTAGCCTATACAGCGGCCGGGCATAGGCCGGTTTTCGGCTATTCACGACAAAAATCCCGGTATAGCCGTCCAAAGTCAAAGAAAAACGAAAATTGTTAATTATTGGAGAAATCATCATGAAAGGAATCTTAAGTCTGGCACACTCTTCTAAGCGGGAGACCAAGGTCTGGTGCCTTTGCGGTCCATATCCACTCATAGCGAAAAAGGCTTTATCTACTCTAATTGTCTTGGCAATATTGGCGATATCAGAAAACTTTCCCAAGTAAGGCAAACTATTTTTTATGGTCTCGGAAGGTTTTTCAGCTACATAACCTAATAAGTTGAACCCGTTATATTGCTGTATGTGTAATTGCTCCCAAAGCCATTTGATATTTTTCAAAAAGTCCCCGACAATAATCACATTCTGCCGAGATAGACCATAGCCCCATATTTTGCTCAACAAGTTGCGGATGGTAAAACGAAAAAACATCAACAAAAAAGTCGTGAAAATAAAGCCAAGAATGAAAATGGAATGGGGGATCATAACATTTTTATCAAAAAAATGATCAGTGGCTAATACGAAGAAAAAAGCTGATAGATTCGATATCACTATAATACGTAATTCATCTTCAGGTCTTGTTTCCTTTATTTGTCCATATCCTTCATTTAAATAACATATTACAACGAGATAAATATTGTAACATATTAAAAGCGAGATGTAATAGTTGGTAAGATGGTCCCGGAATCCTAAGGTTTTATGGCGAACTACACCAGATAATACTACCCCTAAAGAAGCAGCCAGCACGTCCAGAATGCAAAGAGTAAGGGCCATCCGCCATGAATTCCCCAGGATCCAGGCCAGCCATCGGGCCCAGGCCGGAGGTGGCGATTTGAGGGGCAGATCTTCAGAGACGGAAGAAACCCTAGCCTGAAGAGAGTCAGGGAACATAATTCTCCGCGATTTTGGATTAGCACATAGTTTATCCATCCTTATCCACGGCTCCTTTACTTCCTTTTAAATGACCGCAAAGATGTAATATGCCAGGGAACATCGGTCCGATCAACCTTGATGGACTCTTCCAAATCGTTGCTTCCGAACTGAGCCTGATGCCGCGTTCAAACCTTGACTTTAAAAGTCTGGCATTAAAGGAGTTGGGCTAGCATTTGCCCCATAACTTGGCGGCGGATGCTCCCCGTCCGGCGGACAGCCTCGGATCGGCAGACTTGAGGCTCCTCGGGTCGGCCGGACATCAATGCTCGGTTGGCTTCAGGTAATGGATTTCTGCCAGGAGAGGGACGTTCACCCCCTCCATGTCCTCAATCCCATCTCGTAGGGCTTTACCGCCTCCATACCCTTTGCCCGGCAGAAGGGGGGGGTTTATAAAAGAAACTGTAACCGAACTGCTTGATGGAGATGCCATATTCCGCGGCCCGCTTCTCCGCGGCGGATACCTCTTCCGGTTGTCTAGGGGCAGTGGTGAGGATTTTGGCCTCCGGAGGCGGGGACACAGGCATTCTTTGCAACTGCCCCGGTGGTGGCGGCAGTTCCGGTCCGATCTTCTGGAGATGAAATCGCGCCTGGTCCTCCAGACGGCTGGTCGGATCTATGCTCCATCCCTGGGTAGGGGGCGCCATGATTAAAAATATCAAGAATAAACTCAGAAGTTTTTTACCGTTCATATAGTAGATTCCCTTACAAAAGAATCTCGTAAAAAATAATTGTGGCTATTATGAAGTAAGACCATGGATTCGGCAATCCTTTTTAGTTGGAAGAATGGTTTTCTTTGCCGTAACTAACCGCTATTTTTTGAAAAGCATCAGGAATCAAGTGTCTTAGCCGACAACGCAAGTTGTCGCACATAAGTCGCTGAATCATGGCAGGATCCGCCTGATAATCAAGGTCCGTGGGCGCTGGAAGGCACTGGGGCAACCAGCGCCAGAGCTTGCCGCCCACCTGGGAGTCCGCCACCAGAATAAGCGGCTGCCAATCCAGGGCCTTGAACAGGGTCAAGGAAAGATAAATAAAAGCATGGCTGATGGCATGTTTCGGGGCCAGAGCCGCCCGGGACCCGGCCCAGGTAACGGAATCGCCTCCCGGCCGCAGCATCCGGTTGATCCCTTGCAAACTATGGGGCCGCCGTCGATCCTCCTGGGGCAGGGCGTTGGCATCGGCCAGATAAAGAGTGGGAGAATAAAAACAGAATAAGAAGGCGTCCACCTGAGAATCCATGGCCTGGTACTGGGACATTATTCTGGCTACAGTCACCTCTCCATCAGCTGGAAGGCCGACTATTTCGGAGAGGAAAGGCTGATAGCCCTTTTTCTCCAGAACCTGGATGATTAATTCCCCCACCAGGGCGTCATCGACATCCTCGATATCCACGGCCCGGGGATCAGGACTTGCGGCCGGCTCCCAGGGGCCGAAGAAAGGCGTTTCTTTTCTGATGAAATTCGCCCCCAGATCATTTTGTCGGGGCAATTGCCGGTAACTCGGCCAGCGTTGCAGGAAAATTACCACCCGCCGAATTCCCTGATACGTGGGATACTGCTCCACACGCTCCCGATTGCTGAGAAAGGTGCAGGAGGATAATAAAAACAGGACCAGGGCGAGTAGATATCGGGGGATGAAGCGGAAGCGGCCCATAGGATTTTTTTAAGATTAATGATGTGAGAGTTTGTGGTTCACCGGAGCGCGCCCGAAATCATCATCCAGTCGTTCGATGTCATCTTCTCCCAGGTACGAGCCGGTTTGGACTTCGATGATCCACAGCGGCTCCGGCCCCGGATTTTCCAGGCGATGGGGGGTTTCCAAGGGGATAAAGACGCTCTCATCCGCGGCTACGTCTTTGATCTCCCTACCGATGGTCACCCGGGCGGTGCCCTGAACCACCACCCAGTGCTCCGCCCGGCGCCGGTGCAGCTGCAGGCTCAACCGCTTGCCCGGATTCACCACGATCCGCTTCACCTGATAGCCCGGCCCGGAGTTCAGAACGGTGTAATGCCCCCAGGGGCGTTCCACGGTAAGGTGTTCCAAGGACTCCACCAGGTTTCCCCGGGTCAGCTCCGCGACCAGGTCTTTAACCTCCTGTACCCGGTCTCGATGGCAAACTAAAGTGGCATCCGGGGTATCCACCACAATGGTATCCTGCAAACCGATGGTGCCCACCAGGCGGTCTGACGCGAAGATGAGGCTGTTGCGGCTGTGCAAGTCCAGGGCCCGGCCCACTTTGACGTTGCCGCGGCCATCTTTGGGCAGCAGCTCATAAAGCGCCCCCCAAGTGCCCACATCGCTCCATCCCACTTCCACCGGCACTACCGCCACGTTGGCGGCCTTCTCCATGATGCCGTGATCCAGAGAAATGCTGGGAATCTTTTGGTAGATTTCCTCCAGAGAAGCCTTGGGGTTATGCCGCAATTCGGCCAGGCCCGCGTAAAGCTCCGGCAGATGCCGGGCCATGGCGTCCAGCAGAATGTCCCGACGAAACATGAACATGCCGCTGTTCCAGTAATACCCCCCCTCCTGAAGCATAGCCGTAGCCTGGGCCAGGCCGGGCTTTTCCACAAACTTTTGCGCCTGAAACCCTTGCTCCGGATGGCCCAGGGGCTGCCCCACCTTGATATAGCCGTAACCGGTGTCCGGTCGGGTGGGGGTGATTCCGAAGGTTACCAGGAAGCCCTCCTGGGCCAGGGCTGCACCCCGGTCCAGGGCCTTCAGAAGCCCCTCTTGATCTTGGATGAAGTGGTCCGCCGGAAACACCGCCATGATGTCCGCGCCGGCCTCAGCCCCCATCAGCATCGCCGCCAGTCCCACTGCGGCCGCGGTATTGCGTCCCTGAGGCTCGAACCACAACTTTATATCATGCCAGCCCCGGCGATAAAGGTCCAACTGAATAATATCCGCCTGGGCCTGGTTGGTCACCACCGCCAGACGCGACAGGGGTATCCTGGGGAGAAGCCGGCTGATGGTGTCCTGAAGCATGGATTCCGAGCCGAACAGGCGCAACACCTGCTTGGGGTACTGGGAGCGGCTCAAGGGCCAGAACCGGGTGCCTGAGCCGCCGGCTAAAATAACTCCAAACAATGCCACGGAGGTCATATGGCCTCGGCCGGGGCAGCCAATTCTTGGTTCAACTCTACCTCCGCCAGATTCGGGTTTGCGCCAAATTTTACCGGGTGTCGGGGTCGAAGCGCAACCCCAAAGGGGACCGGGTGTTGGGTCCCGCACCAACCTCCCAACCATAAGGGGTCAAGAAGGACACCGTCGAGATTCAGATGAGAAAGCGGTCTGCAGCCGGGTTCTCAAGCCCGCCCCCCCCTGAAATTTCACTTCGTTATAATTTATTGGCCGGCGAAGAGCCGGCCAGCCCAGGAATCATCGGGGCGGAAACCGTAGTCCTCTCCACTGTTGCAACGCTAATAGCCCTTGCCGGAATCCGCTCTCATCGAGAAAATGCACGGTTATGCCCCGGTTTATCATGTATAAGTTCGGGATTCTACAAATTTTTTTCAAGAGTTTTTCAAAAGTTTGTGAAATATATATATCTATAAGACTTTATAAACATAATATGAATAATAGGTGGATTTTTAGCAATGAACCCGAAAAAAATCAAGAAAATTTGTAAGCGCGATGTCATGATTTTTACCAGGCTCGTTTGCCATCGCAACAACTGAGATTGTTGCAATTACCCGAATAATCCCCAATTGTCATTCTGAGCGAACTATCATGACCTAAAGGGTCACAAGGAACAATGAAAATTAAGCCGTGCCAGGAAGAGGGGCCATCTCCGGCCATCCAACGGAAGGCGGGCACGGAGGCCCGCCCCACCGGGATATTTTCATATAAAGCGAAGGGTCTAGATTCTTCGCCACCTACGGTGGCTCAGAATGACAAAAAATAACCTACTTTTCCCACTTGGCGAACTTTTGCAACAGCCTTATATTGTTCCCAAAATCATATTAACTATTCCTTATTCATATATAATAGAAAAATCAATCTCAGGAGGCTGCGATGAAGAAACCGCTCCTGGACTGCTTCTTCAAGCCCGAGTCGGTGGCGGTGATCGGCGCCAGCCGCACGGAAGCCACGGTGGGCCGGTTCCTGGTGGATCACCTCAAAGAAGGCGGGTTTTCGGGGGCGATTTATCCCATTAACCCCAAGTATCCCGAAATCCTGGGGCTGAAGGCTTACCCGGCCATCGCCGCAGTGGGCGCCCCCATAGATCTGGCCGTCATCGCCATCCCCATCCGGGACGTGCCCCGGGCGGTCACGGAGTGCGGGGATGCGGGCATCACGGGGGCCATCATTGTCTCCGTAGGGGGGCAGGAAACGGGCGAGGCTGGCAAGGACGTCGAAGCCGCCATCAAAGAAGCCGCAGCCAATGCCGGGGTCCGCTATATCGGCCCCAATTCCATGGGAGTGCTGTCCCCTTATTTCCATCTCCGGGCTACCCTGGCCCACACCGGCGTGCCCACCGGCAACCTGGCCTTTATTTCCCAGAGCGGGGCCTTGTCCTATTCCATCCTGAGCTGGGCGGCCCGGAAAAATATCGGCTTCAGCCATTTCATCAGCGTCGGCAACATGGGGGACGTGGATTTCGGCGACCTCATCGACTATTTGGGAAACGAGGAAAAGGCCCGGAGCATCGTCATTTACATGGAAACCCTGACCCGGCACCGCAAGTTTATGAGCGCCGCCCGCTCGGTGGCTCGGGTAAAACCCATTATCGTGATCAAGACCGGGCGGGGCCAAGCCGGGGCACGGGCCGCCACCTCCCACACCGGCGCCATCGCGGGGGAGGACGCCGCTTACAACGCGGCGTTCCGCCGGGCCGGCATCATCCGGGTGGATACCGTGGGCCAGCTCTTCGACTGCGCCGAGGCTTTGGGCAAGGTGAAGCGGCCCACCGGCGGCAACCTGGCCATTATCACCAATGCCGGGGGAGCCGGAGTGATGGCGGTGGACGCCCTGGGCCGCTGGGAGATGGAGCCGGCGCCGCTGGGCCAGGAAACCCTCCAGAAACTGGACGGATTTCTGCCCCCCCACTGGAGCCGCAGCAATCCCATTGACCTGCTGGGCACCGCCAATCCGGAGACTTATCTTAAGGCGGTGCACCTGGCCCTGGAGACCCCGGAATTCCACGGCCTGATCATCATTCTCACGCCCCAGGCCCTCACTGATCCCACGGGGGTCGCCAAGATTATCGTCCCGGAAATCAAAGGCCGGGCCAAACCGGTGTTCGCGGTGTGGATGGGCGGAGATGAGGTGGCGCCGGGCATCCAGATCCTCAATGACGCGGGCATCCCCACCTTTGAAACCCCGGAGCAGGCAGTGGACACTTTCATGGAAATGTATTTCTACTCCCGGCACCTGAAATTGCTCCAGGAAACCCCGTCCCGCATGACCCGGGAACTCAATGTGGATACCTCTAAGGCCCGGGCTTTCCTGGAACAATGTCTGGGCCGGGGAGAAAAGGTCCTGACGGAATTGGAGTCCAAGGCCATCCTGTCAGCCTACGGCATTCCGGTGAATCCCACGGTGGCCGCGTCTTCCGCCCCGGAAGCGGCCCGGGTCGCCAAAGACCTGGGGTTTCCCGTGGTCTTGAAGATCAATTCTCCGGACATCACTCACAAATCCGAGGTACGGGGGGTGCGTTTCTATCTGCGCAACGAACGCGAGGTAACCAGCGCCTACCATCAGATCATGGAAGAGGCCCGGGCCAAGTATTCCCAGGCCGCGATCCTGGGGGTCACCGTCCAGACCCAGGAATCACAAGCGGACTGCGATCTGATTCTGGGCAGCAAACGGGACCCGGACTTCGGCCCCCTCATCCTTTTCGGTCAGGGTGGGGTTTTTGCCGGAGTCCTGGAAGATTGGGCCGTGGATTTGCCCCCCCTCAACCTCCTGTTGGCCCACCGCCTCATTCAAAAGACCCGGATTTACCGGGTGCTGCAGGGGTACCGGAGTATTCCCCCGGCTAACCTGGATTTGCTGGCGGAGATCCTGGTGCGCATCTCCCAGTTAGTCACCGATTTCCCGGAGATCCAGGAATTGGACATCAACCCTCTGATGCTCACCGGCGGCCGGCTGGTGGCGGTGGACGCCCGGTTGGTGGTGGAGCCCAGCACGGTGGCCGCGCCCCGGCATCTCATCATCAGCCCTTATCCCAACCAGCATGAGAGTTACTGGATGCTCCGGGACGGCACTCCTATCATCTTGCGGCCCGTGAAGCCCGAAGATGAACCCCTCGTCGAAAAATTGCTCCAGAACTGCTCCGAAGAGACCATTTACTTCCGGTATTTCCGGCTGATCAAAAAATGGACCCACGACATGCTGATCCGCTTCACCCAGAACGATTATGACCGGGAGATCGGACTTATGGCCATCGGCCAGCCGCCGGGGCCGGAAGTGATGATGGGGGTAGGCCGCATGGTAATGGACGCGGATCGGGACAGCGCCGAATTTGCCGTGATCGTGGCCGACCCCTGGCAGGGGAAGGGGCTGGGCCCCAAGCTGCTGGAGCGGGTCATTGACATCGCCCGGGAAAATGGGGTCAGGCTGCTGTATGGGGAAGTGCTGGCCCAGAACCAACCCATGCTGGAAATGGTCCGGCGAGCGGGGTTCAGCCTGAAAAAAGACGCGAACGCCCAAATCGTGCGGGCGGAGATGGATCTGTGGGCAGGCGCCAGGGGATAGGTGTCAGGTTTCAGGTGCCAGGTATCAGGGAAAGTTCAAGCCTCGGATTCCCTAAAACCTGAAACCTAAAACCTGAAACCTACTTACTGATGACGCCGCAGGCGATCCGGGCCCCGGCATTTCCCGCGGGATCGGTGAAGTCGTCATCCGGATTGGCGTGGATCACCAGGGAGGTCCCCCCGGGCTGAAATAAAGAATTGGGTTTTCCCGCCTTAAGGGTAACCAGCGTGGCCGTGGCCTCCAGGGCGCCTTTGCCGTCCGGCCCCACATAAATGTTGGGCAGGTCGCCGGCGTGGGGCCCCAGGGAGCTCTTCAGGCCGTGCTTTTTCCCGAAGGGGTTGAAGTGCCCCCCGGCCGCGGCAAAATCCGGCGCGGCGCACACGCCCTTCTCATGGATGTGGAAGCCATGGATTCCTGGGGGCAGATTTTCCGCTTTAACGACAATCTTGACCCCTTGAGGAGTTTCCGTTAGTGTAGCTTCCGCCACCTTCACGCCCTTGGCGTCCACCAACACCGACTTGGCCGTCAACGGACCGGTTTCCCCGCCGCCGCAGCTCCCGATTAAGAAGGACATCAAAATCATCCCCACCACCATCACCGCGCTTAATCTGTTTTTCATGATCCGCACCCCCTTGGAAGATTTCTTTAAAATAGCTCCTTTACAGTGTTGCTGGATAAGGATATTGCAGCCACTTACATCCGTGCCTTGTTAAAATGTAGCCGCCTGAAACCCGAAACCTGCTCACCCTTCCGTCCGCAGGCAGGCCAGGCCGTAGTCTTCCTTTTTAAAGGCCCGAATGCAGCGCTCGGCCACCGCGTCTGAGGCCAGGGCCAGGTCGAGCTGGCGCACGAAGGCCATGAGCAGGCCCACCAGCTCCATGGTCTCCTCGGTTTCCATAAGTGAGTACTTAACCAACCGGCCCTGGACCAGGTCGCCCTTGGCCTGGGCTTTGAACCCCAGGTCGTCCAAGATCTGCAGGAGCAATTTGGCCCGCCGCTCCCGGCGGCTGATGGCCGCGGCCCCTCCCTTGAACTGAAAGCTGATGTAGTTATCATTCCGCTCTTCGGAGATGTAGGCGTCCACCAAGCCGAAGTGGTACCCCAGGCGGGAGTTGAAGTTGAGATAGTTGTGGGTGATGATGGCGAAGCTTTTCCCTCCTAGCCCCCGCTCGCCCTTGCCCATATCGTACATGGTGTTGGCCCAGACCGAGATGAAGCCTTTAAGGTCCGGGGCCACCATCCCGGCCCAGCGCACCTGGGGGTGGTGAAAGCCCCGGAGCAAGGCCCGGAAGGGGCGGCAAACGATGTCCTCCTCTTCCACCTGGGACTTCCCCGACACCCGCAGGCCCCCGCCCAGATCCAGGATGAACAGGTTCAGGGGCAACTCGGTTTTCAGGCGGGCCACTGATTCGGATTTTAAGGCCCGGTCAATATCCGGGGAAAACATGGCGTCCATAGCTTTTTCGTGGCAGAACCGGGTGATGTCGTGAAAGGTGCGGCAACTTCCCGCCACAAAATCCGGGCTTTCCGGATCAATAAGGTTTAAAGGCGCGGCCAGTTTGAGGATGCGCCGCAGCTTCTGAACCACCGGTGCATTTCTCAGGGCCTCGTCGGGTTTGGGGGCCCGTTGCAGAAGTTCCGTCACCAGCCCGGGATAGACCCGGGCCTCATCAGCATCCACGGTGATAAGCTGGCCGGGATGGAGGACCTTGGTGGCTCCCCCCACTTCCACCAGAGTGGGGACCTGGAATTCCCGGGCCAGGATGGTCATATGGTCCGTGGGGCTGCCCACCTCGGTTATGATAGCGCTGATGCGGTCCATGACCAGGACCAGGCGGGCCGAAGGTTGGCGGGCCACCACCACCGCGCCGGGAGGGATGGCCGCTACTTCATCGTCGTGCCCGAAGAGATGGACCCGGCCCACCGCGACGCCGCCCACGGCCCGGATGCCGAAGGTAAGGAGGGGGGGGGCGCTGGGTTCGTAGCGTTCCCGGGGGGCGGCAAAAGCCGGGGGGCTGACCCGGAGGGGCCGGGACTGGAGGATGACGAGGCGGCCGGCCTCATCCACCGCCCATTCCACGTCCTGGGGGCCGCGAAAATGCTGTTCCAGGCGCAGGGCGACTTCGGCCAGAGCCTGGATCTGGGCGTCGGACAGGGCTGGGGCCCAGGCCTGTTCCGGGGACAGGTCCACTTCCCAGGTGCCGCCTTCCGGGCGGCAGGCCAGGGCCTGGGACTTGGCCGCCACCCGGCGGTCTTTCACCGGATGGCCGTTTTCCCGGGAGACCAGGTAGATGTCCGGGGAAACCCGGCCATCCACCGCATATTTTCCCAACCCCCAGACTGCGGTGATGATGATATTGTTCGCCTCCGGGTCATGGGGGTCGGTGGAGAACATGATGCCGCTGGCCCGGGCCGGCACCATGGCAAGAACGCCTACGGCCATGGGCAGCTCATTGACGGAGAACTGCTGATATTTCAAGTAAAAGATGGCCCGGGCGGTGAACTTGCTGGCCAAGATTTCTTTATAGTGCCGGGGGAGGCGGGCCGCATCCACGTTGAGCAGGGTGGCGAACTGGCCGGCAAAGGAAAAGTCCGTGTCTTCGCCCACGGCGCTGGAGCGCACCGCCACCCAGGGAGAGGGGAGACTTCCCGCGGCCTTGGCCAGGGCGGCTTCCAGGTCCGGAGGCAGGGGGGCCTGGCGCACCAGGGTCTGGAGCTCCCGGCTGGCCGCCTCCAGACTTTCCAGATCGTCGATGGGGGTCTGGGCCAGGCGGTCCTCCAGAACCTGGGCCAACCCCGCGGCCTCCATAAAGCGTTTGTAAGCCGTGGCGGTGATGGCGAAGCCTTCGGGAACACAGAGGCCCAACTGGTGGCGGACTTCTCCCAGGTTGGCCATCTTGCTGCCCACCGCGGGGGCAGATTCTCGGTTGAGGGCGGTCAGAGGCAGGACATAAGGGGTTTCGGGAATTACCGGAACTTCCGCCAACTCCCGCTGAATTTCCTCCTGGAGCCGGCGGCAGATGGCAGGCAGCTCCGGAAACCGGCCGCCGGTTAGCCGGTTTACTTCCGCGGCCATCTGGGAGACCCGGGCGCCCAGCTTCTCGGTCTGGGTATAGAGGTAACCGGTGTCGAAGAGGAAGTCGCCGGAAAGCTTTTCCTCCATGTCGGCCATGATTTCCAGGGCCTGGTTGTTGGCGTCCAAAAGGTCGCGGAAGTGTTGAAACTGTTCCTTAAGGCGCGTCTGTTCGTCAACTTCATCCTTCAGGAAACGCCGCAGGAATTTTAAAAGCATAGCAGTCAGCTTTCAGCAATCAGCAATCAGCTTAAAAAGCTGTATTTTGGAGCGTTGCGAATAAATCTTTTTTAAGACGTTGTTGAGAATTTAAAAATTTCTGCATGCGTCTAAATCTACTTCAATCGGCCAATTTCTTCCTTCAACCCTATTACCATGGTCGTCAAGGCTTTTAATTCTGGTTATTTGTTCTTTAATACCGTTAGAGTTGTCCTGTTGTGCTTTATTCTTAACTTCTAGTGATGGATAAATTATCATTGCAAACCAACCACCCAATGGTATTAAATATTTTAGTTTATTCTGTTCTTTAGTATTTAGAGACATAAAGTAATTGTGTTCTTCAACATTTTCAGGATTTCTGGGATCAATAATTAATTTACTTTCTAATAATTCTTTGAAATAAATAATTCTCCATTCTGATTCGCTATAAAGATCATAATTAAGAATATTTGAGCTATTCATTGGTTTAAAAAAATTAAGCAAGTCCGCATTGTTTAATTCTTTTGCACAAGCCTGCAAAAATTTGTCATTCTTTTTCTTTTCGTGGAAATAAACTAAAGGTCTACCTAACCTTTCAAATACAAAAGACCTCTTTACTCCAATTCCTAACCTGCCATATCTTTTAGCATGTTTTCTTGATTCTGAAAGTTTTAACTCTGTAAAACAAACTTTAGGAGTTGCTGGTATTGAAACCTTATCTCGGCCAAAATTAAAAATAGTTTCTTGCTCTTCAGTCATCCAGAGACCATATCTTAAGATAGTAAAAAGACGATTAACGTATAAATCGGCAACATTATGATTATTGGTTTTTGATTTGTCAGATTCGTACCATGTTGGATCGTATAAACGATCTATATCTTTTCCAGTCCAATGTATAAGAAAATCAGAATGTACCGCATAATCAAAGTTCATCAAAATTTAACCTCACCTGTTGAAAGGGGAACCGTGAACGCCAGATAATGGCGGCCACGGCCCGCCTCCAACTGCTCACCGCTCACTGCTCACCGCTCACTGCTTCTTCAGCGCCGCAAGTTCCCCTTGCATCCGCTTCCACTCCAAGGCCCGCCGGATGGTGATGAGGATGGCCTCCTTGCGAAAGGGCTTGGTGATGAAATCATAGGCTCCCTTCTGCACCGCCTCCTCCGCGGTCTCGAGGGTGCCGTAGGCGGTGATAATGATAACCGGAATCCCGGGGTCAATTTTCTTGATAATTTCTATAAGGTCGATGCCATCCACCAGAGGCATCTTCAGGTCGGTGATCACCAGGTCGTAATGGTCCTCCTGGAGGAGCTTGCTCACTTCCAGGGGGTTATTGGTGGTCATCACCTCATAGCCCGTCTGGTCGCCGAGGATGGTTTTCAGCAGACGGAGCATGTTGGGTTCGTCATCCACTACTAATATCCGTTCCGGCATAGGGTCCTCCTGATAGTATAAGGCTTAATAAAAGCCGGCTTTAAGAGGCGGCTGCTGTTGGCCTTCGGCCGTTGTCATATCGGTTTCCGGCCCGGCCACGGGGAGATATACGGTAAAGGTGGTGCCGTGTTTATCCGGGTATTCCTCTTGGGGATAGCTGGAGAAAAGGATATTGCCCCCGAACTTGGAGATGATGCCGTAGCTCATGGACAGGCCCAGCCCGGTGCCTTCGCCGGTCTTCTTGGTGGTGAAAAAAGGGTCGAAGATCTTGGTCTGCGCGGTCCAGGGGATGCCGCGGCCGGTATCGCTGAATTCCACCGCCAGGCGCCGGCCGTCCGGGGTCAGGAAGGTGGTGACTTTTAGGGTGCCACCGCCCTTCATGGCGTCAATGGCGTTGTTGATAAGGTTGATGAAGACCTGCTGCAGTTCCCGGGGGTCGCCTTTGGCCCGGGGGATACTGGGAGTCAGCTGGCTTTCCAGGCGGATCTTTTTGGTGAGCAGGGTGTTTTGGATCACCTCCAGGGTCTTCCCCAGGGTGGCGTTGAGGTCGGCGCTGGTCTCAGTGGTCTCCGGGGTCCGGGCGAAAGTGAGCAGGTTTTCCACGATCTTTTTGCACTTCTGTCCTTCTTCTTCGATAATCTTCAGGGTTTCGTGGACTTCCGGCAGGTTCTCGGTCTTTTCCAGGAGGTGTTCGGCAAAGCCCAGGATCACCGCCACCGGATTGTTGATTTCATGGGCCACCCCCGCGGCCAGGGTGCCGATGGAGGCCAACTTTTCCATGTTGATGAGCCGGTCTTCGATGGCCTTCCGGCCGGTGACGTTCCGAGAGATGATTTCGTAGGCGAAAATCTGGCCCTGCTCATCTTTCAGGCCCACTATGCTGGTGGAGAACCAGTATTCGTGGTCTCCGATGGCCACCCGGTGGCGTTTGCTCTTGGACCGGCCGGTATCTCTGATTTCCCGGATCCATTCCATGTGGAAGTCCGCGGAAGGTTTGGCGAAGATATCGTAGAGGGTTAGCCCCGTAAACTCCTTGGGCTCCACCTCGCTGGCGGCGGCGGCCGCTCTGGGAGCGCCGGGCCGAGACACGGAGAACAGGTTGGCGGCATAGCGGTTAATGGACAGGATCTGCCCGGCCTCGCTCACCGTATAAATCAGGTCTGCGGCATTTTCCACCAGGGCCTGGTAGCGGGCTTCGGACTTCTGCAATTTTGCCCGCTGCCGGTCCACCTCTTCCTCCAGGCTGGCGGAAAACTGCCGTTCATAGCGGAAATTCAAAATAACAATGGTGCTGGAGAGCACGAAGAAGCCAATAATTACCTGGAGGAAGAATTGGCGCATATAAATGGTGTGCACCACCCCTTCCACTTCACTGGCCGGAGCCACCACCGCCACCGACCAGCTAGGGAGGGCCCCGGAGCTTTTCCCGAAGGTGGGATCCCCCATTTTCACCGGGGCATAGGCGATGAGTTTCTGAATCTCCCCGGCCATGCCGGCGTGCCAGCCGGAAATGTAGGTGCCCCAGCCTTCCTGGCCGGTGAGCATCTTCTCCCGCTGGATTTCATTAATGGCGTCAAAGGAGATGGCCGGCATCCGTTCTTTGCGCACAGAAAAGGCGTTTTTGCCGATAAAGTCCCGTTCCGGGTGGCTCAGGAAAGTGCCCAGGTTGTCCATGATCCAGGCGTAGCCGGTTTTGCCGCTTTTGGTGTGCCGGGTGAATTTTTCCGCCAGGTGGTGGGCGTCGATGTAAAAAGCCAGGGCCCCGGACCAGGCCCCGGAGGGGTCCGGGTGGCTTTCATCCACCGACTCCTCATAAGTGGGCACGGCCATGATCATGATGAGGCGGCCTACGAAGTTGGGGGTCTCATGGGAGACCTGCCCCACATAGACCCGGCCTTTATTCTCCGGGCGGCCGGACCACTCCAGGTAGGGAAGGTCTTTAAAATTCCCGGTAATCACGTGCTCCAGACTGCGTTCGTCCACCAGGTGGACCAGGCTCCCCTGGGCGTCCACCCGGCGGATTTCCACCACCCCTTCATCCCGGACGCTGGACAGGGTGGCCCGCATGCGGTTGGCCCAGGTGAGTTTTTCCAGGTATTGGATGGAGGGGGAGAGGTCCAGGGTGTGCAGTTCGCGCTTAAGAAAATTGATGTCCTGCTCCAGGAGGCTGGCAGACTGGCGGGCCAAGACCAGTTGCTGCTGGTTGAAGTCCTCCCGGACGATCTGGCGCATCTGCCCGGCGGACTTGACCCCCAGATAGATGCTGGTGCCCAGCAGCACCAGGTTCAGGACAATGAGCAGGGCCAGGGCGTGCCGGGACAATAAAAAAGGAAAACGCCGCATTCTTCGGCTCCAGGTTGAATCAGGTTTTTTATTAAATTTTAGCGCAGTTACAGCCGGGGGTCAATAAGGCAGGTTTCAGGTTTCAGGTTTCAGGTTTTAGGTTGTAGGGAGAAGCGGGTCAGTGCGTTGAGCTAACCGCCAAACCGCATACTTCTGACACCTGACACCTGCAACCTGAAACCTAAAAAAAGCGGCCCCGAAGGGCCGCTGGTTACAGGAGATAGGCTACGACCGAAAAGGGTTATTCTTCCATTTTGACCACCCACACGGAGCACGGGGCGTAGGTCACCACCTTGGAGGCGGTGCCTCCCAGGAAAGATTTGGTTTTGCCGGCCAGGCCCCGGCTGCCGATGACGATGAGGTCGGCCTTTTCATTTTTGGCGGCCTGAACGATCTCATCGGCTGCGGAGGGGCCTTCGGCCAGCAGGGACTTGGGGGTGATCCCTTTTTCCTGAGCCTTGGCCTTGGCCGCGACCAGCGCGGCCTCAGCCTGGCGCTTCAGTTTATCCGCCACATAATGACCTTCATCCCCGAGGTCAAAGACGTTGAGGGCCGCAGCCACCAGCACCACCTCGGAAGGAGGGTACGATTTAGCCAGATTGCAGGCGGTCTCCACAGCCTTCAG
>Ga0194126_10002467_pt1 | contig 29990 bp, 19 predicted proteins | sample TA2KigC150mmetaG_FD_148641 | JGI IMG/M metagenome (GOLD analysis project Ga0194126, IMG submission 148641) | Freshwater microbial communities from Lake Tanganyika, Tanzania - TA2015035 Kigoma Deep Cast 150m | ecosystem: Environmental > Aquatic > Freshwater > Lake | place: Tanzania: Lake... | reverse complement strand
GTCCGGCTCACGCTCGAGGGCCGCGCGGTAACTGGCCTCGGCTTGGTGCAGCTTGCCTTGTTGGAAGTAAATGTCGCCCAACTCAGAGTGGTGATGGGCCTTATCGAGGTGGTGGATCTGGTCTTGGAGCGCCTTGATCCGCCGCCGATGATGCGCCCCCGGCAACTCGAAGCCGCGGATGACGGGCGCCGCCGCCCGATACACCAAGAAGTAGTACAGAATGGCGTTGAGAAAGGGAAAAATGAAGATCAGCACCGCCCACAACCATTCCTCCCGGCGGATGGCGTCGATGAGCATCCACAAGGCAAACGCACCCAACAACAGCCAGATCGGGCTGCCGGTCGTCAGTAAGTCATATAGTCCAATCGCAACCATCCTCACGCGTCGCGCGGCCAGCCACACGCCGACTCTCGCCCATATCCGGCTCGGCTTAGCGCGCCCTGTCGAGCGCGCCGGCGCCGCGCCTTTTAGGCGAGCGCCTCCACTTCCGCCGCACCGGGTCGGCTCTCCGCAAGCAACGGCACTTCCGGGTTGCGGAAGTCGATGTCCGCCAACGCAAGGTAGTGCCGAAACACGTCCGTATTCTGCAGGTAACCGTGGAACCGTGTCGCGCCCGGGCCGCGCGCCAGCAGCGGCACGAAGTCCGCCGTGTGCGCGCTGCCGGTCCAGCCCACGCCCAAATAATTGGCCAGCAACTGGCCGAGCTGCGCCGACAACGAGTCCATGCCGTCGTAGAGCGGCGCTGTCCGCTTGTCCGCCCAGGCCAAAAACTGGGCCGCCTTGGCCTCGGGCACCTTGTAGCCAGTCGCCTCGCGCAAGAGCCGGCTCAACTCGGCCACCGTGCTCGCTTTCTTGAGGTCGGCCTCGAGGTGCTCGAAAGAGCGGGTGACTCGCAGAGTGTGGGCGAAGAGGGCCGGTGTCTCTTTGTAGGCTGTGCCCGTCCCGTTGAGCCCAGGGTTGGCGGTGCCGTGGTCGGTCGTCACCACAACCAACGTGTCACGCTCGCGCCGCTGGAACTCCAGGCAGACTTCCAGCGCCTCGTCGAACGCCACCAAGTCGCGCGCGGCGGCAACGATGTCGCAATTGTGGGCGGCATGATCGACCCGCCCCCCCTCGACTTGGAGGATGAACCGGTCTGCCCGCGCCAACTTGGCCAAGGCGCGCCGGGTCATTTCCGCCAGAACCGGCACGGAGCGCGACAGAGTGCTGCTGGCCTGGCGATCCACGGAGAACGGCAGGTGGCCGTTGGCGAACGTGCCCAGCCACCGCGGGCCGAGCGGCGCCGCCGCCAGCTCAGCGGCCTGGTTCATGACCGCATAGCCCGCGGCGCGGAAAGCCCCAGGCAGATCGCGCTTGTCCTTGCGCTGCTTCGGATCGAAAAACTTGCGGCCGCCCCCCAGCAACACCTCGACGTGCCGCGCGAGGTATTGAGCCGCGATGTCCTCGGCATCGCCGCGCGAGGAGCAATTGGCCACAAACCCCGCCGGCGTGGCGTGCGTGATCTCGGTGGTCGTCACCAAACCACGCTCCCAACGCGCCTCGTCCAGCAGACTGAACAACGGGCGCAAATCGCGGCCGTCGGGTAGTTGGTTCAGCACACCGTTGACCACGCGCGAACCGCTCCCCCAACTCGATGACGCCGCCGAAGAATCGGTGACCACCGAGTTGAGCGAGCGCATGTTGACGAAGGCCGACACCGTGTCAGGACTTCGAGCCAGATCGAACCACCGCAGACCCTGCTGCCGCGCCAGACGCGAAAAATAGTCCGCTGCGGTGAGTGTGCCCGAACTCATCCCGTCCACCACCAGGTGAATGACATGACGCGGCCGCGCCGCCGAAGCCACCGCCGGGTCCTCCGCCGCTCGGGCCAACCCGGGAAAACCCGCCGCGGCCGTGGCCAACCAACCACTCCGTTGAAGAAAACGACGACGATTACTCGTCATAACCCGCTCAAATTAGGCCGCCCCCACCGCCTTGCCAACTGCCAACTTCGCGCCCCGCCGCACCCCCGCTAGTCTGCGCCTTCGCCCAGCATCCGCCGGTACACCGCCTCGTACCGCTCCGCCGTCGCTTCCCAGGAGAAGTCTGCCGCCATCCCGTTGCGCCGATAGTGCTCGAGCGCGTCCGGCTCGGCGTAAAGGGCCAGCGCCTTGCGGATGGCCTTGGCCAGCGCTGCCGAGGTCGGCTCGGTGAACTGGATGCCGTTGGCCAGTTCCGCGTCCTCGCGCACATCCCGCACCACGTCCGCCAGACCGCCGGTCGCGCGCACGATCGGAATCGTGCCGTAACGCAGGCTGTACATCTGGTTGAGGCCGCACGGCTCGAAGCGCGAGGGCATCAGGTAAAAATCGCAGCCCGCCTCGATCCGGTGCGCCAGTCCCCCGTTGTACCCGAGGCGCACCGCCACCTTGGCCGGATGCCGCTCAGCCAACGCGCGGAACCCCTGCTCGTAGTGAAGTTGCCCGCTGCCCAAGAGCACGTACTGCAGGTCGTGCCCAAGCATCTCGCCTAAGGCGCCGAGGATCAGATCCACCCCTTTCTGATCCTCCAACCGGCTAATGGTGCCAAAGAGCGGTGTGTCGGCGCGCGGCGGCAGTCCCAGTTCGGCCTGCAGAGCGAGCTTGCCGGCCGTCTTGCCGGCCAGGTAACGGGGCGTGAAGGGGTGCGTCAGGTGAGGATTGCGCGTGGTGCGCCATTCCTCGTAATCCACACCGTTCAGGATGCCCGTCAGCACATTCTCTCGGGCGCGCAACAAACCGTCCAGGCCGCACCCAAACTCCGGCGTCGTGATCTCGCGGGCGTACCGCGGGCTGACCGTCGTGACCACATCGGCAAACGCAATCCCCGACTTCATGAGATTCAACCCGCCGTAGAACTCCGCGCCGTCCGCGTGGAAGTAATACCACGGCAGATTCGTCAGCTCGTATTTCCAGGCCGGCGCCTGGCCCTGGTAAGCCAGGTTATGGATGGTGAAGCAGGTCTTGGGAGCTTCGAACCAGGCGTCGTGCCATTCCTGATGCCGAATCAGCAACGGCGCTACCCCCGTGTGCCAGTCGTGCAGGTGAACGACCTCCGGTCGCCAAGGCAAGTGGCGCGCCAGTTGCGCCACACACCTCGAGAAGAAGATGTAGCGTTCCGGATTGTCGCTGTACTCCATCCGGTGGTCAGTATACAGCCCCGCACGATCAAAGAACTCCGGCTGATCGATGAAGTACATCGTCAGCCGCGGCCGCGGCCGAGCCACCCCAACCGTCGCCGTCATCGTCCGCCCCCCCAGCGGCACGCGCAACTCCCAGTCAAAGGGCTTGATCTCGGCGAAACGGTCGCGCAGGCCGCGATAGAGCGGTGTGACCAAGCCCACCCGATGCCCCGCTTTCGCCAGGAACTTCGCTAGCGCCGCCACCATGTCCGCCAACCCACCCGTCTTCGAGTACGGATGCACTTCGGCGCTGGCCACCAGGAGACGCAACGGGCGCGGCGGACTGAGGCTCGCCTTCATGCCGGGAGCACCTGCGCCTGCAAGAAGGGTTGGAGCGGCTCGGGTATCGTCACTCGACCCTCGGCCTGTTGGTAGGTCTCGATCAGCGCCACGAACAACCGCGCCAAGGCCGTGCCGCTGCCGTTGAGAACGTGGGGAAACCGGTTCTCGCCCGTCTCCGCCTTATAGCGCAGGTTCATGCGGCGGGCCTGGAACTCCTCACAGTTCGAGACACTGGACACCTCGAGGTATTGGCCCTGACCCGGCGCCCAAACCTCGAGGTCGTAGGTCTTGGCGCTGGCAAACCCCAAATCGCCGGTGCAAAGCAACACCACCCGATAATGCAACCCCAACACCTGCAGCACACGCTCCGCGTCTGCCAACATCGACTCATGCTCGGTGTAACCCTGCTCAGGCGTCACAATCTTGATCAACTCGACCTTGTCAAACTGGTGCACCCGGATCATCCCGCGCGTTCCCACCCCCGCTGCCCCAGCCTCGGCCCGAAAACACGGGCTGTACGCCACGTAGCGAAGGGGCAATTGAGCCGCCTGCAATATCTCTTCGCGGTGAATGTTCGCCACCGGCGCTTCCGCCGTCGGTAAGAGGTATAGCTTGCCCAAACTCGCGCCGTCTAAACCCTCCTGCACCGCGTAGGCTTGATCCTCGAACTTGGGAAACTGCCCCACCCCAACCATGCAATCCCGACTGACCAAGTACGGCGGCGACACCTCCGTGTACCCACGCTCCAAGTGCTGCCCGAGCAGAAACTGAATCAGCGCCCGCTCCAAACGTGCCCCCCAACCCGTGTACAGCAAAAAACCGCTGCCCGCCAATTTCGCGCCCCGGACAAAGTCGACCAACTGAAGCTGCTCGCACAATTGATCGTGCGCTTTAGGCTTAAACGCATACACGGGCGGCTCGCCCCAGGTGCGCACCACAGGATTCTCAGCCGCGCTGTGCCCCACGGGCACATCCGGATGCGGCAGGTTGGGCAGCCGCAATAGGAGCCCGTCGCGGCAGCGCTCCACCTCCCCAACGGCCCGGTCCAACGCCGCAATCCGGTCCCCCGTCTGCCGGACCTCGGCCTTCTTCGCGTCGGCCTCGGCCGACCGCTTTTGCCCCAACAGCGCGCCAATCTCCTTCGAGGCTCGGTTCCGCTGCGCTTTGAGGACCTCCGCCTCCGCGAGCAGTTTGCGGCGCTCTTCGTCCCGGGCCAGGACCTCGTCGACTCGCGCCTCGTCCCCGCCCCCCCGGCTGGCCAGGCGTTGCCGCACCAGGTCCGCCTGGTCACGCATCAATTTGATATCGAGCACCGCGAGATTATAGGCGCGTGGAACCGACCGGCAAGGGTTTCGCAGCCGGCGGGCGCCCCCGCGCTAGATGAACTCGTTGATCAAGTTCTCGAGCCACTCCTGCCGGCCGCTCTGGTTGGTCTTCACCTCGCCCATCTTCAAGGCGTACTGCTCGAGTTCCGCAAAGCCCACCTTGCCCCGCTCGATCTGCTGGCCCAGGCCGCTATCCCAAGAGCCGTAGCGGTCCTTGACGAACGCCGCCAAACGGCCGTCCTGCCGAATCGCCGCCGCAATCTTCAATCCGCGCGCAAAGGCGTCCATGCCACCCACGTGCGCATGGAACAAGTCCACCGGCTCGAAGCTCTCCCGCCGGCACTTCGCGTCGAAGTTAGTGCCGCCGGTGGTGAAACCGCCGTACTTGAGCACGGTGAGCATGATCTGCGTGGTCAGGTAGATGTCCGTCGGGAACTGGTCGGTGTCCCAACCCAACAGTAGGTCGCCCGTGTTCGCATCGATGCTCCCCAGGGCCCCCGCCGCCCCCGCCACCTCGAGATCGTGCTGCATGGTGTGCCCCGCCAAGGTGGCGTGGTTGGTCTCGAGGTTCAGCTTGAGATGGTCCAGCAGGTTATACTGCCGCAAGAAATTCAAGCACGCCGCCGCGTCCGAGTCGTACTGGTGCTTGGTGGGTTCTTTGGGCTTGGGCTCGATGTAGAACTGCCCTTTGAACCCAATCGCCCGCTTGTGCGCAACCGCCATCTGCAGAAACGCGCCCAGGTGATCCAACTCGCGTTTCATGTCCGTGTTCAGCAGCGTGCTGTAGCCTTCGCGCCCGCCCCAAAACACGTACCCGGCCCCGTCCAGCTCGTGCGTCACTTCCAGGGCCTTCTTCACCTGCGCCGCCGCATATGCAAACACGTCGGCGTTGCAGCTCGTCGCCGCACCATGCATGAACCGTGGATGGGCGAACAGGCAGGCCGTGCCCCACAGCAAGCCGATGCCGGTGTCCCGCTGCAGCTTCTTCAGTTCCTTGATCACCTTGTCCAGGTTGCGATTGGTCTCGGCCAAGTTCTTCCCCTCCGGTGCCACGTCGCGGTCGTGGAACGCGTAAAATGGCGCGCCCAACTTCTCGCAAAACTCGAACATCGCCCGCGCCCGGTTCAGCGCCAGCTCGATCGAGTTGTTCCCAACTTCCCACGGCCGCTGCCACGTGCCCACACCGAACATATCGCTGCCCGTCCCCCGAATCGTGTGCCAATACACAACCGAAAAGCGGAGATGCTCCCGCATCGGTCGTCCCTCGACCGATTCGTCCGGGTTGTAGTGCTTAAATGCGAGCGGGTTCTTCGATTGCGGGCCTTCGTAGCGAATGGGCCCTATCCCGGCAAAGAACTCAGTGGCGGTGCGCGTCTTATTCATGATGCATCCAACGTTCGCCGCGGAGTCTAATGAGACCCGAACCGTTGACAAGTGGCGTTTACGCTCAGGTCAGCACCCCCGACCGCCTGGCCGCCCAGGCAGCCTCGAAAGCGGGGCCGCCACTGTTCCTCGCATACGCCCGTACGCCCGCATCGTGCGCTACACGCCGCCGCCTCCACCCCGCCCCCATCCCGACCTCCAGTGCTGCCGGTCCAACAAGGCCCTTCACGAGGAACTCACCGTAAAGGATCAACACGCCGTCACCCGTCTTGCTTTCGCTAACCCCGCTAAGACCGCGACGCTTCAGCCCTCGATCCCGACCACACTCAGGCGCTTCTGGCGCTCACGAGATGCCCGCCACCCGTAAGTCCCGTAGCGCACTCAGCTCCACCAGCGCTGCTCCCCCACCCCGAATCCGCCGCGCCCCGCTCCGCCGCCTCGACCCAAACCGCTCCCGATGTGCCAACCACACCTCGTCCACAAATCCCTTCGACCCCAACACCACCCCGTCCGTCATGTGCCGTATCCGCAACCGCAACACCTCGCCTATGCTCAACTCCCCACCCTTCTGCAACACCCGCCTAATCTGCTCCCGGCTCAACCCCGCCTTCCCGCTGCTCCCAGACGCTCCCCCTCGCACAAACAACCGCTGCCGATACGCCGCCCCGACCTCCTTCCACTCACGCACCCGCACTTCCACCGTCCTCGACTCCTCGGAAACCTCGGCAGACCGTGCGCCGGTCAAGGACGGAGCGCGGGCATCTTGCCCGCGGGTCCCTATCTCCGCCCCTTCATCTTCCCCTGCTACCCTCACCCCCACCGCCTCGGCCGCACCTGCCGCAGCACTCCCGCCCGCGTACACACTTAACAACCCTGCCCGTGCCTTCGCATCCCCAGCCACCGCCGCCGCATACCCGCAGTGCCGGTAATCCTTCGGATCCTCCACCAAGCCCGCACGCACCGCGTTCAAGTCGATGTACGCCGACACCGTCTCCAGCACCCGCGACCGATCCTCGACCAACACACTCCGGAACCGTTCCGCCCATAACGTCCCAAACCGCTGATGCCGTATGTTGTACCACTTGCTGAACCGTTGTTTGAACTCCTTCATGAACTCCGACACATCCCCCATCCGCGCTACCATTTGCTCCCGCAGATCCGGGTCCACCCGACCCCGCTCCTTCAGCCCCTCTCGGGCCAGGGCCACCAGCCCAGCCCGGTTGCCCTTGCCGTAGAGCGCCTCCATGCGCTCGATCAACTCCTCGTCCGTGGGGTTCTGCTCGGCCGGGACGCGGACCAGGACATGGAAGTGATTGGACATGATGCAGTAGGTGATGACTTCCAGGCCGCAGAAGGTGGCCAGGCGCCGGAGGAGCCGGACCAAGGTTTCTTTGCCGAGGTCATCGAGGAGGCGTTGCGCGCCGACGATGCGGGAAACGCAGTGGTAGACGGCGATGCGGCCTCTGACTTTGATGCGGGTGGTTTTCATAGACGGCCTCCACTATGCGGCCAAGCAGGCCTCCCTGTCAACAACTATTCGTTTGTTGTGTCAACAACTATTCGTTTGTTGGATAATTGTAGGTGTAAATGTCACCGGTCCGCTGGGGTCGTCCGCCACGCGCCCGGCTTTCGGAGGATCAGGCCGCCGTTCCTGGGGCGGGCTGGCCTGGACAGGGCGGCTTGTTTCTCTCCGGCTGGGGTGCGGGCCGCGAGACTGGGACACGAGACCAGCGTGAGACCAGCGTTGCGCTCCCGGCGCCAGAGGCTAGAGTGCAACGCGGTGATCCGGAACCTCATCTTCGATTGGTCGGGCACGCTGGTCGATGACCTGCCGGCGGTTTTGCAGGCCAGCAACCACGTGTTTCGACAGGCGGGTGTGCCAGAGTTGAGTCGCGACCAGTTCCGGGCCGAGTTTTGCCTCCCGTTCCAGAAGTTCTACAATCGGTACGTGGCGCATGTGCCTTTGGCACAGTTGGAGGAGTGGTTTCACGGCGCCTTCCAGCAAGCGCAGCATCTGGTCGCCGAACTACCGCGAGCACGCCAGTTTCTCGAATTCTGCCGACACCACCGCCGGCGCACCTTCGTGCTCAGCAGCGTTCGCCGGGACCACTTCGCCGCCCAGGCCGCCCGGACCGGATTCGGAGCGCTGCTCGAACAGGCGTATGTCGAGGTTTGGGACAAGCGGCTCAAGATCGGCGAACTCCTAGTGCAGCACGGGTTGGATCCGCGCCAGACGCTGTTCGTGGGAGACATGGAACACGACATCGAGACGGCGCGGCATGGCGGGGTGTACGGCTGCGGGGTGTTGACCGGCTACAACGGCGTGGACCAACTGCGCGCCAGCCGGCCGGACCTCATCGTCGAGCATTTGGGCGTACTCCAGCAGCAGCTTCTGGCGTACGGGTTCGAGCTCGAGCTCTCTTTGAACCAGTCCACGCGCGTGCTACTCGAGCCTGGGCTCGAGGTGCCGGCGCCCTCCTAACGCACGACCCCGGGCCTCACCATGGACCTTATCACGATCAAAGATCTCGAGGTGCGCTACTGCGTCGGCGTCTCCGACGAGGAACGCGCGAACCCTCAGCGGCTCCTGTTGACGTTGGAGATCAGCCACGACGTCAGTCAGGCGGCTGACAAGGACGACGTCTGGTGGACCATCGACTATTTCCAAGTCAGCCGGCGGCTGTTGAAGGCGGGCCAAGGCCGGAGTTGGCACCTGATCGAGACGGTGGCCGTCGATCTGGCCGACCTGGTGCTCAAGGAATTCGGGGCCGGTTCGGTAACCGTCGAGGTTAAGAAGTTCATCCTGAACGAGGCCGCCTACGTGTCTGTGCGGATTGCACGTTCGGCCACGACCTGAGCGGGTGAGGCGCGCCGGGTTGGAGCAGGCCGGGTTGGCGAAGCGGGGAGCTGGCGTTTGAGCTAGGGCTTTCCGGGGCTGGACTTGACTCCGAGCGCCTGACGCAACTGTTGCTCGAGGTCCGCCCCGCGCTTGCCCGAGGTCGCCGCGACCGCCGCCGCCACCGCGGAGACGTTAGCGGTTGCGGCCGAGGTCCCGACCACCAAGTAGGACCGGCCTTGGAAGGGCACCACGCTCGTCCCCGGCGCGGCTACGTCCACGAACTCGCCTCGGTTCGCGTATGCCGCGAGGGCGCCATCGCGGCCGATGGCGGTGACGGCGATCGCCTCGGGGTAGGCGGCCGGATAGGTCGGGGTGGCGACGGGTTCATTGCCTGCCGCCGCCGGAAATATGACCCCTTGTTGATGACCCGCTTGGATCACGGAGCGGACCAGACCGCTGTCGGTGTCGCTGCCCAAGCTCAGGTTGACGACGGTTGCGCCGGCCTGGATGGCCGCGCTGATCCCACGGGCGACGTCATAGGTGGTCGTGCTCGACCCGTTCCCGTAGATGTCCACTGGCAGAATCCGCACGGGGGTGCCGTCGGCTGCGTCCGGCGCTTGCGCCAGCGTGTAGAGGATGGTTTGCGCCATACTCGTCCCGTGGGTCATCCCTGCGGCTGCCTCCACCTGCCCCAGCAACGCAACTCCCGGTAACAGGAAGTCCTTCAACACCGTCCCCTCGGTCTGCACCGCGGTATCCACCAAACCCACCACGACTCGGCTGCCGTCGGCCGTTGCCCGCGGGCGCAAGCGCAGGGGCGGCACGCTGCCCAAGGCGAGCAACTCGGGGCGCTCGGGCCGCGCCACTTCGAAGTTGAGCTCGACCGACTCGATGCTGGCGTCGCCGCTCAACGCGCTTCGCGCCGCGTCGGCCCCAGTCTCGTCGTCGAAGCGGAGCCGGTACGCCCGCAACTCATCGGCGCGCCCGACGACCGTGGCGCCCAATCGCCGCGCCAGGTCCTCGATGGATTCCGTGGCGCCTGGTTTGAGCACCACCACGAGCTCGTTGGGAATCGCTCGCGGCGCCTTCCCAGTCTCGTCGGCATCGGCGGGGGCAGCCACCAACTCGGTGGCGGTGGCTGGCGAGGTGCGGTAGATCAACAACCGAGCTGGCCCTTCGGCGGCGGGCACGAAGGCGAAGTTAAGTTTCCCCAGCAATCGCTGTAGGGCCTCACCGGGCTTCAGGCCGGTGAACTTGACGGTCACCCGCCGGTCGGTCTCCGGCTCGATGTACACCTGCCAACGGGTTTTGGCGGCGATCTTCTCCAGCACCCGATGCAAGGGCCAGTCCTGGAACTCGGCATCGACGCGGTTCTCCGCCTCCAGCCACGCCAAACGCTCCGCCGCCTGCAGCGTGGCGACCGCGACCACCGCCGCGGACCAACAGCCCAACCACCACGCCAGTCGCCGCGGCCATCCCTGACTCGACCCGTGTCTCACGCCCCACACAGTAGCGGAGCCACGACAACATGCAATCGCCAGCTCGGTAAGCCTCGCTCGAGGGCTGAGCCGCCAACTTGACTGAGCCTCCGGTAGGATTAGAGTGGGCGTCATGTTCGCCATCCGACATTACTCAGCCTCAGCCCCCACTTCTGCGCCGACTGCCGCTTCGCACCCGTCGCCGCATGCCACCTGGCGCCGCGCGGGCGGCCGGTCCGCCGCACGCCCCGGCCGATCGAGTCCCGGATCCAGGTTTGGCCGGCGCGCGGGTTTGGGTTTGGGCGGTTGGCTGGCAGGGGTAGCGGTGTTGGGGCTCCTGCTACCGCAGGGACCGCTCGAGGCCGCGGGCGGACCCAACCCGCCTCCGTGGCTGCAGCGGCCGTTGTCGTTGGCCGATTGCCTCAACATCGCGTTGGAACAGAACGGCAATGTGCTCAAGAGCAAAAAGGACCTCGAGGCAGCGCATGGGGTGGTCGTGCAGACTCGCGCGATCGCTATCCCAAAGCTGCAGGCTTCCGGCGACTACTCGGTCATAGACCAGAGCGCGGTGGAACGGCTCTCCTTTCCGAGCATCCCTGGGTTGCCGGCGGATCTGGCGGGCATCGAGCCGAGCAACCACCGGTGGTCAGCGGGCATTCGCTTGGTGCAATCGCTTTATGAGGGTGGCCGGATGCTGTCGGCCTTGCGCATGGCGCGGCTAACGAAGCAGCAGGCGCTCGCGCTCCATCAAACGGTGTTGGCCGACACCACGACCGAGGTGCAGATCGCCTACTACGACACGCTCCTGGCCGCGCAGCAGATTGTGGTGAGCGAGGCCTCAGTCGAGTTGCTTCAGAAAGAACTGGAAGACACGCTGCGGCGGTTCAATGCCGGCACGGTGCCCCGGTTCAACGTGCTGCGGGCAGAGGTCGAGTTGGCTAACGCGCGACCCCGCTTGATCCGCGCCAAGAACGCGTACCGGATCGCCAAGAACAACCTCATCCATATCCTCGGCTACCGCGTCCCGAGCGAGGCGGTCGAGGATCTTCCCCTCGAACTCTCCGGCACCCTCGAGGTTGAGAAGCTCGAGTTGGCGCTGCCCGCGGCGGTTGCGCAGGCGCTCGAGCGGCGGACGGAACTGGCGGCGCTGCGTCACAGTGAAGCGTTGCGACGCGAGGGTGTCGTGAGTGCCCGCGCCGGCTACCGGCCCCGGCTGCAAGGCTACGCCGGCTACGGGTGGCGTAGCCCCAGCCTGACGAGTGACATCGCCCAAGACGTCTCCGGTTGGCAGGCGGGGGTCGAGTTAGTGTGGAACATCTTCGACGGCTCCCTGACCCGTGGCAAAGTGCTCGAGGCGCGTGCCCGACTCGACAAGGCCCTCGTCGAGACCGACGATACCACGCGCCACATCGAGCTCGAGGTCCGCACGGCCTTCTCGAACCTGATCGAGTCGTGGGAAGTGATGGAGTCGACGCGTAAAGTCGTCGAGCAAGGCACGGAGGCCCTCCGCCTGGCGCGGGCCCGAGCCGACGCCGGCACCGGCACCCAACTCGATGTCCTCAGCGCCCAAACCGCGCTCACCGAAGCCCGCACGACCGAGGTCCAGGCCAAGCGCGACTACGCCGCCGCTCGAGCCCGCCTCGAACGGGCCATTGGGGCGTACGGGCCGGAACCGGCTCCCTGACCCCTAGTGACGCCCAGGGAAATGGGATCGCGCCGGGTTGCCTGGTCGCAACCCGTGGCTGGCCGTTGGCGAGGGGGGGCGGCGCCCGACGCCGCCGGCGCGCTCAGCTCTTCTTCGAGGTGGTGGCGAAGAAGCCCTGCACCGTCTGGGCCACTTGCGAGCTGCGGCACTTCGGGCAGGTCGGTTTCTTCCGGTCATGCTCCGTGATACTCAGGACGAGCGTGAAGCTCTTCCCACATTTCTTGCACTTGTACGCGTACGTCGGCATAGGAAAAAATCTGTCCGTTCGACTTCCCACGAACGAATGGCCCCATTCTAGCCAAGGACCGGTGTGGATGCAAGATGCCTGCAGCGTCGAGGCGTGCTGGCCCAATGCTGGATTGACAGACGCCGTTAGTTCCGGTTTCTAAGGGGCACGTCGGCCCGGTTTGGACCGGCCAACGAGCAATGGACCTATGAACATGCTGACCTTGTCCGTATCCCCAACCTGGCGCGCGCGCGTCCTCGTGGCTGGAATCGTTTGGGCGACCGCCGCTGTGGACAGCGCCGCCCACCACCGCGCTCTCGAGACGGCTCTGGACCGTTACGTGGCCACGCCTGACCCGGCCTACGCGTGGAGGGTGGTGGAAACGGCACAACGGGAGGGGGCGACCGTTGCGGTCATCGATCTCACCTCGCAGAGCTGGCTCACCACCAACGAGGTCAACCGCACCCTCTGGCGGCATTGGCTGGTGGTGGTGCGGCCCGAGAAGGTGGCCCATACGACCGCGTTGCTCTTCATTTCCGGAGGTAACAACAAGGACCCGCGACCTCCCAAGCCCAGCGACCAACTCCTCGCGGTGGCCCGCCAAACCCAGTCCGTGGTGGCCGAACTCAAGATGATCCCCAACCAACCGCTCATCTTCGGCCAAGACGGCCGCGAGCGCGTCGAGGACGATCTCATCGCTTACACTTGGGACAAGTTCCTGCGCACGGGCGACGAGCGTTGGCCAGCGCGCTTGCCCATGACTAAAGCCGCCGTGCGCGCCCTGGACACGATCACCGCCTTTTGCGCCAGCCCGGCCGGCGGCGAGTGCGCGGTCGAGACGTTCGTCGTGGCGGGGGGCTCGAAACGGGGTTGGACCACCTGGACGACCGCTCTGGTGGATCGGCGGGTGGTCGGGATCGTGCCCATCGTGATCGATCTGCTGAACCTGGTGCCGTCCTTCGTCCATCATTACCGCGCTTACGGCTTCTATGCACCGGCGGTCCAGGACTACGTCGACGCCGGCATCATGGATTGGATGGGCACACCCGAGTTCCAACGGCTGCTCGCCATCGTCGAGCCCTTCGAGTATCGGTCTCGGCTCACCCTGCCCAAACTGATCCTCAACGCCTGTGGCGACCAGTTCTTCCTCCCCGACTCGTCGCAGTTCTATTTCCGGGAGCTGCCGGGAGTAAAGCACCTGCGTTATGTCCCCAACGCCGATCACTCCCTGAAGGACAGCGACGCCTGGGACAGCCTCCTCGCCTGGTACCACGCCCTCCTCCAGCGCACGCCGCTGCCGCGCTTCGATTGGGCCGACGAGCCCGATGGCGCCATCCGCGTCCAAGCGGTCGACCGCCCCAGCCGGGTCCGGCTCTGGCACGCCACCAACCCGGCCGCACGCGACTTCCGCCTCGAGACCCTCGGCCCGGCTTGGCGCAGCCAAGACCTAGCCGACCAAGGCGCCGGGATTTACGTTGGGCGCGTGGATAAACCGGCGCAAGGCTGGACAGCCTACCTCGTCGAGCTCACTTACACCCTCGGCGGCCCCGCCCCGCTGAAGCTCACCACCGGCGTCCGGGTGACGCCGGAGACCTTGCCGTTTCCCGCCCCGCGGCCCAACCGCGACCCGCGCGCACCGGGCAACTGACTCACGGGCACGTGCCGCGGGGAGTGCGTTGGCCATTTTCATGAGTGACCTAGAAGGACGACCAGTCGGCGGTGACGAGGTCTGGGAGCACCCCGACCGATTCGTGCGGCGCCACATCGGCCCGCGGCCGGCGGAACAGGAGGCGATGCTCGCCGAGCTCGGGTTCGCCTCGCTGGAGGCCCTCACGGATGCCGCGGTGCCCGCGGGGATCCGGCTCTCTCGCCCGCTGGCTTTGCCCGCGCCGGTGGGTGAATTCGAAGCCCTGGAACGACTGCGGGAACTGGCCGCGCGGAATCAGGTCTACCGCTCCTTCATCGGCCAAGGCTACTACGATTGCATCACCCCGCCGGTTCTCCAGCGCAACGTCCTCGAGAATCCCGGCTGGTACACCCAGTACACACCCTACCAAGCGGAGATTGCCCAGGGCCGACTCGAGGGGTTGCTCAACTTCCAAACCCTGGTTTGCGATCTCACCGCCATGGCCATCGCCAACGCCTCGCTGCTCGACGAAGCGACGGCCGCCGCCGAAGCGGTGATGATGTGCCACCGGCTCGCCGGCGCCTCCGCGCGCAACCAGGTCTGTGTTGCCGCTGACTGTCACCCCCAGACCATCGCGGTCCTCCACACCCGCGCCCAACCCCTGGGCCTCGCCCTCCAGGTCGGCCGCCGAGACGACTTCGACTTCGGACCCCAAACACTCGCCGTGCTGGCACAGTACCCAGCCACCGACGGTTCGATCTCGGACCTGCCGCCACTGGCCGAGCGCGCTCATGCCGCCGGCGCGCTCCTGGTGGTGGCCACGGACCTGTTGGCGTTGACCCTCATTCGGCCCCCCGGCGAATGTGGAGCGGATGTGGTGGTGGGCAGTGCCCAACGCTTCGGCGTTCCGCTCGGGTACGGCGGCCCGCACGCGGCCTTTTTGGCCACTCGCGACGAGTTGAAGCGCCAAATGCCGGGTCGGTTGGTGGGCGTCTCGAAGGACGCGCGCGGCCGCCCGGCCTATCGACTGGCGTTGGGGACGCGGGAACAACATATCCGCCGCGAAAAGGCCACCAGTAACATCTGTACCGCCCAAGCCCTGCTGGCCAACCTTGCCGCCCTCTACGCGGTCTATCATGGCCCCCAGGGGCTCAAGGCCATCGCCCGGCGCGTGCACCGCCTCACGGCCCACCTCGCTGCAGGCCTGGCGCAGTTGGGTCGGCGCGTGGTCAACCCCACCTTCTTCGACACCCTCACGGTCGCGGTCGACGACGCCGAGGCCGTGCATCGGTGCGCCCAATCGCACCGGCTCAACCTGCGCCGCCTCGATGCCCAGCACGTGGGACTCTCCCTGGACGAGACCTGCTCGGCGGCGGACGTGCGGCGGTTGCTGCGGATCTTCAATGGGGACCGGGCAATCGTGCTCGAGCCGTCTCTGCCGGCCAACGACGAGCCTGCGATCGCCAACCGGCAATCGCCATTCCTCACGCATCCGGTCTTCAACCGGTACCACTCCGAGACCGAGATGCTCCGGTACTTGCGTCGGCTCGAAGCGCGGGATTTGTCTTTGTGCCAGGCCATGATCCCTCTGGGCTCATGCACCATGAAGCTCAACGCCACCAGCGAAATGCTGCCCGTGACTTGGCCGGCGTTCGGCCGGTTGCACCCGTGTGCGCCGCGGTCGCAGACCCAGGGTTACGACGTGCTGGGCCGCCAACTCGAGGCCTGGCTCGCCGAGATCACTGGGTTCACCGCCGTCTCGTTGCAGCCCAACGCCGGGTCCCAAGGCGAATACGCCGGCCTCCTCGTCATTCGCCAATACCACCAGTCTCGGGGTGAGGGCCGCCGCGCAGTCTGTCTCATCCCGACCAGCGCCCACGGCACCAATCCCGCCAGCGCCGTCATGGCCGGTTTGCGCGTCCTCCCGGTCGCCTGCGACGCCGGCGGAAACATCGATCTGACCGACCTGCGCACCAAGGCCGCCACGCACCGGCACGACCTCGCCGCCATCATGGTCACCTACCCCTCGACGCACGGCGTTTTCGAGCCCGGCATCCAGGAAGTCTGCCGGATCGTTCACGACTGCGGCGGCCAGGTCTACTTGGACGGCGCCAACCTCAACGCCCAAGTGGGTTTGACCAGTCCCGGCGCGATCGGAGCCGACGTCTGCCACCTGAACCTGCACAAGACCTTCTGCATCCCCCATGGTGGCGGTGGCCCGGGCGTCGGCCCCATCGCCGTCGCGCCGCACCTGGCCGAGTTCCTGCCCGGGCATCCCCTGGCCCAAACCCCGGGCGCCCGCACCACGGGTGCGGTGGCCGCCGCTCCCTGGGGCAGCGCGAGTCTGCTGCCCATCCCGTGGCTGTACATCGCCTGCATGGGCGCGCGCGGCCTGCTCGAGGCCACCCAGGTCGCCATCCTTAACGCGAACTACATCGCCCATCGCCTGGCCCGCCACTACACGGTCGTGTACCGCGGCCCCGGCGGCCTCGTCGCGCACGAGTGCATCGTTGACTTGCGCTCGTTCGAGACCGTCACCGCCGAGGACGTAGCCAAGCGCCTCATGGATTACGGCTTCCACGCGCCGACCTTGAGTTGGCCCGTGGCCGGCACCCTCATGATCGAGCCGACCGAGAGCGAGTCCAAGGCCGAGTTGGACCGCTTCTGCGACGCGATGATCGCCATCCACGCCGAGGTGTTGGCGGTCGAATCCGGCCATGTGGATAAGCAAGACAACCTGCTCAAGAACGCCCCCCACACCGCCGATATGATCGCCGCTGAACCGTGGGCGCACCCTTACACGCGCGCCCAGGCCGCGTTCCCCACCCGCCACCAACTCGACCTCAAGTTCTGGCCCGCCGTCGCTCGCATCGACAACGTTTACGGCGACCGCAACCCGGTGTGCACGTGCCCGGAGGTGGCGGCCTATGCGGGCTAAACGCCCGAGCGATCGTTCGCACCCTGCCGAAGCCTATGGTGAAGAAGCCCTCGTTGCTGGTCATTTTCCTGACCGTGTTCATCGACCTGATCGGGTTTGGCATCGTCTTGCCCCTGTTGCCCCGATACTCGGAGCGGTTCGGCGCCGAAGGCTTTACCATCGGTTTCATCGTCGCCTCCTTCTCGATCATGCAGTTGTTCTGCGCCCCGGCCTGGGGCCGCCTCTCGGATCGCATCGGCCGGCGCCCTGTCCTCTTGATCAGCAATGCCGGCTCGACCCTGTCCTATGCCATGTTCGCCCTCGCCGCCGCTCCCGCCTTAGCGCCCTCGGCCGCGTTGGTCCTGTTGTTGGCCTCGCGCATTTTCGCAGGCGCCTGCGGCGCGAACATCTCGGTCGCCTCGGCTTACATCGCGGACATCACCCCGCGGGAGCAGCGCTCGAAAGGCATGGGACTGATCGGCGTCGCCTTCGGCCTGGGCTTCATCCTCGGCCCGGCCCTGGGCGCCTTGAGCGCCCAGTGGTTCGGCCTGGCGGGACCCGGTTGTGTCGCTGCCGGCCTCTGCGCGGCCAATTTCGTCCTCGCCTGCGTCATCCTCGTTGAAAGCCGCCAGCCCGGAGCCAACCCCTCGACGCCCCGCCCCAGCTTGTCCCAGTGGCGACACACCCTCCGCCTGCCGAGGGTCGGCCTACTCATCGGCCTGTATTTCCTCGCCACCTTCTGCTTCGCCTGCTTCGAGACCACGCTGCCTCTCTTGCTCGGTTCCCCTGGGTTTCACCCCGACGAAATCAACCGGCCGGTCGCATTGGCGCAGCGACTCGCGGAGGGTAGCGACCCAGTCTCGGCGCACCTGCGCCCCCGGCTCACCCCGGACGGCTTGCAGACGATCGGCACGGTGGCCGAGGGCCGGACCCGAGTTCTGCGCCACGCCTTGTACGAGGAACTCAACCGGTTGTTGAAGTCGCCGGCGCTCTACGACGCGACCGCGTTCGGTCAGGTGGCGCTGCGCGAGGAGACGCAGCGGCTGAGCGCCCAGCCGGTGCTGGGCGACGCCCTCCGACGCCGCAACCGGCTCCTGCTCGAGGACGCCTACCCCGCAGAACTCAAACGGCAGGCTTTCTACTACGACGAGCGCCATGTCGGGTACATCTTTGCCTATTGCGGCCTCATCTCGGCCCTTGTCCAGGGAGGCGTCATCGGTCGGCTCGTCAAGCGCTTCGGCGAGGTCAAGCTGATCTATGGTAGTCTGGTCGTCGTGGCTGGGAGCATGCTATTGATCCCCTACGCAGACACGGCCGCGTGGTTGTTGCTGGCGTTGGGCCTGTTCTCGGCCGGCTCCGGCGTCAATCGAGCCCCCACCATGGGCTTGATCTCGATCTACTCTCCGCCTGAAGAACAAGGCGGTACCCTGGGTGTGACCCAAAGCGCCGGCACCCTGGCGCGCATCTTTGGCCCGGTGTTCGCCACCAGCTTGTATGCCAGCTCGCCGCACTCCCCCTATGTGGCCGGGGCCGTCCTCGGGGCTGGGGCTGCGGCCTGGGCTTGGTATGCCCTGGGCCGGTCACGCCCGCCCAGCGGATCGGACGAACCGCGTCCTGCGCAGTGCCTGCCGGATTCCAACCTTACTGCCGGGCCGCGACCACCCCATTGAGGATTCGGGGCAAGGCCCCTTCGAGGACAGGCGGAGGTGCCTCCTCGGCCGGCACGTCTTAGATCGGTACGGCTTAGATGGGGATGGACCCACGGTATGCGGTTTGGCGCCTTACCCCGCTGGGACATCCCTCTGGGCCAGGGTTCGGGTGGGAGGTAGAGGTGTGACTGAGATCGACGACCCGCCCCCAGAAACGCCTCACTCGCACTGTCTTATCCTATTGTGCAATCGAACTGGTTTATAATGGTTGACAGGGGCCGAGTCGGAGGTGGAGGTGCGGCTGAGGTCGAGGCCCCCACCCCCGGGACGACTCCGTTGAACTGTCGTTTCATTCAATCGAACTGGTTTTTAGTAGTTGACACTGTGGGAAGCCATGACCACCAGGCCGGCCTGGGCGGATCGGGCCAAGGGCGAAGCCACGCGGTGGGTGGGGGCGGGGGGACGGGGGGATGGCGGGGGGATGCTGAGACGCAGCCGGCAGTTTTGCAGGTCGGCAGTTTTGCATCGCCAGGGCTGGTGACCTGCCCTAAGTGTTGAGGTCTATGACCGAACGCGCCACGCCGGCGCCGGTAACGACCGGCCCGAGGTTTTTCGCCCCGTTTTTCGTGGGGGACGGATTGTTGTTGGTGGCGGCCTGGCTGATCTACGGCCAGGCAGCGCGCCCCATGACGCCCTACGAGGTAGGAGCCTTTGGGCTGTGTGTGGGCTTTGGCGCCTGGCTCGGGGTGTGGCCGTTCGTCCTGCGCCAACGGGGCGAGCTGAAGCTGGCGGAGACGGCCGAGTTGCGGGACACCCTCGCCCAGATCGAGCGGGTTGAAGACGTCGGTGCCCGCATCCAGCAGGCCACCAGCCAGTGGCAATCGGTCCATGAACATGCCACGCGGGCGAGCGCCGCGGCGCGTGAGGTCGCCGAGCGTATGACAGCCGAGACGAAAGAGTTTTTTGCGTTCATGGAAAAGGCCAACGACGCTGAGCGGAACCATTTGCGGCTCGAGGTGGAGAAGCTGCGCCGGACCGAAGGCGACTGGTTAGGCGTGACGGTTCGGATGCTGGACCATGTGTATGCCCTGTTTCTGGCGGCCGTGCGGTCCGGGCAACCCGGGTTGACGGAGCAGATCGGCCGGTTCCAGGAAGCCTGCCGGGACGTCGTGCGGCGGGTGGGATTGGCGCCCGTCGTGCCGCAGCTCAACTCGCCATTCGATCCGGCCGTGTGCGAGCCACCCGAGGCGGGCGCGGCGGTGCCTGGAGGGGCGACGGTGGGCCAAGTGTTGGCTTGCGGCTACAGCTTCCAAGGGCAATTGATCCGTCGGGCATTGGTGAGCCCGCAGGCGCCCGCTCCAGCCGATGGTCCGGCACCGAGCCAGGCGCCGACCGCCGAGCGTCCCTCATCGCCTCGAGGCGAGGCCGCCGCCTCAGCGGAGGCGGGTGGACACTCGCCTCAGCCTGAGACGGACGCCCCGGCGCCCGCGCGTGGAGGCGAGTCGCCGGCAGGGTCGGCCGGCACGCAGGCGCAACTGTCGCTGTAGGCTACGCCGAGACGAATCAGGCCAGACCACGCCGGCCTGGCTCCGAAGCACGGTCAGGTCCAGCGGGCCAAGGCAAAGGGCCCGCGCCGCAGATGGATTTGGCGGCAGCGTCCCTTCGAGTTCGAGGACCCTAGCGCTCGGCGCTCCCGAGTCGTTGCAGGGCTGCTTCGGCGGCTTGCGGATGATCGGCTTTGATGGACTGAGCGATCCGTTTGACCGCCGCCTCTGCCTCGGCGCGGACGCCGGAGGAGGAGAGTTGAGCGACGGCCAACTCGAGCGCCGATGGGTGCGCCCACCCGGCGAGCGCGCTTAACACCAGCTTGCGATCGTCATCAGACTGGGCACTCGCGATCAAGTCACGGTAACGGCCGATGAGCTGGGGTTGCGGTTGGGAGTTCTGTTCGCCAAGCAACCGCACCAGACCTCGCAGCGCCACGACCCGTTCCGGTTCGACCCGCGCCGAGGCGTAAACGGTCGCCAAGCTGTCCCAGGCCGCCGGATCCGGCCAATCGGCGAGGGTGCGACGGGCGGTGTTTTGGATTTGCGGGTCCGCATCGTTCAGGGCGGCCTTCACGGCGGCCAGGGCGAGGGTGTCCGGAGCTACCGCCAGCAGCCGAATCAAGGAGCCCTGGGCTTCGCGGCTGGTTGCCTGTGCCAACGCGCGCCTCAGCAGGGCGGAGTTCCCGGCCACATCGCCCGCGCGGCTGAGGGCTTGGCCCACCGCGGCCTCAGCGGTGGCGCGGACCTCGCTGGCTTGCAGACGGGTGAGGGCTTCGACGACGGTCTGCATTTCCGTGGGCCGCGCGGCTCGGCTCAGGCCGTGGAAGGCGAGCCGGGCGGTTGCGGGCTCGGAGCTAGCGGCTACCGCGACGAACGTCGGCACAGCGGTCGGGTTCGCTCGGCGGACAAGCGCCGCGAGGAGGGTGTTTTGCGAGTTGGCATCGGCGTCTCGCCACTGACGAACGAGGGCCTGGTCGACGGCTGAGCCGCCGCCCAGGGCGCTGAGGGCGAGTTCGTAGGTCTTGGTTTCTTCGCTGCTCGATGAACTGGCCAGGGAGCGCGCCAGGACGGGCACGGTGGCGGCGTTGCCGCTGGTCCCGAGCGCGCGGATGGCGGCCAGTCGCACAGGTGCCTCGGGCGCACCTAAGGCTTGTTCGAGGGCCGTGCGCGCGCCCGGGTCGTTGCGAGCGGCGAGGGCCTGGAGCAGGAGCACCTGTTCGGGCGCGGGCAACTGCGTGCGGACGGCAGCGAAGCGCGGTGAGGCGTTAGGGGCTTTGACCTGTGGAATGGCGGCGATGGCCGAGGGTTTCAGTTCCGACTCTGTCCCCGCGAGCGTTTCGAGAATGCGTTGTTGGCCGCCGTCGCGATCCAGCCGCAGGAGGGCCTCGAAGGCGCCGCGCCGGAACTGTGCCACCAGGCCGGTCGACTGCAGCAGCTCCTGGTAGATCTTCGCGCCTTGGCCTCGTTGGCCGCCGGTAACCAGGGTCTCTGCCGCGAGCAGGGACGCGGCACTCACGGCATCGGTTAACTCCGGCCCACGCTGCTGTCGCAGGGTGGCCAACTGCTTCAGGGCTGGGGGCGTGGCGATGCGGCCCAGAGCCAGGACAGCGGCGGCAGCCGAGGCCGGATCGGTCGCCGAGATGAGCGCGGTCAGAGGCGCCACGGCGTTGGCGGCGCGTCGATGGGCGAGGGTGTTGATGACCTGGACGCGCGGGTTGCCCTCGAGGGCCTGGAGAGCGGCCAGAAGGGCGGCCTCCGCCTTGGGGGTTGGGTTGTTGGCCAAGGCCAGGCACGCCAGCCCAACGGTCTCAGGGCGCGCGAGCAGATCAGCTAAGGCGGGCACGCACGCCTCACCGCCAATCAATGCCAGTTGTTGGCAGATGAACCGCTGGCCTTCGAAGGTCGCGGGCTCGGTGAGCTGGGCGGCCAAGCCAGCCTCGAGTTGCTGGCGGAGTGCGGCGTTGCCGATGGCTTGCGCCACGAGCCGCTCGAGTTCGCGGTGCGGGGCGACGTCCAATCCGGATTCATAGCGAGCGGCCGCAGCTAAGGTGTCCTTGAGATCGGCATACCCGACGAGGACGGCCAGGGGCAGAAAGGTCAGTGCGGCGCAGAGGCGGAGGGTACGAGGCTTCATGGTTGGGCAACGTGTTCACCAGGTTCACGGTTGGGAGATTGTCATTGGACCGTCAGGCGATGCGCCACGGCGCGCGCGGTTCTCGGTACAACATGCGGTTAGCCTCCTCGCAGTCGAAGCGTTCCTTGACCGGGTCCCAGCGCAACTTGCGGTTCAAGCGGGCGCTGATGGTCATGGATTCGACAATCGACTGGGCGCGATGGGCGACCTCGGGGTGGCAGAGCGTTGGGCGGCGGCTGCGGATGCAATCCAGGAGGTTGCGGATGTGGGCGCTGGCGTTGGCCCAGCTCAGCCCCCCGGTTTCCTTGAGGCCAAGGATGGACTTGGGCTCGGCGGTGACAAGGTCCGTTTCATCATCCACCTGAATCCAGCCCTCCTCGCCGATGTAACGCAGGTAACGGTCGGTAAAGCCCTTGCGCTGGTAAAGGACCCCGCGCACGCCGTTGGCGTACCGGCACTGGAAGGTGCCGGAGATCGCTGTCTCGCTCATCCATTGGGCGGGATCGGGCCAGACCAGGTCGGAGGTCTCGAACTCGATGGGGCCGGTGTGATCGGTCTCGAGGGCCCACTGCATCAAGTCCGTGTAGTGGGTGCCCATGTCGGTGTGCATGCCTTCGCCGGTGTCCCAGAAACAAGTCCAAGCGTTCACGCGCCCCGGCACAAAAGGCCGCCACTGGACTGGGCCAAGCCATTGATCATAGTCCCAGCCGGGAGGAACGGGCGTGGCCTTCTGGTGCGGCACGGTGCCTCCGGTCCAGACCTGCATTTCGACGGTGTGGACGCGCCCGATGCGACCCTGCCGCACCATGTCCCGAGCGAACTGGTAGGACTCGGTCGAGCGGCGTTGGGTGCCGGCCTGGTAGATGGCGCCGCAACGCCGGGCGATGTCCACCAGTTCGCGGCCCTCGCGGATGGTGAGGCTGATGGGTTTCTCGCAGTAGACGTCCTTGCCGGCGCGCGCGGCGAACATCGAGGCCGTAGCGTGCCACCGGTTGCCCGTGGCGATGAGGACCGCATCGATGTCCGGCTGGGCCAGCAGTTCGCGGAAGTCGGTATAGACGCGGCAATCCTGGTTGCGATAGTGGGCGTCGACGGCCTTCTTCGAGGCCTGCCGGCGGTCTTCACGGGCGTCGGTCACGGCGACAAACCGGAGATCCGGCTGCGCCAGGAAATTCGGCAGAATGTGCAGCGCCCGATTTCCCATGCCAATGCCGCCAAAGGCGATTCGGCTGTTGGGCGCGACTGCGCCCGCTCGGCCGAGCGTGGCGGGCGAGACCACGAGCGGAGCTAGGGTGGCGAGGGCGGCGCGGCCGAGGAACTGGCGCCGGGTGAGCGGGTGGCGAGGGGAGGTATGCAGGGCACAGCGACCGGCAGGTTGGCGTGAGATCATAGTGGGCGGGTAGCTTTCCCCGGTCAGGAAGGGATGTAAAGAAGTTCTGATCCCAGTTGCCGAGCGTCGGGCCGCGGGGCACAGTCGGATCGTGAAGCCCGTGCCGCCTCTGGCGTGAACCTGACCGCCACCTTGCGCCTATGAACCCGCATCTTCGCCCCTGGCAAATCGACGCTGACGACTTCCCCGCCGACAGCTACGCCTCCGATCAGCTCGAGTTTCTGATCGGCTACGCGATTCTGGCCCCTTCGAGCCACAACTCGCAGCCGTGGTTGTTCCGCATCAACTCGATGAACCTCGAGTTGTTCGCGGACCGGCGTCGGGCGCTGCGGGTGGTGGATCCGTACGATCGGGAGCTGACGTTGAGTTGCAGCGCTGCGCTCTACAATGTGCGCGTGGCGGCCGAGTACTTCGGCCACGCCTACTCGGTCGAGCTCCTCCCCGACCCCGCCAACCCCAACCTGCTGGCGCGCTTCCACCTCGGGCTCAGCGGCGACACCAGTTCGGAAGACATCCTCCTGTTCCGGGCCTTGACCCGCCGCCACACCAACCGGCAGGCGTTTCGCGAGGAGCCCGTGCCCGAGGCGGTGCTCGAGGCGCTCCGCGAAGGCGCGGAACGGGAGGGGGCCTGGCTCGAGTTCGTCGTCCAAGAAGAAGCCCGCAACGCCGTCGCGGATCTCGTCGCCCAGGCGGACCGCCTCCAGTGGGCCGACCGCAATTTCCGGCAAGAATTGGCGCACTGGATTCGCCCCAAGCCGGCCGAGGCGCGCGACGGATTGCTGGCGCACGACCTCGGCGTGCAGGACTGGTTATCGTTCGCGGGGCCAGCCCTGATCCGGACCTTCGATCGCGGCGGCGGCCAGGCCGCGCGAGATCGCGACGTGGCCGTGCACTCGCCCGTCCTGGCGGTGTTAGGCACCGACACGGAAGACACCCTGGCATGGTTGAAGGCGGGACAGGCCCTGGAAAACGTCCTGCTCCGCGCTCGCACCGAAGAGGTATGGGCGTCCTTCCTGAACCAACCGATCGAGGTACCCGAGTTGCGCGACCAACTCGCCGCGCTCATCGGACGCGCCGGCTGTCCCCAAGTGCTCCTGCGCTTGGGCTACGCCGCAGACGCCTCACCGAGTCCGCGCCGCTTCGTGCGCGAGGTGCTCATCCCGCACAAGACACCTTAACGGATCTCCCGGCCCTCTCGGGCTAGGCCACGCGCACCGCTTGAGCCTGGGCCTCGAGGGCCAGTTCGATGGCGCGGAAGGTGTGCCGTTGCGGCATGGCCAGCTCCGTGCGGTCGAGGCAGTCACGAATCAATCGACCGAAGTATGGAAAGCCGACCTGCCCGTGGACATTGTAGTGGTGTTCGCCTTGGTGATCGACCAGATAAACGTGGTCGCCGGACGGGTCGCGGGCGAGGTCAAGGTACTTGCGTAACTCGAGGTAACCGTCCGTGCCGAGGATGACGGTGCGTCCGTCGCCCCAGGCCCCCAGCCCCTTGGGCGTGAACCAGTCCACCCGAAAATAGAACGTCGCCCCGTTGTCCGCCACCAAGGTGGCGTCCCCGAAGTCCTGGAAATCCGGATGCTCCGGATTCTGGTAGTTGGCCACCTTGCTGTGGAGCACGGTGGCGTCTTGCGCGCCCGCATACCAAAGGAACTGCTCGATCTGGTGACTGCCGATGTCGGCGAGGATGCCGCCGTACTTCTGTGGGTCCCAGAACCAGGCGGGGCGACTGGGCGCATTGAGCCGGTGCGGCCCCAGACCGATGACCTGGACGACCCGGCCAATGGCGCCGCGCTCGATCAACCGTTGGGCGTGCAGGGCCGCCTCGACGTGCAACCGCTCCGCGTAATAGACCGCAAAGATCCGACCCGTCGCCGCCACGGCGGCGCGAGCAGCCTCGAGTTGCGCCCGGGTTGTCAACGGCGGTTTATCGGTGAAGTAATCCTTGCCCGACTCGACGGCGCGCACGCCCAGCGGGCCGCGCTCGCACGGGACAGGCGCGCTGGCAATCAGGCGCACGGCCGGATCCGCCAGGACCGCCTCCTCCGAAGGGGCGACCTTCACGCCAGGGTAGGTCTGGCAGAACTTCTCTACTTTCTGCGGGTCGGGATCGTAGACCCACACTAACTCGCCTCCGGCTTCGAGCAAACCGTTGCACATGCCGTAAATGTGCCCGTGATCCAGCCCCAGGGCGGCGAAAGGGAATTCGCCCGGGCCACAGACCGGCCGGGCCTGGCCCTTGGGCGCGTAGTTCATGCCGTCGGCTTTGCTCATTTTTCGTAGTTGCGCCCGAGGGTGATGACGTTGTCGGCGAAGTTATCGACGTTGCGCGTCTTCTCGTGAAAATGACGGGCGTGCCGGAGGAGGCCGGCGCGCGTGTAGCAGGGGGCGGTTCCGGTCAGCGGCAGGCGCACTGCTTGGTCGAGGTGCGCGGACTGATAGATGGCGGTGATCAGTTCGAGGGTCTTGCGCCCCTCGAGGCCATCGATCCAGAGCGGTTCTTCACCCGCAATCGCCGCCAGCACATTGGCGATCTGCCCCCGGTGCCCCTCGTGCGCGAGCGGCGGCAACCGGTCATAGAACCCCTGCACCTCCGCCACCCGCGCCGGGTCGTCCTCGGGGAAACCGTTCGGGCGCTGCTTGCCGGCCTTGACGTGCCACGGCACCGCCACTTTGGCCCATTCGCCTTGGAAAACCAGTTGTTGTTCCTCACCGTGATGCACCAGAGAAGCGGTGATTTGCGCCACGCTCCCGCCGGCGTAAAACAAGATCGCCGTCGAGAAATCTTCCACCTCGGAATTGTCGTGGCTGAGGTTGGCCAAGAAGGCGCGCAGTTCGCTCGGCAGACCCATCATCCATTGGAACAAGTCGAGGTGATGGACTGCGTGGTTGATGGTGCAACCGCCCCCTTCCTTCTCCCACGTGCCGCGCCACCAGAGGTCGTAGTAGTGGCTGCCCCGCCACCAGAGCGAGTCCACCTGGGCGTGCAGCACCTTGCCCATGAGGCCGGACGCGAGCACTTGCTTGAGCTTGTGCATCGGGGTCTTGAACCGGTTCTGGGCCACCACCGACAGCACACGCCCCCCTTCCCGCGCCGCCGCCACCATCGCATCGCATTCCTCCAGGCACGTGGCCATCGGCTTCTCCACCAACACATGTTTGCCCGCACGCAGCAACTCGATGGTCGCGTCCGCATGACCGAACGGTGGCAAACAGACCGAGGCGAGGTCGAACTCCGCTCCAGCGATCAGGTCGGCGCATCCTTTGAACACGGCTGCCTCCAACCCGTGCCGGGCCGCTTTTTCGGCGGCCTTTTCCGGGAAGACATCGGCGAGCGCCACCACGCGGCACCGGTCCGGAAAGGCCAGATACGCCTCCAGATGACTGTCCGAGATCGCACCCGCACCGAGAATCGCAACCTTCAGCATAGGCGTCGTGTGTTAGCCACCCCGCGCGGCGGTCACCAAGGCGCGGAGGTTGGCGGCCGGCGTCCCCGGGGACACCCCACCCCCGGCGGACAACCACAACCGCCTTCCGCCCCCGTGCGCTGCCAAACAAGCGCGGACGGCCGCTTGAACTTGGTCCGGCGTGCCTTGCGCCAGAACTTCCAGCGGCGGCACGTTGCCCATCAGACACAGTTCGGGCCCCACCAACTTGCGCACCTTGTCCAGGGGCTGCAAGTGCGTGAAGTTGAACGCGTCGATTCCCAGATCGCGCAGGTGTGGGAAGGGCACCACGTTGTCGGTGTCGTCGTGGAACACTTTGAGCACCCCCGGAAACGCGGCGAAGATCTCGCGCAAGTACGGATGCGCAAACTCGAGGTAATCCTTGGGCGAGAGAAAACCCGCCAGATCGTCGAGCACCAGAATGGCCTCGACCTCGCGCAGCGCTCCGGCTTGGGCCTCGAGCCAGTGGCGCGCCAGCGCGGTTGTGGTGCGCAGCAGGCGGTGGGTGGCTGCCGGCTCGAGCTTGAGCCCCAGCAGAAAACTCGACACGCCCAGCAAGTGACTCGCTGTCGCCAGCGGCCCGCGCGCCGCCACCATCTTGATCCGCTGCCCGGCCTCGTTTACCCGGGGTTCCAGCCGGCGGTAGTAGTTCAGCAGCCACGGCATCAGGCCGTCTGCGTGCGGGTTAGGCACCGTTAACCGGTCCAGTTGCCGGATGTCCTCCGCAATCGCATGCGCGGCGGGCGGACTGTCCGCATAGAAGGTGAGCTTGCACCCAAACCCGCTCGGTTCAGCCCCCATCCCCAGCTCGAGCCAGAAACCTGGCAAGAAGGCGATGTCCGGGTACTCTTGCACCACCCGCAGATTGGCCTCGAGCCAAACCTCGGGAAGGCTGAGGTAATCCAGCGTGGAAAGCCCCAGGTAGCCGGGGATCCAAGGACTGTCCACAATCAACGCGACCGGCGGCGCAGCGAGGTCATCGCCCCGAGCGCAGCCCGCCAGCCGTTTCCATTGTTCCAGCGTCATGGCATGGGCATTGTATCCGACCTGCCACACGGCGCGGGGTGCGAGTACGATCGCCGCCGGCAGACCGCTCTGACTCTAACGCACCGGGCCCTCTGAATGAAAGGCCCTTCTCCCATTCTCCCACCTCTCCCAGGCCGAGGTCAGTTGGCCAACACGCCGCCGCCCTGTCTTTGGCATGTTGCCTTTGGGCGGGCTGGGACTTTATTCTGCCAGGCATAAAGACGTTGACAGGAGGCGCCAACCGCGAACGGCATGGGGCCGCTGGCTGGCGCCAGAGCCGCAGGAGCCCCTGGTTTGGCCGGCTGAGAAGAAAACCAAGGTCACCCCGCCGCGAACACACCCGCCAACACCACCCGAAACCCGTAGCTGCCGAACCGGCGGTCTGGCGAGCCGTTGCGGCGAGACGACGAGAGCAGGTTGTCGCGGTCGTTGTTGTTCCACGACCCCCCGCGCAACACCCGGGCGCCACTGCGCCCATCGTAGCAATCCTCGCACCACTCCCACACGTTCCCGCCCAGGTCGTACAGCCCATGCTCGCTCGGCTTGAAGCTCCCAACCGGCGAGGTGTACTCGAAATCGTCTACTTTCAGACCCGGATCGTAATTCCCCGCACCCTTGGGCGGCGGCCACTGCGTTCCCCAGGGATACACACCACCCAGCTTCATGCTCTTCTCCGCCGGCGTGCCTCCACCTTCCCGATCCCCGATCCCCACCGCCCAGCTCCATTCCGCATCCGCCGGCAATCGGTACTCCTGCCCGGTCATGAGTAGCCCAGCACCCCGCTCCTTCTTCGTCAGCCACTCACAAAACTCCATCCCATCCTCCCAGCTCACATTCACCGCCGGGTGTTCCGCCCCCTGCTCGAAGCCGGGCTTCTCCCACTCCCGCCCTGTAGCCTTCACGAACGCCGCGTAATCCCGCACTCGAGTCTGCCAAACGCTGAACAACACCTCCGTCCCAGGCACCGGCACAAACCGCATCCCCAGGCTGTTTTCCCACGGCGGCTCCTTCGTCGCGTTGCGTGGATTCTTGCGCCGGGCTTCTTCCTCGGCTTGTTTCCGAGCCGCCGCCTCCTGCCTTTGCCGCTCCTGTTGCGCCATCTGCCGCTTCCGTTCCGCGGCCACCCGCTCGGCCTCGATCCGCTGCCGTTCCGCTTCGCGTTGACGCTCCTCGGCCGCGCGCCGTTCGGCCGCCTCCTTGTCCCGCTGGCGTTCCTCGGCCAGTCTCGCCGCGCATTCCTCGCAGCAGCGCTCCCCCCTCACGAAATGGTCGCGACACAGGTAGTCGCGCCCGCACAGCCGGCAACGGAAGGTGCCGTCCGGGTCATTCCGCAGGCCGCAGACCGGACACAACACTCGGTTCGAAGCGGGTGGGACCGGCGGCGGGGTCACTGGTCTCGGGGTGGTGGCCCAACGGCCCGGGATCAACACGGGCGCCTGGTCGCTGAGCTGGACCCAGGGCCGTTGGTCGGCCGCCAAGCCGCATTGCGCGGCCAACCGCCCCATCCGCTCCCGCAGGTGTTGCTGGAGCACCTCCCCGCAGGTCAACTCCGCCTCGGTGTCCAGGGCCGCCTCGAGTTCATCGAGCAGGGCCCGGCTGAACAGGCCCTGGCCCAACTGCGGCGCCTCGAGGGCCTTGCGCCCCTCGCCGCACGAGCAGATCAGGGCCAGCGAGGCCGAGGCCTTCGGCGTCGGCGCACAGACCACATCCCGCAACAGTTGTTCCCCCTGGAGACCCGCCCCTGCCGCCTCGCGCCCCGGTTCGAGGTCGTTGCGGCAGGCGTCCAATACAAAGACCCGCTGGACACCTTCCCGCGC
>Ga0194126_10002463_pt1 | contig 30013 bp, 29 predicted proteins | sample TA2KigC150mmetaG_FD_148641 | JGI IMG/M metagenome (GOLD analysis project Ga0194126, IMG submission 148641) | Freshwater microbial communities from Lake Tanganyika, Tanzania - TA2015035 Kigoma Deep Cast 150m | ecosystem: Environmental > Aquatic > Freshwater > Lake | place: Tanzania: Lake... | reverse complement strand
AGGGACATGGCGACATTCTACCAAATCTTTCCCTTTATGGTATATTCCTGACAGGAGGCACGATGAACGAACGCATCCTGATTATCGAAGACGACCCGGCCATCCTCAAATTACTGCAACGCGGGCTGCAATATGAAGGTTACCAGGTGGATGTGGCGACCGATGGCCGCGCTGGCCTGAACCTGGCGCGCGACCGCCACCCGGACCTGGTGATCCTCGATTGGATGCTGCCAGGCATGGACGGGTTGGAGGTCTGCCGCCGCCTGCGACTGGGAGGCGGTTTACCGATCCTGATGCTGACCGCCAAGGACACGATCGAGGACCGGGTGCAGGGCCTGGATGCGGGCGCTGACGATTACCTGGTTAAGCCGTTCAACCTGGACGAACTATCCGCCCGGTTGCGCGCCCTGCTGCGCCGCACCCAGACCGAGCGGGTCCAGGTGTACAAATTCGCGGACCTGACGCTGGATACGAGTTCGCGGCTGGTGACTCGGGGCAATCGGCAGGTCCAATTGACAGCCAAGGAGTATGAACTGTTGGAATTGTTCCTGCGCCACCCGCGCCAGGTATTGACCCGGGAAGTGATCTTCGACCGCGTTTGGGGGTACGATTTCGGTGGGGAGAGCAATGTTTTGGAAGTCTATATCCGCTACCTGCGCCAGAAACTCGAGGACGGCGGCGAGGCGCGCCTGATCCATACAATCCGCGGCGTGGGGTACGTCCTGCGCGAGAATCCCTGAAAAATCCAGTCCAACGCGATCCCGTTTCATGTCCCTTCGAGTGCGGCTGGCTGTCCTGTATGCAATTGTGTCGGGGGGGATCCTGCTGCTTTTCGGCGTTTTGCTCTACCTGATGGTTGGTTTCATGCTGGTCGATAACGTGGATGCCATCCTGCGCCAGACGGTGCGGGATATTCTGGAAGTAACCCACGTGGGGACAGCCGGCGACCTGGAAACCGTCTACCTGCCAACCCTCGACCTGACGGCCAATGTCCACGTCCAGTTGTGGACGAATGACGGCCGGTTGCAGACCCAATCGTCAGGTACCGGACAGTTGTCGTTGCCGCTCGATCCCGAAGGATTGAAACAGTCTGGGCATAACCTGCTGCGGGACACCTACCTCGGCACGAACCATATGCGTGTCCTCAGCGTTCCGCTCCGGATCGGGGAACGCCCGGTGGGTGTCCTGCAAGTTGCCACCAGCCTGGCGTTTGTGGATTCATCCCTGCATGACCTGACGTATGTGATTGTGATCGCGGCCGCCATTTCGATGCTGTTGGCCGGCCTGGCCGGCTGGTATGGCATCGGTCAGGCGCTCTCCCCGCTCAAAACAGTCACCGAGACTGCCTGGCAGATCACCCGGGCCGACGACCTCTCCCGTCGCATCCCATATCATGGGGCAAGCAATGATGAGATCGGCCAACTGATTACCGCTTTCAATGAAACCCTGCAACGGCTCGAGGGATTATTCGGCTCCCAGCAGCGCTTCCTGGCCGATGTCAGCCATGAACTGCGCACCCCGTTGACAGTCATCAAGGGGAACGCTGACCTGATCCGCCGCATCCATGAAGTGGATGAGGAATCACTGACCAGCATCGAACAGGAGGCCGACCGGCTGACGCGCATGGTCGGCGACCTGCTGCTGCTGGCGCAGGCCGAATCAGGCAAGTTACCGCTCGCTTTTCGCACTGTTGAACTCGATACCCTCCTGCTCGAGGTATTCAAAGAAATGTCGGTTTTTGCAAGGGAGCGGGTGAATATCAAGATCACCGATCTCGACCAGGTACAGGTCTGGGGTGATCCAGACCGTTTGAAACAGGTGCTGCTCAACCTGGTCTCCAATGCCATTCAGTACACGCCCGATGGCGGGGAGGTTTTCATGAGCCTGGGTAAAAGCGGCAACCAGGCACGCCTGGTGGTGCGTGATACCGGACCGGGCATCCCGGCCGAGGATTTGCCGCACATCTTCGAGCGGTTCTACCGGGCGGAAAAATCCCGCAGCCGCGGCAAGGTCGGTGGATTTGGTCTCGGCCTTTCGATCGTTTATTGGATCGTAACCAACCACGGTGGACGGATCGATGTCAGTTCCCGGGACGGCAGCGGGACTACCTTTTGCATCTACCTGCCGCAGGCCTCCGGGCCAACAGGAAATTCCTGAATTCCCCTGCGATCTATTCTAAGGCAGGCCCAGGCGCTGACTTGCCTGTCGGCACAAGCCGGCGCCTCCCCGCCCCAGCCATTCATTCAGACGCTCGCTTTCAGCCGCGGATTGGGCTGCATCGCCGAATATGCCGCTCCCCCAATAGACGTAGCGGCGGGTTTCATCCGCCCACTCGGATTCCGGCCGGTTTATGACACTGATCCCGCCATTGTATCCCGCCAATGCAAGTCGGATATTCCCCCCGGATGCCTCCAGCGACCGTTGGAGGTATCCCAGTCCCCGCAGGGCGTTGGTCGCGGGATCGAAAGGATGATCGGTTGTCGTGAAATGGAATGGCATCACCTGGAACAATCCAATCGCCCCGGACCTGGAGAGCGCCTGGGGATCGCCGCACGATTCGATCTGCATCACAGTGGCGACCAGGTTCGCATCCAGGCTGGCGGATAGCGCCCAGGTATTGATCTCCTGCGCCCAATACTGTACTTCAGGCGTGAAGAGGACTGCAATGAATGTGGCATCCCCCGCCAGCTGTCCATCTTTCGAATCGCCGCTTGCCACCAGGTCCCCCCCCAGACCTGACGATGAAGTCGTGTCGAGGGTCACACCGCTTACCAGAAAGGTCATCATGATCCCCACAATTACGACTGCCATCGGGGACAGGATAAAAACCGGCAGGCAGCCGCCTCGGTCGGAGACGGCTGCCTGTGCGGAAGGAGGGACGGACTGACGAGGCGACATGGTCCGTTTTTGGCTAGGAACTGCGGTTGATTTCCGTATATTCCGGCTCGTGGGAGGAACGGGTGTTATAGGAAAGATTATGGTAAGTCGGTTCCTGAGGACGGGCGATCTTGGATGCCGGGCGCATGGCAGACCCGAGTGGGGTATTGATCACCGGGCGCTGCCGTCCAGCCGGGCTGGAGATGGAAGCAGGTTTCTGGATGGCGGGACGAAAATGCTGCCGTTCATCCATCTGACTGAATAGGCGCTCCCCGGCAACGGAGAAAGCGCCAATGATCAGTACCCGGATCAACCACACCATGACGGCAACGAAAATCGGGATGACCCTGGTCAGCGTGGCATCGCTGACCACGACGCCCCCGGCCAGGCTGCTGTGGTTGACGATGGCAACCGAGACTCCCCACCAGGTCAACATGGCATTCATGGCGGCTGCCAGCAACCAGGCTCCGAAGAGATACCAGACTTCAGCTGGTTCGTCCCTCCCCTTTTCAGGGGTGAACAGACGTGCGATCCCGGCGAAGTCGATCCCGCAGAAGGCAATCGACAGAATGGTAGCCCATTGCACGCCCAGGAAACGCAGGTCGCCCAGGACATCGTTCAGGGCAAACTCGGTCGTGCTGTAATTGAAGATCTCGAAAGCCAGCAGCGCGCCCAGAATCATCAGCCCCCAGGCGGCGCCGCGCCGGAGTGGGATCCGTTTGAGCATCCCGGCCATGTCCCGGCTTGTACGATAACTGGTGTTATTCATGGTAACCTCCTTGAAGAGCAACGGATGGGAAATCTCAGTAAGATTGGCGCTATTGTTTCAATCACATTATAGAACACTTGTTCTGTTTTGTCAAGAATTTTTCTTGGTTCCACCGATCAAATGGACTGACCGGCTGAGCCAACATCGATCGCGACAATGCGACCCCCTCCCCCAACATCCATCGACTAATATATAATGCACATGTCCGTAACTGTACCTCCATAAACATCCAGCCTTACAGCACCGGGGTGATCCTTGGACCCGACTTCGCATCCGAAACTCGTGCAACTTTCGATCTTGGAGGTTCTCCAGGATGCAGCATTCCTGGTGGACACCCAGGGGGTGATCCTTTACACCAACCAGGCGGCAGAATTCCTGTTCAAGGCGAACTCCTGGAGCCTGGTTGGCAACAGGATCACAAACCTAGTCCCGGATATGATGAGAACATTACCCGGCGCACGCCGGCGCACGGCGCTTCGTCCCCGCCTACAGAGCGTACGTGAACCCAATCCACCCATCTTCGCCGCCGGCAGGGACAGGCAACAGTTCCCGATTGGTTATGGCCTTTTCCCGGTCGCGTCATCTACTGGACCGGCTATCCTTGCCCTCCTCCTGGAATCAAAGGGTGATAAGAAGTCCCCCGACAGTATCGAACCGATGGGCTCTTCCGGTCACTTCGGATACAAGAACCGCATTCTAATGGAACAGATCCTGGAATTGCTTGCTCCGCTGCCTTCGATCGAACTCGAACGAAATCAAAAACAACTTCTGGGTGATTTAATGGAAAGCGCGCATGCCCTCCGCCTGGCATTCAGCAGGATCAGGTCAACCCCCAGTTATTCGGAATGGAAAGCGCAACAATATCAAGTCTGCTTCGATTTTTATTCATCCATCCACACAATTTCCCGCCTGATAGCAATCCCTTCAGATATTTTGAGGCTTGGGTTTTCGGCTGAAATCGATCCTTCCATCCCTGCCATGGTTCATGGGAATCCAAACAGTTTAACCGGGATCCATATCATCCTGGCCGGGAACCTGCTCAGGCGCAAGAATCTCCAGGGAATCTCGCTCCAGGCAAGCACGGAAAAACAGACCAGGACTCAGACCACGATCCGGGTTTTAATCAGCAGTCAGATAACCGGAGGGTTCTCTGTTCCTGAGCAGGAAGCGCGGCAGGTTCCCCGGCTGGCAGGTAATGGGGGAGAGTCCGCCGGACTGGAACCAGTCCGGCGGCTGGTGGCATCGATGGGAGGTCGCCTCTCATTGAATGACGACATGGAGTCGAGCCCTGCCTTTTCATTCACGGTCAAAATGAAAACGATGCCACAGCCTCATCCTCCCGGGCAGACCGCCGCTCCAGGATTGGCGGGAACACGGATCCTACTGGTAGAAAATGACCCGGTCTCCCGCAACCGGATCCGCTCCATGCTGGAGGGTTTGGGGTGCACGGTCAAGACCGGTTCAACTGGCGCGGAGGCGATGCCCAGCCTGATCCGCGGCACTCTGGCGAACGCGCCTTCGAAGATCGTCCTGCTGGATGACAGGATACCCGGTATGCCACCCGAACTTGTACTCCAGGCGATCCGGCAGGACAAGGCAACTGCGAATACCCGGGTTGTTTTATTACTGACCATGGGCGCGTCGCTCGATGCCGCCAAAGTCCGGGAGACTGGGTATGATGGCTGCCTGCTGAAACCCGTCCGGGTGGATCACTTGTCCGCCCGTCTCCAGGCCCTTCTCGCCTCCGCCGCGGGCGGAACACCCGATCCACAAAGCGCAGGATTTCAACATAAACTACTCAACCGTGAACCCATCATCCTCCTGGCCGAAGATGATGAACTCAACCAACAACTGGCAAAGATCCTGTTCGCGCGAAGCGGGTTTAAAATCGACCTGGCCTTCACCGGCGCAGATGCTGTTGCGGCGGTGAAAAAGAAAGATTACAACCTGGTCTTCATGGATATAGAAATGCCGCTCATGAACGGGTTCACTGCCGCCAAACGAATCCGCTCGATGCGCAAGGGGAGGAACGATCCGTTGATCATCGCCATGACAGCCCATTCGCCTGGGGAAAACCGGCAAAAATACCTAGAGGCTGGCATGGTCGATTCCATGACCAAACCCCTCGGCCTGGAGAAAATCGCCAATGTAATTGCGAATTTTCATTCAGGCAAATACGAGCAGGGTGTCTATGATCCTGGTCCACCAGAACCAAGAAAACGACAACAGAAGCGGTTGCCCCTGGATCCCTCCATCGGATTGCCGGTATTCGATAACGATCCGGTCGTGTATGGAGAATTCCTGGCGGAATTCATCGCCGGTATGCCAGACCGGATCAACAACCTGGAAATCGCTTTTGGAACACAAAACTGGGAGATGCTGGTCAATGAAGCCCATAAACTAAAGGGTATCTCAGCCAACCTGGGGGCGATGGAATTATCCTATCTGGCGGGAGAATTGGATATAATAGCGCGGGAACGTACCGGTGACAGGGTTCCTGGATATTTCCGTAAGATAAAAAAAGCAACCGCCCGGTTGGCAGAAACAAGCACAAACGCCCATCCAGGGTAGACAGGCCAGGACCGAAGTAGACATATGCGTGCTTTCTTGATCGATGACGAAAAGATGTACTTCAAACTCCTGAATGCGCCGCTGAAGAAGGCGGGGCACAAGTTGGGTTATGCTTCCTCCGGTGAACAGGGCCTGGCAAGTATCGCTGCATTCGACCCGGATGTAATCATCCTGGATATCATGTTGCCGGATATTTCAGGTTTCGACATCCTCGTCCGCCTGCGGAAGGACCCGCACTTCAGCCATGTGCCGGTCATCTTTGCCACAAGCCAGGATGAATTACAGAGCAAGCTGAAGGCGTTCGAACTCGGCGCCGAAGATTACCTGACCAAACCGTTCAAGGCGGAGGAACTCATTGCCCGGTTGGGGATCCTCGCCCGAAGGCGTGAAATCTTGAAAGCCGTGGAAAGCGCCACCACACCCCAGGGCGCGGAATTATCCCCGGTGATCGCGATCCACAGCCTGCGGGGGGGCGTGGGTTGCACCAGCCTTTCGATCAACCTGGCGCTTGCCTACCACCAGATCTGGAACCGGAGCGCCCTGGTCGTGGACACTGTCCTGACCGCCGGACAGGTTGCCATGTTCCTGAACATGTCGCCGCGGGTGACATGGGAGGATATTTCGACCTTGCCGCTTGCGGAACTGGACGATCAGACCCTCCAGAGATTCGTCCATATCCATAAGAGCGGCATCCATTGCCTGACCGCTCCCAAGACACCCATCCCGTTCGAACGGTTCGCAGATTATTTTGGCGATGTGCTGACTTATTTCCGCAGAAAGGACCATTTCATCGTCATCGACACACCGCACGATTTCTCGGATGTTTCGATCAAGGCATTGGACGCGGCCGATACGATCCTGGTGGTCATGACCCCTGAAATGGGATCGTTGCGGTCGGTCATCTGCGCCCTGGCAACTTACGACCGGCTGGGTTATCAGATGGAAAAAGTAAAGATAGTCGTCAATACGATCAACGCGGATACCGGCTTGAAAATCTCGCAGGTGGAGAAGGCCCTCGGTTGCGAGATTTCCCTGGCGCTTCCTTATTCCCAGGAAGTGGGCCAGGCCATCAATTATGGCGATCCATTCCTGCTGGCCAATCCCAAGTCTGCGATCTCCCAGCAGGTGGAGACCCTGGCATACAACCTCAGCCAGGAGATCCTGCGGAATATCCCCCCGGCTGCTCCCACCGAAGCATGGAAACGGGTCGCCCATAAAACCACTCCAAGGTAGCAACATTGACAGGAAAGAAGAACCACCTCCTTTTCCACCTGCTCCCGATCATCCTGGTGACCGGTTTGTTGCTGTCCATGCTCCCTGCCTGGAATCCCGCCCAGGCGCAGACTTCCGATAACGAACCTCCCAAACAGACCCTTTATGCCTACGTGGATGCCCCGGCCGGTATCGTGACCAGGCCATATGTCATCCTGTCCGCCTTCGGGAGTCTCCCCCAATCCACGGCGCTAGAACTTGCCGGCGTGGTCGGCGCTGGGGATGAATTCATCTGCCCGGGCACGCCCTGCGAGTTGACGGTTTCAACCGATTCGGTCATCCGCTTCTGGGCTTACACCAGCCAGGGCGATCGAAGCCCCGAGTATAAGGCCACGGTGCGCATCACCACCCCGGTCCCGGGAGGCTACAAAATGGAAGTGGAGGCCATCGAACCAGACCTTTATTATGCGGACAGTTGCGCCCCGATCTGGGATATGTACTCCGTCCAGGCCCCGGGTTGGGCAGGGATGCCTCGCACACCATCCGAACTCCATACCGAGGATACGCTCCACTACCTGGCAGGCCGCCTGATCGACAGGGGTGTTGTGGATGCCAGCAGTTGTCCAAACGGTGGACTGGAAGGGTCCGCCCCGAATGGCTGCGGTATCGAACTCGCCCGCCAGGCGATGATCGAGTGGCAGAACCGGTACGATTTCGACCTGTGGCTGGCCGGGAAAAACCTGGGCATTTCCCCTTACATCCTCAAGACGCTCCTCCTTCGCGAATCCCAATTCTGGCCCGGGAGGTCGCGGTATTTCGTGTTGGAATATGGCCTGGCGCAGATCAATGACTTCGGCGCCGATGTGGCGCTGCGCTGGGACTACGCCCTCTACCAGGAGGTATGCGACGGTCTTCTCTCCAACTGCGATGTCCCTTACATGAGCCGTTCAGCGTCATCCCGCGCCATGTTGAGGGGCGCCCTGATCAGGCGGGTTGCCGCCGAATGTCCCACTTGCGAATATGGCCTGGACATGGATATCGCCCATTCCAGCATCGATACAATCGGCAGGACACTGCGAGCCAATTGTTCCGAAACACGCCTCATCCTGTTCTACAACAAATCCGCCAATCCGAGTTATGAGGACCTGTGGAAATTCACGCTGGTCTCGTATCACAGCGGTTACTATTGTCTGGATTCCGCCATCAAGTCGGTCATCGCCAAGGGCCAGAGAGTGGAATGGTCGACAGTTTCACAGCAACTGACATGCCCCGGCGCATTGAAATACGTAGACGATTTCTGGAACATGCTGACCAGCCTGGAAAACCGGATCGTACCCCCCGGCGAATACGAAACTGCGGTAGTATTATCCGTCCCCCCTCCCCCGCCGACGGTCGCCCCGACCGCCACCCCGGCGCCATCCACAGCCAAGGTCTGGGTGCATGTGTACATCGATAAGAACAACAACAACCGGCTCGACTACGGGGAGGGTGTGAGCGGAGTCCCTGTCCAGTTGACTCTCGCCAACGGCGCAGTCATTTTCGACGACACAACCATAGGGATGGTCACCTTCGATCTTGCCGGCAAGGAAGCCGGTCAGAGGATCGTGGTCAGCCTGTTGGGTTATTATCGAAGCGAGTCCATCATCCTTCCCCAGGAAGGGGACGTGCTGGTCGCATTCAAGTTCACCCAGCCCGGATTACCCACCAGGGTCCCATAGCGCGAAGGACGGGTCTATGTCGGAGAAACCCCCTCTCAAGAAACCTGACCAATCCCTCCAGGATTGGCTCGAACAGTTCGGCAGCGAGAGCGATGAAGAAATCGCCCGCCGGTTATTGCTGGGTGAGACAAAAGTGGAGCAGATCGAAAACGAACCTGATTCCACATCCGGGGACGATGGAGAGCCGGAAAAGGCCGAATCCGAATACGAACGCCGTTTCAGGAGGGGCGCCGGGCTGAAGCCCCTCGATGAGAACCCGGTCGACCAACCCATCCAAACCCCAACCGAAGACAATTCCCGCAGAAAAACAAGAACTGCCGCTCCCGGGTATCCCTCCCAGGCTGGAGCGATCGCCGATGAACCAGTCGACGATCACCCAACCGGCAGTGGCAACCTGGACTTCGAGCAGATCGAGAAACGCCTGGCAGGCGAATCAACCCCCGGGGAGGATGTGCCGTCCCTGCTGGAGGCTGGAAAACGCCATCGGAAACGCGCCGGGACCGGAACCGTACCCCCATTCGATCCAGAGGATATCGAACGACTGGAAACCCCCAACAGACCACAGGCCATTCCACCTTTCTATGAAAGTAAACGGAAAGTCGTTACCGACGAACAACAATTACGCCAGATCGGTTTGCAGGGATACCAACCGCCGGCAGGCAGCGATTCCAGCCCGGTCCTGCCGGCATCGAAATGGGATTGGTTCACCCAAATGGCGGGTTTTAAGAAGATACTCCTGATTGCAGGCGCTGTCCTGGCAGCCGCCTCGATCCTCTTCCTGGCAATCTGGGCCCTCGAACCGGGAGCGCCGCCGCCGACCTCCAGCCTGGACGCGTCCATACCGATCCCATCTGGTGTCGTCCTCCCGGATGGGCAACTCTTCGAACTTGCCATCGGCGGGTTCGAAGATGAAAAATGGTCGCCGCAGGGGGCGGAATGGCTGGTGGATACGCAGGTGCCGCGCTGGCTTTCCCTGCCGTGGAGCAATATACTGGAGGAATCCTGCCGGGGTTTCCAGGTCAATGACGTCATTCAATTACATATGAGCAATGGGGATATCCTGATCTTCCGTTTTATGGGTTTGGAAGAGTTGTCACTGGATGAAATTGGCGCGTTCCATGCCAATACCGCGGACCTGTTGATCCTGCTCACGAAAGGAGTCGGGTCCCGCCATCCGGTGGTGATCGCCTCGCCGTGAAGCGCTGAGGCCGGTCGCAATTCCTTCCACCCAATGAGCATGACCGTTCTCAAAACAGCGTCCTTCATCGTCATCGTCCCCGGCTGCCTGCTGCCGGTCCGTCCCACGCTGGTTCCCCGGATTCAAGATAAGACCGGCAGAGACGACCACCCCTAGCCGCGGAAAAGCAGCGAGCAGCAGGTCACACCGCCTTCGGCTTTGGCGATCTCGCTTACATCCAGCGGCAGGACCCGGATGCCTGCTTTTTCCAGCCGTTCCCCTGTCCGGGGGTAGGCAGCCGGGTGGATGACGGCGCTCCCGACCATCAGGGCGTTGGCTGCCGCCGGTTCGGCCGGGTCTACCTCGACCAATTTCAGGGCGGGGAAGTTCTTCCCGGCCACCCAGCCCGGGTTGAGAAGCAGGGTCTTCTCTGCCACCTGGGTGACGGCAGATTTCAAGTGCAGGCAGCCACCGACCGGGATTCCGGTCACTTCATACCCATGTGCCCGGACGATGGCCCTAAGTTGCTCCAGGGCCTGGGAGTTGCTGCGTCGCGACAGGCCGACATAGATCATGCTCCCCACCCGCAGTACATCGCCGCCATCGAGCGTGCCGGGCGGCTGGATGTGAACCAGGTCGCGGTAGGGCCTCAACGCGGCAGCCACCGATTCGACCTCCAGGCGGCGCGACCCGGCGCCGGGCCTGGTGATGATGGCGCATTCGTCCAGCACGATGGCGGCGTCTTCCACGAAGACCGCATCCGGCAGGCGCGGCTCTTCCGGCAGGGAGTGGAGTTCGAAGCCCAGCCCCTCCAGCGTCTTTTCATACTGCCGGTGCTGGCGGCGGGCCAATTCGAGGTCGACCGGCTGGCGTTCGAGGTGGGTCAATTCACAGTGGGCGATGGAATTACTGACTTTGCGGGTGATGGCGATAAGCATATCCGTTCCTTCAGCGGAGGGTGCGCTAGAATTTCAAATGTTTGACGGTCAGCCCGTCGTTGATGATCTCCTTGAGCGAATCGATCCCGACCCGCAGGTGCAGTTCCACGAATTCCTGGGTCACCTTCCGGTCGCTATCGGCGGTCTTGACACCCTCCGGGACCATCGGCTGGTCGGAGACGAGCAGCAGCGCCCCGGCCGGGATGCGGTTGTAGAAGCCGGTGGTGAAAATGGTGGCCGTCTCCATGTCCACGGCCATGGCGCGGATGCGGCGCAGGTAGCGCTTGAAGTCCTCGTCGTGTTCCCAGACGCGGCGGTTGGTGGAATAGACCGTGCCGGACCAGTAATCGCGCTGGTAGTTGCGGATGGTGGTCGAGACCGCCTTCTGCAGGTTGAATGCCGGCAGCGCCGGCACTTCGGGCGGGAAGTAATCGTTCGAGGTCCCTTCGCCCCGGATGGCGGCGATGGGCAGGATCAGGTCGCCGATTGCGTTACGCCGTTTCAGTCCGCCGCACTTGCCCAGGAAGAGCGCTGCCTTGGGCTTGATGGCCGACAGCAGGTCCATGACCGTGGCAGCGTTGGCCGAACCCATCCCGAAGTCGATGATCGTGATCCCGTCGGCAGTGGCATTCGGCATCGGCTTGTCCATGCCATGCACGGGGACGCCGTGCCAGTCGGCGAACAACTGGACGTAGTTGCTAAAATTGACCAGCAGGATACACCTGCCGAATTCCTCCAGCGGCAGGCCGGTGTAGCGCGGCAGCCAGTTGGTGACGATCTCATCTTTGGTTTTCATATTTTCTCCCAAACCTGGTACAACCCCAGCCTGCCATTCTCTCCGTCTGAGATGAAAGTCTCGCGCACCCGGAACCCGGCTTCGGAGGCCAGGGCTTCCAACTCCGCCTGGTCGAAGTGGTGGACATAGCGCAGTCCGCGCCCGCCGCTGCGCCAATCGAGCAGGTAGTCGTTGGGGTCTACGTCTACATCGTAAAGCCCGGCCACCGTCCATGGCTGGATCCGCCCGCGCAGTTTTTCACTGTTCAGGAATTGCCAGTTGGAATGGATGAATCTACCGCCGGGGGATAGCAGGGCATGTACTTTTTCGAGGATCTCCAGCCGCAATGTCCGTGATGGAATATGGTGCAGGACGGCGAAGCAGAAAATGAAATCGAATGAAGCAACCTTGCGAGGGGCCTCTTCCGCTCCGGTGCGATCTGCTCGCCCGCCAGCGGATTGCACGTCCGCACCGCTTCCCGCAACCACCAACCTGACCATCTCCTCCCATCCTGAAGTGGTCAAATCTGCTTCGGTAAAAATGAAATTCCCCGGCAGTTCCCCGACCTCCTGCAATAACGGCAGGCTGAAGTCCAGGCCGAGGTACATGCCCGGGAAACCGCGCCGCGCCAGGGCGCGCGCCAGGCCGCCGTTGCCGCAGCCCAGGTCCAGGACCGAGCCGCTTCCTTCCACCGACCCCAGGAGACGCGTCACGCCCGGCTGGAGCCGCTGGCGGGTGGCGGAAAAGTCCCGCCCGAAGGTCTGGTAGAATTGACGGTTGAGGTCGAGCAGACGCCGGATGACGACGGTTTCCATAGGCTCATTATATCCATGAATCCCGGGCTTCCCCTGTGGTGAAGAAACGTGACTGGGAACGGGCGCGCCGACTGACGCCCGAGATCCTCTCCCTGGCTTTTGATGCCCTCGAAGAGATGCGCGCCGGGCGGCCGGTGGCGGAAGCCATCCGCCGCCATCCCCTGCCGGACGGCCACTTGAGCAAGGCTGCCCTGGTTGCGGCTTATTCGCAACTGGTCCAGAGCGGGGAATGGGACGACGATCCCACCCTCCTGGCGCGCATCCGCCTCAAGCCGATGCGGACTCTTTCCGGCGTAACCACCGTCACAGCGCTGACCAAACCCTATCCCTGCCCCGGCAAATGCATTTTCTGCCCGGAGGATATCCGGATGCCGAAGAGTTACCTGCCGGACGAACCGGGGGCGATGCGCGGCCTGGAACATGCCTTCGACCCGTATGCCCAGGTTCGGTCCCGGCTGGAGACGCTCGGACAGGTCGGGCACCCGACCGACAAGATCGAACTGCTCATCCTGGGAGGGACGTTCTCGTCCTACCGGCGCGACTACCAGGAGTGGTTCGTGCGGCGTTGTTTCGACGCCATGAATTCCTCCCGGGCGCTTGTGGATGAGAAAGCAGCGATGAGGGATATCCACCTCGCCAATGAATCCGCGGCGCACCGCAATGTTGGACTTGCAGTCGAGACCCGCCCGGACGAGATTACGCCGGACGAACTGGCCTGGTTCCGTTACCTGGGCGTCACCAAAGTCCAGTTGGGCGCGCAGAGCCTCGACGACCGGATCCTTGAAATGAACCGGCGCGGCCACCGCGTGGCCGACCTGCGCCGGGCAGTGGCATTGCTGCGGGCGGGGGGTTTCAAGGTCGTCCTGCATTGGATGCCCAACCTGCTGGGCGCCACTTTGGAATCCGACCGGGTGGATTTCCTGCGACTGTGGCAGGAAGCCTGTCCCGACGAGATCAAGATCTACCCCACCCAGTTGCTGGCCGGGACGGAACTCCACACCCATTGGGAAAAGGGGGAATACGTGCCGTATACGACCGGGGAACTGGTCGACCTGATCGCCGATATCAAGACGGCCATCCCCCGTTATTGCCGCGTCAACCGCGTCATCCGGGACATCCCGTCCCCGCACGTGGTGGAAGGCAACCGTCGCACATCCCTGCGCCAGGATGTACAGATGGAAATGGAATCTCGCGGGACGCGCTGCAATTGCATCCGCTGCCGGGAAGTGGGCGGGCACAAGGTCGATGCCGCCGTCCTGCGGCTGGAGTGTCTCGTCTACCACCCCGGCGGGACCGAGGAGCATTTCCTATCCTTCGTGACGGGCGAGGACCGGATCGCCGGGTTCCTGCGCCTCTCCCTCCCGGCCGAGGGGCCTCCTCCCACCGGCCTGGATGACCTGGTCGAGGCGGCAATCGTCCGCGAACTGCATGTATTCGGACAGGCGCTGGGGGTCGGCCAGGACCAGGCCGGCGCGGCACAACATACCGGCCTCGGCACGCGCCTGCTGGCGGAGGCGGAGCGGGTGGCATCCGGGCGCGGTTATCGGAACCTGGCAGTCATTGCCGCCGTCGGGACGCGCCCATATTACCTCGAGCGCGGTTTCGAACGGGGCAACCTGTACCTGGTCAAGCCATTACGTGACTGAATCCCGGAAAGGTCTTATTCCGCATTCCGGGTGCAAAAGTACGTAGTTTTCCGGATGCATTATTAAGGGTTTTCCGCAAAGTACAGACCGCCATCCGCTCAGTATAATGACATAAGGAGAGCCATATGGAGAAAAAAATGTCCAATCGAGGCCAGGGGCTGGTGGAATATCTCATCCTGATATCCCTGGTGACTGCTGTCATTTTCCTTTCCCTCGAAATGACCGGCACATCCATCCAGGATCTGCTCTGCCAGGCAGCCGATTCCATCGGCGATCCCCCATCATCCTGCACGACAAGCGTTTTCGAAGACGATTTCGACAACCTGGACCAGTGGACGGTGATCAGCGGCGACTGGAAGATCAGGGACGGTCGCCTGTGTGGGGGACCGGGGGAAGGCCGCATCTTCGCGCCCATCCCTGACCTCGATGATTACGAAGTGACCCTCAGTGGGGCCAAACTCGACACCGGAAACGGGTACGGCCTCTACTTCCGGGCATCCAACTTCAAGGCTGTCAATGGATATACTTTTCAGTACGACCCGGGAGCATCCGGTTACCTCTTCCGGCGCTGGTACCAGGGAAATGAATTCTATCCGCAGGCTTCCGTGCGCCTGAGCAATTATAACTATTATGACTCGTCGCACGAGATCAAAGTCCGCGCCCAGGGCGATACCTACACAGCATTCGTGGACGGACAGCAGGTCTACCAGGTGAAGAATGCCAACTACCTCTCCGGCGGTATTGGTCTGCGCACCTGGACCACTACCCGCGCCTGTTTCGATAGCATCAGGGTCGACCGGATCCCGTAAGGAGGATGCGATGAGTCTCACCGATTCCCCAACTTTGAAAGAATTCGAGGACGGTATCCCTGAACCGCCGCCCAGTCCAACGCCGCGCCGGAAACTTTTCCGTTGGGCGCTGGCCGGGCTGGCGGTTGTGACCGGCCTTCTTTTGGTTGCGCAATTCAGTCGCAGCGACCTGGCAATGGGACTGGCGGGCCGCGGCGGGTTGACCGGCGTGATCATCGATGAGAACGGGAACGCCCTGGCAGCCAGGGTCTATGTTTTCGGCATAGACCGCCCTGTAGATGCCGATGCGGACGGCAGTTTTGTATACAGTGACGTTCCGGCCGGGCTGCGCAGCCTGGTTGTGGCCTATAACGGAACCGCGCAGGAATACCCGGTCGAGGTAACTGCCGGCAGAGTGGTCGATGTGGGCGAGGTGCGGTTTGTAGTCGCCACGCCGACCATCAATCCGTAGTTTTCCGAAAAGTATCCGAATGGACACCAGGGTACTACTGGTAGACGACGATGAAGTCATCCGCAAGTTGATCGAATCGATCCTGACCAAACAAGGCTTCAGCGTTACGCTCGCCGAGGACGGTCCCGTGGCGTTGACGGCGCTCGCCTCAGCCCGTTTCGACATCCTCCTGCTGGACGTGATGATGCCCGGCATGGACGGATTCACAGTCTGCCGCCAGGTGCGCGCCAACCCTGCCACCCGGCATATCCCGGTTGTGATGTTGACAGCCCTCGACAGCGTGGAGAACAAGGTTAAGGGTTTCGAGGTCGGGGCAGACGACTATATTGCCAAACCTTGCGATGCCCTCGAACTGGTGGCGCGCATGAACGCCCTCCTGCGCCGGATGGAAGGCCCACCGGAGGCGTCTCTCGACAGCGAACCGGCGCGGACGATCGCAGTTTTCTCCCTGCGCGGCGGCTCCGGTGTGACCACCATCTCCGTCAACCTGGCAGCCGGCCTGGCCCAGTTGTGGGGCATGCATGTTGCCCTGGTGGATATGGTGGCTGTTGCCGGCCAGAGTGCGTTGTTCCTCAACCAGTCGCTGCGCAACACCTGGGCCGACCTGTGCAAGATCCCCACCGATGAGATCGATCCGGATGTGGTGCTGAGCGCCATGCTGGCCCACCAGAGCCGGGTCCAGACCCTGGCCTCGCCTCCCCGCCTGGAACAAGGCGATCTGTTATCCGGCGAAAAAACGAACAAGGTGCTCGACCACCTGAGCGCCAGTTATCCCTACGTGGTGCTGGATATGCCGCATAACTTGAGTGAAAGTTCATTGGCGGCGCTCGACCACTCTGATGTCATTCTGCACATCGTACAGCCCGAGATCGTCTCCTTGCGGGCTGCCAGCCTGGCGCTGGACACCTTCGAAGCCATCCATTACACGGACAAAAAAATCTACACCATCCTCAACTGGACTTTTCCCCGCCAGGGATTGGCATTGAAGGACATCGAGCGGTTGATCAAGACCCGGATCGACCTGGTCCTGCCGTATGCCGCCGATGAATTCATCCCGGCGCTGAACCTGGGAAACCCACCTGTGCTCCAGAACCCGGAGAGTCCATTGGGCGCCATTTTTGAGGATATGGCGATGTCGCTCAGCAAGGACGAACACCGCGCCAAACAATCTCCCCAGCCGACCCCGGCCTGGAAACGCGTAACGGAACGCAGCCGGAAACGCAAACAAGCCCAGGCCGGGTGACCGCCTGGTATTTCCAAACAAAGCGAGACCGTCTTTATCGGCGGTCTCGTTTCGTTGTTCGTGCCTACACTCGTCCGGCTCGTCCATGTTGGTATGGATTATTTTTTCTTCTCTTCCCTTACCTCGATGGTGGTGATATCCACTTCATTCCCAGGCGCGATCCTTATGGTAATAGCACTGGGTACTGGCAGCCATGCACCAGATGTTCCAGCCGTCGTAAAGGTGGAGGGTTTTCCCGGATAGATCCCGGACATAGACCTGGAAATCGTCCCCGGCCTTATTGGCCAGACCCACATCGCTCCCATGCGGATTCCAGAATATGCCATGGACCGCTTTTTTCCAGTCAGAAGGAGACAATCCGAGGTCGGTGAATGCATGGGCGCTGAAGGAACGCGGCCATTTCTTGTTGATGGCATAGAACTCATTGATCCGCCGCCTGAAATCAGCCAGGGTTTCTAGGATAGGGGCATTGGCAGGTTCCTCTTCCTCCTCAGGGATGGGGGTGGCGGGGTCAGGGGCAGGTCCGGCTTCCAGGCTGCCGGCGTCGCTAAAGATATTCCCGACCTTCGGACCGAGCAGAATGACGCCTGCCGTGACCACTACGGCCACCAGGAGCAGCACGAGCGAGTATTCGATCAGCCCCTGGCCGCGCGGCGGCTGGCGAAACCCTTTCGCATGTTGCGTTTTTCTCATGGCGTCACCTCGATAGTCTCCAGTCCAAGCGCCTCTCCAGAATTGATGACGATCTCCTGTTCATAGACAAACCCGCTGGATGTTTCGACCCGGAACTTATAAGCGCCCGGCAGCAGGCTTGCGAAGAAGAAACAACCGTCTTCGTACGTTGTCCGGGAGATGTCGTCCGCCCAGATGGTCGCCTGGACAGGCGCGCCGCTGGCGTCCGCGATGCATCCATCCAACCCGCCCACCGGTCCCGTGAAGAGGGTTGGAGAGATGTTGTATGCCAGGTAGAGGCCGTCCGCTGCCAGCAGCAGGACCCCAATCACGATAATCGGGATCCAAAGACGGCGTTTCCAATTTCCCGCCCCGCGGACAGGGAGGGTGGCGTCCCCAAGTTTTGGACTGTCCTCGAATGTCATATCACACTCCTGTTTTCCGGCAGATGGGATTCTCCCGGAGGATAATCATATCCTTCCTTTTTCCCATTCTGCCACTGCCTGCCGGATGGCAGCCTTGACCTCCTGCTCGGGAACGGCTTCGATCCCTTCGTATCTTTTCAAGCCGACATAGACATGTACGATCCCTTCCAGACTCTCCTGGACGCGGATGCCCCTGCCAGCCAGGGGCGTCCCTGCCAGCCTGGTCTGCAGGATGGCATTGATCTGGTCGATCATGCTGGCCTGGGAGGCGACCGGCGCGGTCGCCGTCGTCGGGCGGCCGGCCACGGCTGCGGCTACCAGGGAATGCATCAGCGGTTTCTCCGCCTCGGGCGGAAGGCTGGCCGGCTCCGGGGGATGGGTCCCGGCCGCCTGGTCCACCCAGGGCCGCAACTGGGTCAACAGATCGACAAGACGTTTCCTGTCCGCCGGACCGATGGATCCTGGCTCGAGTGGTTGCCCATCCAGTTCGAGTGTCAGGCCTTTCCCGGGACCCCGGCATACCTTCAGCAGGTTGTCGACGCCCGCCGGCCTGGCAGCGGTCTCGGTTTGCAGGCGGGTAGTCTCGACCTGCGCGTGGGCGGATTCGGTAGCCGCCCTGGCCTGGTTCTCGGCCGCCTCGATCTTCTTCCTTGTCCGCAGGTTGGAATCGAAGAAACCGATCAGCCAGCCCGCGACCAGGGCGACCAGGCCGACAATCAGGGTTAGTAGGTTCATTTCCATAGGCGAATCATCCTGTTAGGGGCTGGCAGGCGGGACAGATGTGGGCGCCGCGCTGCCCGACGGTCAAACGCTGGATGGGCGTCCCGCAGACCGGGCAGGGCTGCCCGGTACGCTGGTAGACGCGGAAGTGATCCTGGTACTGCCCGCCGCGGTAGACCCAGTCGATGCTGGCGCCATTGCGCCGGATGCCCTCCGCGAGCGTCTCCCGCACTGCCTGCCAGAGGGCTGCGGCCTGGCTTTCGCTCACCTGGTTGGAAGGCATGCGTGGATGCAGTTGTGCCAGGTGCAACGCTTCGTCTGCATAGATATTGCCCACCCCGGCCAGGAAAGCCTGGTCGAGCAGCAGGGGCTTGAGGGCGCGTTTGTGCTCCTGGAGGGCGGTAAAAAGAACCGAGGGGGTGAAATCGTCAGACAGCGGTTCAGGTCCCAGGCGGGTGAAGAAGGTTTGCGGATCGTCCACCAGCCAGGCTCGGCCGAACTTGCGCGGGTCGGTGAAAACGAGGGTCATGTCATCCGAAAGGTCGAGGATCAGGCGGTCGTGCCGGGCGGGTTCGTAACCACCGATGACTGCCAGCAGGTCGCCGCTCATGCGCAGGTGGATGATGAGGTTGGTGGAGGAAAGGCGGATATGGATGAATTTCGCCCGCCGCTCCACGCCGCGGATCTCCTGGCCCATGACCTGGCGTTTGAAGATTGCCGGGGAGGGGGCCGCCAGGGTGTTCCGCCAGAGCAGGCGGGCATCCCGCACCGTCCGGCCAGCCAGGGCAGGATGGAGATTCCTGGCAATCGTCTCCACCTCGGGCAGTTCCGGCATGGGATTACTGTAAACTATACAGTTGCTGGAACAGGTCCGGGGCCAGCAAACCGATAACGAAAAAGATGCACATCATGACGAGGCTGATGATGAGTTGCGCCACGAAGTAATGCCCCCAGACAGCGAACGCCCGCTGCATGAAAGCGGGACTCAGGAGGCCGGTCTTTGGCAGCATTTTCTGGGCGTCGCCGCCCAGGTCGGTGATATACCGTTTCAGTTTGCCGTTTTCAGATTCGAGTGTGACAATGCGGGTTTCCAGGGCGCTTAAATACTCGGTCAACTCATTCATATTGCGGAATTGGGGAGGGGTCATGGAGTCTCCTTTTTCTGGTCACGGAAGGTTGCCTTCCGTTCCTGTCGACTGCGAGTCGATGCCGGGTGATCCTGTCCGGCAGGATGGACACCCTACCCGGAGGAACATCCTCCGGAAAATGCCTGGAGATGTGGGCCGGATTCTCAGCCCAACTGCTCGGATAGGTATGCCTGGATGCCCATCTGCCGGATCTGGTCGAGTTGGGCTTCGATCCAGTCGAGGTGTTCCTCCTCATCCTCCAGGATGGACTCGAGCATCTCGCGGCTGCCATTGTCACCCAGTTCGGTCGCCTGTCTGATGGCGGAATTGTAAGCGGTGATGGCGCCCTCTTCGGCAGCCAGGTCGTTTGCATGCTGTTTCTCGACTGTCTCGCCGATATGGATCTTGTTCAGGTTGCTGACGACCGGGATGCCTTCCAGGAACAGGATGCGGGCAATGTGTTTCTCGGCATGTTTCATCTCATCGATGGCGCGCTTCTCGATGGCGGTGTGGAGTTTATCGTATCCCCAGTTGGCGCACATCTCCGACTGTACGATGTACTGGTTGATGGCTGTCAACTCGTCGGCCAGCAGATGGTTCAGGGTTTCGATGATCTTGGGGTTGCCTTTCATGACAAGTATCTCCTTTTCTCATTCGTTGAATAGTTCGCCAACGCTCCGTCCTTCATGGGCGCGGCGGATGACTTCGCCCAGCAGGGGCGCAACGGAAAGCGCCGTCAGGCGCTGGCCCAACAGGGCGGCTTTCTCCTTCGGGATCATGACGCTATCCGTGGTAATGTATTCGGTTACCGGAAGGTCAACCAGTCGTTTGACGGCGCTCCCCGAGAGAATGGCGTGGATGAAGGCGATATAGATCCGTCGAGCGCCTTCCTGCTTGACCAGGTTGACCGCCTGGCTGATCGAACCACCGGTATCGATCTCGTCATCCACCAGCACCACATCCCGGTCATGGACCTCGCCGATCAGGGTCAAAGCCTCGGCATTGGCATCGTTCGCCACCCGTCTTTTTTCGATGAAGGCGATCGGGGTGTCTATCATGGCGGCAAAGTTGCGCCCGCTCTTGGCGTAGCCCAGGTCCACGCTGACCACCACCGGGTCCTTCAAGGTGGCGCGCAGGTTTTTATTGATGTAATTGGTCAGGAGGTAACTGGCCTTCAAAACATCGCCGGGGATGTTGAAAAAGCCCTGGATCTGCCCGGCATGGGGATCGATGGTCATGTAACGGTCTGCGCCGGCCACTTCGATCATGTCCGCCACCAGGCGGGCGGTGATTGGGACGCGCGGCTGGTCTTTCTTGTCCGACCGCCCGTAACAAAGGTAAGGGACGACAGCCGTGATACGGGCGGCCGAGTCCAGCCGCAGGGTCTGGATCAGGATCAGGAGTTCCATCAGGTTACGGTGGACGGGCGAGGCCGTGCTTTGGATGACGTATACATCCTGTCCTCGGACGCTGGAGTGAAGTTTGACGAACAGGTTTTCATTCGGGAATTCGACAATGTCCCGCCCACAGGGGGGAACATCCAGGTAATCGGCGATCTTCTGCGCCAGTTCCGGCGACCCCGTGCCGGCATAAAGTTTGATCTCGCCGTAGACTTTCATTTCGTGGTGGGACATCAATCCTCCTTCCCTGCCGCATCCCATTCGGAACGCAGGATCCCCATGATGAGTTCATCGTAATACTTGCCGTTATGGTAACGCGCCTGCCGCAGCCGGCCTTCGAGTGTGAGACCGGCCTTTTCGTAGGAGCGGACGGCGCGGCGGTTCATCTCATAGACTCGCAGAAAGACACGGTTCAAGTTGAAGGTATCGAATCCATGCCTGAGCATGAGACGCACTGTTTCCGTACCAAAACCCTGGTTCCAGAATTCCTTGTTGCCGATGGCTATCCCGATCTCGGCCGAGCGGTGTCTCCAGTTGAATTCATGGAAACCACAACTGCCGATGTGGGTCCAATCCTCGCCGGCGCGGATGTCGATGGCGAGCGGGCGCTCCTCCGGTGGGCGGGAGGCCAGCCCATCGAACCAGCGGGTTTCATCTTCCATGGAAAAGGGCAGGTAGATGACCAGCCCTTCGATCACCTCCGGGTCGTTCAGCCATTCCACGAAGCGCGGGATATCCTCCCTTGTCACCGCCCTCAACCTGACGCGTTTACCGAATATCACGCCTGCCTCCCGTCCAATAATACCCTGGCGGCTTCCCAGGGGGATAACCTGCGTTCCATCACCCGCGCCATGAGCATTTCATACTTCCCCTGGGGGATGCCGGCGCGGAAACGGCTGTTGAGCGCTTCCTGGAGCAGCATCTCGGTCTCGGACTCGAGCCGGGCGCGCTCCCTCCGGGCCCAGTCTCCGCCCTGGCGCAGAAACCCTGCGTGGCGGTCGATTGCGGCGGCCAGTTCCACAATCCCCTTGTCCTCGGTCGCAACCGTACGCAGGATGGGCGGGAGCCAGACAGGCTCACCGGCAGGAGGCGGGGCTTCGACGGTTACCGCCTGCCCGTGGCGCCGGAAGACCCTCCGCACCGGGTGGGCCAGTTCCAGCATCCCGCGCAAGGCGCGTTCGGCGTTCTCCACGCCGGGATGATCGGCTTTGTTGACCACCAGCACATCGGCGATCTCGAGGATGCCGGCTTTGATGGCCTGGATGTCATCGCCCAAGCCGGGGGCTTCGACCACAAGGGTGGTATGCGCCAGGCGGGCGATATCCACTTCTGCCTGCCCTGCGCCGACCGTTTCCACCAGGATGATCTCGAACCCGGCTGCGTCCAGCACCTGGGCCAGGGCGGAGGTGGTATGGGCCAGACCGCCCAGCGAGCCGCGGCTGGCCATCGAGCGGATGAAGACCTGCGGATCGCCGGCCAGGTCGCGCATCCGCACCCGGTCGCCGAGAACCGCCCCACCGGTGAAGGGGCTGGTGGGATCGACGGCAATGATCCCAACCCGCTTCCCAGCCTGGCGGCGGTAGAACAAAGCCAACTGGTTGACGAGCGATGACTTGCCAGTTCCAGGCGCGCCGGTGACGCCGACCAGGTGGGCATGCCCGGTGTGGGGAAAAAGGAGGTCGAGCGCCTGGCGACCTTCGGGCGTATGGTTCTCCACCTGGGTCAGCAGGCGGGCCAGGGCGAGGCGGTTGCCGGAAAGGATGCTGGCGGCGAGGTCCATCTGGCTTGTTCCGCAAAGATTCGTGGTCAGCCGGGAATGGCTGCCCGCACGTCGCGTACGATGTCCTCGGTCGAGGCGCCGGGCCCGTAGATGCCGGTCACACCCATCTGCCGGAGGCGCGGCAGGTCCTCGTCCGGGATGATCCCTCCCAGGAAGACCTTCACCTGCTCCTGTCCGTTCGCTTTCAAGAGTTCCAAAACACGCGGCACCAGCGCCATGTGCGCCCCGGAAAGGATGGACAGCCCGACCGCATCCACATCCTCCTGCAGGGCGGCTTCGGCAATCATCTCCGGGGTCTGGCGCAGCCCGGTGTAGATGACTTCCATCCCGGCGTCCCGCAGGGCGCGGGCGACCACCTTGGCGCCGCGGTCGTGACCGTCCAGGCCGGGTTTGGCTACCAATATGCGGATTTGTCTATCGCTCATAGGCTCCTCGAGGGGATAATCTCATGGGTGATTATACTATCAGTGACTGCCATGGAAATATCCATTTGATCTGGAGGTTACGAGCCCGGCAAGTATTCCCTCGGACTGGATATGAGCGCTCACAGGATCCAGGCTGCGCGACATTTGTAGTACCTCTTGGGTATCCACAAGGTGAATACTCTTGCATATCAAGAAATACAAAACGCCTATCAATATATTTGGTTTCTAAGCAATATTATTGACATTAAGGCAAATTAGCGCTAAACTCGTCCCCGAAGGAGCCTCTATGAGCATCATCCCGCGGAAATGCCCCAGTTGTTCCTCCCCACTCGTAGTCACCCAGTTGAGTTGCACAAAGTGTGAGACGAACGTGGTCGGCCTGTTCGAGATCAACCCGTTCCTGCGGCTCTCCAACGAGAGCCTGCGCTTCCTGGAGACGTTCATCCTCAACCGGGGAAACGTCAAGGAGATGGAACGCGCCAGCGGCGAATCCTACTGGATCATCCGGCGACGGCTGGATGAGGTGATCGCCGAACTGGGATACGAAACCGAACCCGACCCGGAAGGGCTGCCGGCGCGCCGGCAGGAGATCCTCGCCCGTCTCGCCCAGGGGGAGATCGATGTGGCCGAAGCCACCCGCCTGCTCACGCAACTGGGCGAGAAGAACCCGTAATCCATCAGGAGAGATACCATGGACATCCAAAAAGAACGCCTCCAGATTCTCGAAATGCTTTCGGAAGGCAAGGTCAACGCCGATCAGGCTGAGCAGTTGCTCAAAGCGCTGGACGCCAGCGAACCCCGCCCCCAGCCAGGCCGGACAAGCGCGTCGAGCCCGGTCATTGCCAGCGGGTATTCGGCCAGCGAAGGAGCCAGCCTGGCCGCCGAACTGCGCAAACTCAGGATCGACAAGGTGAAACTGTCAGAATTACAGGAACTGCGCCTGCACCAGGTGACACCCGATTACGTGCGCGGCATGGCCGAACTTGGTTTCGACGACATGGATGTGGACGAACTGGTCAACCTGCGCATCCATCAGGTCACGCCCGAGTATATCCGCCAGATGAGGGAGACCGGGCTGGATGAGTTGGATCCGGACACCCTGACCGAGTTCGCCATCCACAAGGTCACGCCGGAATATATCCGCTCCATGCGGGAGGCCGGCATTACCGACCTGGATACAGACCAGATCGTCGAGTGCGCCATCCACAAGGTCGCGCCGGATTTCATCCGCGTCATGCGCGAGGCCGGGATAGATGATATCGAACTGGAAGACCTGGTCGAACTAGCCGTCCACAAGGTCACACCGGAATACATCCTGGGATTGCGCCAGGCCGGCATCACCGACCTGGACACGGACGAGATCGTCGAATGCGCCATCCACAAGGTTACAGCGGAATACATCCGCACCCTGCGGGATACCGGTTTCGACCTGGACCTGGACGAGATCGTTGAACTTGCCATCCACAAGGTCACACCGGAATACATCCACGCCATCCACGAGGCCGGCCTGGGCGGGATCGACATGGACGAACTGGTGGAACTCGCCATCCACAAGATCAGCCCAGAATACGTTGCACAGGCGCGCGCCGTCGACCCGGGCATCAATGTAGACGAACTGGTAGACATGAGGAACAGCGGGATGGATATTGCCGACCTGAAGGACCTGAAAGACAGCGGTTTCCTCGTTGGTGAAGGTGAAAATGAAGACGAAGAGGAAGTGGAACCGGTTACAGCCTGAACCTCTGCCACCCCGCGCAAGCCATAACCCCCTGTCCGCAACCAGACGCGTTTGCGGACAGTTTTTCTACCCGGGTGGATGAAGGAAAAAGCGCCGGCTTGGGCGCGAGAGTTTCATCGAACCCATGTTCGATGGATTTTTTAAGAGACCTGTGGGGTTGCCGTACTTTCCTGCGTGCTATAATCCATTCGAACCCGTCCCCTGCAAACGGCCCGGTCGAACCCATGTCCTTCACCCACCTCCACGTCCACACCGAATACTCCCTGCTCGACGGCTTCTCGAACATCAAGAAGTTGGTGGCACGCGCCAGGGAACTGGAGATGAACGCCCTGGCCGTCACCGACCACGGCTCCATGTACGGGGTGATCGAGTTCTACCATTCGGCCAGGGAGGCCGGCATCAAGCCGATCATCGGCATCGAAGCCTACATGGCTGCCAGGACAATGAAGGAGCGCGACCCGCAGGAGGACAAAAAATCCACCCACCTGCTGCTGCTGGCCGAGAACCAGGCAGGTTACCAAAACCTGCTCAAGATCGCCTCCGCCGCCCAGACGGAAGGTTTCTACTACTACCCCCGCATCGACAAGGAATTCCTGGCCCGGCACGCCGGCGGTTTGATCTGCTCCTCCGGCTGCATGTCTGCCGAGGTGCCGCGCCTGCTCGAGCAGGGACAGGTGGACAAGGCGCGCCGGACCCTCGACTGGTATTACGAAGTCTTCGGCAAGGATAACTTTTTCCTCGAATTGCAAGAACACAACATGCCCGAACTGGAGCGCATCAACCGCCAGTTGATCGAACTCGGCCCGCGCTACAACGCCAACTATATTGCCACCAACGATGTCCACTATATCAACCGGGAAGATTCCCGCCTGCAGGATGTCCTGCTGGCGATCCAGACCGGGAAACTGCTCACAGACCCGGACCGGATGCGCTACGAACCCGAGTCCTTCTACTTGCGCTCGGCCCAGGAAATGGCGGCCATCTTCGGCGAAGTGCCGGCGGCGCTCACCAACACCCAGTCGATCGCAGACCGCTGCAACGTCAACCTGGAAGTGGACACGTACCGCCTGCCGCAGTTCGAAGTCCCGGTTGGCGACACGGTGGAGGGGTACCTGCGCTCGCTGTGCGAGGACGGGCGCCGGCGCCGCTACCACGAGCAGGCCGAAGCGCCCCGGGTGCGGGAACGCCTCGATTATGAACTTGAGATCATCCACCAGATGGGCTTCGATGCCTACTTCCTGATCGTCTGGGACCTGTGCCGCCACGCCCGGCAGCGCGGCATCTGGTACAACGCCCGCGGCTCTGCCGCCGGTTCGATCGTCGCCTACTGCCTGGACATCACCCTGGTCGACCCCCTGCAGCACGACCTGATCTTCGAACGCTTCCTCAACCCGGGCCGCATCTCGATGCCCGACATCGACCTGGACTTCCGCGACGACCGCCGCGCCGAGATGCTGGAATACGCCGTCAATAAATACGGACAGGATAAGGTGGCCCAGATCATCACCTTCGGCACGCTGGGGGCGCGCGCCGCCCTGCGCGACGTGGGGCGGGTGATGGACATCCCGCTCAACGAAGTGGACCGGGTCGCCAAACTGGTGCCCAACATCCCCGGCAAACCGGTCCCGCTGCTGGAGGCGATCGAAAAATCACCGGAACTGAAGTCCGTCCGCGATTCATCCGAAACGATGCGCGACTGGCTCGATACGGCCGCCCGGATGGAGGGGGTCGTCCGCAATGCCGGGACGCATGCCGCCGGGGTGGTGATCTCCGACCAGCCGTTGATCGAGTACCTGCCGCTGAACCGCCCGACCAGCAACTCCGAGGAGACCCCGGTAAAAACCGTCACCCAGTTCGAAATGGGCATCCTCGAGCGGCTCAGGCTGCTCAAGGTGGACTTCCTCGGCCTGGCCACGCTGACCATCATGGCGCGCGCCTGTGACCTGATCCAGCAGCGGCATGGGAAAAAGTTCAACCTGGGGAACATCCCGCTCGACGACCGCGCCACCTTCGAACTGCTCGGCAAAGGCCAGACGGCCGGCGTCTTCCAGGTGGAAGGCACCGGCATGACCCGCTGGCTGGTGCAGATGAAACCCACCGCCCTCGAACATGTCATCGACATGGTGGCGCTCTTCCGTCCCGGCCCGATGGACTTCATCCCCGATTACATCAGCCGCATGCACGGCGAGACGGCCGCCGAATACCGCCACCCGGCGCTGGAACCCATCTTCGGTTCCACCTTCGGCATCCCGGTCTACCAGGAGCAGTTGATGCGGGCGGCGGTCGAACTGGCCGGTTATACCGCGCCAGAATCGGACGAGTTGCGCAGCGCCATCTCCAAGAAAAAACAGAAGGAGATCGAGAAGCACCGCGGCAAATTCGTGGCTGGCGCAACAGCGCGCGGCATCCCCCAGGAGACGGCCCAGGCCATCTACAGCGACTGGGAGGAATTCGCCCGTTACGGCTTCAACAAGAGCCACGCCGCGGATTATGGCGTGATCGCCGTCCAGACTGCCTACCTGAAACGCCACTACCCGGCCGAGTATATGACCGCCCTGCTCTCGGTCGCCAAGAACCAGATCGAAAAAGTAGCCTACTATGTGGCCGATACCCGCAGCATGGGTATCGATGTCCTGCCGCCGGATGTGAACAGCAGTGAATGGGACTTCATCATCGAAGACCGCCTGGATAAAAAACCCGCCATCCGCTTCGGGCTGGGCGCCATCAAGAACGTCGGCCAGGCCCCGGTCGATCTGGTCCTGAAGGCCCGCCGCGAAAAACCCTTCGCCGACCTGAACGACTTCGCCCGCCGGGTGGACCTGCGCGCCGCCGGCAAGCGCGTCCTGGAGTGCCTGGTCAAGGCTGGCGCGCTGGACTCCTTCGGGACGCGCCCGGCGATACTGGCCGCTTCCGAACAACTGGTGGCGGTCAGCGGCTCGCACTTCCGCGCCGAACAGGCAGGCCAGATGAGCCTCTTCGGGGCGGGGACCGGCGTCTCCGAACAGATCGTCCTCCCCTCTTTGCCCGACCTCGACCGGCGCGAACTGCTCAACTGGGAGCGCGAACTGATTGGCATTTATATTTCCGAGCACCCCCTCGCCTCCCAGATGGCGCTGCTCACCCAGGTGGTCACCCATTTCTCAGGACAGTTGGCGGAGGCGGAACACCAGGAGAAGGCGCGTGTCGCCGGGCTGGTGACCTCCATCCGCCCGCACCAGACCAAGACCGGCAGCATGATGGGCTGGGTGACGATCGAGGATATCCAGGGCAACATCGAACTAGTGGTCTTCCCGCGTGCCTGGGGCCGGTACGAGACCAGCCTGGAGGCCGGCATGCTCATCATCGCGGACGGGAAAGTGGACGCCCAGTCCACGCCGCCCAAGGTCCTGGTGGACTCGATCCGCACCGAGATCGACATCACCGTCCCGCTCGAGGAACCACCTGCCAGTAAAGGACGCGGGCAGCCGGGCGTCAGCGAGACGAAGGCCGCCTACCGACCGGCCAGGACGCCGCCAGCGCAGCCGCCTCCCGTCCATGGACCGCAAAACTCGCCGGGAGGCAGCGACAACCTGCCGCCCCCGCCGGAAGCATTCCCGCCCGGCTGGGATGGGTTTGCATCCCCGGCCGGTTATGTGGCCGTCCAGGCTGCCGAACTCGAGCCCGGTTTCGACCCGAAGTACCTGGATAAGGAAAGCCATCCGGAACCGGAACCGCCTGCCTCATCCGCCGTTCCCGGCAGCGCCGGAGGGGAGAAGCCGCCCGATACCCTGCCTCCAGCCGTGACCATGCCGGCGCGCGGACTGGCTGCGCCGATGGAAGCCGACCACCCGCCGCAACTGGTCACCATCCTGCTGCGCCCAAATGGCGATAAACAGCGCGACATCCGGCGCATCCAGCGCCTGCACGGGACGTTCATCTCTTACCCCGGCCGTGACCATTTCACTTTCCATATTTTCGAGGATGGCAAAGGCCACCTGATCGAATTCCCGAACGAGACCACCCACCTTTGCCCGGAACTGCTGGAGAAGCTCCAGGCCGTGGTGGGGGAGGAGAATGTGCGGGTGGAGCCGGTGGTGTATCAATAAGCAGAATAATCACGGGGCAACAAGGAGAGACCGGCATGTTTCACTATATTGACTTCGATCCGAATGTGCTCAATGGAAAACCCCACGTGCGCGGCACACGCCTGAGCGTGGAGTTCATTCTCGAACTGATCGCCAGTGGAGCGACACGCGACGAGATCATCCAGGCATACCCTCAATTAACAAACAAAGCGCTCGAAGAAGCCCTGAAATATGCAGCACAGGCCGTCAAGAATGAAATTTTGTTGAATATAAAAGTTGGGGCATGAGACCGCTGGATTTCCCCCTGCTGGCTGATGAAAATATCCACTCTGGTGTCGTCGCATTCCTGCTTGAACAGGGATGCGATATTTTGTCTATCGCGACGCAAGAGCGTTACGGCTTGCCCGATATCAAAATCCTTCGCATGGCGCAGGAATCGAAACGCGTCGTACTAACCCATGATAGCGACTTCGGCGGCTTGGCTGTTTTGAATGCCCAACCGTATACAGGGATCATCTATCTTCGACCCGGCATGTTTTTTGACCGTCGGCTTACTCCTCGTTCCGACGCAGAGCGTTGGAAGGCAGGCTTGATCATCCGGCGTAGTACAAAGGTGACGACGCAGAGCATCGTCACCAGGATTTGCGGGTACATTTCGGCA
>Ga0194126_10002458_pt1 | contig 30028 bp, 29 predicted proteins | sample TA2KigC150mmetaG_FD_148641 | JGI IMG/M metagenome (GOLD analysis project Ga0194126, IMG submission 148641) | Freshwater microbial communities from Lake Tanganyika, Tanzania - TA2015035 Kigoma Deep Cast 150m | ecosystem: Environmental > Aquatic > Freshwater > Lake | place: Tanzania: Lake... | reverse complement strand
CTGACATGTCGACGATCGTCGGTTCACATGACGCCGAGTTCACCATAGAGGTTCGTTCCCAGTGGCGAACGGTCGTACGTCGTTTTCTTCGCCACAAGCTGGCCATGATCAGTCTGGTCACGCTCATCATCATTTTCTTCGCGTCGATTTTCGGAAAATACATCTGGCGTTTCGATTTCATGGAGCGTGATACCGCGAACCTGTCGCAGCCACCTTCATGGACGCATCCGTTCGGGACCGACTCGTTGGGCAAGGACATGTTGGCCCTCACGCTTCGCGGGGCCCAGCGCTCGATCCTCATCGCGCTGATGGTTTCGGTGCTGTCTACCACGATCGGCGTGACGCTCGGCGCGATTGCCGGTTACTTCCGCGGATGGACCGATGCGATCATCATGCGAATCACGGATCTGTTGCTCACCATTCCGTTGCTCATCCTCGCTGGCTGCATCGCATGGCAATTCGACGGAGGCGGCTCATGGTGGCTGTTGTCGTTGATCCTGGGTGTATTGAGTTGGCAGGGAACGGCCCGCATCGTTCGCGGCGAGTTCTTGTCGTTGCGCGAAAAGGAATTCGTCGAAGCGGCGCGCGCCATCGGAGTCACCGATCGACGCATCATCTTCAGGCACGTTCTACCGAACGCACTCGGGCCGATCATCGTCTCGGCAACCCTCTCGATCGCAGGTGCGATCCTCGTCGAAACCGCGTTGTCGTATCTCGGACTTGGCGTGAAGGCCCCTGATTCATCGCTCGGTTTGCTGGTCAGTGATTACCAGGCCGCTTTCCAGACCCGCCCGTGGTTGTTCTGGTTCCCGGGGATTTTCATCATCGTCATCTGCCTCGGTGTCAATTTCGTCGGGGACGGCCTGCGCGACGCATTCGATCCCAAGCAAACGAGGGTGCGCGCATGACCGAAACTCTTCTGCAAGTGCGCGACCTGAGCGTCGAGTTTCCGACCGACGATGGTGTCGTTCGAGCCGTGCGCGGTGTTTCCTTCGATCTTCGCCGCGGCGAGGTCCTCGGCATCGTCGGCGAAAGTGGGTGCGGAAAGTCGGTCACGAACCTCGCCATCATGGGCCTGCTTCCGAATACGGCCCGTGTATCGGGTTCCGTGAAGATCGGCGATTCCGAGGTGGTCGGTCGTTTCCCCGGGGAGATGCGTGAGATTCGTGGCAAGCGCATTGCAATGATCTTCCAGGATCCGATGACCTCGTTGAATCCCGTTTACACCGTCGGTTGGCAGCTGGTCGAAACCATCCGGGCCCACCGAGAAATGAAGAAGAACGAAGCCCACGCAAAGGCGGTCGACCTGTTGCGTCTGGTCGGCATCCCGAACCCCGACGACCGCTTCGAGTCGTATCCGCACGAGTTCTCCGGCGGTATGCGCCAGCGTGTCGTCATCGCCATGGCGATCGCAAATGATCCCGAGGTGTTGATCGCCGATGAGCCAACGACGGCACTCGACGTCACGGTGCAGGCCCAGATCCTCGACACACTCCAGCGGATCCGTCGCGAGACCGGCACCGCCATCATCTTCATCACACACGACCTCGGCGTGCTCGCCGGCATCGCGGATCGTCTGCTGGTCATGTACGCGGGTCGCGTCGTCGAATGCGGTCAAATCGAAGAGGTCTTCGATGACCCACAGATGCCCTACACGATCGGTCTGCTCGGCGCGATTCCCGGCGAAGACAGCCACGGTCGACGACTGAGCCAAATCAAGGGAGCGCCGCCATCACTGATGCGCATTCCCGAGGGTTGTCTCTTCGCGCCGCGCTGTCCGTTGGCACTCGAAGCGTGTGGCGACAGTGAACCTGCGGTCATCGGACCCGAGGCACACCATGGCGTGGCATGCCACCGCGTCGGCGACATCCGGTCGATGCCCGACAGGCGATCGATCTTCCTGCGCGAGGGGGCGGTCTAAGTGGCCCTGCTCGAAGTCAGGAACCTCGTGAAGGAATTCCCCGTACGTTCTCCAGGGGTGGTGCGGCGCGTGGTCGGCAAGGTGCAGGCCGTCTCCGACGTTTCTTTTGATCTCGCTGCGGGCGAGACGTTGGGCCTCGTGGGCGAAAGCGGATGCGGCAAGTCGACGACCGGTCGCAGCGTGTTGCAACTGCTCCAGGCAACGTCGGGGTCCGTCACGTTTGACGGGCGAGAACTGACCGACCTGTCCGTGCGAGAAATGCGTCCCTTGCGTCGAGAGATGCAGATCGTCTTTCAAGACCCGTACGCCTCGCTCAACCCGCGCATGCAGGTCAGTCAAACGATTGCCGAACCCTTGCGCACACACGGTCTGGCTGCCGGCAGGGAAGCCGAGCGCGTATTCGAACTCCTGGCGATGGTCGGCTTGAATCCCGAGCATGGCAATCGCTATCCGCACGAATTCTCCGGTGGCCAGCGTCAACGCATCGGCATCGCGCGTGCGCTTGCCGTCGAGCCGAAGTTGCTGGTGCTCGACGAACCCGTTTCCGCACTCGATGTCAGCGTGCAGGCGGGCATCATCAACCTTCTGGGGGATCTCCAGGGCGAACTTGGTCTTGCGTACCTCTTCATCGCCCACGACCTGTCGGTGGTGCGTCACATCGCCGATCGCGTAGCGGTGATGTACCTGGGCAGGATCGTCGAAATCGGACCCGTCGATCGGATCTACCAAGAACCCAGACACCCGTACACGAAAGCCCTGCTGTCGGCGGTTCCCGTCGCCGATCCGCACAAGGAAAAGATCCGCAATCGCATCACCATCCAGGGTGACGTTCCCTCGCCCGTCAATCCGCCCAGCGGCTGTCGTTTCCGCACGCGCTGCTGGAAGGCCACCGAGCGCTGTGCCTCGGAGACCCCGCAACTGGTGGTCGATGCCTCGGGTCGGGCCGCTGCCTGTCATTTCCCGGAGGCTCGGGACTAGCATTCTCCGCCGTGCGCGACCTCATCACCATCTTCGTCGTGATTGTCAACGTGGCTTCGATGTTTGCGATGATCGTGGGCATTCTCCTGCACAGCGGGCGTGGCGGCGGCTTGTCCGACATGTTCGGTGGGGGTGGCGGTGCGGCTCTTGGTTCGGCCGCCGCCGAGCGCAACTTGAACCGCATCACGACGGTGTTTGCACTTGCGTGGTTCCTCACCGTGATCGCGCTTGCGATGCTCCTCGCCGAGTAGCACGCAACCCTGGTTGGCGGTTCGGCCGGCCGCAGTTAGGCTCTGTAATCCACGTCGAAGTGGCGAAATAGGCAGACGCACCAGCTTGAGGGGCTGGCGCCCGCAAGGGCGTGGGGGTTCAAGTCCCCCCTTCGACACGAAAAATGGCGACAACAAAAGTCCGTTCGTCGCTGGTGGTCGCGTTCCTCGTGGCGCTCTTGGCGGTGGGTGCCTACGCAGCGGACACACCTTCAGCCTTTTTGCTCGCAGTGGTCCCGTTGGCCTACACCGTTCCGGCTTTCGTCTGGCTCGATCGTCTCGAGCCCGAGCCCCGGACGATGCGCTGGAACGCATTCCTGTGGGGTGCGGGAGTCTCCACCTTGGTCGCGAGTGTGGCCAATGAAGTCACCGCGGCCTCGGTCGGATCCTCTGCTGCTCTCGTGGTTAGTGCTCCCGTGGCGGAAGAGTTCATGAAGTCGCTCGGAATCCTCGGGGCCGCCAAGCGTGGTCATCTCGACACCCCTCTGGATGGCGCCGTCTACGCCGGATACGTGGGTCTCGGCTTCGCGATGGTCGAAAACGTCACCTACTTCTCGGATGCCATTGCCGAGGACGAGATTGGGTTCGTCTTCGCGTTACGCGGACTCTTCTCACCCTTTGCACATCCCTACTTCACGCTCTGGGTCGGACTCAGCGTCGGAGCGGCAGTCCGCAGCGGACGCTCACGGCGCTACGCCGCGATACGTGGACTGGCACCGGCGATGCTGTTGCATGCCGCATGGAATGCCTCTGGTCTGAATTCCATCTTCGCGCTCCTTCTTCTGGCGCATGTCGTACTGTTCCTCGTGATGGTGCGACGCTTGCGACGCATGCGGCGCGACGAAGTTGCGCTGGTTCGCCGGCGTTTGGTGCAACTGGCCTTCACCCACAATGTGTCGCCCATCGAGCTCGACACCTACGGAGACCTGCGGGCGACACGGCATTTGCGCCGGCAACTCCCGCGCAGTGACCGTCCCGCTTTCGACGAGCGCCGCGTGATGCTCACGAAGCTCGCCCTGCACGAGAGGTGCGACTAGCATCTCGGGTCATGCAGGTAACGGTTCGTCAGAATCCTTCGTTTTCCGTAGCGCGCATCCAATTGGGCGGTGGTGAGGCCGTACAGGTCGAGTCCGGCGCCATGATGGCGATGTCCGAGGGGGTCAACCTGGTCGCCAAGGCCGAGGGTGGCGTCATGAAGTCGCTCAAGCGCGCCACGCTGGGTGGTGAGAGCCTCTTTGTGTCCACTTACACGGCGCCGGCGTCCGGCGGATTCGTGGACGTCGCGGCTCGTCTCCCCGGCGACTTGACAGTGCAGACGATTTCGGGTTCGATGCCGTTGTTCATTTCGCGTGGCAGCTGGTTGGCGAACGAAAAATCGGTCACGCTCGATACCCAGTGGGGTGGTTTCAAGAACATGTTCGGATCCGAGGGCGGATTCATCCTTCGCGCCGACGGCAACGGACTGGTGGTGTTCGGCTGCTACGGCGGTCTCGAAGAGTGGAATCTCGCGGGTGGTGAGGGCATCACGGTCGATTCGGGTCACATGGTGGCCTACGAGTCGTCGGTGCAGATGGGTATCCGCAAGGCAACGGGTGGCATCGTGCAGATGTTCAAGAGCGGCGAAGGCCTTGTCCTTGATTTCCGGGGTCCGGGACGTGTGTGGACCCAAACCAGAAACCCGCAGGAACTCATCGGCTGGATTTCGTCGGTTCTACCGACGGGCCAACCGGGTGCGGGTGGGGTCATCGGCGGCCTTCTCGGCCGCTCCTGAATCGCCCCGTCCACCCGTCCGTCGCGCGCCCGCACCTCGTGTTGTCCCGCACCGGTGACGGCGGGGTCCGTTCACAGCACGCCACCGATGCGGGTGAGGAGGTCGCCGTAGGTGTCGAGTGCGGGGAACTGGGGAAATTCACGTTTGACGTTGTCGGGAGCGTTGAAGAAAAAACCGTGGTCCGCAGCGCCGAGCATTGCGGTGTCGTTGTACGAGTCACCTGCTGCGATGACGCGGTAGTTCAGCGCCCGAAACGCTTCGACCGCCTTGCGCTTCTGGTCGTCGAGTCGCAACTCGTAGTCGATGATGCGGTCATTCTCGACAACCAAACGATGGCAGACGAGCGTTGGCATGCCGAGGTGCCGCATCAGGGGTCGACCGAATTGCTCGAACGTGTCGGAAAGGATGACGACCTGTGTGACCGACCGTAGTTCGTCGAGGAATTCACGTGCACCCACGAGCGGTGACAGCGTCGCGATGACATCTTGGATTGCCGACATGGTCAATCCGTGGGCAGTGAGGACCTTGAGTCGTCCGCGCATCAAGACGTCGTAGTCGGGCTCGTCGCGCGTCGTGCGACGTAGTTCCTTGATGCCCGTTGCTTCGGCTATGGCAATCCAAATTTCGGGTACGAGGACACCTTCGAGGTCGAGTGTGACGATCGTTTGGGTCGCGCCAGCGGCCAGGGCCATGCCGTAGTCTCGCACCCGTAGGCGCTGACGGAGGAAAAGTGGACCGCAGAACCAAGATCGTTGCCACGTTGGGTCCGGCATCGGCGTCGGATGAGGGAGTACGAGCGCTAGTCGAGGCGGGCGCCTCTGTGTTCCGCTTGAACTGCTCGCATCTCACGACCGAGAGACTGCGCGATTCGATCGCACTCGTGCGGCGTGCGGCACCCCTCGCTGCGGTTTTGGTCGACATTCAGGGTCCGAAAATGCGCTACGTGGGTGAGGAGCGCGTGCTTGGCGGAGACGACGAGGTGAGGTTCACCCACGCTGAGTTGGGTCTCGAGGAACTGACGAAGGGTGCGAGCGAACTGTCAATCCAAGTGGGACAACGATTGTTGCTCCACGACGGTCGTATTTCCTCGCGCATCGTTTCCGTGGACGGCGAGTCACTGCTCGTTCGGATCGTCGACGGCGGTGTTCTCAAACACGGCAAAGGAGTGAATCTGCCCGACACCTCGATCACCGGGGATCTGCTCTCGGGCAAGGACCGTGCCGACATTGCGGTGGCTCGGGAGGCGGGCGTGGAAATGGTTGCGGTGTCGTTCGTGCAGTCGTCGCGCGACGTCGAACAGGTCCGCAACTTGTTTGGTGGTCGAACAGGTCCGCAAGTTGTTTGGTGTCGCGGGTTTGGTGATCGCAAAAATCGAGCGCCCACAGGCACTCGCCGATCTTGATGGAATCCTTGCCGCTGGTGACGGCGTGATGGCTGCGCGCGGTGACCTCGGGGTCGAGATTCCCTACGAGGACGTGCCGCCCGTCCAGAGGCGCCTCGCACGGCGGGCCATCGAGGCGGGGAAGGTTTCGATCTGTGCGACAGAGATGCTCGAGTCGATGATCTCATCGACTCGTCCGAGCCGTGCCGAGGTCGCCGACGTCTCGGCGGCTGTGCGCGACGGCTTCGATGCGGTGATGTTGTCGGGTGAAACAGCAGTGGGGGACGACCCCGCCGGTGCGGTGCGGGCCATGGCACGGATCTGTCGGGGAGCCGAGGCCGACGTCAACCTGCCGAATCTGTTTGCAGACGCCAACCCTGCCACGGCGGCGGTCACGGCCGCGGCCAGCGCGCTCGCCAAGCGGATCGGAGCCGATGCGATTTTGGCTCTCACCTACACGGGCTACAGCGCCCGTTTGTTGGCCGCCTGTCGGCCCAGCACTCCGATTCTTGCCGTCACGCCCGATCCTGCCACAGCACGACTACTAGTCGCCTTGCGAGGCGTGGAGCCGACGGTCGTCGACCGGCCCGGACGCATCGAGGAGGCCATTCCGCTGGCTCTGGAGGCCGTGCGTGCCGCGGGTCGGGTTCAGGCGGGCCAGCGGGTTGTGGTGTGCGCCTCGCGCACGAGCCCACGTTCCGACGCCGACACGCTGTGGCTCCATTCCGAGCCTTGATGGACGCCCCGCCCGATTCGCGGCCCTAGATCCAGTCGGTGCCGAAGTTGCCGTTGACAGCGACGATGAGAAGTGTTGCGCCCTCGGGGCCGGCCCACTCGGGGCCGTAGGCGTGTCCCTCGGCGACGAACCGCACCTCGCCGGGCCCGAAGACTCCCTCGCCTTCGATGTGGAACTCACCTCGCTTGACGATGTAGAGCGTGTCGCAGGTATGCACGTGACGACCCAACCAGGTGTTGGGTGGAAAAGTGTTCTCGAGAACCGTCGGTGTTCGGCTGAGAATTCGCACGTGGACCTCACCCTTGATGTTCGGGTTGGTGGCGACCAACGGCTCGACATCGTCGGGGTTGGACCGCCAGACTGCTGCGTTGGACATACTGCGACCTTAGGACCCACGACGCCGCCGGACGAAGTCAAGACAACGTGCGGAATCGGCGCTGTGTGAGGAGCACGACGAGAACGAGTACGAGCATCGCCGCTCCCGTGCCTGAGATCGTCTCGGGAAGTGAACGCAGGTGGCGGGCGGCGTAGCCGATGAGGAGGGCTCCCATCGGGGCCAGGCCGACCATCAAAAGACTGTGGACCGACATGACGCGGCCCATCACTTCAGGCGGCGTGTTTCCCTGCAGGAGGGCCTGATTGAGGTTCAGGTAGAACCCACCGGTGAGACCCCATGCAAACAGGATCAGGGCAAGGGCGAGGTACGACGGTGCAGGACCGATGAGGATTTGAACCGTTGCACCGGTCGTCAGAGCCAGCATGAACCAGAGCCCTTTTTGCTTGACGCGATGTGAATTGCGCAAGAGCCACATGGACGTGACGAACTGTCCGAGGCCGAGCAGCGTGTAGAGGAACGTTGCAGATGCCCCCGTGGCGGCGACTTCTTCCCGTGCGAATTGGGGCCCGAGAACCATCCACGGTGACATCATGAAAATGACGCTTCCCGTGAGGAGGATGAAGAGCGTCCGGATATCGGGGTGGCGAACGATGAAGCCAACCCCCGTGGCCAGTTCGCTGCGCAGTGAAGGGCGGTGCGTGTGGGGCACCATGGCCGGCAGTTTCAAGGGCACGAGAGCAAGGAAGCCGACCCCGTAGAGGACCGCCTGGACCCAAAAGGCCCCCTCGATGCCCCAACGGCTGATGGCCGGGCCCGCGATGGCCGGGCCCAGGATGAGCGCGAGATTCGAGGCAACGACCGAGACGATGATGGCATTCATCAGGTGCTCCGGCGGCACGAGCGTGGGAACGATGGCCGCGCGTACCGGCTGGCCGATTGCCACGAAGAGACCGAGAACCGCCGCGCACAATGTTGCCGAGCCCGTCGTGATGCGATCGGCGGACACGAGCAGAGAGGTCACGAGGGTCACGACGAACGCACCCGTCTGACTCAGGAGCAGCAGCATTCGGCGGTTGACCCTGTCGGACATCACGCCGACGGGCAAAGAGATGAAAAGCGCCGGCAGGCCCATGACGAAAAGCAACCGGCCACTGACATCGGACTTCGACCCGAGTTCCAGAACCAGCCAGACGAAAGCGAACCGTTGAGTCGACTGGACGAGGATGAAGCCGAGGGTGTTGTACCACAACAAGCGGAATGATGTGAGCCGCAAGACGCCGAAGGTGCCTTGCGAAGCATCGGCTTGCCTCACGATGCGTCTCGTACCACGTACCTGATCGGCAAACGCTTCAAGCCGCCCACGAAGATTGTCTTGACAAGCGCGGGTTCCGCCGCCAACTCGACGTGGTCGAGGCGGGGGATGAGTTCGCTCAACAAGGCCCTCAGTTCCATGCGCGCGAGCAAAGCGCCGAGGCAATAGTGAACGCCAAAGCCGAACGCGAGATGCTTGTTGGGGCTCCGAGTGACGTCAAAGCGATCAGGGTCGGCGAAGACAGACTCGTCGCGGTTCGCCGATGGGTACGACAGCAAGAGACTTTCACCTTTGCGGATCGTTTTTCCGCCGACTTGGGCATCTTCGATGGCGTTGCGCATGAAGTGCTTGACGGGTGTGACCCATCGAATGATCTCGTCGACGGCGGTCCCAATGTGCTCGGGGTGGGTCCTGAGCAAGTCCAGTTGATCGGGGTTCTCGATGAGCGCTTGCAGGCCACCCGCCATGGAGGCAGATGTCGTGTCGTGACCCGCCGTTGCGGCGATCACGTAATAAGAGATCGTCTGTATGTCGGTGAGAGGTCGGCCGTCGATGAGTGCGTTGGCAATGACCGAGGTGAGATCGTCCTGGGGTTCTTCGCGGCGCTGGCGTGTGAGGTCGGTGAAATAGGCGAAGAAGTCCTGGACGACGGCGATCAAGTCCTCGGGGGTCGACCCCCGGCGCATCTCCTCATCGGCACTGCCGAAGAGTTCCTGGGTCAGTTTCAACATTCGCGGATAGTCGCTCTCGGGCAAGCCGAGGATCGCGAGGATCACGTTGAGGGGCAGTGGCATGGCGATGTCACGCGCAAAGTCGCATTCGCCACCGAGTTCGACCATCCGGTCAACCGATGCGCGGGCCAAGCCGGAGAGCCGTTGGTCGAGTCTGGCCAGGCTCTTGGGAAGGAACCAATCAGAGGTGATTCCGCGCAGGGCGCGATGTTCCTCGCCGTCGACATGGATCAGCGTCCGCAACAAATTGCCGTTCTTGGCGGCTCTTTCGTCGTCGGCCCGCGTGCCGAGAACCGGCCTCGGTTCGTTGCGGAAGATGTTGCTGCGAAGTTCCACCGACAAGACGTCGGCGTGCCGCGTGACGGCGTGGAAGGGATTGAAGTTTTCGTGTTCGACGAGATGAACTGGATCCTCCCGCCGCAGCACGGTGCAGGCCCGAAAGAACAATTCTTCGTCGGCATAGGCAGCCGGGTCGACGAAGACCTGGCCCGCCTCCTTTACTGACAACACGTGTTCACCCCCATGACGTTGTTCGCCGCGACACGTCGATTCAATCGAGTTGAGCACCCACGCGATGCGGATCGAGCACATCCAGGCTCTTACCGTCGGCGCGCAATCCCTCCTCGATGTACATGTCGAGCATCTTGTGGAAGTGACGCAGGCGACCCTCCATGTAGCTGGCGTAGGTGACGGTTTTCTTGCCCGTCGACTTGAGTCCCTGCTGCACAAACGGGAGGTTCGACATGTCCTGCTCGAAGACGTCTGCCAATCCGGCCATACCGGGCGCTTCGATCCAGCGTTGTTCGCGGCGCAGACGGGCCGTGGGCGCAGGGTCGGGTTTGGGCTCGTTGTCGGGAACGGCAACCATGCGGATGACATCCATGAACGCCGTGTCGGGGGTACGCCCCGGACGCCAGCGGTACATCAACGGCTGACCGATCCCTGCCCACGGCGCGAAGGCGGGGAATAGGTGATAGAGCACCGCGTCGAGAATCTCAGAGTCGGAGTAGTTGTCGAGGTTGGCGCGGAACATCGCCGACATCCGCTCCCGGAAAGTCTCGGCGACGTACGCGCGGGCTTCGACACCTGCTGGAACTTCGGGCCGTGTCTGGTCGGCGTACCCGCGGCTGCGGCTGGAAAACGCAACGAACTCTTCGGCGATCGTTTCTTCAGAGAGAGTCTCGACGATATGTGGGGACTGAACACCGAACGGGTTGAAGAAGCGGGAGACCTCCGGGTTGTCGGGATAGATGGAGTACTCGCTGTTTTCGTCCCCGCAAAATGCAACGATCTGTGGGTGCGTGACGAGCACGTGGTAGCCCTCGCTGAAGGCCTCCATCAGAACCTTCCAGTTGCAATCGACCTCCTTGACGGCGTGGAAGGCCTTGTAGCGCTTCGAGAGAGGAAACTCCCTGAAATGGTCGATCATTTTTGCTGCGTATTCGTGGAAGGGCTTGGCTTCCAGGTCGAAGTTGATGAAGACGAGACCGTCCCACGTTGCGACTTTCGCCTGCGGCAGGCACGTGGGCTTGGAACCGTTGAGGAACTGCGGGAAATCCCACGAACCCGGCACGTTCACCAGGTCACCCTTGTTGTCCCATTCCCATCCGTGGAACGGGCACATGAAGGAGTCAACGCGTCCTTCGTCATCGGCCAGGCGCGTACCGCGGTGCATGCAGGCGTTGTGCAGGGCGCGGATCAGGCCGTCCTTGCCGCGAATGATGATGAGCGATTCGTCAGCGACGTCGTACACGACGTGCGATCCTGGCTCCTTGATTTCATCTTCCAGACAGGCGAACTGCCATGTCTTCATCCAGACGTAGCGCTTTTCGAGCGCGGCGAATTCGGGCGAGGTGAACCGTGATTTGGGTACTTCTTCCATACCCACATACGGGCTGGCGAAGTCGAGAAAGGCCTTGGGCACCGGACGGGTGTCGGTCTTTAAGATTTCCTGCACCTTGGCCCCGCGGGAATGCGAAACGCCCGGGTCGTTGTCAATCGCGGTCATGACTGGTGCCTTTCTAGGACATGTTCTTCCACGAACAACCGTAAACGACCGCTGACGTGTTCCAGCGAATCGGACGCAACTTGTTTGCCAAGATCAGTCGCGTAGGCGGCATCGAAAGCATCACGGCTGTCGAACCAGAGTTCCGAAACCCCGTCGTAGAGCGGCGCGGTGCCGCCATCGAGGTTGGGTGGGACCAGGTTGAAGACGAGGCCCCGAAGTCCGGGCAGTCGGCGAGCGAGCGGAGCGTGTTGCTCCAGCCACCAGCGACGAAAGTCGTCGGGCGTCTGGTCCGCCCCTCGGGTGAGGAGAATGATGGCCTTGAACATGCGTGATGCGTCTCGATTCTGAATCTCAGGTCGGCTTGGTAATGCGGTGTCCGGGCCGGCCCCCCGTTGCATAGACGAGCGCAACAACAATCTCGTCGGGTCGGGGGGCATCGTCGATGGCAAAAGACGCCGCGTCCATGTCGTCGAAAACCCAGATGTCGTGACGGTTCGTCACGGGCATCGTCAAGCGGAAGCCTGCCGCGGCTACGACTTTTGTCGAGGGAATGATGGCCGCTCCGCCGCCGATGGCGGCGCGCACGGGCGCACCGAAGGTCGGATGAATGAGCGCCGCGGCGTGTTCGGCCTCTCCGTCGAGGCCGACGATGGCACCCTTGCCGTAGGCGGTGATCGCTTCAGGTCCGGCGCCGAGCACTGCCAGACAGCGACGTGCAAGCTCCGCCGACAGTTCGGGGGCCGCGGCGATCAGAGGCGAAAGATCCTCGACGTGACGACCGGCAAACGGGTTTGCGACCACTGCGGCAGCGACCGCCCGAACCGAAGCAGTGGGTAGCGGCCGACCGAACACCGAAACGGATTCCTCGCGGGATGAAAACCACTTGCGGACAGAGAGCGATGACACTCGCCAAAGAGTACTTTGTCAACCGTGGGAGCGATGGCCGGCAAGAGGTGGCGGAACTGGGCCGGCAACCAGCAGGTACGTCCGATGTCGTGGAAAATTGCGCGGTCGGCCGACGACGTGCGGGAGACAGTGACCGAGGCAATTCGTGACGGCCGACGCGTCAAGGCAGTCGGGTTCGGTCACAGTTTCACGGCGACAGCCGTTGCCAAGGACGTTCTGGTCGACTTGCGGAGACTCGACCGTGTCGGCCGGGTCGAGCGCATCGACGAATCATCGGGCGAGGTGGAAGTCGAGGGTGGAGTGGCCATCGCCGACTTGAACGAGGCGCTCGCGCTACAGGGCTGGGCGCTCGCCAACCTCGGGGACGTCGCGTACCAGTCGATTTCCGGGGCCATTTCGACTTCGACCCACGGCACAGGAGTACGCCTGACGGGAATCGCCGGACAAGTGCGGGGGCTCAGTTTGATCGACGGAACGGGCGCGGAGCACCGCATCCAGAGGAGCGACGGAGACCTCTTCCGCGCCGCTGCGGTCGGCTTGGGTTCGCTCGGAATCATCACATCGGTGCGCCTCGGAGTCGTTCCCGCTTTTGTCTTGTCTGCAGTTGAGACACCGATGCGTCTGGACGCCGTGTTGTCGAACCTCGACGAACACGTGGCAGAGAACGACCATTTCGAGTTCTTTTGGATTCCCCACACGGGTTGGGCGATCACCAAACGGAACAATCGCACCCCGGACCCCGCGTCACCGATACCCCGGTTGCGGGAATGGTGGCAGAAGTCGTTCCTTGAAAACACGGCTTTCGGTGCGGTCTGCCGGGTCGGGCGCGCCGCGCCTGGGCTGATCCCGCGTTTGGCAACCGCCTTGCCGAGTTCGGGGCGTGTGGCGTACTCGAATGCAAGTCACAAAGTGTTCGCGAGTGCCCGTCGAGTGCGCTTCGTGGAGATGGAGTATGCGGTGCCGCGCGCTGCGTGCACCGAGGCAGTGGTCGCAGTGCGCAAAATGATCGACGAGAAAGGCTTGCGTATCAGTTTTCCCGTGGAGGTGCGATTCACGGCTGCCGACGATCTGTTTCTCTCAACGGCAAACGGCCGCGAAAGTGCCTACATTGCGGTGCACATGTACAAAGGGACACCCTTTGAGTCGTACTTTCGCGAGGTGGAGGCGATCATGCGTGGCCTCGGTGGCCGTCCACACTGGGGAAAGATGCACTTCATGGGCGCCGCGGAACTCGAACCGCTCTATCCCGGGTGGAACTCGTTTCTTGGTATTCGCCGTGGTCTCGACCCGCAGGGCCTGTTCGTCAACGACTATCTGAGGCGGATTTTTGGTCTCACCGAGTAGTGTCGCGGCATGACAGGAGTTGAGATTCCATCCGACGTAACCGAAGTGTCTGCAGCCTGGCTGGAGGCAGCCATGAAAGCTGGCGGCAAGATCCAGACCGGACCGGTCCGCTCGATCGAACTGGTCCAGATCGGAGAGGGAATCGGCGTGATGGGCGAGATCTACCGCGCGAAGATCGACTACTCGAGCGGCACGGGTCCGGCTTCCGTCGTGGTGAAACTGCCCTCGCGTGCGGAAGCAAACCGTGAGCAGGGAATTTCGCTGGGGATGTACGAAGCCGAGGTGAACTTCTACAACCGGTGCGCTGATCGCACCGTCGCCTTCGTGCCGAAGGCGTATTACGCCGATATCGAGTCGGGCACCGCGAGGTTCATCATCGTGATGGAGGACATGGGTGGCCTGTCGATGGTCTCGCAGATCGAGGGCATGTCCGAGGCACAGGCTCTTGCGGCCATCGACTCGCTCGCAGCCGTGCACGCAAGTTGGTGGGGCAAGGCCGACGACCCCGCCATTGCGTGGGCGCCCAGTACGGTGCACGAGCGCATTCAGGTCTTTGCCCAAATGTGGCCGGCCCTATGGCAGATGTTCCAGCCGAACTTCGGCGACATGCTCTCCACAGAGGGTCTGGCCCTCGGGGAATGGATCTCGACCAACTATTGGCAGGCCTGCCAAACATTCTCACAGGCACCCTGGACGATGCTGCACCTCGACTACCGCGTCGACAACCTGATGTTCGACCGTGACCGGGTCGCTGTCGTCGACTGGCAGAGCCTCGGACGCGGACCGGCCGCATATGACCTGGCCTACCTGCTGGGCGGCAGCGTCACCGTCGAGGTTCGACGCAAAAATGAAGAACGCTGGGTGACGCACTACCTCGAAGAGTTGCACAAGGGTGGAGTCGACTATCCGGCGGAGTCGTTCATGCGGGACTACCGTCGAGCGCACGTGATCGGTGGTACCTCGACAGCGGTGCTGACCGGCGCGACCTTTGACCTCGGCAACGAGCGTGGCAAGCAACTGATCGCGTCGATGGCCGAACGTCACTTCGCCGCAGCCGTCGACTTGACGGGCCGCGACCTCTTCGACTGAGCGTCGCCGACGGTCAGGTCGGCAGGCAGATGTCTTGCGGCCGCACCGGCGTACGCGTGATGTCGCGCCCCGTGGCGTTGCGGATCGCCGCGACGATCGCGGGCGTGACCGAAATACACGGTGGTTCACCGACTCCTTTTGCGCCGAGCGGGGCGAGAGGTTCGTACTCCTCGATCGGGATGGCAACGACGTCGGGCGCATCGAGCGCCGTGGGTAGCAGATAGTCGGTGAAGCTGGGATTTTTCACGACTCCGCGGTCGACCACGATCTCTTCCATCACGGCAAGCCCAAGACCCTGGGCGATTCCACCTTCGATCTGACCCAACAATGTGAGTGGATTGAGCACCTGGCCGACGTCCTGGGCGGTTGCGATCTGCACGACCTTGACCAGACCGAGCTCGGTGTCGACGTCGACGACGGCGCGGTGCGCGACGAAGGCAAAAGCGACATGGCAATTGCCCTGTCCGTTTTCATCTAGTTCTTCGGTCGGCCGGTGGCGATGGAGGAACGTCTCTTCGATGCGCAGACCCTTGCTGGCCTCGGAGACCGGTACGCGCAAAGGCCCGAGCGTGTCGACGATGTCGGTTCCCTCGACGGCGAGTTGCAGTGGATTCAGGTTGTGGACGTGGGCCACCTGTTCGAAGAGACGCTCGCGCACGAGGCGACACGCACCGTCGACGGCACCGCCGCTCATCCACGTTTGGCGCGATGCGGAGGTCGAACCGGCGGAGCCGATCTGGGTGTCGATCGCATCGAGGACGACGGTGTCTACGCCGAGAATCGTGCGGGCGATCTGCTGGGCCAGTACGACGAATCCCTGTCCCACTTCGGCTGTGGCGAACTTGAGTGTCGCCACTCCGTCAGCCAGGGTGCAGCGTGCCTCGGCGGAGTCGTCGAAGCCTTCGGAGTACATCAGGTTCTTGATCGAGACACCCCATCCGATCCCGCGGCGGATGTGGCTTGGATCCGATGTGCGTCCAGAACCGCCCGGCAGTTCGAGTGAACCCGTGCCGTATGCGGGTTCCGCGGGCAGGGGAATCGCATCGGTTTCGCGGATGCAGCGCGCGACGGGGGCGACGCTGTCCACGACCTGGCCCGTGAAGAGTTTGTCGCCGGTCTTCATCGCGTTACGAAGGCGCACCTCAACGGGTGAGAGACCCAGCGCCACCGCCAGTTTGTCCATCTGGCCCTCGTGGGCGAAACACGCCTGAACCACTCCGAAACCGCGCATGGCCCCGCACGGTGGATTGTTCGTGCGCGTCGCCCAAGCCTCGAGGCGTGAGTTGTCACACGCGTAAGGCCCCTGCAGGTGGGTGATGCCGTTGAGCAGCACCGCAGACGACGTCGACGCATAGGCGCCGCCGTCGAGTTTCATCCATCCCTCGACCTTGAGCAGTTTGCCGTTGCGATCCGCATGGTGGCGCAGATGAATGCGTCCGGGATGTCGGTGGACATGACCAAAGAAGCTCTCCTCGCGGCTGTATTGCACCTTCACGGGGCGCCCCGTGCGCAGTGCGAGTAGGCAGGTGTGGACCTGGAGTGAAATGTCCTCGCGGGCACCAAAAGCCCCCCCGACACCACCCAGGACGAGACGTACCTTTTCGGGTGCCATACCGAGGCAGTCGGCGATCTGCTTGCGATCCTCGTGGAGCCACTGGGTCGCCACGACAAGTTCCACACCCGCGCCTCCCGGGTCGGGATAGGCCAGCGCAGCCTCGAGGCCGAGGAAGGCCTGGTCCTGCATTCCGATGTCGTAGGTGCCCTCGACGATGACGTCACCCACGATGTCGGGGTCGCCGGAGATGATTCGCTGGTGTCGAAATACATTGCCATCGGGATGGATCGGCGGTGTCGACGGGTCGATGGCCAAGTCCATGTCGAAGAGCACGGGAAGTTCTTCGTAGACAATCTTGATCGCTGCCAGAGCCCGACGACAGGTCTCGGGATGATCGGCGGCAACCGCTGCGATTGGTTCGCCCATGTAACGAACCACATTTTGTGCAAATACCGGCTGGTCGGAGGCGATGAGTCCGTAGGTGGCCTGACCGGGCACATCGTCGGCGAAGATGATCGTCTCGACCCCCGGGATCCGCCATGCATCCGTTGGATCGATGGAGACGATCCGAGCATGAGGATGCGGGGACCGCAGCGTCGCGCCCCACAACATGTTCTCTGCCTGGAAGTCGGACGAAAAGGCGAAGTCGCCCTGCGTCTTTGCGACCCCGTCCGGACGAAGCGCCGAGGTGCCCAGGACCTCTCGGCTCTGCGAGCGTGTCGTGGTCGAGGAGTTCTTCACTTGCCGGCGCCCTTGCGGAGTGCGACGACTGTCTCGACCGCTGCGAAGATGCGTCCGTAGCCGGTGCAGCGGCAGATGTTGCCGGACAGCGCCTCTCTCGTCTCGATCGCCGATGGATCGGGGTTGCGTTCGAGGAGGTGGTGAACGGCCACAACCAGGCCGGGGGTGCAAAAACCGCACTGCACGGCACCGTGTTCGACGAAGGCCAGTTGAACGTCGGTCGGAGCCCCGTGCGGTGCGAGGCCTTCGATCGTCACCACATCGCTACCAACCGCCGACGCGCCGAGAACCAAGCATGAACAAACCGCCTCATCGTCGAGCAGAACGGTGCAACTGCCGCATTCGCCCTGCTCGCAGGCGCCTTTGCTGCCCATCAGACCGAGCCGCTCGCGCAGCACATAGAGAAGGCTCTCGCCGACCCACGAGTCACGCACTTGCCGTCGTTCCCCGTTGACCACGAGATCGTAGAAACCGGTCGTGTCGGTCATTTCGTACTCCGCAGATAGAGGCGTCGGGTGAGGGTTTGTATTGCGTGACGACGATAGTCAGCGGTGGATCTGTGGTCGTCGATTGGGCGCGCTTCGGCTGCGACCCGTCGTGCGAATTCGATTGCGATGGCCTCGTCGGGCGGCAAGGACGTCGAGGCATCGACCTGTGTGGCGAGCCACGCTTCGGCTTCTCGGGCGCGGATGATGGTTGGACCAACCGCACCCAGTGCGACGCGCACCGAGGCGGTGTGGCGGTCGTGGACCAGGCACACACTGGCGACGGATATCACCATCGCGTTGCGCACGCCGACTTTCGCGTAGTCCTGATAGCCGCTTGTCGGCGCGATCGAGACAGACTCGATGAGCTCGTCCGAGACACGCGAGTTGCGTTTGACGCCGACCATGAAATCCTGGAAGGGAACCCCGCGGATGCCGCGCGGTGATCGCAGGTTCACCACCGCGTCGAGCGCGGCGAGGACGGGTAGTCCGTCACCTGCGGGAGAACAAGTTCCGAGGTTCCCCCCGAGGGTCCCCGCCGCACGAATCTGCGGGGAGCCCACCGTGCGGGCGGCGGCGGCGAGCGCCGGTAGCGCCTCGGCAAGCGGGCCGGTTTCCATGCGGGCGTAGGGAACGCCCGCACCGATTTGAATGAGTTGTGGGGTGATGGTGTACTCGCGCAGGCTGGAAACCAGGCGCAATCCGATGACAGTCCCGGGTTTCAAGTGATTGAAGTTGACCTCGACCATCGTGTCGGTCCCACCCGTTAGCAGGCACGCCCCCGGATTCTGGGCGAGCAGGGCGACGGCTTGGTCGACGGTGGTGGGCATGTACACGCTCATTGGGGACTCCATCCGCTGAACGTATCGATCATCGCCTTGACGTCGCCAAGCGGGTAGAGAATCGGGCAGGTGCAACCGTTGCGGATGTAGTGGGAGACCTGTTGTCTGGCGTCGTTGGGCGTCCCGCTTGCGGTCAACATCTGGACGATTTCATCGGGCACCAATTTGGATGCCGCAACGACCTGCTCGTGGGTGGCCGGCCACGTGAGAACCTCGCCGACCCGCTCGAGGAGGCTCTGCGGTACGCCCGAAGCCGCCATGATGTGGGGCTGCTGTCCGAGGTACTGGGTGACCATGAGGCGGGCCATGTCGAGGGCCGTCTTGCGGTCCTCATGGACGCTACAGACGACGAGCTGGGGTCGGTCGATGTCCTCGAGCGACCTGCCGGCCTTGGCCGCGCCGCGCTCGAGGGCCTCGATGGCGCGTTGGTTGTAGTCGGGGGAGACCAGATAGTTGAGCACGGCCCCGTCGGCAATTTCACCCGTCAGTTCCATCATCTGCAGGCCCGTGGCGCCGATGTAGATGGGGATGTCCTTGGGGCGCCGTTCTTGGTACACGTAATCGAGTTCTACTCCGTCGAGATGAACGAACTCGCCGTGAAAAGTGACGGTCTCGTTGGCGAGGAGAGCACGCACGGCAGTGACGATCTCGCGCATGGCGCGCAGCGGCTTTGCGCGCGTGATCCCCACCTTTTGCGCAAGTGGGTCCCACCACGCGCCTATTCCGAGAATCACACGTCCGGGTGCGAGATCGTCGAGCGTCGAAAAAGTTGCGGCGAGACGAGCAGGGTTGCGACTCCAGCAGTCGACGACGCCGCTACCGACTTTGATGCGCTCGGTCACCGAGGCGAAAGCGGCCATCGGAACGGTGGCCTCACGAACGAGCCGACTCTCGGCCTGCCACACCGCGTCGAAACCCTTTGCTTCGGCATACTTGACGAACTCCATACCCTCACGAATGCGATGGGCGTCCTGCAGGTAGAGCGCGACGGAGGCCCGTGGTGTGGATTTCATGCGGCGAGCCTTTCGTGGAGACGGTGTGCTTGTTCGGCAGCCTTGCGTCGGATCTCCTCTAGATCGAACGACACCGGCCGAGCCTCTTTGATGACGGCCTCGCCGTCGATGGAGACTTCGATCGGCCGCGTTCCCGTGGTGAAAGCGAGATGCCACGGGCTGTCCATGTGGTCGTAGTTCCAGACGACTTCGTCGCGGCGTGACTGCGGAGCCAGAACCCAGCCGTTGGTGAGCCATGACCACGCAGTCTCGGGAGAGAAACCCAGGTCGTGGTTGCGGCCCGCAACGTAGGCGAGGCGGAACTCTTCGGGCATGTCGGCCCCGATTCCATCTGTACCGAGCGCAACGCGGTTGGTGAATCGCGCAGGGCGTGCGTAACCCACCGCGTTGTTCATGTTGGAGCGGGGATTGTGGACGATCGTGCCGGGCAGATCGTCTTGCAAGCCAACGCAATGAACGAGAAGCCAGTTGTCGCGCGCCAGGCCCGTCAGGCGACGTGCAGCATCGCCGTCCTCGGGCCCCTCGGCGACGTGCACGTGGACCCCGACGTTGAGTCGCTCCGCAAGGTCGGCCGCAGCAGCGATGGTCTCGTTGGTGCACGTGAAGGAGGCATGGATACCCACCATGCCCTCGCGTCCCGAGGTGATGTATCGCTCGCACTCCAGGAGTCCACGGCGCGCACCGTCGGACATCGGCTGGTGTGCAGAGACATCGACCAGGGAACCGTTGTCGGACCAGCGGTCGGTCACTCCGTAACTGGGGATGACACGCACCCCGACGAGGGCGCACCCGGCGGCGATGGCATCGAGCGAGCCTTCGATACAAGTGGGCGATTCGTGGTGGTCGATGATCGTCGTCGTGCCGGCGAGTACCGCCTCGGCTGCGCCCAGCGCCGCGGACCAGTAGATGATGTCGAGGTCGAGGGCCGCGTCGAGGCGCCACCAGACTTGCTGCAACACGGACAGAAAATTGTGCGGTCGTTCGGGTGGTGCGGGCATTCCACGGGCGAGCGCACTGTAGAGATGGTGGTGGGCGCAGACGAGGCCACCGGTGGTGTTTGCCATCAGTCCCCGTCTCGGTCGTGGGAGCCGCTGTGCATCGGCAGGCGGTTGCGCCACTTGCCGTCGAACGCGTGTAGCGCCGCGGCCACGGCTCCTGCCGTGGGTACGAGGCCGATTTCGCCCACTCCCTTGATCCCGTAGGGCGAATTGGGTTGCGGCGACTCGACGAGGACGACGTCGATGGGTGGCACGTCCTTGGCGCGGAGAATGCCAAGCGACCGCAGTGTCATGTTCGTCGGAAAGCCGGTTTGCGGGTCGGATGGAAAGTCCTCGGTGAGGGCGTAGCCCAGACCCATGTGGACACTGCCCTCGATCTGACCTTCGCACAAAGTGGGGTTGACCGCCCGCCCGACGTCGTGTGCGGCAAGCACCCGCTCGATCTTCCCGCTCTCGGGGTCGGCGATCACCAACTGTGCCGCATATCCGAACGTCGAGTGGATGATCGGATTCTCGACCCCGGGCTCGCCGAGTTTCGAGGTCCAATCGACCCTGTATTCGCCAGCGTGGTCGACGTCGGGGGCACAGTTCGCTGCGAGCGCGGCAAGGCACGCCGCGCGTACCGCACCGGCCCCCATCAACGTTCCACGAGATCCGGTGGTTTGCCCGAGTCCGAGTTCCCGCGTGGTGTCGACGATGACCCGAACCCGCTCGGGGTCGACTCCGAGTTCTTCGACCGCTACCTGCAGGGCGACGGTGTTGATTCCTTGGCCCATCTCCGTCCAGCCGTGGCGAATCTCGATGTCCCCGCCGGTGTTGAATCGCACGACGGCGCGGGTGATCTCCTTGAAACCGTTGCCGAGCCCCGAGTTTTTCAATCCCAGACCTACGCCCACGGCCTTGCCCTGGGCACGGGCAGCATCGTGGGCCTCCTTGACGGCATCAAGGCAGATCTCTGCACCAAGACAACCCTCATCCATGATCTGCCCCGGTCCCCAGACGCGACCGGGTTTGATCACGTTTCGTTTGCGGATTTCCCAGCCGCTGATGCCGACCTTCTCGGCCAAGCGATCAAGGACGCCCTCCATCGCAAACTGGGCTTGATTCGCCCCAAATCCACGGAATGCACCGCACACCGGGTTGTTGGTGCGCGCTGCGATGGCCTGTACGTCGATATTCGGAACTTCGTAGGGCCCGCTGGCGTGGCCTGCCATGCGTTCGAGGACTTTCATTCCGACGCTCGCGTACGCACCGCTGTCACCCACGGCCCGCACCCGAAGCGCCGCCAGGCGACCCTCGGCGTCGCAGGCTGCCTCGTAGGTCATGGTGATGGGGTGTCTCTTTGCGTGGATGAGAAGACTTTCTTCCCGCGAGAGCGTGCACTTCACCGGCTTGTCGAGGAGCCATGCCGCCAGCGACGCATGGGCCTGATTGCTCATGTCCTCTTTGCCGCCGAACGCTCCACCATTAGATACGAGTTCCACGGTCACCGAATCGTTGTCGACTGCCAGTACGCGGGCGATGTCGTTTCGGTCATCCCAGATGCCCTGGCCTCCCGAATAGACGTGCAGATGACGCTTGCCGTCCCGCGTGGATGGCACCGCAAGCGTGGATTCGGGCTCGAGGAAAGCATGTTCGATTCGCTGTGTCTGGAAAGTTTCCCGGACGACGAATTTCGCGGATTCGAGTGCTGCCTGGACGTCGCCACGAGCGTAGGAACTCGATGAGAGAACGTTGTTCTCGGTACCCCAGACCGCGACGTCGCCACTGTTGATCGCCACCAACGGATCCGTGATCGGCTGAAGGGGCTCGTAGACCACCTCCACGAGGTCGGCTGCCTCGCGCGCGGTGATGCGATCAATTGCAACAACGATCGCCAGAACATCGCCCGCATATGACGTGCGTCCGCCCACGGGAATCATGACCGGCCAATCCTTGTAAATGATGCCGACACGAGAATCACCGGGAATGTCCTGGGCGGTGTAGACGGCCACGACACCGGGTTGGGCTGCAGCCACAGAGGTGTCGATGGACAAAATGTCGGCACGCGCATGATCGGTGAGGTGCAGTGCGGCGTGCAACATCCCCGGCACCCGTATGTCGTCGATGTATCCGCGATCACCGAGAGCCAGTTCGCGAGCCTCGTATTTGACGCCGCGACTTCCGATACCGCCACACCCCGTATGGGTGGGGACGACGTTCTTGGCGACCGCATCGATGGCTTCGAGGATCTTCACGTAGCCGGTGCACCGGCACAGGTGTGCGCCGAGGTGACGGGCCATGTCCGCGGGCTGCAGTGCAGCGCCTTTCTTGTCGATCTGGGCCTTGGCCCGTACGACGATGCCCGGTATGCAAAAACCACACTGGAGTCCGCCGCACTCGGCAAAGGCCGTGGCGAATTTGTTGCGCTCCTCTTCGGAGAAACCCTCCAGGGTGACGATTGACGAGCCTTCGACCTTGGCCAAGGGCTGCTGGCAACTGACCACGGCCTTGCCATCCACAAGAACGGTGCAACAACCGCATTGACCGGACGGGGAGCAGCCGTCCTTTGGGGATGTGATGTCCAGTTCGTCACGCAGGGCACTGAGCAGATGGGGATGACGGGCGCTGACCGAGACGGGCGTGGCGTTGACGGTGAGCGCGACGGTCTTGCTGGCCATGCCGGGTATTTTACATTTTGTCAAAGTCGGACGGGGTCAGTCGTCGAGGACGACCCCGCGCTGGGCCGTGATGGGGCCATAGACCTCGGGGCGGCGATAACGCCCGAAATCGAACAGGGTGTCCTTGTATTTGGCGCACCAGTCGAGGTCGCAACGCGCCACCAAAAGTTCGTCGCCCGTGGTGAAAGCCTGGGCAACGATCTGTCCCGAAGGGGCGATGATGGCCGACTGGCCGAGGGAATCGACCCCCTCCTCGATCCCCGCCTTGGCGACCCCCACCACCCAGGTTCCGTTCTGGTAGGCGCCGGCCTGCATGACCAGGGAGTTGTGGAAGCCCTGGAGGATGTCCTGGCTGGGATCGGGTACGTAGTGGATCGGGGTGTTGTAGCCACAGAGGATCAACTCGACACCACCCAAGCCCATCACGCGGTACGACTCGGGCCAGCGTCGATCGTTGCAGATCATCATTCCCACGCGACCACCAAAGGCCTTCCACACGCCAAAGCCCTCGGGGCCCGGCTCGAAGTAGTAGCGCTCGGCGTGTTGGAACGGACGGTCGGGTTCGTGATGCTCGTGGCCCGGTATGTGGACCTTGTGATAGCGGCCGACGACGGACCCATCACGCTCGACGAGTATCTGTGTGTTGTACCGATGACCATCCGGCGTCAACTCGGCGTAACCGAGGGAGAAACCAACCTTCAAACTCCTGGCCATATCGAACAGTGGCTGCGTCGCGCGTGAAGGCATCTCGCGCTCATACCAATGGTCGGCCTGCGTGATGTCCGGGACGAACCAGCGCGGAAAGAACGTGGTCAAGGCAAGTTCGGGAAAGACCACGAGGTCGCAGCCGTTGCGTGCCCCTTGTTCCAGGAGTGCAACGAGCCGATCGACTGCCTCAGCGCGGGTGTGCTCCTTTTGGATCGGGCCCATCTGGGCCGCTCCGACGGTGATGATTCTTGACATTTCAGAATTCCAATTCGGTGAGATCAAGCATCACGCGAAGCAAAACGTTCGCACCTTCGATCATCTCGTTGGGCTCGGTGTATTCGCGGGGATTGTGGCTGATGCCGTCCTTGCTGGGGACGAAGATCATCCCCGAGGGGCACACCCTGGCGAGCATCTGAGCGTCGTGTCCCGCCCCCGAGGGCATGCGTTTGACACGACCGTCGATCTCCGTGGCCCGACGCTCGACGAGATCGATGACGCGTTCGTCGAAGACGACCGGCTCGAAGCGGGTCAGCTGACGCTTCGTGATGGACACTCCCTCATCCTGTTCAATTTGGAAGCAAAACGTGTCGATGAGATTTTCCGCGTCGCACAACGTGTCCTCGTCGGTGTTGCGCACGTCGAGCGTGATCGTCGCCCGCGCGGGAATCACGTTGATCAGATTGGGGTGGAGACTTATCATGCCGACGGTGCACACTTGGTCGCCACCGAATCGCTCGGCAATTTCGCGCAGGTACACGGCCATCATCGCCGCGACGTACGCGGGGTCTCGCCTGAGATGCATCGGCGTGGTACCGGCATGGTTGCTTTGACCGACGATGGTGAGTTCCTGCCAGGAGATGCCCTGGACGCCCGTGACCGCCCCGAAGGCATGATTTTCGGCCTCGAGAACGGGTCCCTGTTCGATGTGGAGCTCAACGAATGCATGGGGCGCCGGCCCGGGGCATGGGGCCGCACCGGCATAGCCGATGCGCGCGAGTTCGTCACCGAGACGCTTTCCATCGATCGACACGGTGTCGAGTGCCTCTTCGAGTGCGAGGCCTCCCACGTAGACCAGGCTGCCGAGCATGTCTGGCGCAAAACGGGCGCCTTCTTCGTCGGTGAACACCCCGACACACAGTGGGCGGGCGGGTGTGATGCCGAACTCTTTGCAGGTCGCGATCACCTCAAGGCCCGCCAGCACGCCATAGTTACCGTCGTACTTCCCTCCCGTGCGTACCGTGTCGATGTGCGAGCCCGTCATCACGGGAGAGCCGTGACCAACGTTCCATGTGCCAAAGACGTTGCCGATCGCGTCGACCACCACGTCCAAGTCGAGTTCATGCATCCATGCCACGACAAGATCGCGTCCGGCCTTGTCGTCATCGGTGAGTGCCAGGCGGCAACAACCTCCGTCGCCCGTCGAGCCAATGTCGGCGAGTGCGTCGAGGCGCTGCAGCAGACGTTCACCGTTGATGCTCAGCGTTGCGATGGAAGTTGGGTCGAAAGTGCTCATGGAACGTCTCGTGACAACATTACGGACTCGACTGCAAGGGTAACGGTGACCGCGTTGGGTGAATGACTAGTTTGAACTTCATGCAGATTGACCGCAGTCGCCTCCTGGGTCTCCATGCTCAGGAGATGTCCCGTTTCGATGAAACACATCCACGGTCCCGCCAATTGGCGCAGGAAGCGTCTCGCAGCCTGCTCTCGGGGGTTCCGATGCCGTGGATGACGCGCTGGCCCGGATCCTTTCCCCTCACGGTCGCCTCTGCGGAGGGAAGTCGGTTCGTCGACGTGGACGGCATCGAGTACGACGACTTTTGTCTGGGCGACACGGGAGCCATGACAGGGCATGGCCTCCCGGCGGTCGCCGAGGCGCTCCATGCACAGGCAAAGCGGGGCATCACAACGATGCTCCCGTCGTGGGATGCAACGTGGGTCGGAGAAGAACTTGCGCGACGCTTCGGGTTACCAAAATGGCAATTCGCACTGTCGGCAACCGACGCGAACCGATTCGTGCTGCGCCTCTCGCGGATGCTGACGGGGCGTCCGAAGATTTGCGTCATGGATTGGTGCTACCACGGCACCGTCGACGAGACGCTGGCGATTCTGGCCCCCGATGGGGGCGTGGTGAGCCGTCCCGGTGCAGTCGGACCGATGGTCGATCCGCAGGGCACGACGCGAGTCGTACCGTTCAACGACATCGCCGCCCTCCAGTGCGCCCTGGCGCACGGTGATGTGGCGTGCGTCTTGATGGAACCGGCGCTCACCAACATCGGCATCGTGCTGCCCGAACCGGGCTATCTCGACGCCGTGCGTCGTGTGACGCGAGATGCGGGAGTGTTGCTCATCATCGACGAAACCCACACGATTTGTGCAGGCCCCGGCGGTTGCACCATGGAGTGGGGACTCGAGCCCGACTTTTTGGTGATTGGAAAGCCGATCGGTGGGGGTGTCCCGGTCGCTGCTTACGGGATGTCGGCCGCTGTGGCGGTGATGCTCGAGCACAGACTCGAACGGGACGACATCGACGTTTCGGGTATCGGGGGAACCCTGAGCGGCAACGCCCTCTGCCTCGCAGCGGTCCGTGCCACGCTGTCATCGACCCTCACCACCTCGGACTTCATGCGAATGATTCCCCTCGCAGAGGCGTGGACCGACGGGGTGCGCCAGGGATACGAAGCTGTCGGCTTGCCTTGGCACGTTCAACGGCTTGGTTGCCGAGCCGAGTATTGGTTCTGTCCGCCGCCACGGTCGGGTGCCCAGGCTGTGGCCGGCGTCGATCAGGCACTCGACGCATTCATGCATTTGCACGCACTCAACAGGGGAATCCTGATGACACCGTTCCATAACATGGCGCTTTTCTCGCCGTCACACAGCATGGACCAAGTCGACCGACACACCGAGGTGTTCGCTGCGGCCGTTCACGCCTTGACAGCAGTCTGATTATCCATGCTCTGCCTCCTCGGCCCGGGAGACCTCGCCCTTGTCGCGGCAATCGTCTCGGTGGCGGCCTGCGCGCAGATGGTGTCAGGTTTCGGATTCGCCTTGATGGCTGTGCCACTGATGGGTCTTGCGATCGATCTCAAGACCGCCGTCGTCATCTCGACGATTTGCGGCACCGCGTCGAACACCTACCAGGCGATCAACGACGGGCATGACCGCGATCGGAGGCTCGTTCGCGTGTTGACGACCACCTCCTTTTTGGGTATGCCCCTTGGGTTTGTCCTACTTGACCGCATCGATGTCGATTTTCTGCGCGTCGTCATCGGGATCGTGGTACTCCTAGCCCTTGTCGCGGTACTCAGATCAAGCTCCGGAACGGTCTTGGGTGGTCGCTTTCTCGAGGTTCTCGCGGGCTTTGTTTCGGGCGTCCTCGCAACGTCGACGTCCACGAACGGACCGCCACTCGTTTTGTTGTTGCGCTCGCGGGGGCTGTCCCCGGAGGTATTTCGCGCCACCATCAACACAGTGTTCAGCATCGTCGCTTTCGTCAGCATCATCATCTTTGCGTTCGGCGCGCGACTCACCGGCGAGGCACTGGTGGGAACTGTGGTCGCCATACCGGGTCTCGGCATCGGTATGTACGCGGGCTGGCGGCTACGTGGGGCGATGGACCCCGGCGTGTTTTGGAGGATCGTCGTCGGGTTGCTCACGGCAACAGCGATCAGTTCGATCGTGTCGGGCCTGGTCTAGGGGTCAGTGCCCGGGGCCGAACCACTCCATCCAGGCGTCCTTGTCACGGGTCCGATAGACGTAGTTGGATGTCCGAACGACCGACATCGGCGCACTTGCCGGCGCCGAATACTGGTGGCCGGGGAAGACGGTGGTCTGGTCGGGCAGCCGGGACAGGGTCTGGAGGCTTTCGTACATTTGCTCGGCGTCGGAGCCGGGAAGATCTGTTCGTCCACAACCGTCGAGAAAGAGTGTGTCGCCCGAGATGAGACAACCGCAGGCGAGAAAACACTGACTGCCCGGGGTGTGACCCGGGGTGTGCACGAAGGTGATGTTGACATCACCGACAGCCAGCGTGGCACCGGCCGAGTGGGCCACGAGATGCGACTTGTCGACCTCGGTGGTGCGGATCACCCAGGGAACCTCCGCTTCATTGACATGGATCGGCACGTCGTGTTTTTCGAGTAGATGGGCGATTCCGTCGATGCGGTGGCCCATCATCGACCCACCGATGTGATCGGGGTGGTAGTGCGTCGCGAGGACACCCGTGAGCGTCATCCCGTCGGCTTCGATGAGCCCGAGCAGTTCGTCGACTGCATATGCGGGGTCGACGATCACGCACTCACGGGTCACTTGGTCACCCAGCAGGTAGACGTAGTTCACCATCTGCGCCGCAAGTCCGTTGCGCACGGCGAAGTCACGGCCCGAGAGCAACTGCCGAAAGTAGAACCTGTCGTCCACACCCATGGGCACAGGTTATGGCGTACCCTCAGTTACCTGATGAACGGTGAGAACGCGGCTCCGAGGTTGGGTGATCGATTGCTCGTTGGCGACCGTCTCGTTGGCTTGTCACAACTGATGCTCGACGCCCTCGACGACGGTGGAAAACTCATCGCCCTGCGGACCTCGGGCGCCGTGCTGGTCGTGCCCGGGGAGGTTCGGCGTCTGGTCGATTCCGCCATCGAAGAGGCCGCGACTGGTTTCATGGCCATGCAGGGCGTCCCCAGTAGCCGTGTCGATGAGTTCTTCACCCGTTTCGCCGATCTCATTGACGATGACAGGGCGTTCACGCCGGTCCTGGTTGCCAACGCCCGCGACGTCGAATCCGCCAGAGAGCGGGGTCGCACGACCGGCCGACTCGAGATCACTCCCAAGATGCGCCTCGACATGGCGGCCGGTCTTCGGATGTGGGCCGCGCTCGAGTGCGACCGGTTGGGTCTCGTGTCGAGTGTCGACCATGAGGGTTGGTCCGTCGAATCATGGCGTGCGCCACTGGGCATCGTGGCCTTCGTCTTTGAGGGTCGTCCCAACGTGTTTGCCGACGCAACGGGCGTGCTCAAGAGCGGCAACACGGTTGTGTTCCGCATCGGCAGTGACGCTTTGGGTACCGCGCGTGCCATCCGCGACCATCTGTTGGTTCCCGCGCTGCAATCTGTGGGATTGCCACGCGGGGCCGTGAACCTCGTCGACTCGTCGGACCACGCGGCAGGATGGGCTCTCTTTGATGATCGGCGGCTGGCCCTGGCCGTTGCGCGCGGTTCGGGGCAGGCGGTGGATCAGTTGGGCGAGATTGCTCGACAGAGTGGAACGCCCGTCTCCCTGCACGGCACTGGCGGTGCGTGGCTGGTGGCCGGCACGAAACTTCCCGAGGCCCGTCTCCATTCCGCGATCGTGCACTCACTGGACCGGAAGGTCTGCAACACGCTCAACACACTCGTCGTGCTGGAGTCGAATGCGTCCGCCGCACTCACCGTGGTAGGCAAAGCACTGTCGCAGGTGGCCGCAGGGCCCGGCGGCAGGGTTGTGGTGCACGCCGTTGGTGATGCGGCGCGGGTGTTGGGTGCTTTCGGCGGGCTCGAGATCGACACCCAGCCGGTCGATCCCGGCAAAGAATGGGAGTGGGACGTCGTACCGGAACTGACGGTGGTCGTCGCTTCGTCCATGGCCGACGCAGTGGCCCGGTTCAACCGTCACAGCCCGCGTTTTGTCCTGTCGATCCTCTCCGGTGACGACCACGAGACGACATGGGCCTGGGAAAACAGCGAGTCACCGTTCTTTGGGGACGGGTTCACGAGATGGGTCGACGGGCAATTCGCGCTTCAGCGGCCCGAGCTGGGCCTGGCGAACTGGCAGCACGGGCGCCTCTTCGGCCGAGGGGGGGTGCTGTCGGGCGACGCGGTGCACTCACTCAGGTTGCGTGTTCGCCAGGCGAACCCCGACCTCCATCGTTGAACCCGCAACCGCCTGGCGAACTGGCAGCACGGGCGCCTCTTCGGCCGAGGGGGGGTGCTGTCGGGCGACGCGGTGCACTCACTCAGGTTGCGTGTTCGCCAGGCGAACCCCGACCTCCATCGTTGAACCCGCAACCCCTCACTCGTGGATGTCGTCGACGGGCAGCTCCATGTGCAACATCGCGGCCAGACCACGTTCGAAGTCCCCCGTCCAGGGCAGGGCCTTCGCCTGCGCGTGGCTTCGCCTGCTGCCCGTGACGCGGAGCAGTTCCCACACGGGCGTGGCCGACACCTGCGCGGCATCGAGGTCGAGTCCGAGCCGAACCTCGCCTGACCC
>Ga0194126_10002457_pt1 | contig 30029 bp, 27 predicted proteins | sample TA2KigC150mmetaG_FD_148641 | JGI IMG/M metagenome (GOLD analysis project Ga0194126, IMG submission 148641) | Freshwater microbial communities from Lake Tanganyika, Tanzania - TA2015035 Kigoma Deep Cast 150m | ecosystem: Environmental > Aquatic > Freshwater > Lake | place: Tanzania: Lake... | reverse complement strand
TCTAATAATTCCAGATTCGTCACTCCGGTGAAAACCGGAGTCCAGTAATATCAAGACCTTCTGGATTCCGGCTTTCGCCGGAATGACATTTTTAGAGGTAGCCTTAACTATTTACGCAATGCGGTCTGCCCCATGCGCTATGCTTCTTCTTCGGGGGGTTCGGGGAGTTTTTCCATTTTGACCTTCGAGATCCGCTGGCCCACCATTTCGACAATGCTGAACCGTTTGCCTTCCAATTCGAAGACATCTCCTACGATTGGAATCTTCTGTAAGGAGGCCATTAAAAATCCCCCCAGGGTCTCATATTCCGGCGATTCCGGCAGGGGAATCTGATAGTCTTCTTTTAAGTCCTTGAGACTGATCGGTGCATCGATCAGAAGGGTTCCGTCTTTCAACTGGGTAACAGGGCTTTCCGTATCATGTTCATCCCTGATTTCTCCGACAATCTCTTCGATCAAATCCTCGATAGTCACCAAACCAGAAATTCCACCATATTCATCTACGACGAGGGCCATGTGGATGCTCCTCCTTTGCATCTCTTTCAGGAGAAGGCTGATGTTCATCGTCTCCGGGATAAAGAACGGAGGACGGATGGTCTTCCGGGTATCCACCTGGCCTGTTTTACTGAGGAGGGTTAGAAAATCTTTTGCATAGAGGATCCCCCGGATATCATTGAGCTCTCTTCCAAAGACAGGGTATCGCGAGAACTGCTCCTCTTCAATGACAGAGAGAATTTCCCGGGGTGGCCGATCAATTTGAATAGCGACCATCTGGGTGTCGGGGACCATCACTTCTTTTACGGACATGTCCGCAAATTCAAAAACGCTTTGAAGGATTTTTTCTTCCGTAGGCTCAAAAATGCCATGTTGCCCGCCCTCTTTAATCAAGAGCTTTACCTCTTCCTCAGTAATATAGGCCCTCTCGGTAAAGGGTTTTCTTCCAAAGGGGGCGAGCACGAGTGAGGTGCTGAAGGTGAGAAGTCTGACAAAGATGTAGGAAACCTTTGAAAAGGCGTCAATGGTTCGTGCCGTCCAGAGGCCGACCGTCTCGGGATGCGACAGGGCGATCGATTTTGGCACGAGTTCTCCAAAGATCACTGAAAAATAGGTGATCAAGACGACAACGATCCCAATAGAAATGGGTTCTGCGGCAATGGAGATGGCTTTGATCGGAACCATCTGAAGGGCTGGTTTGATGACCTCGGCAGCGGCGACACCTCCGACGGCGGAGGCAAAAACGCCTATGCCAGTGATTCCGATTTGGATCGTTGCCAAAAACCGGTCAGGATTTTCTTTTAGCCTCAGCAAGATATTCGCATTTCTCTTTCCAATGACAGCCATCTGCTGGACCCTGCTCTTCCTAGCCGTGACCACCGCAATCTCTGTGCCGGCGAGATAGCCATTAAAGAGGATGAGGATGGCAATCAGGATTACCTCTCCAAGAAGTTCTTGCATGTCGACCTCCCAGGTTTTTTATTAAACATAGGAAAGAAGAATGAACATAGTGAAATAGGTGGGTTGGTTTCCATCTCGCCTTTTTTGGAAGAAGAAATCTTCAAAAGTTGATCTTCTTGAGCCGTTCGATTGCCTCTTGCAACCTTGACTCGTCCACCGTGAGGGTCATCCGGATATAACCCTCTCCTGCGTCTCCGAAGCCATTGCCCGGAGTGGCGACGATTCCTGCGTTTTCAATCAGGAGTGTGGCGAATTGGGCGGAGGTATATCCCCGCGGAACCCGGATCCAGAGATAGAAAGTGGCCTTCGGCAAGTCCACTTCCAGGCCCATCTCCCGGAGGCCTTTCACCATCACATCCCTCCGGCCCTCATAAATGCGGATGAGGTTGGGAATGGGCGTGTCATACCGGTTGAGTGCTTCTATGCCGGCCTCCTGGATCGCCTGAAAGAGGCCCGAATCGATATTGGTCTTGACTCTTCCCAACCCTGAAACGATTTCAGGATGGCCAACGGCAAAACCGATCCTCCAGCCCGTCATGTTGAAGGTCTTGGAGAGGCTGTGAAATTCGATTCCCACCTCTTTCGCCCCTTCGATCTCAAAAAAGCTGAGCGGCCGGTAGCCATCGAAAGCCAGTTCAGAGTAAGCCGCATCATGACAGACGATGATCCCGTAGCGCCGGGCAAAGGCGATCACCTCTTCAAAGAAAGGCCGTTCGGCAATGGCTGAAGTCGGATTGTTGGGATAGTTGATGAAGAGAAGCTTTGACCTCTCCGCCACCTCTTTTGGAATGTCCGAAAGTTTTGGGAGGAAGCCATTCTCCTTGAGAAGGGGCATGAAGTGAGGAGTCCCTCCTGCAAAGAGGGTGGCCACGCGGTAGACCGGATAGCCCGGACTGGGCACAAGCACATAATCCCCCGGATTAACAAAGGCGAGAGGGATATGGGCAATGCCCTCTTTTGAGCCGATGAGGGTGAGCACTTCTGTTTTTGGATCAAACCTGACGCCAAATCTCCTCTCAAACCAGTTTGCCGCCGCCGTCCTGAACTCGATCATCCCTTCATAGGAGGGATAATGATGATTTCCCGGGTCTTCGGAGGCTTTGTGCAACCGTTCGATGATCGGCCCAGGAGTGGGAAGATCAGGATCTCCGATCCCCAGGTCGATGAGGTCCATTCCCTTCTTCCTCATCTCCTCTTTCTTCTTGTCGATCTGTGCAAAGAGGTAGGGAGGAATCTGATCAATCCGTTTCGCCTTTTCAATCCGCATCGTTCTCTCTCTTTCCCTGTAATTTTCCGTGAATGAAGGACACACGCCACAGACACGGTCACGTTTTTTAGCTTTATCTTAAGGGCTTCCCCACAGAAATTCAAGTTAAAAGTTGTAGTGTAAAAGTTGTGGTTGACCTTAAATTAGAATTTCTTTAGAATGTAGAGTAACCTATAGTAAAGCCCGTTAGAAATTCCGGCAGGGCATTAAACCAAGATGGATGGGAGTATGAGATGGGCTCAAAAAACAGAAAGGTGATGGCCGCCGAAGAGATTGTTGACTTATTAAAAACAAATAAGAAGGCTCTGGAAAAATATAAGGTCAAAAGGATAGGGCTATTCGGTTCATATGTCAGGGGTGAACAAAAAAAAGAGAGCGACATAGATTTGGTGGTTGAATTTGATTTGTCCGCCTTTGGCAATAACTTTGAAGGACTTTTTGATGTTTTTATGGATTTGTCTTCTTACCTCGAAGATTTGTTTAGAAAAAAGGTGGATATTTTGACTCCCGTGAGCATTGAAAGCATAAGAATTAAGGAGGTGGCTGAGGACATAAAAAGGAGCCTGATCTATGCCTAAAAGAGGCGACAAGGAGTTCACACAAGATATTATAGAAGCAATAGAAAGAATTAATGTTTACACTGCGGAAATGAGTTACGATACTTTTTTGCTGGACCCCAAAACGCAAGATGCGGTGGTCCGGAATATTGAAATCATAGGAGAAGCCGCCAAAAATCTTTCACACGATTTTAGAAAGATGCATAGAGAGATTGATTGGAAAAAGATCGCTGGGATGAGGGATAAAATCATCCATTTTTACTTTGGTGTAAAGTGGGATATCGTATGGTCTGTAATAAAAGACAAGATGCCAAAACTCAAAACACAGATTGACAGTTTTTTAAAGGACGTGGAAACTGAAAATGGGTCTTGAAAGAAGGCAACATATCCTTAATCTCTTTGGCATTAAGACCTTCGCAGACTTGAAAGAAAAATGGGCATCCTCTTATTGACATCAACCCCCCTTCCTATCATAATTATAGGCACTTTTTAAAAAGAAGGTACAATGAAAAAGAAAATTGTTATTCACACCTTTCTTCTCCTTTTCTTTCTCTTCTCCGTTTTGAACGGATGCGCCGGGAAGGGAAAGGATGTCAAGACGATCAAGGGAGATCCGGAAATCCTCTACCGTCAGGGATTGGAGCGGTTCAATAAGAGGGACTATTCCGAGGCATTGAAGATATTTGAACAGATCAAGTCCAACTTTCCGGATAGCCCGCCTTATACCCAGTGGGCGGAGGTAAAGGTCGGGGATTGCCACTTCTTTAAAAAGGATTATGTGGAAGCCATCGCGGCCTATGAGGAGTTTAAAAAGACCCGTCCCACCCACGAAGAAATTCCTTATGTTCAATATCAGATCGGAATGGCCCATTTCAGCCAGATGCGCACCCACGACCGGGACCAGACCTCCACCCAAAAAGCCCTCTCCAATTTTGAATACCTGGTAACCAACACTCCCAAGAGCCTCTTTACCGACAAGGCCACAGCAAAGATTGAGACCTGCAAAAAACAGTTGGCTGACCATGAGTTCTATATTGGAAATTTCTATTACAAAAAGGGAAAATATCAGGCGGCGGCCTCCCGGTTCGAAGGATTATTAGAGAAGTTCCCAAAGAGACCTGAAGAGGATAAGGCGCTTTATCTTTTAGGGAAGAGCTGCCTCGAACTCGACCAATGGGAAAAGGCAAGAGAAGCCTTTTCGCGAATTGTCAACGAATATCCGAAGAGTTCCCACTACAGGGAGGCCAAATCGATCCTGGATCAGGGCAAGAAGGAGAAGATAGCCCTTCGCAAGGCAAAAGCCAAAGAACCCAGGAAGAAGGGGGATCCAAAGGCGGGAGAGGCTGAAACAGTTGCCCTGGTCAAATTCGATGAAGAGAGAAGACAGCCGGTTTTGCTGAAAGATGATAAGATGGAGTTAACGAGGGATGAAAAGAAAGTTGTTCCTCCTTCCGCCGAAAAACCGGTTGAACCAGTGGTTCTAAAAGAAGAGACCCCCAAAGCGACTTTGCCGTTGGTCAAATACGAAGAGGAAAAGAGGCAACCCATGGTCTCCCCTTTGCCTCCCCCGAAAGAAGAATTGAAGGTTGAGGCAAAACCGGAGGATGAAAAGCGGATGGCAGCGCTGCCGCTCCCGACTGTAGCACCTGAGCCCAAAGAAGTACTGAAGGAGGAAAAACCTCCAAAGAAAGAGGTGGAGAAGGCAAAAGAGAAGGAGAAAGAGATTGCAGCATTACCGCCTCCCTCAACAAAAGAGAGGGAGGTCTTGAAAAAGGAGACTCCCGCTGAACACAAGGAAGTCAAATTGGGGGACACAGGCGAGCCGATAGACATCACTTCGGACAGGGTGGAGACCTTTTCCAAAGAGAATCTGATCGTCTTCAAGGGGAATGTGATGGCCCGGCAGAAGGATATGGTCATCTATTCCGATTCTCTCGAGGCCCTGGTCTTTGAAGATGGCAAGGGGATTGAGAAGGTGGTGGCCGGAGGGAATGTGAAGCTCCAGCAGGGACTTCGGGTCGCCAATTGCCAGAAGGCGGTCTTCTATAATCGGGATCAAAGGGTGATTCTGACCGGCGACCCGAAGGTATGGGAAGGCGACAACCTGGTCTCCGGAGAGGAGATCATCTTCGATATTGCAAAAAATCGTATCGAGGTAAAAGGAGGACCGGGAGGAAGAGGAAAGGTGAGGGTTCTTCCCGGCGGCGGGGAACTTGAAAAGCTGAAATGAGAAGATGGCTCTCCGGTCCGGTCACCCTCCCTTAACGAATTTGGACACGAGTCATGTTTGAAAATCTTTCATCCAAATTAGATGCTGTTTTTAAGAAGCTTCGAGGCCATGGGAAGTTAACGGAGCAGAATATCCAGGAGGCCCTCAAAGAGGTAAGAGTGGCCCTGCTCGAGGCAGATGTCAATTTCAAGGTGGTGAAGGATTTCGTCCAGTCTGTCCATGGGAGAGCCATCGGTCAGGAGGTGATGGCAAGCCTTACTCCTGCCCAGCAACTGATTAAGATCGTGAAGGAGGAGATGACCTCGCTGATGGGAGGTCAGGAGCAGAGGATTCAACTTTCAGGAAGCCCTCCTGTTCCGATCATGCTCGTCGGCCTTCACGGATGCGGAAAGACGACCACTGCGGCCAAATTAGCGCGCCACTTCCAGGGGATGAAGAAACGACCCTATCTCATCCCTGCGGATGTCTATCGACCGGCCGCCATTGAACAGTTGCAGAAGTTAGGGGAGGAGCTGAAAGTCGATTTTTACAGGCCAGGACCCTCGCAGATGCCGCTCGATATCTGTCTCAAGGCGAGGGATGCGGCCCTGAAGGGCGGATACGACCTGATGCTCATCGATACGGCCGGAAGGCTTCATATCGATGAGGCATTGATGCTTGAGCTGAGAGAGATTAAAACCCAGATCAAGCCGAGAGAGGTTCTTTTCGTCGCCGACGCCATGACCGGGCAGGATGCGGTCAATGTCGCAAAGAATTTTAATGAGAGGCTGGGCGTCGATGGAATCATCCTGACCAAAATGGATGGGGACGCCCGCGGAGGAGCGGCCCTTTCGATCAAGGCGGTGACGCAAAAGCCGATTAAATTCATCGGCGTGGGGGAGAAGCTCGACGCCCTTGAGGTCTTCCATCCCGAACGGATGGTTTCAAGAATCCTGGGCATGGGAGATGTCCTGACCCTGATCGAAAAGGCAGAGGCCACTTTTGATGAGAAGAAAGTTAAGGAATTAGAGAAGAAGATCCGGAAAGATTCATTCACGCTGGAGGATTTCCGGGATCAGCTTCAGCAAATCCGAAAGATGGGATCGCTCGAATCGATTCTCAATATGATCCCCGGGCTTCCGAAGAAGATGAAAGGGATGGGAGGCCTCCAGGTGGATGAGAGGGAGCTGGGCAGGGTGGAGGCCATCATCAGCTCGATGACGTTCAAGGAGAGAGCCAATTTTACGATCATCAACGGAAGCCGGCGATTGAGGATTGCAGCGGGCAGCGGGACAAGCGTTCAGGAAGTCAACCGGCTCTTAAAACAGTATGCTCAGGCCCGAAAGATGATGAAACAGTTTTCAAAGATGGGCGGCAAAGGACTGGGAAGAGGACAGGTTCCGTTCTTTTCATAGTCTCGTAGTCCACTATATGACTATGTGACTATACGACTATCAGACTATGGGACATTAGAATTTTAAAAGAAGGAGGTGATTTAAAGCAATATGGCTGCATCAATGAGATTGATGAGATTTGGTGGAAAGAAGAAACCTTTTTATCGGATTGTGGTTGCAGACCGCCGTTCTCCGAGAGATGGAAGGTTTATCGAACAGGTAGGAACTTACGACCCCGGGAAAGATCCGGCAGAAGTCCGAATTAAGGAAGAGAAGGCAATCGGCTGGCTGAAAAAAGGAGCCCAACCCACCCCGACCGTCCGTCAGCTCCTGATTCGATCGGGTGTGACGAAGAAGCTCGCCGAAGGCAAAAAAGAATAGGTGCCCTTTTCCCTCATGACGACTTTGAAAGGATCTCTCCGAGAGCGGTTGCTCGAATTGGAGGTGGGATGATGACGGCAAAGGAGTTGATTGAGTTTATTGCCAAGGCATTGGTCGATCATCCGGAGCAGGTCAGGGTTTCCGAAGTCGAGGGGGAGAGGACCTCGGTCATCGCGCTCTCCGTAGCAAAGGATGATCTGGGGAAGGTGATCGGAAAACAGGGCAGGACGGCAAGAGCCATCCGCGTGATTCTGGGAGCGGCTTCTGCCAATCTGGGTAAACGCTCTGTTTTGGAAATCATCGAATAGCGACCCATGGAGCAAACTCTTTACCCGATCGCGAGGGTGGGCAAGCCCCATGGGGTCAGGGGGAGGATTAAAGTAGATTATTTCGGGGAGGACCCCGACCGCTTTCTCCTTTATCAGAAGATTTTTATCCAGAACGATTCAGGAAGACCGGAACCCTACGAAGTTCTGGAAGTCACCCCTCAACCGCCACGCCTTATCTTAAGATTGAAAGGGATCGAGAGGATCGAAGAGACAGAGCGTCTCATCGGTAAGGAGATCCTCGTCCGCAGAGAAGATCTCCCCGAGCCGGAAGAAGGGGAGTATTACTGGTTCGAGATCCTGGGGATGGCGGTGGAAACAGAGAAGGGCAAAAGGATCGGCACGGTGAAGAAGATCTTTCCGACAGGCGCCCATGATGTCTATGTCGTCGAAGGAAAAAGAGGGGAGATTTTTCTGCCGGCAACCCAAGGGGTGATCCAGACCATTGACCGTCAAAGAAGGGTGATAAAGGTCGTCCGGATGGAGGGATTGTGGGAGGAGGAAGATGAGATTTGACATCCTCACCCTTTTCCCTGAGATGTTTTCCTCTCCTTTTCAGGAGAGCATCCTGGCCAAAGCGATTGAAAAAGGGCTGATCGAGGTAAGGACGATCAACATCAGGGACTTCGCCCTTGATAAACACCGGATCGTCGATGACGCTCCCTATGGCGGAGGGCAGGGGATGGTGATGAAAGTGGAGCCCATTGCCCGGGCCATCGAGCAGGTGAAATCAGAAGATCCATCGGCCAGGACGATCTATCTCACCCCCGAAGGAAAACCGTTGAATCAGGAGATCGTCAGGGAGCTCTCTTCCCGATCGCATCTCATTCTTCTCTGCGGCAGGTATGAAGGAGTGGATGAGAGGGTGAGGGAACTCTTCGTCGATGAGGAGATATCGATAGGGGATTATGTTCTGACCGGAGGAGAATTAGCCGCCATGGTTCTGATCGATGCGGTCTCAAGGCTTCTGCCCGGAGTCTTAGGATCGGACCGGTCGGCGGAGGAAGATTCCTTCTTTGACTCTTTGCTGGAATATCCCCAGTATACCCGGCCTGCAAGTTTCAGAGGGCATGGGGTTCCCGAAGCCCTCCTTTCGGGAAACCATCAGGCGATCTCTCTCTGGAGAAGGAGGGAGGCTCTGAGGAGAACGCAGATGAGGAGGCCGGACCTGTTAAGTCAAGCTTCTCTTTCTGAGGAAGACAAAAGGATTTTGGAGGAGATATCAAAGAAGAGTGTTTAGTGACGGGTGCATCCCTACTTGAACCATGACAATGCTCCGGGTGCTCGGGTTAAGGTTAAGGTGACGAAGCCCGTTTCGGTTATCGGTTAAGGTTACGGGCAAAAAAATAAGAGACGATAAACGTAGCCTTTTATTAACGATACGGGCATCGTTACCGTTACCTCTAAACGAAACCATTATTTTCTAAGCAATGGCCTCTAACCTCTACATCGGATTGGTTCACCATCCCGTCTATGGTCGAAAAAGAGAAGTTATCGCCACCGCGGTGACCAACTTCGATATTCACGATATTTCCCGCTGTGCGCGGACATTCGGGCTGGGAGGTTTTTTCATCATCACTCCCCTTGAAAGCCAGGTGGAGTTGGTTGAGAGGATCATCAGCCACTGGAGTCAGGGTGAGGGCTCGGTATACAACCCTACGAGAAAGGAATCTCTCTCCCTGGTCCGGGTATCCCGGAGCATTGATGGGGCGGATCAGGAAATCTCGCGTTTTCATCAGAAGAAGGCCAAGAGAGTTGCCACAGGAGCCTCTCCTCACCCTGATTGCATCGGTTACGGAGGACTTCGGGAACTATTCAAGGACAGGGAAACTCCGTTTTTCCTCCTGTTCGGGACCGGGTGGGGTTTGACCCAGGAGGTTAAAGACAGTTCGGATTATGTGCTGGCACCCATCGAAGGAAAAGGTTATAATCACCTCTCAGTTCGTTCGGCCGTTGCCATCATCCTGGACCGGCTGTTAGGGGAACGCATCGAATAATTTCGGAATTCGGATTTCGGAATGCGGAATTTTTAATAACATGGCTTAAAGATCTTCTATTCCGCAATCCGCATTCCACATTCCGCAATCGAATAGAAGGGAGAGCAAGATGAATCCGTTAGAGATGATTGAAAGGGAACAGTTACGAACGGACCTCACCCCATTCAAGGTGGGTGATACGATCCGGGTCCACGTGAAGATCATTGAGGGAGAGAAAGAGAGAATACAGCCTTTTGAGGGAGTGGTCATTCGCAAAAAGGCCGGGGGGATCCGGTCCAGCTTCACCGTGAGGAAGATCTCCTACGGAATAGGGGTGGAAAGAATCTTTCCCTTGCATTCCCCCAGAATTGATCGGATCGATGTGATGAGCCGCGGGAAGGTGAGACGAGCCAAGCTCTTCTATTTGAGAGGCCTGAGAGGCAAGGCGGCCAGGATCCGGGGCGAAAAGAAACAAGTAGCCTAAAAAAACATCAATGCAAAGTGTAAAATTAGCATTGAATTTTTCGTATCACTTTAGCATTTTGAAAAAAAGAGTTTTACGAGTCAATTGACCAAAAGATTCATCATAAAATCCCCCTTAATCCCCCTTTTCCAAAGGGGGAAACCCCTATCTCCTCCCTTTGGCAAAGGGAGGTTGGGAGGGATTTTACAAAGATTTTCAAACAGCTAAAGTGTTACAAATTGTTAAATTTTCATTTTGCATTTTGCAATGAGTGGTTATCATGCTTTTCCCTTCTCTTCCCGCTCAGCCCATGGACTACTTCGAAAAGATGTACCGTGGGCAGGGCTACCAGCGGGTTGCCGGTGTGGATGAGGCGGGAAGAGGTCCTCTCGCCGGGCCTGTCGTGGCCGCGGCGGTCATCCTTCCGGAAGAAGGCATCGGTCAGAAGCTCTTCGATTCCAAACAGATTCCTTCGAAAAAAAGGGAAGCACTCTATGAGATCATCCTTTCAAAAGCGCTGGGAGTAGGCATCGGAACCGTCTGTCAGGAGGAGATCGATCTTCTCAATATTCTCCAGGCAACTTTAAAGGCGATGGTCCAGGCAGTCGAGAGCCTTCCCGTGTCCCCCGATTTTATTCTGATCGATGGAAATCAACCCCTCCATTTTCCCGTCCCTCAGAAGCCCATCCGCAAAGGAGACCGGATTTGCAACTCCATTGCGGCGGCATCCATTGTGGCCAAGGTGACCCGAGACCGCCTGATGTTTGAGTGCCATCAAAAATACCCGCAGTATAATTTTGCGAAACATAAGGGCTACGGGACAGCGGAACACCGGAAGGCCATTGAGAGATTCGGCGTCTCCGAACTTCACCGGAAGACCTTTCGGGGCGTGAAAGAATATTTATGATGGGGAGATAGGCCTCCGGCTCAGAGAGCCTCATGGCTCGGAGAGGAGAAGGGGAGATGGGGAGTTTGATAGGCGGGACATTCCTGTCCCGTATTAGTCGGGGTTAGAAAACCCCGATTATCGAGAGAAGATACAGGGTCATGCAAAAAAAAGAGCTTGGCGAAAAGGGCGAAGAGATTGCCCTCCGTTTCTTAAAGAAGAATGGCTACCGCATCCTCCAGAGAAATTATGTTTGCAAGTTGGGCGAGGTCGATATCATTGCGAGAGAGAAGGACACCTTTGTCTTCATCGAGGTCAAGACGAGACGATCGACCACCTTCGGTCCTCCCCAGTTGGCGGTGAATCAAAAAAAACAGGAACAGATCTCAAAAGCAGCCCTGTACTTCCTGAAAGAGAAAAGGCTTGAAGAGGCAAAAGCCCGATTCGATGTGGTCGCCATTCTCCTCGGACCCAAAGGCGAAGAGGTCGAACTCATCCGTGATGCCTTCGATTTACAGTATAAATAAGGTCGCATCGTCACTTGGTCTCATAGTCTTATGGCAAGGGATCTGGAATCTTCGGTTGATTGTTCGATTTGACTTTTTAAGATTCATTTGTAAGAATATGGGAAAATATAGCTAGGGGAGCTCACTTGGGCTGAGAGTCCTTGTTCCGCTTTGGCGGGACAGGGAGACCCTCTGAACCTGTTCGGGTAATTCCAGCGAAGGGAAGCGGTAATAAAGATGGAGAAAGCCGTAATACCATTCATTGGAATTACGGCTTTTTGTTTTTGTGCTCCCCCAATCGAGGACGGATAAGAGATTTCTGAAAAAGTCCAGAAATCTCTGTAATCATTTTTTGAAATCTGTGTAATCAGAGGGCGAAAAGTAGTTTTTAAGAGCTCTCGATAAGGAGACCGAAATGAAACGAATACTAACGATTGCCGGATCGGATTCGGGAGGAGGAGCGGGGATACAGGCGGACCTGAAGGCGATTACCCTTCTGGGCGGCTACGGGATGAGTGTGATCACAGCACTCACCGCACAGAATACCATAGGGGTTCAGGCCATCCATGAGGTGCCTGTCTCTTTTGTGAAGAAACAGATGGATTCCGTGCTCTCCGATATCGGCGCAGATGCTATTAAAACAGGGATGCTGTCGAGCTCGAAGATCGTCGAAGTCGTGGCTAATAAGATTAAGGAGTACGGAGTAGGAATCGTGGTCGTTGATCCGGTGATGGTCTCCAAGAGCGGAGCTTCCCTGCTTCGCAAAGAGGCTCAGAAGGCGGTCATCAAACGGTTGATTCCTCTGGCGACGGTGATCACCCCCAATTTGTTTGAAGCTTCTGTTCTCACCGGCCGTCGGGTGGATTCGCTCGATGGGATGAGAAAGGCGGCTATTGACATCTGGGCATTAGGGGCAAAGAATGTGGTGATCAAAGGGGGCCATTTGAAGGGAAAGGCGATTGATCTTCTCTTCGACGGGAAAGACTATATCGAGTTTGAAGGCTCGAGGATTGAGACGAAAAATACCCATGGGACCGGTTGTACCTTTGCCTCAGCGATTGCAACGTTTTTAGCCAGAGGAGAGACTGTTCCGGGAGCGGTGAACAACGCAAAGAATTTCATCACCATGGCGATCCGGGCCGGTTTAAACCTTGGGAAAGGAACGGGTCCCACCCATCCGACAGCCTATGTGCTGAAGGAGATGGAACGCTATCCCGTGATCCAGGAATTAAAGATGGCCGTGGATGTGTTGAAGGATGAAAAGATGGGATACCTGATTCCAGAAGTCTCTTCAAATTTAGGATATGCCCTTCCTTATGCAGAAGGATGGGAAGAGGTGGCTGCCTTTCCAGGGAGGATTGTTCGATTGAAAGATTCGGTGACCACCTTTGGAGACCCTGAGTTTGGGGTTTCCCAGCATGTTGCCAATATTATTCTGACCGTCATGAAGTTTAATCCCGAATACCGGTCAGCCATGAATATCCGTTATTCAAAAGAGAATATTGCGCAATTAGAGGGGAGGGGGTTCCTCATTGGCCATTTTGACCGGAGGCTCGAACCGAAAAAGATAAAAGAAAAGGAAGGCTCTTCGTTGGAATGGGGAGTGGGAGAAGTGATCATGCAATTAAAGCGCATTCCTGATTTCATCTATGACGAGGGAGGTATTGGTAAGGAACCCATGATCCGGGTTCTGGGACGGAATCCGGTGGAAGTCATTCAAAAGATATTGAAAGTTGCAAGTGGAAGGTAGATTGTGGAAGAAGGAAAATAGAAATGAATTGAATTTTTCCACTTTCGACATTCTACCCCGCAGTTGCATAAACGGCCATGGGTAAACCGCTCTTCAAGGCTTCGAACGGCGATTGATTTGACATGTTAGGGGAATCGGCGGACTTCACCCAAGGTGAACTCCAGCAAGGGTTGGAAATGTATGTGCTGATTGCCTTAAAGGTTCGCCCCGAAGCCTTTACGACCGGTTCACCCATGTCCGTATGACTAAATCTTCTGCAACGTTAAGGTCTGCTCTCCGATGGAGGAAAACAATGCCTGGAATAAAGCCGATTCCAAAAGAGGAAAGAAATCTAAAGGGTTGGGATTTTTTTCTGCTCTGGGCCGGAGCGGCAGTGTCTCTGGCAGAGATATGGGCAGGAGGTCTGATTGTGCCCCTCGGACTTGGCCTGGGGCTCTGGGCCATTCTCCTCGGGCACCTCATCGGCAACACGCCATTTGCCTTGGGCGGTTTGATTGGAAGCCGATGGGGCATCCCAACCATGGTGGCAGTCCGGCCTTCTTTTGGCATCCGGGGTTCCTACTTTGCTGCGGCTCTCAATGTCATTCAGCTCATTGGCTGGACAGCCGTGATGCTGATCATCTGCGGAGGAGCGGCAGACGCTATTTCAAAGTCGTATGGATTTTCTAATCCCACCCTCTGGATCATCCTTGCCGGAACGATCACGACGCTGTGGGCTGTTGTGGGTCGCCGGTTCTGGAAGTATCTCCAGCGGATCTCCGTCTTCGTCCTGCTAATTTTATGTATGGCGATGACCTATATCGTCTTCCGGGAATATGGATGGGGAATGCTCTCTCAACTTCCTCAGAAAAAGGATTTTCCATTTATGGTCGGAATGGATCTCGTCATCGCCATGCCCATCTCGTGGCTTCCGCTGGTTTCCGATTATTCCCGTTTTGCCACAGGTTCGAGGTCAAGCTTCTGGGGAACCTGGATCAGTTATTTCATGGTCTCTTCGTGGATGTATCTTTTGGGTCTGGCCGCATCGCTGGCCACCCAATCCTCGGACCCCTCAGGGGTGGTGATGAACCTGATGCTGAAGTTCGGATGGGCAATCCCCGCCCTGATCATCGTCCTCTTCTCCACCTTTACCACCACCTTTCTGGATATCTATTCCACCGCGATCTCCGGGTTGAATATCTTTCCAAAATTAGGGGAACGAAAAGGAATATGGATCGGTGGAATATTGGGGACAGCCACTGCGGTCTTTTTTCCCGCCCTGCTCCATTATGAGCATTTTCTCCTCTTTATCGGAGCCATGTTCTGTCCTCTGTTCGGGATCGTCCTCGTTGATTACTTCTTTTTGAGAAGGAGAGTGATCGATCTGGATGATCTTTACAGGAGGGATGGGAAATACTGGTTCCGGAAGGGGATCAACCCCGTCGCCCTCATTGCCTGGGCCATTGGATTTGCCATCTACCTGGGTTTTTCACCGATGTTGATGGAGAAGGTCCTGGGAATCAAGGCGGCCTTTTCATGGCCCATCGGCTCATCATTGCCGAGTCTGGTATTGGCGGGTTTGATCTATTGGTGTTTAGGACTTAAAGGTGGCCGCAGACTTTAGCCTGCGCAAGTTCAGCAACGCAACCTGAAGGTTGCGGCTACAATAAAGAAGAGAAGGTGATAATATGACACAGAAAATCGAAGCTCAGAAGGGCATCATCACAAAAGAGATGGAGATCGTTGCGAGAGACGAAGACGTTTCCACAGAATGGCTCCGGGAAAAGATTGCTTCCGGTCGCATCGTCATTCCGGTCAATCGAAATCACCGGGGCGTGAAGCCTTTGGGGATTGGGGAGGGGCTTCGCATTAAAGTGAATACCAATCTCGGGACCTCCTCCGATCACATCGATCTCGAAGAAGAGTTGAGGAAACTGGAAGTATCGATTCAGGCAGGAACCGATGCCGTCATGGATCTGAGCACGGGTGGAGACATCGATGCCATCCGCAGGGAGATCATTCGTCACGCTCCCATTCCGGTGGGAACGGTTCCCATCTATGAGGCGGCCATTGAGGCGGCCAAAAAGAGAAATGCTCTTGCCAAGATGAGGGTTGAGGATCTCTTTGAGGTCATCGAGCGACAGGCGGAAGAGGGCGTTGACTTTATGACGCTTCATTGCGGAGTGACCCGAAACACTGTTGAACGGCTGAAACGGAGTCATCGACTTTTGGGAGTCGTAAGCCGGGGTGGATCCTTTCTCATTGAATGGATGGTCTATAACGGTCAGGAGAATCCGCTCTATGAACATTTTGACAGGGTCCTGGAAATTGCCAAGAAGCATGATGTCACCCTGAGTTTGGGCGATGGATTAAGGCCTGGATGTCTGGTCGATGCAACGGACAGGCCCCAGGTGCTGGAGACAATCATCCTTGGAGAATTGACGGAGAGAGCATGGGCTGAGGGAGTTCAGGTGATGATCGAGGGACCGGGCCATGTTCCACTTGATCAAATTGAAGCGAATATTTTGTTAGAGAAGAGATTATGCAAAGGAGCTCCCTTCTATGTTCTCGGGCCATTGGTCACCGATATCTCTCCGGGATATGATCACATCACCTGTGCCATTGGCGGAGCCATTGCCGGCAAGGCCGGAGCCGATTTTCTCTGCTATGTAACACCCTCGGAACACCTGAAACTCCCCACCGTGGAAGATGTGAGGGAAGGGGTGATCGCCACACGGATTGCGGGCCATGCTGCTGACATTGCAAGAGGGAATAAGAAAGCCCTTGAGCAGGACATTGAGATGTCAAAGGCTCGGAAGGCTTTCGATTGGGAGAGACAGATCGAGCTTTCCATTGATCCGGAGAAGGCGAGGCGATATCACGAAGAGGGAAAGTCAGGGGAGAAGGATGTCTGCACCATGTGCGGAGAGTTCTGCGCCATCAAAAGGGTGAAAGACTTTTTTGATAAGTAGTTTCTTAGTCTAATAGTGGCGTAGTCTAAATGACTATAAGACCATCTGACTATGTGACTAATATCGCCCTGATGTTCTGGGAGAGTTGCATGATGTCGAAGGGTTTCTGAATAAAACCATTGCAGCCCCGCGCCATGATTTTAGAGGCTTCGCCATCAATGCTGTAACCGCTTGAGAGAAGGACTTTTACCTCCGGAGAAATCTCCCTGAGCCGGTCATAGACCTCCCCACCGCCCATCTGGGGCATGATGATATCGAGAAGGACGAGGTCGATGGAGTCTCGATGCTTCTTAAAAATTTCGATCGCTTCTGCCCCGCCTCTGGCCACGAGGACCTTATAGCCGAGAACCTTTAAGACTTTCTCGCTCACATCCAGAACCACCTCTTCATCATCCACCAGAAGAACCGTACCGATGGCTTTCGAGATAGGAGCTGAGGGTTTTACCGCTTGCTGGACTGGTTTAGCCGAGGCAGGGAGGTAGACCTTGAAGGTGGTCCCATGGCCTTTCTCTGACTCCACCTCAATATAACCGCCATGTCCTTTGACGATTCCATAGGTTGAGGCCAATCCTAATCCCGTTCCCCTTCCCAATTCTTTGGTCGTAAAGAAGGGATCGAAGATGCAATCAATGGTCTTAGAATCCATTCCCACACCAGTATCGGTGGCCGTCAACAAAACATATTCCCCGGGGTTGGGAATATAACCCCTTCCCTTGATCTCGCTGAAGTTCACATTGGCCGTTCTCAAAAAGAGGTCCCCGCCCTCTGGCATGGCATCTGCCGCATTGACAAAGAGGTTCATCAGAACCTGCTCGATCTGACCTTGGTCCGCTTCACAGGTGAACAGGTTCTTTGCGAGGTCCTGGTGAATGGTGATATTCTTTCTCGTTCTCCCAAAGGCCCCAGAGGTGTCTGCCACCAGTTGGTTCAAATAAATGGGCCTTAATGCGTACCGGCCCTTTCGAGCATAACCGAGCAGTTGAGCGGTTAACTTGGATCCGCTTAGAACCTGTTTTTCGATCATCCTCAACATCTCATAATGGGGGTGAGCGGAATTCACATCTAAAAGCATCAGGGAGACATTTCCCTGGACGACCATGAGAAGATTATTGAAGTCGTGGGCAATTCCGCCTGCCAGGGTTCCAATGGCCTCCATCTTCTGGGCCTGGATGAGTTGAGCCTCCATCCGTTTCTGTTCGCTCACATCGGTCAGAATGACGATGACGCTCCTTTGACTCTCGTCTATAACAGGAAGGAGATGAAGGGCAACCTGTTTTCCATTGAGCATCAAAGGCCCATTGACAGCGATAGGCTGTAAGGTCAGATGGATCTCCATGAGATGGTCTTTGATCCCTTGGCGGTCCGATTCAAGGAAGAGGCCGGTAAAATCTAAGGCTAAAAGTTGGTCCTCTGTTTGGTTGATCAATGAGATCGCTTTCGGATTGGTATACACGATCTTCCCTTCAGGGGTGATTTCCAGAATTCCCTCTGCCATGCTGTTCAGGATGATCTCAAAATGTTTTTTAACGGAGAGCAACTCTGATGTGATGTTTCGCGCATAAACATCCTCAATCCCGATCGTTTTTGGAGGATGGAGGACGCCCATTTCCTGATTAGCCTGTTCAAGGGCCGCAAGGACGTGTTTCGCCATCTTATCGAGCGACCCTTTGGCGATACAGGCATTGGCTCCGAAGGAGGCGTAGTCGATCTCCTGTTCAGCAGCAATGGCAGAGAGAATGATGAGATAAACCTCTTTGAGAGACGGTTCCTTGCGAATGATCTGACAGAGTTTCTCTCCGCCGATATGGGGCATGATGAGGTCAATGAAGATGACATCAGGGGTAAAGGTTTTTAGAATTTCAAGCGCGGAAAGACCATCTTCTGCAGTGAGCGCCTGATGGCCTTCCTTCTCCAGCAACTGTGACATGAACTTCAACACAACAGGATGGTTATCCACCACCAGTATCTTCTTTTTCATCCTTCTTCCCCTTTAATGCCTCAGAAAATTCCAGAGATCCTCTTCCACTTCAGTTGAAGAATCGAGAAGACCGCTATTTTTAATTTCAACAGGACAAGTTTCATTAGAAGTCTGTTTCTTGACATCTTAACTTCTCCCTTTCAGAGCCTCATCGATGGTCTCCAGTTTTTTCTTGATGACCCGGAGATCGGCCTCGACATCTTCCAGCCGATTCATCCGTGCCGCCATCTCAATTCTCTTTGCTGCGTCATGGATCTCCATAAGCCCAAGGATTCCAGCCGCCCCTTTAATGGAGTGAGCCATCCTTTCTGCGGACCAGGCATTCTTCTCTATCAAGGCCGATTGTAATTCGATGAGTTCAGGGGAGGCGGTCTTTAAAAAGAGATCAAGCAGCTCCGATAGCTCTTCTTCCTCCAGCTTTAAATCACTTGCTAATTTTCCGAGATTCACACACTCCCCGATCCTTATTTGATTTCCTCTTCACCCTTTAAAAAACGATACAGCTCTGATTGCAGGATTCTCCAACCCTTTCCTGCCTTGATGGCCTTGATTCTACCGAGACGGATATACTTTAAGAAGGTGGGCTTTGAGATCTTTAAATATTCGATGGCTTCATCCGTAGTGAAAACGTTATCTCTTTCACTTAATGCCATTGATTTACTCCCATTTACTCTATTTTTCGTCTATTTAAAGCAAATTAAAGCAAAAAATATGCCTGAAAAGACTGGAATCCCCTGTCTTTCATAACTATTTGTTTTTTTTAGGGTTAATCTGGGACAAGCCAAAAGTGAGGCAATGACAGAATGATATTCTGTCGAAAAGGAGGACTTTTTGGCAAAAATTGAACACTTCCTGGAAATGGATCATGACGGTATCAACACCCGCAAACCATGAAAATATTATAGGCGTTTGGGTTACGGTTACGAAGCCCCTGCCTACCGGCAGGCAGGCGTTTGGATTGATAGTCAAACGGTTATAGGTGACGACGCTCGTATCGAAGCAAGAGACTTGAAATTAGAAGCTCGCGCATCCAGATTCTATTCACGAGTCTCGATACGAGCTTCGACAACGGCAAACGTCATTTTCAATTTAACGATACGGGCCCTGAACCTAATATGGTACAGGCCGGGCCTCCCTGCCTGCGGTAGGCAGGGTTACCCTTACCGTTAGACTTTTATTTTCTGAGCAAAGAGGTGAGAAGAAAAATAGTAGATGACACTTAGGATTCGCCGAGGTAGGCTTTGCGGACCATCTCGTTTCTCCGGAGGTTTTCGGCGTTGTCGCTGAGGAGGATCGCGCCGGTTTGCAGAACATAACCGCGGCTTGCCACCTGGAGCGCCATACGAGCATTCTGTTCAACGAGGAGAATGGTTGTGCCGTCGGCATGGAGCTGGCGAATGGTGTCAAAGATGATGTCAACCAGAACAGGAGCCAGTCCCATGGAAGGCTCATCCATCAGGAGGACGCTCGGGTTCGCCATCAAGGCGCGGCCGGTGGCCAGCATCTGCTGTTCCCCTCCGCTGAGCGTGCCTCCCACCTGCTTTTGGCGTTCCCGAAGCCTGGGAAAGAGGTTGAAGACGCGTTCGAGGTTGGATTCGACGAGGCGCTGGTCGTTGATGGTGAAGGCGCCCATTTCAAGGTTTTCTTTCACGGTCAGGCGGCCAAAGATCCGGCGGCCCTCCGGAACCTGAACCACTCCCTTGGCCACAACCTCGTGGGGTCGATAACGGGTGAGATCTTCGCCCTCGAGACGGATCGATCCCTGACGGGGGCGGAGCAATCCGCTCGTCGTCTTGAGCATCGTGCTCTTCCCTGCGCCATTGGCTCCGATCAGCGTGACGATCTCTCCCCTGTTCACATCAAAGGAGACTCCCTTGAGGGCATGAATATGGCCGTAATAGGTATGGATATTTTCGATTTGGAGCAGAGCCATAAATCAGTCCATTAGTCAGGTAGTTGCATAATTCCTTTGTTGAAGTGACTAAAGTGTCTAAAGTGAACTAAAGTGTCTAAAGTTAAATTCAAAACATTTAAATTTTCTAAACTCTGATTCGTTTTTAACTTTAGTCACTTTAGGCACTTTCCACTTTAGCTCACTATTTGCCTTTCTTCTCCTGTGCTTCCCCGGCCTAAATAAGCTTCGATCACCTTTGGATTCCCCTGAATCTCAGTCGGGGTGCCCTCGGCAATCTTTTCACCATAATCAAGAACGGTTACGATTTCAGAGATGCCCATCACGACCCTCATCTGATGCTCGATGAGGAGGATGGTAATCCCTAACTCATCACGGAGGTGCTGAATGAAGTCCATCATATCCTGCGTCTCTCTTGGATTCATCCCTGCCGTAGGTTCATCGAGAAGCAGGAGCTTGGGGCGGGACGCCAGCGCTCTGGCAATTTCGAGCCGGCGCTGATCTCCGTAAGGGAGATTTTTCGCTAAAAAATCTCCCTTTCCCGCAAGGTTGACGAATTTAAGAAGCCTCCTTGCCTCCTCTGCCGCTTCTTTCTCTTCCTTCCGGGTGGCAGGGGTGGACATCACGATGCCGAAGAACCCCGCATGGAGGTGGCCATGGAGCCCGACAAGGATATTCTCCATTGCCGTTAGATTGGGGAAAAGGCGAATGTTCTGATAGGTTCGGGAGATTCCAAAACGAACGATTCGGTCCGGAAGGAGGCCCACCAGGGAGTGGTCATTGAAAAGGATTTCTCCTTCTTCGGGCTTATAAAACCCCGTGATGCAATTAAAGAAGGTTGTTTTGCCGGCGCCGTTGGGGCCGATGATACTATGGATGCTTTTCTCCCGAATTTCGATATCGAGATCACCCACAGCCACCAGTCCCCCGAAGCGTTTTGTCACTTTTTTCGTAGAAAGCAACACCATATTACCTTCCGATCAACCCGACTTCGATTCTGCCTCTTTTTCTTCTTCTTCGTGAAACTCGCGGCGGTGCACTGCCTCCGGCCAGAGACCCTCGGGTCTGAGAAGCATCATAGCCACAAGAGCGGCTCCATAAACGAAGAGCCGATATTCTGCAAATTCCCGCAGAAGTTCTGGGAGGCCCACCAGGGCCGCGGCTCCCACGATGACACCAGGGATTGAACCCATCCCGCCCACAATGATGACACAGACGATATTGATGGAGATCATGACATTGAAACTGTGTGGATAGACCGAGCTGAGTTTGGTGGCAAAGATGGCTCCGCTCAGAGCGGAGAAACCGGCGCCTGTGGCAAAGGCAAGCAGTTTGGTGGCGACGAGATTGATACCCATGGCCTGAGCCACATCCTCATCCTCGCGCATGGCCATCCAGGCTCGACCCAGTCGGGAATCCCTCAGGCGAAGGGAGATAAAGATAACGAGGAGACAGCCTGCAAGAATAAGATAGTAAATCTGTTGAGGGCCGGCAAACTCAAAACCCGCGATGGATGCTTTCGGAATCTTCCCGATGCCCTGTGCTCCGCCCAGCCATGGTCTGAGAAAGTCTGAGAGAACGAGAATGCGGATGATTTCGCCAAAACCAAGGGTTGCAATGGCGAGGTAATCTCCACGCATCTTGAGAACAGGGGTACCCAATAGGACACCGGAAAAGACTCCCATGACGATCACAAAGGGCAGGGCTTCCCAGAAGGAGAGGCTAAAGAAACCGAGCTCAGGGGAGGTCAGTACGGCTGTGGTATAAGAACCGATGGCAAAAAAAGCCACATAACCGAGGTCGAGAAGACCGGCATATCCCACGACGATATTGAGTCCAAGGCCCAGGAGGACATAGAGGCCCACAATCGTAAAGACCTCGCTCAGGAAGAGCCCGAGAACCTGAGGAAGAATAAGAAGAATAAAGACCAGGATGAGGATGCCGGACATCTTTAAGATGCGTTGAGGAGCAGGAGGAAGCTGTCGAAAACCGGTTTGAATAACGCTTCCCTTCCTCGACCAGAAGAGGAGAAGGGCGGCGATCAGAACGAACAACCCAATCGCGCCCTGAATCGTCAGGCCATTGGCTGTAAAAAGCCATTCATTGATGATTGCAAGAGGTCCCCAGAGGGAGAAGGTGGGACGGAGCAGATCCTGGAGGACACCCGCACCCACAACGCTTCCCAAAGAGATGAGCAATACCCGGCGGAGAAGTTTAGGCGAGAGAAAGAATAGACCTGCCAGTACACCACTCAGGGCTCCAGCACCAAGAAGCAGGAAAACGCCAATCTGTGTTCCTTGTTTAAAAGTGAGTAATTCGTAAAGGACAGGCATGGCATTGACGAAGACCTTACGGAGATTAATCAGACTCCCCACAATGACGAGAAGGGACACTAAGCCTCCCACGATCAACCCTGAGAGGGAGCTGTTGGCAAGAACCCAAAGCGATCCTTTGCCGGGAGTCCGCTTGGCCGCGAGATACCCCATAAAAAGGGCAACAATAATGAGGAGGGTATGGCCCATTGAAATGACATGGGCAATGATGTCACGCTGGCTGAAAGCCTCAACCATCCCGATGAGGGAGAGGAGAATTTCAACCACACCGCCAATCAATCCAATTTTAATGGCCTGTCTCATTGTTTTTTAGTCTTATAGTCGGATATTTTAAAAATGACGGCCTCATAAAAAGTCGTCTCAGCGGTGAAAACCGGTGTACTGCGTTTTTATCATTATTGGAGATTACTGGATTCCGGCTTTCGCCGGAATGACGATCGTTAAACTAACTCTTTCACTATTTGACTATTATGCTTTCTTCACTACTAGGCGCTCTCCCAAAATACCAGTAGGCCGAAAGATCAGTACGAGTACAAGCATAATAAAGGCAATGGCATCTTTTAACTGGTAAGGAGCGACAATGCCCAAACCATCGAGGAAGAGGCTCGGCCCCACAGACTCCACGAGGCCAAGAAAGATTCCGCCTAACATGGCCCCGGGGATGTTTCCGATGCCGCCCAATACGGCTGCAGTGAAGGCCTTAATCCCTGGAATGAAACCCATAAAGAAATGGACCTGCTTAAACATCAGTGCATAAAGGACGCCTGCGGCTCCGGCAGACATGCCTCCGATGACGAAGGTTGTGACGATCATTCTATCTATGTCAATTCCCATCAGGGAAGAGGTCTCTTTGTCTTCGGACACGGCACGAATCGCTTTGCCCAAACGGGTGCGCTGGACAAAAGAGTAGAGAGCGGCCATCAGGATGGCGGCCGCCACAATGACCACCGCCTGAAACTTCAGGATGCGAAATTCTCCGAGGGCCCACTCCCCTTCTAGAATCTTCACCACTGGATAGGCCTGGAAGCCTGAGCCGTAAAATCCACGGAAGGTGTACTGGAGAAAAAAGGAAGCTCCTATCGCGGTGATCAGGGGGATGAGACGGGGTGCGGTCCGGAGTGGGCGATAAGCTATCCGTTCCAGGAGAACAGCTATCAGCGTCGAAGTGGCCATGGAGACGAGAAAAATCATGATGAGGCTGAAGATGGGATGTTGATCGAGAAAACCGGATGAATAAAAGGCGGCCGCAACGTAATAGGCGGTATATGGGCCGCTCATAAAGACTTCGCTATGGGCGAAGTTAATCATCCTTAAAATTCCGTAGACCATGGTGTAGCCCATGGCGATTAAGGCATAGATGCTTCCCTGAGCCAGGCCGAAGATGATGAAGTCGAACCAGTGGTGAACAGTGTATGTTTTTGCAGTTAGGGTGGCAGTGGAACCCCAAAAGATCAAGAGCAATATGGCCCCTCCGATGAACCACATGACCACATCGGTGGGGGTAATTCTTTCTATCCAGCGTTTCAGCATAAAAATCCTGTTCTTCTCCCCCCACATCCTCCCCCCGCAAAGAGGGGAGGACGTGATGGATGAGGGTATTTTTAAACTGTCTGCTTTTAAATCAATTACTTTTTCTTAGCTGGTGCCGCAACTGCGGGCGACCAGATGGGTTTATCCGGAATGACCTGCTTCTTCACATTTTCGGCTGTCATTTGATAGATGGCGATCATCGGGTCCGCACAGTCTCCGGTCTCACCACAGGTGAGGCTTCCGGTCAACCCCTTGAGGTTTTTGGTTGCGTAAAGGGCATCCCTTAATGCCTTTCGGCCGATGTGGAGTGTGCCATCTGGAGCTACCTTACCGACTTTCTCGATGGCGGCAAAGACGATCATCGCCGCATCATAGCCATGGGCATGGAAAGGCGCGATCGGTTTTTCACCATACTTCTTCTGGTGTTTTTCGAGGAAGGTCTTGTAGCCGGCGCCGAAAGCGGAGAAGTCAGGACTGGAATGATACATTCCAACAGCCGTATCCCCTGCGGCTTTGATGAAGTCAGGCGAGAAGGTTCCATCTGCGCTCATCAGTTTTGTTTTTTCAAGTCCTTTCACTTCCTTGGCCTGGCGGGTAATATGTCCGCCTGCCGCAATGAAGATGGGGTAGTAGATAATATCGGGTTTGCCTGTGGCAACCTTGGTCAGAACGGGTCGCATATCCGTATCCGTCGGGGCCACTGCTTCCTGTGCCGTAACCGTTCCGCCAAGTTTTTTGAAGGTTTCGGCAAAGACAGCCTGTAATTGTTCGGCATAGGGGCTTCCATCGTGGATGGTTGCAGCTTTTTTAACCTTCAATTGTTTGAAGGCATACTCCGCAGCCACGGCTCCCTGGACCTTATCATTGTGGGCAGTCCTGAGATAACCGTCATATTCCGGGCCGCGCTTCGGGTCTGTCAGAAATGGCGCAGTATTTGAAGGCGATACTGTGGCGATGCCAGCCTTCCAGAGAATGGGGGCGCCGGGTTTGGCCTCGCTTGAGCAGTTGGATCCGATGGCAGCCACGATCGTTGGGTCAGCCGCTAATTTGGTTGCGGCTGCCTGACCACCCTCGGCGTTGCAGCCTGTGTCCTGGACAGACAACTTGACGGCGAAGCCGAGAATCTTTCCGCCTTTGTCTTCAATAGCAAGTTCAACACCCCGTTTGGTGTCGGTTCCCAAAGAAGCATCCGGACCTGCGACAACCATCCAGCAGGCGAGGTGGATGGGATCGCCTTTCTTGATCTTTACTACACCGATCTTGTCTTCGTATTTAAACGCTTCTTTTTTCGTCTGCGCCGGCACGGAGACCGCGACCAAGCAGAGCGCTACCGCACATACAACTGATAGAATAAAAATCCTCTTCATAGAACCCTCCTTTTTATTTTTAAAGATTGTCAAAATTGGTGAGATTGTGACCGGTGCCTATCCATGATCAGGCGCACCACCTCCTTTTTTTTGGATTCAAATCGGGTTGAAAAGATTGCCAAAAACCTCATCCTCTACGACTTTTCTGTGCTGCGGAGAGTAATCTTATGATGAGATCAACCTATTTGTCAAGCATTAAATAACTTTTTCCATCATGCTTCCGGACCCGCAAGGGTCGGAAGGATTGGAGAGGCTTTTGGGAGGACCCTCTTATATTAACCCGCGTTAAAATGGGGGCGATTTTTAAAGGCGGGACAAGGGTAATGAAATCTTAAAAAGTCGTCACTCCGGTCCTGCGGCAGGAACCGGAGTCCAGAGTATTTCTAATTATCTGAAATTACTGGATGTGCTCGCTCACTTCGCTCACTCCGCCTCCCTTCGGTCCCCCGGCTGGAGTTTATCCCGATGAAAATCGGGGCCGGAATGACGAAAATGGGACACAAGGGACCTTTTGCGCGATCATCAAGGATGGATTCTGAAACGCTTAAGATTTTGGGCTTCCGACTTTCAGTTTCAATCTATCAGCGGGGTAGATTCGATCTTTGCCGTCAAGATTGTTCCAATTTTTGATCTCTGCTATACTTACATTATATTTACTCGCAATACTCCAGAGGGAATCCCCTGTCTTCACCACATAGAGAATCTCTTTCTTTCCTTCTTTGATGTGTAAGGCTTCAGAAGGGTTATTTTCTTCCACTACTCGAATCTTCAATTGGTCTCCCGGCATGAGTTTTTTCTCAGGATGGAGGTTATTCCAGGCGCTGAGGGCGCCGATATTGACCCCCATCTCATTGGCAATGCTCCACAATGAATCTCCCTTTTTGATGATATAGGTGATCTCCTCTGAACCGGAAGGCCTGCCTTTTTCAACGGATGGTTTCAATGCCAGCGGACCGGGTTTCATCTCCCTTTCTTTCGGGAGAGGGATAAGGAGGTTTGTGCCGACCGATAAGCGGCTTCTCTTTTTCAGACGGTTCATCTCCAGGATTGGCTCCAATTCAACCCTGTAAAGACGAGCGATTTGCTGGAGCGTATCTCCTTTTTTCACGATATGAGTTTTGAATGAAGACTTTCCTCCTGGGCGGAGAGATTCAAAATTCTTCAGGAAGAGATCGCTCTTCCCAAAAGGAATTTTAATCTCGTAATCCGGAGCATCCGGGGGTGTGCACCATCTCCGCAATTCGGGGTTCAGTTCTTTCAACTCCTCAACCGTGATCTCACTGGCTTTTGCAATGAGCCGGAGGTCCAGGGCAGGGGGAACCACAACCTTATCATATTGAAGGGGTTCCTGGTACTCGATGCCGATGAATCCATATTTTTCGGGGTCTTTGGCGAGGAGGGCGGCGGCGATCATCTGGGGGACATAATGTTTCGTCTCCTGCTTGAGGTACCGATATTTGGTCAATTCCCAAAAATCCTCTGTTCTATACCGTTTCATCCCAATGGCGATCTTGTTCTCTCCGGCGTTATAACCGGCGGCGGCAAGATACCAGCATTCGAACATATCATAAAGATCCTTCAGATACCGGGCGGCGGCGATTGTTGATTTCTCGGGGTCTCTCCTCTCATCCACCCACCAGTTTGACTTCAGGCCATACCTTTTCCCGGTCAGGTAGATGAACTGCCAGGGCCCCATGGCTTTGCTTCTCGAGTAGGCATAGGGATTAAACCCGCTCTCGATCATTGCAAGATAGACCAGGTCTTCGGGAAGCCCCTTCTCTTTCAAAACATCCCTCATAAAGGGAATATATTTTTCGGACCGGGCGAGCCAGTTAGAAAAGCTTTTTCTGCCCGTGGTTTGAAAATAATTAAGAAAGTGTTCGACCTTTTCATTGATGACGATGGGGATATCGAACCCATTCTTCTTCCCGTTCGAGTCTCCGGAAAGAATTTCGAGGTTGAAATCGTCACTCGATTCATCACTGATGGGGATATGGAGGCTTCTCAGGGCCACCTGATTTTCCGGAGTTGAAACAAGAGAAACAGGAGAGGGGGCGGGATCATCCTTGCGGGGTGCAACGGATTGGTCGGGAAAGAGTTCTTCCAACTCGGACCGGGTGAAGAGGGAAGGTTCGCCCGCTTCCTTTGGCAGGACATTAGCATGGTTTTTGACAGAGAGGGAATGGATGCCGGGCATACATGCGGAGGAAAGTAACAAAATCATCCCCGCACAAAGGATTCTGCGCATGATAGCAATTCCTCCCCAACGACTGAGAAAATGTTTAAGACGCCCACAAAAAGTATCCACAAAAATGGCACATCCCTTTCAATCTTGTCAAGTTAAAATTTGAAAAAACCTCTCTCCGCTCTCTTGGTTACATAGATTTTAAAAAATGATTACAGAGATTTCTGGCCTTTTTCAGAAATCTTGATCCAATTTTGTAAGGGAATGTTCAAATTTGTTTCAGACTTCGCCCTTCCATTTATATATTTTTGTAGTCATTTCGCCGGAATTTATTCGGTGACTCCAATATTTAGCAAGTTTTGTGCCAGAGGCAGGGGAAACCTTATGGATCGGGTCCGGTTTTGACAGGCAGGCTTTGATCAGCAGACCACTCGACCCAGGAACCCCTGTAGAGGCGGACATTGGGATAACCGAGGACGTATTTCAGCGTGAAGTAGAGATGGCTGGCTTCCCTTCCGGTGCGACAATGGACGATGACCTCTTTATCCTTCGTAATTCCCGATTCTGCGAAGAGTTTCTCCAAATCCTCTCTCTTCTTCCAGACCATGACCTCATCCCCTTCGAGGGTCATCTCCCAGAACACATTCCTCGCTCCGGGGATGTGGCCCCTGCGGATCTCTTCACCCTCTTCGCCGCTATACTGTTTGGGAGGCCGGGCGTCGACGATCACGGCCCCTTTTGTTGAGAGGCGATCCCGAACCCATTTTTTTTCCGCCAGGGTTTCGGGCTTCACTTTGGCAAAGAACTTTTTGGGTTGGAGGGCAGGGTAGGCCTGGGTGACGGGTTGCTTTTCTGCCACCCATTTGTCCCATCCTCCATTGACGACCCCAACCTTTTTATGGCTCAGATGGTCGAGAGCCCATGCGAGAAAGGTGGCATTGGGATTCGACTTTTCAGAATAGATGATGACCCACATCGGATTGGAAACACTTAAATAATCTCCGACCAATTTCTCGAGAAAGACCCGGTCGGGGCCCTGGGCAGGAATCCCGTTTCTCGGGACGCGGAGGGTTTCGAAATGGAGGTAGACCGCATTCGGAATATGGCCCTTAAGATAATCGAAAAAAGAGCTTCGCATATCGATGATTCGAACGGAGGGATGATTCACGAAAGGAGCCAACTCCGCTGTCTCGATGAGCCTTGGGAAGTTTATGGTTTTAAAAGGAGGGGTTTGAGCATCGAGGAAAGCCGGGAGAAAGAGAAGTAAGAAGAGGATAAATCCCTTTAGAAGATGGAATGTTCGCTTCCCTGTGTTACCACTTTCCACTCTCCACCTTCCACGTTCCATGTTACACCGCTCCTCCCTTCTTCTCAATGGCCTTCCGGTAGAGTTGAAGATAGGCCTCTGCGGATCTTTGCCAGGAGAAATCAGAGGCCATTGCATTCCGGATGAGTTTTGTCCATTGCTCCGGCTGGGCATAGAGACTCAAGGCGGCCTTGATCTGGTTGAGGAAGTCCTTCGAATCGTAGCGGGCGAATTTAAATCCGTTTCCCGTTCCCGCGGAAGGGTCATGGTGGGTGATCGTGTCATCGAGCCCGCCGGTTGCCCGGACCACTGGAATGGTCCCGTACTTCAGGCTGTAAATCTGATTGAGACCGCAGGGCTCGTATTTCGAAGGCATGAGAAACAGGTCTGCCCCGGCTTCGATCTTGTGAGCCAGCCGATCGTCATAGGCGATTCGGATTCCTGCCTTTTGAGGATATTTCTTGGCGATCCGGCTGAAGAGGTCGTGGTATTTCTGTTCCCCTGTGCCCAGGAGGACAAAGCCGATGTCAAAGGTGAAAAGTTCATCGATGATCTCTGCGAGGAGGTCAAATCCCTTCTGGTCCGCCAGTCTGGAGATCATCCCGAGGAGCGGAACCTTTTCGAGAGCAGGGGGAAGGCCGAATTCCTTCAAAAGGTCTTTCTTACACTCCCTCTTTCCCGCAGGGTTGTTCAGATCATATCGGGCGATCAGATGGGAATCATGCGATGGATCCCAGTCCTGGTAATCCACGCCATTGAGGATGCCGTAGAGATCCTTTCTTCTCTTTCTTAAAATCCCTTCCAGTCCATAGCCGTATTCCGGGGTCTGTATCTCATCGCTATATTTCTGGCTCACCGTATTGATGGCGTCGGCGTAAACGATTCCCGCCTTCATCAGATTGATCCTCTCCCAGAATTCGATTCCCTCTGGATTGTACATCTCCGGAGGAAGGCCGGTAAGCGAGAGCTTCTCCTTTTTGAAAAGGCCCTGATAGGCGATGTTGTGGATGGTGAAGACCGTTGCGGTGCGTTCAAAAAAGGGATCGTTGCCATAGATTGACTTGAGATAGGCAGGAATCAATCCGGTCTGCCACTCGTGATGGTGAATGACATCCGGTGAGAATTGAATGTGCCGGGCCAAATTGAGGACCGCTCTTGTGAAGAAGACAAAACGTTCCGCATTGTCGAAGTAGTCCCCTTTAGGGCCGCTGTAGAGATATTCCCTGTCGAAAAATTCGTCCCTTCCAATGAAATAGACCGTAATATTTTTATCCAGATGGCCCTGATAGACCTCTGCC
>Ga0194126_10002456_pt1 | contig 30035 bp, 24 predicted proteins | sample TA2KigC150mmetaG_FD_148641 | JGI IMG/M metagenome (GOLD analysis project Ga0194126, IMG submission 148641) | Freshwater microbial communities from Lake Tanganyika, Tanzania - TA2015035 Kigoma Deep Cast 150m | ecosystem: Environmental > Aquatic > Freshwater > Lake | place: Tanzania: Lake... | reverse complement strand
CCCCGTCGCCGGCCGCGCGGTAAACGTGGAAGGCGACGTCCGCGGGATCGGTCCGGAGCAGGCGCCAGCCGATGTAGACGCCGGTCTCGCAGGGCAGGGCGACCACGCCCCGGTCGAGGCGTTCCTCGACGCGCGTCCTGCAGTGCCCCTCGATCCTGGGCTTCACGATCGGGGGCGGCGCGCGGGAGAGCGTGATCGTGTCGAGGTAGCAGGCGCCCGGGTTCTTCGCGTCGGCGAAGCGGTCGTCGAACCACAGCTCGAAGACGCCGCCCGTCACCGCGAGTCCCTCGGCCACGAGACCGCCCGTGGAGCGGGCCCAGGTCCGGCCATCGAGGGAGAGTCCGAAGGGCCGCCCGCCGTTGAGAAGGACATCGTAGAGGCCGTCCGCCAGGCCGGGGATCCGCACGTGCAGGGGAGGGGCGCCATCCTCCGGGGCGGCGCGGTCGGCGGTCACGGCGGGGCTTTGCAGGACGACGCCGCCGGACCACTTCCTCGCGGCGTCCGTGTCCGTGCTCCAGAGGTTCCAGTGGGTTTTCGACGTGCGGTTGGTCTGCCAGGCCGACGGGGGGCCCGCCACGGTTTCGGCCTCGAAGACGAGGCTGGCGGGCTCCGCGGGGGCGGGCCCCGGGGCGACGGCGGCGGCAAGGCATGCGGCCAGGACCCCGGGGGCGGCGGTTCGCATCGGCATGAACGGCTCCTTCGCGGCTCGGTGAAGCAGGCAGCGTAGCACCTTCGCGGCGAAGTCCAAGCGCGGAAGCCGCGCCGGTTGACCGGGCGGAGGGGCGGCGACTATCATGCGCGCGTGGGCGGGGCATGCGGCCGCGCCCAGAAAGGCATGCAGGATCCATGGGCCCGATTCCCGTGTTCCGAGGGGCGTTCCCGGTGGCGGACGTCGTGCAGGCGTTCCGCGACAGCAACTTCCTCTCGGGCCAGTTGATCGTCATCGTCCTGGTGGTCGCCTCCGTCGTCGCGTGGAGCGTCATGGTTTCGAAGTACCGCGAGCTCCGCAACGCGCAGGCGGCGTCCGACCGCTTCATCGCCGCCTTCCGCCGCGAGACCCATCCGCTCGCGCTCTTCCTCCGCAACCAGGCGTTTCCGGAGAGCCCGCTCTACCGCGTCTACGAGGCCGGCTGCACCGCGCTGGGGGCGGAGGTCGGCGACACGGACCGCGCGCCGCAGCTCCTGCTCGACGAGAACCGCATCGCCCGCATCGAGCTTTCGGCCCTGCAGGTCGAGGTGATCCGCCGCGTCACCGAGCGCACGGTGGCCGACCAAGCTCTGGCGCTCGAGAACCGCATGGGGCACCTGATGACCGCGGTCAGCGCCAGCCCGATGCTCGGGCTGCTCGGAACGGTCTGGGGCGTGCTCGACGCCTTCGGCGCGATGGCGCTGAAGGGCATGGCCAACCTGTCGGCCGTGGCGCCGGGCATCTCCGGCGCGCTGTTGACGACGGTCGTCGGGCTTCTCGTCGCGCTGCCGTCCTCCATCGGCTACAACCTGCTGGCGGGACGCATCCGCACCCTGGCGGTGCAGATGGACAACTTCTCCCAGGAATACGTGGCCGCGATCCAGCGCGCCTTCAGCCGCGGGTGACCGCATGTCGCGCCGCACCACCATCGTCGCCCTGTCCGAGATCAAGGAGATCAACCTCACGCCGTTGATCGACCTGACCTTCCTGCTCCTGATCACCTTCATCATCACCTTCCCGCTGATCGAGCAGGGGATCCCCGTCAACCTTCCGCGCGGCAAGGCGCAGGACCTGCCCGAGCGGCAGACGCGCACGGTCACGATCGATCCGAAGGGCGCGCTCTTCCTCGACAAGCAGCCGATCGGGAGGGAGGCCTTCACGGAGGAGATGAACGCCCTCGGCGCCGCGGATCCCGACGTCACGATCATGGTCCGCGCCGATGAGGGCGTCGCGTACGGCAAGGTCGCGGAGATCCTCCGCATCCTGCACGGCGCCAAGATCGCGCGGCTGGCCCTGGTCCACCAAACCGACACCCCGAAATGAGAACCGCGACGGCCGACCGGACCATGCTGGGCAGCGCCGCGACCCACGCGGCGCTCCTGGTGGCGATCATCGCTTCCTCGATGCTGCGCGGGTGCTTCTTCTCGCAGCGCCCCCGGGAACTGGTAACGTTCATCGCCCTGCAGGACCCCGCGCCGCCGATGGCCGACCTGCAGATGCCGCCGCTGCCCGATCCGCCGAAGCCCGAGGATCCGAAGCCGCCGGAGCCGGAGCCGCCGAAGGACATCCCGGAGCCGCCGAAGGATCCTCCGAAGCCCAAGCCGCCGAAGATCGAGGTCAGCAAGGTCAAGGTGCGCAAGCCGGTCCAGCCCCCGCCCACGCCGAAGGCGAAGCCCCCGACGGCCGAGGAACTGCGGAAGATGCTGGCGTCGGGGAAGCCGCTCGGGCCGCCCGGGCCGGTCGGCCCGGTGAGCGACTTCCCGTTCGACTGGTACTTCGCGCTCGTCCGGAAGGCGATGTACGACGCGTGGGAGCAGCCCGGCGGCCTGTCCGCGTCGTCGGGGCTCAAGGTCATCGTCGAGGTGCGCGTGGCGCGCGACGGCACCGTGCTCAAGCGCGACGTGATCCGCACGTCCGGCCACGCCCTCATGGATGAATCGGTGAACCGCGCGCTCCAGGCGGTGCGCCAGCTGCCGGCGCTTCCCTCGGAATACCGGGGAAGCACGCGCGACATCCAGATCGCCTTCGAGCTGACCGGCGGCGCCCTGATGTAGGCGGGGTGGGGGAGACGATCATGTTGAAGATCGAGAACACGGTGCTCGTCCTGGTCGACGTCCAGGAGCGGCTGCTCGTCGCGATGCACGAGCGCGAGGCCCTGGTCGCCTCCCTGACGCGCCTCCTCCGCGGCGCGGCGGCCCTCGGGGTGCCGGTCGTCGTCACCGAGCAGATCCCGGAGAAGCTGGGGCCGACGGTCCCGGCGCTGGCGGCAGCGGCCGGGAGTCCGCACGCGCTCGCGAAGTCCTGCTTCAGCTGCGCAGGATTGCCGGCCTTCCTGGACCGCGTCCGGGGGCTGGGCCGCACGCAGGTGATCCTGTGCGGGATCGAGGCCCACGTCTGCGTCTACCAGACGGCGCGCGACCTGCTCGACGCGGGATACCACGTCGAGGTCGTCGCGGATGCGGTTTCCTCCCGGTCGCCCGAGAACCGGCGCCTGGCGCTCGACCGCATGGCCCGCGAGGGCGCCGCGGTGACCTCCGTCGAGATGGCGCTCTTCGAACTGCAGCGCGTCGCGTCCGGCGACGCCTTCAAGGCGCTGCTCGGGATCGTGAAGTAGCCCGGGGAAAAGAAGAGCCCCACGCCGAAATCCGGAGTCCCGGCCGGCGTGGGGCAAACCTGGTAGATGCGCGGGGACTCGAACCCCGGACCCGCTGATTAAGAGTCAGCTGCTCTACCAACTGAGCTACGCATCCGGGCCCAATCTGCCACAACGCGGCCCGGGTGCGCAACCGAAAACGGACCGCCGGCTAGGGAATCGCGCGCCTCGTGGCCTGGCAGAGGGCCTTCCAGAGCTTGTCGGCCGTCCCGGCCTCGAACAGCTTCTCCCGCGCGGCCTCGTCCTGGAAGGTCTTCGTCAGTCCGGCGAGGAGCTTCAGGTAGAACGCGCTCGCGGCGGTCGGAATCGCGACCAGGAAGACGATTCGCGTGAGCGCCCGCTGGTCGCCGCCGAACCGGATGCCCTTGGCGCTGAGTCCGAGGGCGAGCGTGAGACCGCCGCCCTCGACGCCGCGCGCGTGGGGGAAGGCGAGGCCGTGCTCGAACGCCGTGCTCGCGATGGCCTCGCGCTTGAGGGCCTCCTCGGCCAGGCGCGTGCCGTTGTTCACGAAGCCCTGGGCCTCCATGACGGAACACATCTCCGTGATGGAGGCGTCGCGGTCCTCCGACGCCAGCGACGGAAGCATCAGCCCCGGCGACGAGAACCGGGCGATCCCGACCTTGACCGGCTCGCCGGCCGCGCGTTTCTGCGGGAGCCGGCGCGGCGCCGAGTCCTCCGGGTAGTAGAGGAACCGGCTGCAGGCGGGGCACGTGTGCAGGGACATGGCGGCATGGACCGCGTGGACCTGGCTGACGGGGATGGCCATCCCGCAGCCTCCGCAGACGCCGTTGACCACCGGGACGATCGCCTGGTGGCTGCGTTTCTGGAGACGGAGGAACTGGGAGGCGGTGTCCGCGGGGAGTCCGGCGAGCATCCCCTGAATCGATTCCTCGAGCTGGGCCAGCCGCCCGCGGGAGGCCAGGGCCTCCTGCTGGGCTCGGGCCTCGACGAGATCCTGCAACTGAATGAGGGCGTTGATGACTTTCTTCACGTTTGCCTTCGGATGGGTTCCGGCACCGCAAGCCTCAACGTCGGCCGGCGAGCCGGTCGGTTCAAATGTCGGAGCGACTATAGCGACGCCATGCGGGCGGTTCAATCCCCACGGCCGGCGGCAAACCGGATCCGGGCCCGCGCGGCACCGCCGGCCTCGTATTCCCCGGCAGGAACCCGCCTTTTCCATAACGTCGCATAATATATGTTATGTCGCCATGAGGACATGCCGGGACGCCATATCTTGTTGTTTGGGGTTATGAACAGGATTCCGGCCCTCAAGGGCCTTCGGACCGCCCGCCCGCCCTCAAGCCCTGTTGTTCACAGGGCCGGCCTGGGTGCGTGCGCGTTCGTAGAGGCTGACGTACTGGCCGGCGACCTTCCGCCACGAGTGATCCTCGCCCATGGCGCGGGCACGGATCACGGACCACGTCTCCGGGCGTCCGTAGAAGCCCAGCGCGCGACGGACCGCCGCGAGCATCGCCTCGGGCGTGTAGGTTTCGAACCGGAAGCCGTTGCCGGCCGACCCGTCCTCGGAGACCTCGTGGATCGTGTCCTTGAGGCCGCCGGTCGCATGAACGATCGGGATCGTCCCGTACTTCAGGGCGTAGAGCTGGCTGAGGCCGCAGGGCTCCGACCGCGACGGCATGAGGAAGAGGTCCGACCCGCTCTCGATCCGGTGCGCCAGTTTGTGGTCGAACCCCAGGGTCGCACTGAACCGGTCCGGCCACGTCCGCGCCCACTCCATGCAGAGGGCCTGGTACTTCTCCTGGCCGCTCCCGAGAAGGACGATCTTGAGCGGCATCTCCATGAGGGCCGGCATCGCCTCGGCCAGCAGGTCGAAGCCCTTCTGGTCGACGAGCCGCGAGATCATGCCGACGACCGGTACGTCGAGCGTCCGGGCAAAGCCCGAGCGCGCCAGCAACGCCGTCTTGCACCCTGCCTTGCCGGCCGGGTTGGCGGAGTCGTACGGGAACTTGATCAAGGGATCGCGCGCCGGATTCCAGATGTCGTCGTCCACCCCGTTCTGGATCCCGACCAGGCGGTCCTTCATCGACCGCAGGACCCCGTCGAGGCCGAAGCCGCCCTCGGCCGTGCGGATCTCCTCGGCGTAGCTGCGGCTGACCGTCGTCGACAGCACGCTCGACGTCAGACCGGCCTTGAGGCAGTTGATGTTCCCGAAGAACTCGACGCCATCGATCGAGAAGCACGAGAACGGCAGGTTCGTCTGCGCGAACTCGGCGCCCGGGTAGATGCCCTGGTAGGCCAGGTTGTGGACGGTGAAGACCGGGACCTCCCGCCCCGCCCGCCCGATCCCGCTGGTCCCGTGCCGCAGGTACAGCGGGACCAGCCCGCAGGTCCAGTCGTTGCCGTGCACGACGTCGGGGGCGAATCCCAGCGTGTCGATCAGCGCGACGACCGCCTTCTGGAAGAAGACGAACCGCTCGAAGTTGTCCGTGTAGTCGCGCTCGGGCAGAGCGTAGAGTTCGCGGCGGTCGAAGTACTCGTCGCGCCGGATGAAGTAGGTCGGCGCGTCGCCCTCCTGGTGAATCCAGACCTCCGCGGTGTGCACGCGGAAGCCAATCGGGATCTTCAGCCGCAGCCCGGTGTCGTGGAGCCGGTGCCCGCCCTCCATGACCTGGCGGTACATGGGCATCACGCGCCACACGTCGAGGCCGAGGCGGTGGAGGGCCGCCGGCAGCGAGCGGGACACCTCCCCCAGCCCGCCGGTCGACGCGAAGGGCGCGATCTCGCTGCTGCAGAAGACGACTTTCACGGTGGCACCGATACGGGCGGCCGCTGGCGCGGCCGGCCGGCGGCTGCTACCATCGCCGCCCGTATGTCCGAGTTCTTACCATCGTTGGAGGACGCCTTCAAACAGTTCGTCGACTCGCCGCGCTACCGCCCGATGACGCGCAGCGAGATCGCCGGGGCCCTCCGCCTCCCGCCGGACGCGCGCCGCGACCTGCGCGCCCTGCTCCGCCGTCTCCAGGCCTCGGGCGAGATCGTCCTCCTGCGGAAGAACCGGTGGTCGCGGCCGGACGCGGGGCGCACCGTCACCGGCGACCTGGTGGTTCATGCCCGCGGGGTCGGAACGATCGACGATCCGTCGCGGCCGGACGCGGAGATCCGCATCGATCCGTCCGACCTCCGCAACGCGATCCACGGCGACCGCGTCGTCGTCGAGCGGTTGTCCGGCGCCGCCGCGGGCCGCGGGCGCCGGCGGCGTCCGGAGTCCTCGGTGCTGCGCGGCCGGGTGCGGCGCGTCCTCGAACGCCGGCACGCCGTCCTCGCCGGCCTGGTGAAGCAGACCGCCTACTACTGGTACCTGATCCCGGCCAGTCCCAGGTTTCCGGAGACCGTCCGCATCCGCGAATTCGCCCCGGGCGTGCGCCGCGAGGATGGCCGGATGGCCTCGGTCGAACTCGACCCGTGGGAGCCGGGCGCCGCGATGCTGACCGGCCGGGTTGTCGAGGACCTCGGACGCCCGGACGGGCCCGGCGTCGACATGACCGTCCTCCTCCGCCAGCACGGTCTTTCGGAGACGTTCCCCCGCGCCGTCGGCGACGAGGTGAGCCGGATCGCCGCGCACCCCGACGCCCAGCCGGCGGGCGAAGGGCGCCGCGACCTGAGGAGCCTCGCCGCCTTCACGATCGACCCGGTCGACGCCAAGGACTTCGACGACGCGGTCTCGCTCGGCCGCCGTCCGGACGGACGCTGGGATCTCCACGTGCACATCGCCGACGTCGCGCATTACGTGGCGCCGGACGGCGCCGTCGACCGCGAGGCCCGCGAACGCGGCACCAGCGTCTACCTCGTCGACCGCACGCTGACCATGCTCCCGCGCGACCTGACCACCGACGTGTGCAGCCTGCGTCCCGACGCCGACCGCCTGTGCCACACCGTCCGCATGACCGTCGAACCGGACGGCCGCGTCGCCGGGGAGGAGACCTTCCGCTCCGTCATCCGCTCCCGGGCCCGGCTCGACTACGACCGCGTGCAGGCGTTCCTCTCCGGCGCCGACGAGCGGGCGGTGGACGACGGCCTCCACGCGGTCCTGCGCGACATGGCCGCCCTCGCCGCGCGCATGCGCGCGCTGCGGCTCGACGCCGGCGCGCTGGCCTTCAACGTGCCGGAGGTCCGGGTCGAACTGGATCCGGACGGACGGGTGGCCGCCATCCGGCGGCGCGGCGCGGACGAGGCCTACGGCCTGATCGAGGAGTTCATGCTCGCCGCCAACCGGGCCGTGGCCCGCCGCATGTCGCGAGCGCGCGTGCCGGCCCTCTACCGGATCCACGAGCCGCCCGACGAGGAGCAGTGGGCGGGCATGGCCGACGCGCTGGCGGAACTGGGCATCCACGGCTTCGCGCCCGACGGCCCGTCGCTCAACGCGCTGGTCGCCAGGGTGGCCGGATCTCCGATCGAGTACCCGGTCGCCGTCGCGATCCTCCGGCACATGAAGCGCGCCGTGTACTCGCCGCGCTGCGCCGCCCACTTCGGCCTGGCCTTCAAGCCCTACACGCACTTCACCTCGCCGATCCGGCGCTACCCCGACCTGGTCGTGCACCGGATCCTGTGCGCGCTGGAATCGGGCGACGCTCCGCCCTACGACCACGCGGAGGCGGCCCGCATCGCGTCCCACGCCTCGCGCATGGAACGCGCCGCCCAGGAGGCCGAACGGGAGAGCGTGGACCTCAAGCGGATCGCGTACTACCGCGACCGGCTCGACCGCGGCGACACCGGCCCCCACCCCGCCGTGGTGACCGGCACGATCCCCCGGGGATTGCTGGTGGAGGTGATCGCGACCCTGCAGCGGGGGCTTGTCCCCGCGCACTATCTCCGGGGCGGGCGGGCTTCGCGGATGGCGCCGGGCCACACGCTGGAGGTCGACATCGCGCGCGTGGACGTCCATCGCAGGCTGGTGGACTTCCGCCCGTCGGGGGCGCCGTCCGACGCCGAGCGCGCGCCCGGTCCGGCGCGATCCCGTCGCGATCGCCGCGCTCAGCGGATGAGGTAGATGATCTTCTGCGGCTTGCCCTCGCGCTCGATGTCGAGCACCACGGCGTTGAGCCGCTCCTTCACGAACTCGCCGAGGAAGAACTCGGCGCGCGACTGGCTCGACATGAGCATGGAATTGACCATGCGGACCTTGTCCCCCTCGCGCAGGCCGACGTCGCGGAGGAAGTCCTGCTCGCCCTGCATCGCGATCTCGTAGCCGGCGATCCGGCCCTCCGCATAGTCCGGCCGGAAGGTGTCGTAGAGTTTCGCGATGCGCTCCGGGTCGTCGAGGATGTCCCGGTAGTACTTCATGAGTTCGTCGCGGCTGAGCAGCCACCGGTTCTCCTGCACCCGCTTGCCGTACCGCGTGGTCTCGAGCGCCTCCATGCCCGCGGCCGCCGCGGCGACCGCGCTGACGGCCGCCGGGGCCTCCCCCGCCCCGCCGGCGAATCCCAGCCCGAGCACCTCGACCCGTCCGCCGATGTCGACCACCACGCGGTCGGCGTGGACCCGGACGACGCGCAGGTCTTCGACGGTCTCCCCCTCGGCCAGCAGGTGCTGCTTCTTCGCCTGCGTGTCGTCGAGAATCGCCTTGCGGTACGCGGCCTCCTTCGCGTCCGGCCCCTCGCTCACCAGGAAGGTCCCGGCCAGGCGGTAGCGGCGCCCCGGCGAGTTCGACGCGGCGCCCGAGCCCAGCCAGGTCGAGGTCGGCGCACGCAGGACCGTCCAGTCGCGCGGGCCGATCGCCGCGGGGGCCGGGAAGGACGGAACCGCCGCGGCCGGCGGGGCGGGCACCGGCTCCGCGGACCGCGCCCGGACACGGAACCACGCGAGCCCCGCCGATGCGGCCAGGGCCGCCACGAGGACCGCCGTCAGCCAGCGCATCGCCGCGCCCGCCCAGGCATCGACCTCTCTGGCTCCGGATCCGCTCATCGTCGAAGCAGGAAACACCGGCCGGCCGGGGCCGTAAGCCGGATTCTGTTGTCCGCGGTCATTTATCTATGCGGCCAACCCGGAACCGCGCCCCTTGCGGGACTGGAGACGGGCCGCCTCCGGTTCCCTATTTGGCCTTGCTCCGGACGGGGTTTGCCCTGCGTCCCGCCTTACGCGGAACCGGTGGTCTCTTACACCACCTTTTCACCCTTACCCCGGCGAACCGGGGCGGTATGGTCTCTGTGGCACTTTCCGTACCTTCCGATATCGCGGAAGGCCCCCCGCCTTGCGACGGGGCATCCTGCCCTGCGGAGTCCGGACTTTCCTCCCCTTCCGCGAACGGAAGGAGCGACCGCGCACCCCGGACCGGCCGGCTTCCTACTCGCGCCAATATAGCATCCGGCCGCAGAAGGTGCACGCCGTGATCGCATCCGCCCGCCGGGTGTCGTGAACGACCTGCGGGGGGAGCTTCATGTGGCAGCCGCCACAGGTTCCGTGGTCGACCGGCACGATCGCCGCATCGCCCACGTGTTTCATGATCCGGTTGTAGCGCCCCATCCACTGCTCGTCGATGCCCGTGCTGCGGGCCGCGCGGTCGGCCTCGATGCCCGCCAGCTCCTGCTGGACGGCCGCCGCCCGCTGGTCCATCTCGGCACACTCGCGCTCCACGCGGATGCGCTCCTCGTCCACCTCGCGGCGGGCCTTGGTCAGCGCCTCCTTGAACTGCTCGGCCTTCTCCATGCGCTCCAGCTCGGCATCCTCCAGGTCGCGGATCTTCTTCGACGCGACTTCGATCTCGTGGAGGAGCGTCTTGTAGCCCTCGTTCGTCTTGACTTCGAACTGCTGCTGGCGGAAGCGACGGATGTTCTCCTTGGCCTCGTCGATGTCCATCTCGATCTTCTTGATCTCGAGGGATTCCTGCTTCCACGCCGCCTCGGCCTTCTGGAAGGCCTCCTCGCGGTCCTGCAGGCGCAACCGAGTCCGGTCCTTGCGGGAGGGAAGATCGTCCAGGTCCTTTCGGAGTTGGATGGACCGGCGGTCGAGTTCCTGAAGTTGCAGCAGGTCTTGAAGGGTCTTCAGCACCGCGGGTCTCCTCCCGTTGCACACATGACCGCACCATAGCCAACCGCGCGCCATGCGTCAACGATGCGTCGAAACAATGTCCCGTTTTCGACTTGCCCTTTCCTCCGGACCGCCCCACGATGACCCCGTTCAGGGGGGGATTACGTCATGCGAAGCATCGTCGCGGGATTGGCGCTGGCTGCCCTGGCCTCCGGTGCGCGGGCGTCGCTGCTGGACACCCTGTTCCACAACGGCCACACCTACCAGCTGTACGGCACCGGGCACGCCACGAACTGGACGGCGGCACGCACCCTCGCGGGCGGGCTCACGTTCGGGGGCACCACCGGCTACCTCGCGCGGATCGACACCCTCGCCGAGAACTCCGCGATCTTCGCCCGGATGCTGGCCGTGTCGAACCAGCTTACCCAGACCGCCGGGGACGGCGGCGGCGTCGAGTACGTGTGGATCGGCGCGAGCGACCTCGCGGCCGAGGGCACGTGGCTGTGGAGCGTCGACAACGCCCAGTTCTGGCAGGGCAACGCGGGCGGAACCGCCGTCGGCGGTCTCTACAACAACTGGGGCAATCCCGCCGGGACCCGGTTCGAGCCGGACGACTTCAACGCGAGCCAGGATGCCGCGGGCATCGCCCTGCGCGGGTGGCCCGCCGGCATGGGCATCCTCGGCCTCGCCGGCCAGTGGAACGACGTCAACGTCGTGAACAACCTCCCGTACGTCGTCGAGTTCGACGCCCTGCCGGAGCCGGCCACGCTCCTGCTCCTGGGGCCGGCCCTGCTCGCCCTGGGGCCGCGGCTCCGGCGCCGCGAAGGGAGCGAATCCCCGGACTGACCGTCCAACCCTTGGAAGACCCCGCGGCCGCGGCTTCCCATCCTCGGAAGCCCGATGCGTCGCGGCGCGACACCGTCGATCAGGGCCGGCCGGGAACCGCATCCCCGGCGATCAGGCCCGTGCCGCGGAGCGTGTCCCACGTCAGGCCCGGGAAGGCGACACCCCGCTCGACGTAGCGCCGGACGAACTTGCCGAGGATGTCCACCTCGATGTTGACCGCATCGCCCGGGCGGTACCGGCCGAAGCAGGTGATGTCGTAGGTGTGCGGGATGATGTGGATCCCGATCGAGTCCGCGGTCATGTCGGCGATCGTCAGGCTGACGCCGTCGACCGAGACCGAGCCCTTGAAGACCATGCCGTCCATCAGGTCCTTCGCGCACTCGAACTCGAAGCGCCAGTCGCGGCCGACCGGCTGGACCGACCGCACGCGCGCGACGCCGTCGACGTGGCCGATCATGATGTGCCCGCCGAGCGGATCGCCCCACCGGAGCGCGCGCTCGAGGTTGACCATCGAGCCGACCGGCTTCTCCCCGAGGTTCGTCCGCCGGAAGGTCTCGCGGAGAACGTCGAAGCGAAGCACGCCGCCGACCGCCTCCTTGACCGTGAGGCAGGTTCCGCACACCGCCACGCTCTCGCCGATCTCGATCGGACGGTCCCACGCGCCGGCGTCGACGCCGATGCGACCCCACTCCGCCTTCAGGTCCAGTTCCGCGATGCGCCCCATCCGCTGCACGATTCCGGTGAACACGTCCGATCCTCCCGTCATTCGGGGCGGGCCCGGACCGCGACGTCCCCGCCCGCCATCCAGGTTTCCGTGATGCGATAGCCGAGCGCCGCGTCCAGGCGGCGTCCCGCGCCGCCGACCGCCGGCACGGCCGACCGGCCGCCGAGGATGCGCGGCGCGTAGAAGAAGAGAAGCTCGTCCGCCGCCCGGGCGTCGAGAAGCGACGCGGCGACCTCCGCTCCGCCCTCGCAGAGCACGCGGAGGATGCCGAGCCTGCCGAGGTGGTCGAGCAGCGCGCGGATCGACAGCCGCCCGTCCGCCTGCGAATCGATGACGGCCACCGAGGCGCCACGACGGAGGAACGCCATCGCGCGGGCGGGATCGCAGTCCGGCCCCACCGCGATGAGGGTCTGCGCCGCCGCTCCGTCGCAGAGCACCTTCGACGCGACGGGCGTCCGCCCGCGCGGGTCCAGGATGACGCGCCAGGGGCGCCGCCCGCGGGTCGGCCGCGGCAGGAGCGAGGGGTTGTCGCGAACGACCGTGCCGGCGCCGACCAGGATCGCATCCGATCGCGCCCGCTCCGCCTGCACGATGGCGCGGGCTCCCGCGCCGGTGATCCAGCGGGACGCGCCGTCCGCGTCGGCGATGCGACCGTCGAGTGTCATCGCCAGCTTCAGAACGACCCACGGCTCCCGGCGCAGGATCCACTGGGCGAACGGTTCGATCAGCGCGCCCGCCTCCGCCCCGCAGACACCGCAGGCGACCTCGACCCCCGCCGCCCGCAGACGACGCAGTCCGCGCCCCGCGTGCAGGGGATTCGGGTCCCGGACCGCGGCGACCACGCGGGCAACGCCGGCGCCGATCAGGGCCTCGGTGCAGGGCGGCGTGCGGCCGTGCGTGCTGCACGGTTCGAGCGTCACGTAGGCCGTCGCCCCGCGCGCCGAGGAACCGGCCGCCCGCAGCGCGAATACCTCGGCGTGCGGGCCCCCCGCCCTGCGATGCCAGCCCTCCCCCACCACGCGACCGCCGCGCACGAGGACGGCGCCGACAGGCGGATTGGGGCGCGTCAGCCCCTCCCCCCGCCTCGCAAGCGCAAGCGCGCGGGCCATCCATGCGGAATCGGCGGTCCCGCTAGCGAGCATCCGCATCCTCCAGCCCGAGCAATCCCCGGACGAACCGGGCGCGGTCGAAGGGGACGAGATCCCCGGCGCCCTCGCCGAGTCCGGCGAAGACCACCGGCACCTTCAGTTCGTCCGCCAGCGTGAAGACGAACCCGCCCTTCGCCGAGCCGTCGAGCTTCGACACGACCACGCCGGTCAGCGGAACAGCCTCGTGGAAGGTCTTCGCCTGCGCGATCGCATTCCGCCCGAGGGCCGCATCGAGCACGATCCACGTCGCCTCCGGCGCCCCCGGCCGGCGCTTTCCGAGCGAGCGGCGGACCTTGACCAGTTCCTGCATCAACGGCTGCTTCGTGTGCATGCGGCCGGCGGTGTCGACGATGAGCAGGTCCGACCCGCGGGCCACGGCCGCGCCCAGGGCGTCGTAGGCCACCGCCGCCGGATCCGCCCCCGTCGCGCCCGCGACGACCTCGCACCCCAGCCGGTCCGCCCAGATGCGGAGCTGGTCCGACCCGGCGGCGCGAAACGTGTCGGCCGCGCAGAGGAGCGGCCGGAGTCCATCCTGCGCGGCGCGGTGCGCGAGCTTGGCGCAGGTCGTGGTCTTGCCGGAGCCGTTGACGCCGACCACGAGGATCGTCGAGGGGCCGTCGCCCCGCGTCCAGGGCGCGGGCGTCGCGGGGAGGATCGCCTCCATCGCCGCGGCCAGCGCGTGGGGCAGGTCCGTCGCCCGGTCCCGCGCGCGGGAGGGCAGTCCCTCGCAGACCCGCGCCGCGATCGCGGCCGAGACATCGGCGCGCACGAGCGACTCCTCCAGCTCCGCCGGATCCGGGCCCGCGGCGGCCGGAGCGCCGGCCAGCCTGCGCAGGGCTCCGGAGATCGCGTCGCGCGTCCGCGCGAGGGCGGAGAGCCACGAGGCCACGTCAGCCGCCCCCGCCCGTCAGCAGCCGAGGATCGGGAGCGGCGCAGCGCGCGGGCCGCTGGACGTCCTTGGCGGCGCGATCGAGGATGCCGTTGACGAAGCGGCCCGACTCGCGCCCCCCGAACTCCTTGGCCAGATCGACCGCCTCGTTGATCGAGACCACGGGCGGGATGTCCGCGCGGTGCAGCATCTCGTAGAGCGCGAGGCGCAGGATGTTCCGGTCCACCGCCGCCATGCGCGAGAGATCCCAGTTGGTCGCGTAGCCCCGCAGCCGCTCGTCGAGTTCCGCCCGCGTCGTCTCGACCCCGCGGATGAGGTCCTCGGCGAAGGTCCGCAGCTTGGGGCTCGTCTTGCGGGCGAGCCAGAAGTCGGCCAGGGCCTCGGCGAGGTCGCCGCCGTTGAAATCCCGCTGGAAGAGGAACTGGACCGCCATCAACCGGCCTTCGTGTCGGCTGCTCATGGCGACGGGAGCCGGATCGCGGCCAGGAGGCGGGCCATCTCGGCGGCCGTGCGCGCCGCGTAGGCGCCCCGGCCGTCCGGCCCGGCGGTGCACCGGGCCGCCGCCTGGGCCTCGGTGTTCGCCGGGATCACGGTGTCGACGACGGGAACGCCATGCCGACGGGAGATGTCGGAGAGCGCCGCCGCCACGGTACGGTTGATGAGACCCGCATGGGGGGTCTCGCCCTGGATGACGCATCCCAGCGCGATCAGCGCGTGGAACCGGCCCTGCTTCGCGAGCGTCTCCGCCGCGGTCGGGATCTCGAAGGCGCCCGGAACCCAGAAGACCTCGATGTCGGCCTCGGCGGCCCCGCCCTGGCGGAGCGTCGCGACGGCGCCCTCGAGGAGGCGGCCGGTGAGGGAGAGGTTGTAGCGCGAGATCACGATCGCGAAGCGCAGCCCGGTGGCGTCGGGCGTGCCCGACGTCTGGCGGACCGCGCCGAGATCCGGGGGCGCCGCGGCGCCCGTGTCCGGGGTGGGTGTCAGCATGATGGCCTCACAGCAGGTGTCCGAGTTTCTGCTTCTTCGCCCGAAGATACCGCTCGTTGTACTCGGTCGGCGGGATCACCAGCGGCACGCGCTCGGCGACGCGCACGCCGTACTTCTCCAGCCCCGAGACCTTCTTGGGATTGTTGGTGATCAGGCGCACGCCGTCAACGCCGAGGTCGCGCAGGATCTGGGCGGCGGCCGAGTAGTCGCGCAGGTCCGCGTCGAAGCCGAGCTTCTGGTTCGCCTCGACGGTGTCCAGCCCGGCCTCCTGCAGCGCGTAGGCGTGGATCTTGTGCTCGAGCCCGATGCCGCGGCCCTCCTGCCGGAGGTAGAGGATCACGCCGGTCCCCTCGTCGGCGACGTGGTCCATCGCCCGGCGCAGCTGCGATCCGCAGTCGCACCGCATCGATCCGAAGACGTCCCCGGTGAGGCACTCGCTGTGGATGCGGACCAGCGGCGCGGCCTGTTTCGAGGGCTCGCCCAGGACCAGGGCGAGGTGCACCTCGTTCTCGGGCTTCGCGCGGTACATGTGGAGCTGGAACACGGCGGAGCGCGTCGGCAGGCGGATCACCTGCTCCCGGACGACCAGCTGTTCCGTGCGGCGGCGGTGCGTCACGAGATCGGCGATGGACACGATCCGGAGCTGATGCCGCTTCGCGAACTCCGCGAGCTCCGGGCGCCGCGCCATCGCGCCGTCCTCGCGCATCACCTCGCAGATCACGCCGCCGGGCCTGAGCCCCGCGAGGCGGGCGAGGTCCACCGCGGCCTCCGTGTGGCCCGCGCGCTGGAGAACGCCCCCCTCCGCCGCCTCCAGCGGGAACATGTGGCCGGGACGCGTCAGGTCCTCCGGCTTCGCTCCGTCCGCCATCAGCACCCCGACCGTGCGGGCGCGGTCGAACGCGCTGATCCCGGTCGAAACGCCCTCGCGGGCGTCCACGCTTTCCATGAACGCGGTGCGGTAGGGGTCGCCCGCGCCGACCGGCGCCATGCGCGCGAGCCCGAGCGCGGCGAGCCGGGTCTTGGTCATGGCGATGCAGACCAGCCCCCCGCCCTCGCGGATCATGAAGTGAATCGCGGCCGGGGTCGCCTTCTCGGCCGCGACGATGAGGTCGCCCTCGTTCTCGCGCCGCTCATCGTCCACCACCAGCAGCATCTCCCCGCGCCCGAAGGCCTCGATCGCCTCGGGGATCGGCGTGAAGATGACCGTCTCGCCTGCTTCGTTTCCGGACATGAAAATGGCCCTGAACCAATGGTCTCAGGGCCGAAAGCGAGCCGGCTCGCGATCTTCTTTCATCCAGACTGTACTGTCGGCTGCGGGTACCTCCTTCGCGCCTGCCCTGAAGGTTACCGCATCGGTCCCCCGTTCCGGGGGAGTCGCGGGCTTTCACCGCCGGTCAGGAATCACCCGCCGCCCCGAGGCGGACGGGCTCACCTTGCCCTGAAGATCGCGGACACTATACACCGTCCCGCCCCGTCCCATCAACCCCGACGTTGCGGGCGCTCAGTCGGCGTGGAAGACCTCGCGCAGGGGCCTGCACACCGGCGAATGGTCCGGGTGCGTGTCCATGATGTCCGCCATGTGGTCCCACCACCGGCGCACGACCGGGTGACGGGGCAGGGCGTCCGCCGTGTTCCCGTCGGCGAGCTTCTGGACCGCGAAGAGGATCCGCGTCTCCGGATCGAGGAAGATCGAGTAGTCCGAGATCCCCGCCTCGGACAGCGCGCGCGACAACTCCGGCCAGATCGCGTCGTGCCTCCGCTTGTACTCCGCCTCGAACCCCGGCTTCAGCTTCATCGTGAAGGCAACCCTGGTCATGACCGATCCTCCGTGGCGCCGCCCGCGCGGGGCCAGTTCACGACAGCCTCCCCCGGATGTCAAATGGAACGCGCGACGCGAATCGTGATAGGATCGCCGCGACGCCCGCACCAGGCGGGAAGGAAAGGCGGCAGGCATGAGGCTCCGTTCCGGCGTCCCAACCCTCGGCGTCCTGGTCGCGGCGGCGGCCCTCGCGGGGGCTCCCACCCCGCCGCCCCGCTCTTCCCTCGCCCCCCGCTCCTCCGCCGAGTTGCAGGCGCTCTTCCGCCCCACCGGCCGCCCGCTGCCCTTCGTCAGCGCCCACCGCGGCGGCGCGGCGCCGGGCTTCCCGGAGAACTGCATCGCCACGTTCGAACGCACCCTCGCCTCCACCTTCGCGATCCTGGAGATCGATCCCCGGATGACGCGGGATGGCGCGATCGTCGTCCACCACGATGCCACGCTCGAACGGACGACGACCGGCACGGGGCGCGTCGCGGACCATACGCTGGCGGAGCTGAAGGCGCTCCGGCTGAAGGACCCGGAGGGCCGGGTCACCGACCACCGCATCCCGACGCTCGACGAGGTCCTCGATTGGGCACGCGGCAGGACCGTCCTCGTGCTCGACCAGAAGGATGTCTCCGTCGAGGCCCGCGTCCGCGCCATCGAGGCCCGCCGCGCCGAGGCGCACGCCATGCTGATCGTCGGGTCCCTCAAGGATGCGCAGGCCTGCCACGCGCTCAACACCAACCTCATGATGGAGGTGATGATCCCGGATGCCGCCCGGGCGGCCGCGTTCACCGCCACCGGCATCCCGTGGCGCAACGTCGTCGCGTTCGTCGGACACCTCCCGCCGGAGGATCCCGCCCTCTACGCCGCGATCCACTCGAACGGGGCAAGCTGCATGGTCGGCACCTCGCGCACCCTTGACCACCGCATCGACGCCGCCGGCGAGGCCGGCCGGGCGGACCTGCAGCGCGCGTACCGCGAACTCCAGCACCGCGGCGCGGACATCCTCGAGACGGACCGCCCGATCGAAGTCGCGTCGATGCTGTTCGCCCCCGCGGCCCTCCCGCCGCCGCTGCTGTGGCTGCCGTTCGACGAGGGCGGCGGCACCGTCGCCTGCGACCGCTCGCCCAACGCCGCCGAGGCGGAGCTGCACAACGTCCGGTGGGCGCGCGGCGCGTTCGGCACCGCCGTCCGGCTGGGCGGAACCAACGCCTTCATCGAGGTGCCGCCCGTTCCGGGCCTCGACGGGGCGACCCGGTGCACGGTCTCGGCCTGGGTCACGTGGGAGGACACCGGGCGCTATCCCAACCTGCTGACGACCGAGAACTGGAGCCCCGGCGGGCTGATGCTCTTCGTCCGCGACGAGAGCTGCTCGTTCCGCCTGGGCCGGCCCGGCCACCGCGCGGGCGTGGCCGGCGAGTCGTGGGAGGAGACCGGCGCTCCGCTCGTGGCCCCCCTGCCCCGCCGGACGTGGACGCACGTGTGCGCGGTCTTCGATCGCCCCCGGGTCACCACCTACGTCAACGGCCGCCCGGCGGGCACCGCGACGTGGCCCCACCCCGTCCAGGCCGGAGGCATCAGGATCGGCGCCTGGCAGGGCCCCGTCTCGCACTGCGGGTTGATCGACGACGTGCGCATGTACGGGTGCGCGCTCGCGGCCGGCGACGTCGCGGCGCTGGCGGTCGATCCGTCCCGCGCCTCCGCCGGGTACACCCTCGTGCCCGACGACGACGACGCGGCCCCCGTCGCGGTCTTCGAGAACCGTCACGCACGCATGGCCGTCGACGCGCGCGGCCGGATCGCATCCCTCTTCGGCAAGGCCTCGAACCGGGAGCTCCTCGCCCGGCCGCAGGAACTGGTCGCGGTCCGGCTCGCGGACGGCCGCCAGGCCACCGCGCGCCGCGCCTCCCGCCGCGGCGACACGCTCCGCTTCGATTTCGGCCGGGGCCTCGGATCCGCGACCGTCGACGTCGCGACGCATCGGGACTTCCTCACGTTCACCGTCCGCGAACTGACGGTGACGAACGCGGAGGAGCTGACCTTCCTCCACGTGCCGGCCGCGTGCGCGAACCACCGGGGCGCGATGGCGAACATGCTGTCCGACGATGCCGACGCCGTGTGCGTCCGCGGCTACGACCTGGCCGTGGAGATGTCCGTCGGCGGATCGCCGCCCTCGCTTCGCGCGTGGACGACCGCCGCCGGCGGCCACGCGGGGCGCCGCGCCGGCCTGGCCGCCGGATCCAAGGCCGACATGCCCGCCATGCTCCGCGCGATGGCCGCGGAGGCGGACGTGCCCGTCTCGCGGCTCGGCGGCCCGTGGTCCCTGGGCGCCGGGGCGAACCGGGGTTCCTACCTGTTCGCCGATCTCGACCAGGCATCGACCGACGACTGGATCGGTCTCGCGCATCGCGGCGGCTTCACGCACATCCACATCCACGGCTGGTGGCGGACCCTCGGTCATTACGAACCCGCCACGAACCTGTTCCCGGAGGGTATGGCCGGCCTGAAATCGACGGTCGATCGCATCCACTCCGCCGGCCTCCAGGCGGGTGTCCACACGCTGACCGCCTGCATCGACACGCGCGACCCGTGGGTCACGCCCGAGCCCAGCCCCCACCTCCTCGCGTTCGACACGTACACCCTCGCCCGCGCGCTGTCGCCCACCGACACCGTGGTCCACGTTCACGAGCGGCCGTCCGCGCGCCACGACGTCGTCTTCACCTACTCCGGCAACGGCAACGCCATCCGGATCGGCTCCGAGATCCTCCAGTACGCGGAGGTCCTGCGGGACCCGCCCTACGGCTTCTCCCGATGCACCCGCGGCGCGTTCGGAACCCGGACGTCCGCCCACGCGGCGGGGGCGCGCGCCGACTACCTCCAGCAGCGCTACATGGCCTTCTACCCCGCGCCGGACTCCCCCCTCGCCGACGAACTGGCCGGACGGATCGCCGGCATCGTCAACGGGTGCGGCCTCGACCAGATCTACTTCGACGGCTCCGAGGGCATGATGAGCCGCTACGGCATCGACGCGATGCGCCACGCGATCTACCGGCGCCTGCGCGGCGACGTGCTGGCCGAGGCCAGCTGCCACGGCGCGCACAACTGGTGGTTCCACTCGCGCCTCGGCGCGTGGGACCACCCCGTGTGGGCCGCCAAGCGGTTCCAGGACCGGCACGTCGCCGTCGCCGCGGCCTACCGGGCGACCGACCTCCTCAAACCGCAGATGGGCTGGTGGGCGCCGCGCGGACCGTCGGTCCACGCGCGGGGCCACTTCCTCGACGAGATGGAGTACTTCGCCGGCAAGAACCTCGGCCTCGACGCCGCGATGTCGGTCCAGGGCGTCAACGTCACCCGCGCCCCCCTCGCCCCGTACCTTGAGGATCAGATCACGCTGCTCGGCTGGTACGAGCGCCTCCGTCTCGCGCGGCACTTCGACCCGCGGACCGTCGCGCGCGTCGCCGTGCCCGGCGACGAGTTCCGTCTCCGGCAGGACCGCGGCGGCGCATGGCGGTTCACACCCGTCCGGATGGACGCCCGGCGCACCGCCGCCTCGGACGGATCGCCCGCACGGTGGACCTGGTCCAACCCGTACGGCGCGCAGCCGCTCGGCGCCCGGATCGAGGCGCTCTACGCCGCCGCACCGGGCGAGAGCCCCCACCGGCGCATCGCGGCCGATGCCGCCGACCTCGCCGCCTTCCGCATCGCAACCGCGGGACCGGAGGCCACGCTGACGCTCGCCGCGGAGACCGCCGACACGCGCGGGACCGCGACCAACCTGCACCTCACCGCCGCGTGCTCCGGCTCGGTCCGGACCGCGGCCTGGACGCGCGCCTCGCTGACGATCCCCGCCCCCTACCGCACCCTCGCCGGCACCGGGGCGCTGGGCGTCTGGGTGCGCGGCGACGGCGGCGGCGCCCTGCTGAACATCCAGATCGCCTCGCCCCGCGAGTACATGCACGGCCGCTCCGACCACCACGTTCGCCTCGACTTCACCGGCTGGCGCCACGTCGAGCTGCTGCTGCGCGAACGCGATGTCGACGCGATGGGCGGCTATGCCTGGCCCTACGGCGGCGGATACGACCTCCACCGCAACGCGGTCGATCTCGCGCACGTCTCGGAGATCAACCTCTACCTGCACGACCTGCCGCCGGGCCGCCGGACCGACGTCGTGCTCGGTCCGATCGTCGCGCTGCCGGTCGTCGCAACGGAGATGCGAAACCCGTCGCTGACGGCGAACGGCCGTCGCCTGGAGATCCCGGTGACGATGAAGTCCGGCGACTTCCTCGACGTCGAACCGTCGGGCCTCTGCATCCATCGGAACGACCGCGGCGACATCCTCGCCCGCGTGCGTCCGGCGGCGCCCGATGCGTGGCCGGAATGGCGGCCGGGCGCCAACGGGATCCTGTTCGGTTCGTCGTCCGCATCCGGCCGGACCGCGCGGGCGGAGGTCACCCCGATCGCCTGCGGCGAACCGTTCGGGGAACCCGACGCGCGCCGCCGGGCCGACGCCGCGCGGATGGACCGCGAATACGAGATGACGCGCACGATCCTGGAGCCGGACGGCCCGGACAACACATGGGAGATCGCGGTGCGGCCGGGCGGGACGGCCCGGCTCGAGATCGAACTCTCCGGTGCGATGGCCGCCCCGGCGCTGGCGATCGGCGGCTGCGTCGTCCGCTTTCCCGTCACGCTGAAACCCGGCGAACGGCTCCTGTGCCGCGACGGCCGCACGTGGCGCGTGCTCGACGCGAAACGGGCGACGGTTGCGGAGGGACGGCTCGACACGCTCGTCCCCGCGTTGAAGCCGGGGCCCACGCCGGTCGCGATCCGCTGCGCCGCGCCGGACAAGGCGCAGGTCCGCCTGACCAAGGTCTACCGGTAGCGGCGGTCAGTCCAGGTGCGCCTTCGGCTTGCCGGCCTGTTCGTCGGTGATCTCGGCGGTGTTGGCGGCCGGGTCGAAGGCGCCGAGGCCGAGGGCCTTCAGGCGCGCGAGCCCGGCGGGCAGGCGGGACCGGAACGAGGCGAGGTCCTTCCGGGCCTCCGGGGTCCACGCCGCCTCGGCCAGCGCGAGCAGACGCGGCCACGTCATGAAGTCGCGTCGCTCCTGCGTCACCGTAGTCTCGGTCCAGAGGCACGCCTGCATGCCGAGGACCTTCGCCTCGTCGTCGGCGGAGAGCTGGAGCGCCGCGGGGAAGGCGTAGACATCCTCGATCGGATTGAACCCGCCCCAGCGGCGGCCGACCTTGTGGCTGTCGTGCTGGACGAAGTCGAAGTAGCACGGGCGACGCGGGCACAGAACGACGGGATAGCCCGCGTCGAGCGCCTGGCGGAGAATCTGCGGTTTGTCGTGGCGCCACCAGAAGATCACGGTCTTGTCACGCGGCAGATCGCGCGCGGCGATCTCGTCCCAGCCGGCCGTCTTGAAGCCGAGCCCGTTGATGACGCCCGCCATGCGCCGGTTGAACCACGTTTCGACGCCGGCGAGATCCTTGAGCCCCTCCTTCGCCATCAGCGACTTCACCCCGGGCAGGTCCGGCCACTTCTGCCATCCGAAATGGACCTCGTCGCCGCCGAAGTGGATGACGCCCGCATCGGGGAACAGCCCGGCGACCTCCTTCAGCACCGTGTCGAGGAACGCCAGCGTCTCCGCCTTCGCGGGATGGAAGGTGAAGCGCGGCCACTTGTCGGTCCGCCCCTTCTGCAGGAATCCGCCGCCGTCGAGTTCGGGATAGGCCAGCACGGCGGCGTCGGCGTGGCCGGGCATGTCGATCTCCGGGACGATCGTGATGTGCCGTTCCCGGGCGTAGGCGACGATCCCGCGGATCTCGTCCTGCGTGTAGAACTGGCGCGGGGCGTCGGGCCGGCGGTCGGTCTCGCTGCCCCGCGCGCCGATGTCCGTGAGCCTCGGGTAGGCCTTGATCTCGATGCGCCAGCCGGGCGAGTCGGTCAGGTGCCAGTGGAACCGGTTCAGCTTGGCCTCCGCCATCGCATCGAGCAGCCGCAAAACCGCCGCCTTGCCGGAGAAGTGCCGCGATTCGTCGAGCATGTAGCCGCGCCAGCCGAACCGCGGCGCGTCGGCGATCTCCATGCAGGGAAGAACGCATCCGCCGCCCTCGCGCGGCGCGCCGCGGAGCAACTGGGCCAGCGTCTGGAGCCCGTGGAAGTGACCGGCGGGCGTCGCGGCGGACACGATGGCGGTTTCGGGCGCCACGCGGAGGTGATAGCCCTCGCCGGACGGCTGCGCGGCGCCGGCCGTCGCGGCCGGCAGGAACTGGACGGCGCAGGGCGCGACCGCCGTGGCCGGGCGCAGCGGAACGCCGGCCGCGTCGGACAGCGTGCGCAGATACAGGGCCGTCGCGTCGCGCGGCACGGACGCGCACGCGCCGGGGCGAAGCGTGAAGCGCCCCGCCTGCTCCGTCACCGCCGCCGGTCGCGGGATGACGGTCGGATCGGCGGCGCCCGCCGCCAGGCCGGCCGTCGATGCGAGCATCAGCACCGTCACGCCATGGAGGGCCACATTGGAGTTCATCATCTCCACCATCGCTTGCGGCCAGGAAAGCGCAAGCACGAACCCATTCCGCTGCTTACGCCGGCGCCCCGCCATCCCGGTCCGGACGAGCCGCCGGTGGCCGGGCGCGCCCGTCACGGAGCCGGCGTCAGCCTCAGGCAGTCGAGGCCGAACATGTGCGACGGCTTGGCGGAGGGGTTGGCGCCGACGACCGTGATCTCGAGCTTCACGCTGCCCGCAGGGAGATCGGCCGTGCCCAGGTCGATCATGCGGGCGATCACGCCGTCGTTGAAGAAGTCGACGCGATCCTTGAGAACCCGGCCGCCCATCGAAAAGCTCATCACGCCGTAGTCGATCGCGAGCGTGCAGTTGGCCTCGACCTTGTAGCGACCCGCCTTCGCGATCGGAACCTCGAGCACGAGCCGGTCGCCCGGTTTTCCGTGCGTCCACCAGAGCTGCTCGTCGCGGCTCCAGATCGGCTGCGCCCACCCCTGGGTCTTCGTGCTTCCCCCCGTGCACTCGACGATGCGCAGGGTCTCCCCCTCGATCGCCCCCGCGATCCGCAGGACCGGCTCCGCGCCCTCCGGCGGCTCGGGCACCGCCGCCACCGGCCGCGCCGCCTCGGCGGGCGCCGCCGGCACGTTGCACGTCGCGCCGGGCCGCGCGTACCAGAAGGTCGCGGGCGCGTAGTGGACCCGGGTCTTCTTCCAATGCCACAGCTCCATGTCGACCTTCAGCGCCTTCGTGAACGGGATCGCATCGAGCGACCGCCACCGCGAGTTGACACTCATCCCGGGCTTGCTGTTCCCCTCGCCCGTCGGCTGGGCGTGGAACGGCGCCGAGAACGGGGCGGAGAAGCACCACGCGTAGCCGTAGTAGTCCTCGGTGCCGGTGCCGAAGTGCGACGGGAACGCCTCGCCGTCGACGAAGATCTTCTCGTCGCCCTCGCCCCACCACGCGCGGACGCTGTTGTCGACGGTCAGCGAGTCGCCGGCGTAGACGCCCTGTCCCGCGACCTCGACGTAGTTGACGTCGAACGCGCCGTGGTCGGCCCCCGCGTTGGTCTGCGTCATCAGGTCGGCGTGCTGGCGCCACGTCGCATGGAAGTGCATCGCGCGGTCGTCCCACGTCCACGCGCCTCGCGTGACGCGGCCGCCGGCGACCTCCACCGGCGCGGCGCCGACGTTGCGCAGACGCACCACCGCGGACCGGGCGAACGGCATCACCCACCGGCACGCCAGGGTCCCGTCGGCCTTCGCGTCCGAATACCAGCTCTCGTAGGGCCGCAGGCTGTGGCCGACGCCGAAGAAGGCGCCGACGGGGCACCACACCGCGCGCGCACCGTCGAACTCGATCTCCAGAACGGTCGAGCGCAGCGCCTGGTCCGGATCCGCCGCGGAGAGCCGCATCACGAGGCCGCGGATCGCGCCGGGGCCGTCGAGCGTCACCTCGCGCGCGGCGCCGGGCGCCAGGGCGCCGTCCAGCGATCCCGCGGGCGCCCCGGCGGCCGTGCCCGCGGCGTTCGTGAGCGTGGCGCAGGCGGCCTCGATCCGCGTCCTCGCCCGCGCCAGGACCGCCTTCGAGAACGACTCGACCTCCGTCCCCGCCGCGTAGGTGCGGTGGTTGATCTGGTAGTAGAACGGCCCCTGGTCCGGGGCCTCCCACGTCACGCGGCAGCGTTTCGCGTACGGGATCGGCAGGTAGAGATCGTGGCCGCGCGACCGCTCGGCGGAGAGCGGCGAGCCCGCGAGCGCGCCGCCGCTGATCACGGCGCCGTCGTTGCCCTCGACCACCGGCCCGGGCGCGTCGTCGATGTAGATCCTCAGGGTGCCCTGCGGATCCTTCCACGTGCACCACCAGCGCACGATCGCGCCCGGGCCCGCAGCGTCCATCAGGACCGACTCCCGGCGGCCGTTGACCGCGTCGACCCGGAGGAACTGGCGCTGGTCGCCGTTGGCGTACCACGTCGCGGAGTTCGTCGCGCAGTCGGCGCGGCGGTCGTAGCTGCTGAACTGGCGGCACGTGTAGGCCGGCGACGGCGTCCGCGCGATCGCGTCGCGGTCGACCATCTCGTCGAGCAGCGACTCCAGCGTCACCGGCCCCGCGGCGCAGACCCCCGCGGCGGCCAGCCCCATCGCCCCGATCGCCGCGCGCAAGCGTTTCATGATGGCTCCCTCCCCGGATCCCGCTTCAGGCCCCGAGGCCGGCATCTTCCGCGATTCCGGGCATGGAGGCAACCGCGTTGGCGGCGCGCGGCGCAGGTTGCTATAGTGCCCGCGGAGACCTGCGATGAACGAGGACGCTGTTCTGATCCGCGACCTGAAGGCCCACGACGGGCGCGAGGTGTCGATCCGGGGCTGGCTGCACGGGCGGCGGACGAGCGGGAAGATCGCCTTCCTGCTGGTGCGCGACGGGACGGGCACCGTGCAGTGCGTGGTCGAGGCCGCCAACGGCGATGCCTTCCGGGTCGCGTCCGAGATCGGGCACGAGTCGTCGATCGGGGTGCGCGGGACGGTCCGCCTCGACGAGCGCGCGCACGGCGGCGCGGAGCTGTCCGTGACGGGCCTCGAGGTCGTGCAGAACGTCGCGGACTATCCCATCGCCCGCAAGGAGCACGGCGTCGACTTCCTTATGACCCACCGCCACCTCTGGCTCCGGTCGCCGCGGCAGTGCGCGATCCTCCGGGTCCGCGACACCCTGATCCGTTCGATCCAGGCGTTCTTCGCCGAGCGGGGGTTCGTCCGCATCGACACGCCGATCCTCTCCCCCGGCGCCGCGGAGGGCGCGAGCACGCTCTTCCCGGTCGACTACTTCGGCGAGAAGGTCTTCCTCGCGCAGACCGGCCAGCTCTACCTCGAGGCCGCCGCGATGGCGCTGGGCCGCGTCTACTGCTTCGGACCGACCTTTCGCGCGGAGAAGTCCAAGACCCGCCGCCACCTGACCGAGTTCTGGATGGTCGAGCCCGAGGTCGCCTGGGCCGGGCTTCCGGACCTGATGGACCTTGCCGAGGGGCTGATCTGCCGGCTCGTTGCCGATGTTCTCGCCGGACACCGCGCCGACCTCGCGCTGCTGGATCGCGACCCCGCGCCGCTGGAGCGGATCGTCGCTCCGTTCCCGCGGATCACCTACACCGAGGCCGTCGAGCAGCTTCGAAGTCCCGAGACGCACGAGCGCCTTCAGGCAGGGCTCGAGGCGGACCGGCAGCGTCTCGCCGCCGACCAGGCGCGCCTCGCCGACCTCGAGGCGCAGCTCGCGGCGGCGAAGAAGGGATGGCAGCAGGAGAAGCTGGGCCGCGAGATCGCCGCGCTGCGCGAGGCCGTCCGCGAACTCGGCCAGGATCTCGAGAACCGCCCGGCGCACATCGAGGGAGCCCGGACGTTCGCGTGGGGCAACGACCTCGGCGGGGACGAGGAGACGATCCTGACGCGCCTCCACGACCGGCCCATCCTGGTGTCGCGCTATCCGCGCGGCGTGAAGGCGTTCTACATGAAGCCCGATCCGGCGGATCCGCGCGTCGTGCTCAACGTCGACGTGCTGGCGCCCGAGGGCTACGGCGAGATCGTCGGCGGGAGCCAGCGCGAGGACAGCCTGGAGGCGCTGCAGGAGCGGATGCGCGCGGAGGGCATGGATCCCGCGCCCTACGAATGGTACCTCGACCTGCGGCGCCACGGCACGGTTCCCCACGGCGGCTTCGGGCTCGGCCTCGAGCGGACGGTCGCCTGGGTCTGCGGCCTGCGCCACATCCGCGAGACGATCCCCTTCCCCCGCCTGATGGGGCGGATCTACCCGTGACGTCCGCCGGGGCCGGCGATCCGCAGCCGGAGGTGACCCTCTTCACCGACGGGGCCTGCCTCGGCAATCCCGGGCCCGGCGGATACGGCGTGATCCTGGTCGCCGAGGGCGGCCGACGCGAACTCTCCGGCGGCTTCCGGCGGACCACGAACAACCGCATGGAGCTGACGGCGGTGCTCGAGGGCCTCGCCGCGCTGAAGCGCCCGTGCCGGGTCAGGGTGGTGTCCGACTCGCAGTACGTGATCCGGGCGCTGACCCTGGGCTGGGCGGATCGCTGGAGCCGCAACGGCTGGATGCGCACGCGCAGGGACCCGGTCGAGAACGCGGACCTGTGGCGGCGCATGCTGGACGCGATGCGGCCGCACCGGGTGGCGTACGAGTGGGTCCGCGGGCATGCGGGGCATCCGGAGAACGAGCGCGCCGACGTGCTGGCGGCCACCGCCGCACGGGGGAAAGACCTGCCGGCCGACGAAGCCTTCGAATCGGGCGCCACGACCGCCGGCGCGTCCGCCGCCGCCCGGCCGGACGGATGGCTGAACCTCTAGATCTGCAGCAGGCCCGCCGCGTAGGCGACGAGGATGCCGACGCAGGCCGCATCGATGCCCAGCGCGATGAACGGGAGGCGCCCGCCCACCCGCGAGCGCACCGCGAGCTTGGCCGCCGTGGCGAGCCCCGCCACCGAAAGCGTCAGGCCGAGCATGATCGAGAACGCCGCGCGGTTGCTCGCGAAGTGGGCCGCCGTCGTCGCGCCCGGCGAACCCGAGCCGTGGGCCGCCGCGGGGCCGACCAGCGGAAGCATCATGCACAGCAGCAGGAACAGCACGCCCGACGCGATCGTCAGCGTATCCCCCACGCGGGGCGTCGCCCACCGAAGCCCGCCACCCGATGTCCTGCCGTCCATTGCCGTCTGCTCCATGGCTGCCGCTCCCGCCCCGACCGCCCTTCGCCGCTGCGACGCACCGGGGAACGCGCGCGCAGGCGGACTGTGTCATGTTCGGCCGCGCATCGCAACCCGGGCCCGGCCGGGGAGGCGGCCGCGCCGGGGTGGTCAGCCCAGCCGCGACCGCGCCGACCGCGCGTGCGCGGGAAGATCCTCGACCCGGGCGAAGGCCTCGATCGAGGGCATCATCTGCTCCAGGTCCCCGCGCGACAACTCCAGGACGCTCATGCGGCGGCGGAAATCCTCGACGGTGAGTCCGGCGAAATAGCGCGCCGTCCCGCCGGTGGGCAGCACGTGGCTGGGGCCCGCGACGAAGTCGCCGGCGCTCTCGGGCGTCCACGGTCCGAGGAACACGGCGCCGGCGCACCGGATGCCGCGCAGCACGCGGCGGGGATCGGCGGTCAGGATCTCCAGGTGTTCCGGCGCGAAGCGGTTGACCACGGCGACGCCCGTCGCGAGATCCGGAACGACGACGAGACGCGTTCGCTTCGTCAGCACCTCGGCGATCGGCCCGCGCCGCGGCAGCAGGGCGGCCTGGCGGACGAGCTGGCGGCGGACGCCCTCGGCCAGGCGCATCGACGTCGTCACCAGGAGCGTCCGTTCGTGCCCCGTTCCGTGCTCGGCCTGCGAGAGGAGGTCCGCCGCGACGCCGTCCGCCCGGGCCCCGCCGTCGGCGAGCACCGCGACCTCGCTCGGGCCGGCGACCATGTCCAGGGCGACCGTGCCGTAGACGAGCCGCTTGGCCGCCGTCACGAACGGCCCGCCGGGGCCGACGATCTTGTCCACCGCGCGGACGGTCTCGGTTCCGAAGGCCAGCGCCCCGATCGCCTGGATGCCGCCGAGCCGGAGGATCTCCGTCGCGCCGGCCTCGCGGAGCGCGTGGAGGATGTGCGGGTTGACGCTGCCGTCGCGGCCGCACGGCGTGGTCGCGACGATCTCGCGAACCCCGGCGACCGCGGCCAGCGGGACGGTCATCAGGGCCGTCGAGGCCAGCGGCGAGACGCCGCCGGGCACGTAGACGCCCACGCGGTCGAGCGGGAGGAAGCGTTCGCCCAGCCGTCCGCCGCGCGGCGCGCGGATCGCCCAGTCGCGGCGCATCCCGGCCTTCGCGAAGCGGCGGACGCGGCGGAGGACGTCCGCCACCGCGCGGCGGAACGGGCGGCCGACCGAGGCCGCGGCGGCCGCGATCTCGGCCTCCGTGACGCGGAAGCGCTCCGGGCCGATCCGAACACCGTTGAAGTCGCGCATGCACCGCGCCACGGCGCCGTCGCCGCCCCCGCGGATGCGGTCGAGCACGACCGAGGCCAGCTTCTCCGCCGCGGGATCGACGGCGGAGGCCTTCAGGAAGCCCTCCAGGGATGCCGGTTCGCGGCCGCGACGCAGGTCGACCATGGGAATCTTCATGCCCTCACTTTCGCCGTTCGCCGCGCGGCGGTCAATGCCGGAGGCCCCGCCGGACCTCCCCGGACGCGAGACCGCGGACACTTGCCTTGACGCGTCCGCGCCGCGGTGCTAGGAAGCGGCCATGGAGTTCTCGGCGAAGGCGCGGCGGAGGGGCACGGCGTTGGCTGCCGTGGCCGTCCTCTGCCTTGGCGCGGGCTGCGGAGGGGGCGGGGGCGACGAGGCGCGCCAGGAGAACCACCCGATGATGCGGCGCGCGCTGGCGCTGAAGCGCGCCAACGACATCGAGGGCGCCATCGAAACCTACCAGAGGCATCTCGACCGCTACCCCGGCACGGCGCGCGCGCACGTCCAGCTCGGGATGCTCTTCGACCAGGAGCCGCGCGAGGACTTCGCGCGGGCGGTCTACCACTACGAGCGCTATCTCGAACTGGGGCGCGACGCGAAGACGCGGGAATACGTGGAGGAACTGGTCAAGCGCGCGCGGCTCTCCTTCGCAGCGAGCCTGCCGGACCGGCCCTCCGAGGCCATCCGGATGATCGCCGATCTCAAGAAGGAGAACGCGGCGCTGCGACAGCAGATCCAGCCCGTGCGGGCCCCGGCGTCCCCCGCGGCGCCGGCCACCACGGCCGCGGTCTCCCCCGCCCCGGCAGCGGCTTCGCGCCCCGCCC